>Ga0126334_10000655_pt1 | contig 10214 bp, 10 predicted proteins | sample InaspJWI49metaG_FD_94491 | JGI IMG/M metagenome (GOLD analysis project Ga0126334, IMG submission 94491) | Marine gutless worms symbiont microbial communities from Oahu, Hawaii - Inanidrilus sp. 2 OAHU.JWI-49 metaG | ecosystem: Host-associated > Annelida > Digestive system > Unclassified...
ACCACAGACCTTAAAATGCAATACTAAATTACTTATCAAAATGACAGAGTTTACGAATTGAGATTTTAAACATGGACTTTCAAATCTATGACCATCTTCCCACGAAACATAATGGACAGCTGCAGTCATAGAAATTAAAAGAATTAAGTGGCAAGTGGTTTTTGTTCAGCTCAAAACTACTTTTCTCAAAAAACCTAAGTTAACAAAGGTATCAAAAAGTCTCCTAAAAGCCAAGGGACATTTGAACTTTCTGCGAGATTTTACAGAGAAAACATGCTCATTAAATCACACTAGTAACGGCAAAGCAATAAAGTGGTATCAGTGGTATCAGGTAACAAATCAGGTAACAAATATCATATATTATCCTAGCTATAAAAGTGACACCAGCCAAGACAGTACTCACTATTGTGAATGCCAAAAAACTCATCAATAAGACCCTCATATGTCAGCTGTGTAAGTAGTGGTGTCAAAGGATCGACAATTCTATCGATAATTAGCAGGTTGTCAATCTGAGGCATGATGTGTGGCTCCGATGCAGATCCCGACATCTCTCGCCGCATTCGAATCATCATCTCAATAACTTCCTGCAGAAATAGTCACCTTATAATAACTCTCAACATTGACAAAAACAGATTTCAGAAATTTAGTCGACACTGCAATGCTCCAGCCATAACTGCTACTGATTACTTCAAATATCATTAATAATAGTGGCACTACAAGACACCAATTGCCTGACATGCACAAAAAAGTTTTTAAAATATGGCAGACGTTTGAACTTCTGCAGTACCAAGACATGGCTTATAAATAAAGCAGAAGCAAAACTTAGTTCAGTTTTAAATCGTAGCACAGACATACATACAGCAGCACATTCTCCTTTCCCATAGAGATTTGGTATCACACCATAAAGTGCCTGAAGAGTCATCAATGCCTTTGCTGCATAAAACATAGTTGTGTGATCACTCTCCAGATAACACTGCTGCAACATTCATCATAGTACATAATGCATTTCTTCATAATAACACAATAATGTTATGGTAATATTCAAAAAGCCAACAATAACGACTGCAGTCTGAACAAACTTAATACAGTAACAGCTACACAGTCGCCAGTATGCACACTTACCTTTTGTTTAACTACTCAACTCATAGTAGTAATAGTACTAATTACACACGTTAATCAAAATGCAACTGGCAATGAACACAGAAAAACAGCATACCCTGAAAGAATATTCCATTTCCATGGACAGCAGGTCGCTGTCAAATGGAATCATCTCAAGAGAAAACTCATCGACTTTTGTGAAACTGCCAAGAACACCAAGTTCCTGAAACAAACAGCCACACACAATACTTAACACAACAACAGCAGCCAGTGTATCTGTATTCATGAACGGCACAGTCTGTGCTAGAATGTGACAATTCCACAATACTCATTGATACATGTTAAGAGTTTCTGTGCATTACGCAAAACAGGTGATGACACATCAGAATAAATGATGACAACATTAAGAATGAAATTGTTGCAAAAACAATTCCAGTCAATGGCATTCCATGCAATTAAGAGAAAGTTGGACTCATGCAGCTAGTCAAAGCAGCAGATAAAATTTGTGAACAATAACAGATTCCAGATAAAACTTAAATGGAGACTGTGCTTCCAATATCGTTCTCTGAAAAATAAGTATCAATCTACAAATTTAAAACACACTCGGATGGTCACTTGTTCCAACAGAAATTAAATGAAAAATAAATCCATCAAGACTGAAAACATCACATCACTCACTTTTAGTTTCTTTTCACATAGCAAACTTTTTCTTGGGACAAAAAATATATGGAAGTCCTTTCTGAAGTGCCCTCCTGTCTCCTCTTCTCTACAAAAACAGCACAGAACAATTCAATATGTTTCAGAAGTTCAGTCTGACTAACAGTGTTCAAATTACAATGATATGTTAACACTAATAAACTGTTCAAAAAATTTGCATAACAAGTAATTTACCAACGGAAAAAAATTTAAAAAAAACTGTATAAAATAGCAAATCCAGCCACATCATAACATTCGAAAGAATGCAAACACAAAATGCGTCAGAAAAAAATAGCGTGAAATGAGCATCATTAACAGCGACTGACTTGAGGACATTCTGTGCAACAAGCTCAATCAGAGATAGCTTTGGCCGTGTAATAAAGACGATGTTTTGAACAGTGTTTGCTGGAAGTCGCCCAGGACGCAGTGGAAACATCTTATCCACTTCATGCTCCTGCACGTAGAAAATCACAGCAACAAACATCATGCATTGCGACCACAGGTGATGGCAGAGCTCCCTACTTACTGGCCTAGCTTTCTGAATTACAGAAACTCAGGCTGGATGACACAGATAGTTGGGTACTGCTAACGTAAAACGAAACCAGTTAATACTTAATACCAAACTAAGGTGCTTGTTTCTACTATAGCTTCAGTCAACTGTGACAATGTTACAGAAAATAACATTTCTACAACTGGAACTTAACAACATTTCGCAAATTCACCTAATGTATGCAAACAGTAACATGGAAAGAAAGCACTTCGATTGTTAATACAGTTACCATGTTATTTTAGCGTCTTCAAATTCAGAGTCCCACACAAGTTCATGTTAGTGTTGCTGTTTTGCAACATTCACACTGTCCAACAGCCGACAACAGAGAGACAGAGGCAAATGTAAACTAGATCCAAATGAACAAGTCCTCACCACTACCACTACCACAAGCTTGGCTGATACAGTGAAACCAGCACAATTAAATTTATAGATACAATTAAGTGTATACAACCTTCAGCAGTGTGTATTCAGCAATAAGACCAACTGGGCCAGTCAGCACATCATCCCACACCAATGCCTGCATAGACACATGCAAATTTTCAGACATCTGTTAACTATTCAGTTGTACTAATGTTTTATGGGTGGCTCGATAGCCGAGTGGTTAGCGTGCTGGACTCAGACGCAGTAGGGAATGGGTTCAAATTGCAGCCCGACGCTGTCGGGTAACAGTCTTAGGCAAACTGTTCACATCCATCGTGCCTCTTTTCGCCAAGCAGCAAAATTGATAGCAGCCCTCATAAGGGTTGCGAGGGTAACTGAGGGCCTGGTGGAAAGTAATGGCAGCCTCACATCACCTGCAGGCTGACTGCCGAGAACCAGGATCACCATCAGCCCTGGAACCCTACGATCGGTAATTGAGTATGGGCTACCTTTCCCTTTTTTACTAATTTTAAACAACATATCCAAAGATGCATTCAAATAATCAGAAGTGTTGCTAAACTTCAAACAAAACTAGTTAATGAAACTAAATGAAGCGTGTAATTACAGCAATAAAGTGACACTGTTAACGTGTCAATGATGTCACATGTTCACAGGAAATAGTTACAGCACAGCAAGTTACCAAAAAATTACCAGTCCTCAAGTCCAGGCAAAAGTCTAGGCTATACTCAACAAGAAGCACACTATATTCAGTATGAACATTTCATTATAGTAAACTAGAGGGAAAGTACTCTCTTGAGAGTACAGATCCCCGCGAAAGCGAAATTCGCGCCCCTCCTCAACCCCTACCATACTTAATGCCCATTCCCCCCAACACACTTTTTTATAACAAAAAATTTATCACAGCCTTTTTGTCGCTACGACTTGGCAACACTTCATAGACTTACTAAAACGTAAAAATCCCCGGTTTATGGCGTTTTTGGACAGTAACTTCCACACCCGGCTAGCAATCGTAACCAAAAACGAACTTGGGCTTGCTTTTCCCCATAGGAACCTTCCCAAAAAATTTTGTCCATATCCGTCCACGTTTTATTTAGTTATCGTGGTAACAAACAGACAGACAAACAGGCAGACAGACAAATCAACGCAGGTAAAAACATAATCCCTCGCTTTCGCAGGGATAAATATTCTGCAGTTTAGCCACCGATCGCAATATCAGTACACCACTATCTTCAAATTTATGACTATCATCAATCTTGGATATCCATAACAGCCATCAACTAACATCATCTGCGATTCTGCTGTCATATCATAAGTGTCAGCTAATCGATCTATGAGTATGCTGTTAAACTTGGTTGAAATTGTGAAATATTTAAAACCAATGTTAATCTAAGCATCACTTTGAAACTGGAGTAAGTACTTCAATTGAAAACCTAAGTTCTTAGGCCACTAAGCCCGTAGGCGGTTATGCCACAGCCTGTGACATATAGCCAGGTTATCTTCCCGGCTAAACAGCACTGCTACACCCCATGGCTGGTACCAATTTCACATCCGACGGTCAGCAGGAAGCTGAGTCGGGCTACGTTCAGTGGTGTATTGGGGGAGGATACGCGGGTATACGGCGTATACCAACCTCCGGGGTTTTTTGACAGCGTATACTCACCTCAGCGATCATAAATAAGCAGGGTACCTTCAGGCCCTTTGCCACGCCCTTTGCGTATACCCACCTCCATTTTTAGCAATACACCACTGGCTACGTTGGATAGCAACAGTGCATGCAAGAGATTAATTACACAGTTACCTTGCTGCCCTGACATTTATCCAAACACTCCAGTAATTCTCGCCGATACGACTCTCGTAAGATAGCAAGATTCACTTTGCCGCCGGACAAATGAGAGGGAGACGACGCCATAGCAGCCACACCTCCTTGTTTACATCCGGTTTGCATAAACAGCTGATGTCGAATCGAAGTATGTAAATGCTATAGGCCTACTGATGACGTGCAGAGTAACTATACTACGAAGTACGAACTGCATACCAACTCGATCATAAAATCAATATATCATACATAACATCAATACATTATTGATGCAGCAATGACCAGTAACAGAGGACGCGCAGTAACGTAGCAGATACTGGACGTTACCCGAAGTCTTTTCATCTCATTTCAACTTTTAAGGCGCTATAAGTATTTTACAGTTACTGCAGCCAAACTCATGTGGGAAATGTGGAAAGCTTAGAGGATGTTAATTGACAGACAACATGAAATACAAGTAATGTGTTGAACCTCGTACCTCGGTTGTCAACATGACGCTACCCGCATCATTGACGCTGGCCGCAAAGTATGCGGTGCACGATATGTAAAGGTCGGGTGTCTGTCCGGACCGTCCGTACATCTGACGCGGCGTCTGTCTGTCCCGTAGATCGTCAGCAGCAGTGACGCGTATGGTCATTGCTGCCTGCTTAAGCTACTGCATGCATGCACTGCAATGATGCCGGGTGCCCTCGACGAGCGTATAAATATAAGATAAACTGCATTCCACAGCATTCCGGTGGACCGATTCAATTTTTACTGCGCCCCCCGTTAGGGGAACGGAGTATAGATGTATAGTAACGGGTAACTGAGCATGTTTGTTTGTTTGTTTGACTGGGTTTGTCTGCATGTTTGCGAGCATAGGCCTATCTCACGTTCATTTTTTTCACCAACTTCTTGGCACTCAGCAGTGCCCCATTTCTCCTCCGGCTGCAGGAAATTCTGGTAGGCCTACAACAGAAGGATATTTCAGCTCTGGAACTTTGTCCTAAACTCCGAAAATTACGCAATGCACGGCACGATGACCTTCGCAACGTTGATTGTCAAGCTCGACGAACCGGCCGGGATGTGCGCTTACCGCGAACCGTAGTCGGTCAACTATATACCTCTCGACCGCTGTAGTTGATCACAGTGATCGTCAAGCTCCGTCTACAGCACGATGTTGTCGCGCGGGTTCATCTGCGACAGCTGATACTTGTTGCCCGTAATCATTCTATGCCTGATGATATGCCTGCAGTATCTCAGCCAACGAGCAATGCGCGTCACTCGTATATAGGCTATGCCTAGCAACCAGCGAAGCGAGGTACTTTTCGTTTCGTCGAAATCGCGGTAGCCGCCCGCTGTGTACACTTGCCGTATTTTTACGCGGCTAACAAGCTTGCGAGCAAAGTAATTATACCGCTTGACGTCTAGTACGATTGCGGCGCTTCCCTGAGGAGGTTGCTGATTGTGCCGACGACGCGTCCTCGGCGTTGATTGGCTGTCAATTATTATGCCGATGGCTGCTGCGTCGGTCGCTGCAGCTTGCGGTCACTGGCGCCTCGTCCGCAACATTATGATTCCGCTCAACCGTCGTGTTCCCGTCAACGTACCGGTGTTCATCAGGTCTAAATGCTCTGCAGATGCGTACGTCGTCCGAACATGAACGTTGACGGCGTTTCTGGCGGTTTGCCGACGGCGCGGTTGCTGTGAGCTGAATTTAACGTGCATCCGCGGGAATTTTCGCAACCACGCGATCATCCAATCCCGAGGTTATAAAAGATGCATGCGGAAACAGGTAAGTCGTGTGTGTAAGCCTATAGTTGCGTTAAACAGTGTCAGTTTTCATTTACTTTAATTCGTTGTTTACCAAGAACGCAAAACACTGTTCACGATTTTGCACACCTCGCTTGCCAGTTTACTGTCTGTTCGAATAATTTTGGATACAGTTTTTTGCCAGTTCTGACTCTACAATTGCGACATTATAGCAGTGACCCTGATGGCAAAAATCTCAGTAAATTCCCAACACTATATGGGGTCGTATTAGCGCGCAACGCACGTGAAACGTTTGTGCATAGCAAGTTATATTTCTTGACCTTATGTGTCTGTCTGACTGTCACAAGTTGGTGTCCTATCGAAAGCGCTGAATGGATCGAGCTGGTTTCGGCACGTTTTATCGGCAGGCGAACATGACACATTTTAGAATTTTGCACCTGCTGAAATATCTCTGAAACGGCTAAAGATAGAGGCTTCAAAGTTTATGAACGGATTGGCCACGTGAAGTAATAGCCTTGCGATCACACATTATCTTCAAAATAGGCATGGTCAGGGTCACGTGGCCAATTTCTACCCTCGCGACGCTATGCTATGGGCCTGTGTATGTCTGTGTCTGTTACAAGTCAGAGTTCTATCAAAACGACTGACGGATCGCGCTGGGTTTTGGCATGGGAGCTTTCTTCGAACTATCATATATACACTGAGTTGTACAGAAATTCGGGTATCTCCAAAAATAAGGGCACTTCCCCTCAGGAACTTTGTCCAAAACTCCGGACTTAGAAAATTTTGCAACGTCGAAACGTGTTATCAACTTAGCTCGACAAAGGTGGACGCTCGGAGCGTGATAAACTGGACCGTCGTCGATCTGCTAAATTGACAATCCCCATAAAAGACGACACAGTCGCTGAAAACTGAGCCAAGAATTAAAAGGGAAATAGGCTACATTCTTTGCAAAGTACACGTGTGGAAATGGCCAGTCGTAAAATACAAGCATATCAAAATAAAGCCAAGAATTTGTGTAGGCCTACTATTTATTTTGAGTTTGACTTTGACGGTGAATGCAAATTCATTAAAACAAAACATTATAACTGATTAAAGAAACATGTTTTTTCTTAGCTGCCGCCTTGGTTGGATGAACAGGAGGAGATATTGTTTACAGAAAGGTGGCAGCCAAGAACATATTTCTCTTTTAATTCTTGGCTACGATGCTACCGCATCGTCTAACTTGACAATATCTGCACGGTCGACCGCATTACGTGTGCTCGCTTCCGTCGCACGGGCCCATTAGCGATAGCTGATACTTAATGTTTAATTCGTTGAGACCGCAGTACACTGGGAAATTGAAAATTATAGCGGGGCTGGCAGCTTTTGACAGTTTCAAATTCAATGTTATGTGTTCTAAATAGTTTCGTTTCATAAAGAAACGAGTTATGACGAAAGCAGTAGCTGCTAATTCTGCTTTGGTTAATGGACATGCTTGCAAGCCGTAAATTAGTGCGGGAATGTCGTGTCAGTTTCAACAGTGGAATGGAACTTGTGTGCTGTCGTTAGATTCCGATGTCCGAGAGATGCTGCTGAAGAACGTGAAGAAAGAGGTTTGCATCAGTCTTTTGTATTTGGATTTGGGTGTAACGGTGGGGATGTTGCCTATAGAGGTGAGTAATTGATTAATGCGACGTCAGATCAAGAATCACCCATCACGCACTTTGATACTGCGGCAACGCTCCACGTAATAGGGAACCAAAGTGTGCCGATACAATTGGCACAGTGCTGGTTCCCTGGGCTGGCCATTTCCAATGCTAAAATATAAATATATTTTTCAAACGAAACATACGGAAGCAATTTTATCAAACAGCACTCGGAGACTGTTGTGGTTTGAAATTACCAAAATGCTGATTGCAGTTTAAAAAAATAATTTATTGTGTTATTTATTATAATTTTCGGCACACAATCGTTCCCTATAGGTGATATCGCTCCTGTAGGCCTAACGGCGAAACGATGGGCCTCTGGTGCCCCACCTTAGACCTTAGTTCGTGCATGTTCCCACATCGGCAATACAGCATTCTGCACTGATGCCTGTTCAGCACCAACAGCAACATGCTGTTTCATCCCATGTGTCTCCGTGGATGCCCGTTTTGGTCCAACCGGTGATATGTGTATAGCATCTAGCAGGGGCATATAGCTAAGGTCAGTGGAGGCAACAGTCTTCTGCACGACGCTTTTATTATTTATTTATTACGCTTGAAGTGAGCATGCACATAGGCCTAGATAGATACAAAATAGAAATACAATGAAAAATATCAGCCTAAACGTTTTCAAAAATTAGAGAGTCAAAGCAAGACAGTGCATAACTTTTAACTGAAATAGTTCCAAACAGACACTTTGATATCACTTCTGGCCGGGAGACCAACTGTTATGTTCGGTAAATTCAAGAATGCGGGCGGGAAAACCGGCTAACCCGTTTTCGTCCGGAGAACGCCATTAGAGCGGTGCTGTTGGTGACGAATGTCTCTCCTTTGCGGTAACTCACGGCCTACACACTACGCTTGCGACGAGCCGGCGACAGCGGCGTATACGTTGACAAGGCACGGCACGTAGGTGGTGGGCCTACCGGCGCAAGCGCTGTTGCGTGTGTGTGTGCGCGTGTGTTTCCTGGTGATCCATATGGTTCGCAGCACGCCGTCGTCGGACGTACGGCGTCCAGCGTGCAGGCCCAAGGTCGAGGCACGTACGCGAGTCGCGCGGTCGCCGTGATAAATCAATAGCAAGCGGGCGTGCGTGCTTCAATCTGCGCTGCCCAGCTTACGTCGACTTGTCACCCAGGCCACGTGTAATCTATTGTGCTGTCGTGTACCGCGCTGAGCCGGACCGCCCGCGTTCTCGGACCATGCTGCTGGCTGTCGACCGACAATTTGCGGCCGAGACAGGGCCCGTTATTTGCAGTGACGTTATGATTACGTTACGCTTACAGAACGCGTAGAACAGAAAGTTTGTGTTCTGTCAAGTTGGAGCGAACGAATATGACATGCTGTGTTATTGCATGTACGGTCCGTGATCAGAGAAGACACCCGTGACCGCAGGTCTAACGCTGACAGTGAGACTGTCGCGTTTGTGTCGTCGCCGTCTGACTGTGACACATTCATTGCGCTGTCCTTGCAAATAATCCCGCCGACGGATGTTGTTCGCAACAACTAGCCATATCCTGCCGGAGTTCTTGGTATGCCGTGACTCGTGAATCCATTCGCGCAGCGTTGCATAGGTCTGTGACTCAAGCCTTCGTCTTCTTGCCGATTCACTCTGATCCGACAGAACGAGCAGTTGCTGAAGTATTTTGTTCTCCGACCAAACGGACTTTCATTTCTAGCGTTGTCTTATCGGTCACTCGAATAAGCAGACGAACTCAAAAGTTTTGCATTGATACAGTTGGCTCTGTAGCCGAGTGGTTAGCGTGCTGGACTCAGGCGCAGAAGACCTGGGTTCAAATCGCAGCCGCGACGCTGTCGGGTAACAGTCTTAAGCAAACTGCTCACACCCGTCGTGCCTCTGTTCACCAAGCAGCGAAGTTAGTAGCAGCCCTCTTAAGGGTTGCGAAGGTGTGGCCTAACTGCGGGCCTGGCGGAAAGTAATGGCAGCCTACCGCCAGGTTTATGACTCACGTCACCTGCAGGCTGACTGCCAAAACCGGGATCAGCTCTGGAACCCTACGCTCGGTAATCGAGTATGGGCTACCTTACCTTATCTAGTTACTTGAAACAAGAAAAGAGTAGAAGTTGAGCTCTGCTTACTTGTTTTTACCGCGCGATGCTATGCATTCGCGGTACTAGCCATGGGCCTGTGTCTGTCTGTCCGTGTCTGTCACAAGTCGGAGTTCTACTAAAACGGCTAAACGGAGGATCACACAAACAACACCACACGATACCACAA
>Ga0126334_10000657_pt1 | contig 10188 bp, 10 predicted proteins | sample InaspJWI49metaG_FD_94491 | JGI IMG/M metagenome (GOLD analysis project Ga0126334, IMG submission 94491) | Marine gutless worms symbiont microbial communities from Oahu, Hawaii - Inanidrilus sp. 2 OAHU.JWI-49 metaG | ecosystem: Host-associated > Annelida > Digestive system > Unclassified...
ACTCAGTCCTGTGAGGCAATGACCTGTTATTTTATTTTATTTTATTTTATTTTACCCAGCATGCCATTATTTTTATTGCTCATGCTGAATTTGTTACTGTGAAAAAAGTGATATTCTAAATAACTGCACTTATTTTTATTTAGATATTTACTCGTTGTTGCGACAATACCAAGCTTATAACCACAATACATGCAGTCACAAACATTTAATAATTCAGTGTTAAACCTGCAGTGAGACGCTGGAAAGTTCCTAACAAGCGGTCATCAAACTATCATCGTAATATTACGCGAATAAAGCGAGTTCGTTCACAGTGGTGACACGTCGGGGCTTTGATCCAAAAATAGCAAGGATTGATGTCCTTGCACAGTGCGTATCGCTGTGCAAGGACATCAGTCTCCAGAGAGGCCGATTTTGCGCCAGATGTATAGCCCCATGTATCCCATGTACAGGTCATGAATGTTCTTCATCCACGTTGTGCGCGGCCGGCCCGGTGGTCGCCTCCAATTCTCTGGAGGAGGTTAGAAGATGGCTGCATTTTCATCCATTCGTGCAAGATGCCCAAAGAAAATGAGACAACGGCACTTAATGATACACGAAAGTGGTGGCAGGTTGATCCAAACCAAAAAGATGGCATATAATAATTATTATGAAAAGTGGCTAATATTCTACTATACTTGAATTCCTGGCAGCAGGAAGAAATTAGTCGCAAGCAGCGACAAATATTGGCAGCGGCGGCGCGCCGAGTTAAAAAAAAGTCGGTGGCGGCGGCGCGGCCTGCGCAGAGCACTACCTCGTCAAGCAGCTGGTCAGTGCGACGACATCGGACCAAGTGGTACGGCAGTTCGTTGAGTCGGCGCAGGTTGTAGCGTCGCCGCCGGGACTTGGTCGACGAGCACGGCGTAACATCCTCGTCAGTACGAGTGACGTCATCGCGCGTGATGTCACGCAGTGACGTCGAGGCGGGCACGGTCAACTGGTGACGCGACGCTGACTTGCTGTGACGCGCGGCGCAGACGTTTTGCAGTGACGTCAGAGGCCGCTGCTCGACGGTGTCGTTGAAGTACAGCGGCTGTTCAGGAACCTCCACGCACAGTCATTGCAGGCTACACTGTGCGTCACACTTCACTGAACCTACCTTAGCTCTCCATACTGACAGACATAGTGTCAACTCCTCTTTTCATCCGTTTTTATTTACGCATTAGTTGCCTTCAGAATGCTAAATAAAGCAGGTCTGAGCGAGCGACTCGTTGATCAGTTACCTTGCGATCAGAGGCACCATGTGTGGACTCGAGGCCAAAGCGCTGTCTCTGCTGGTTTGTATACTCGAACGGTTTCAGCGCTCCGCCGCCCCAGACGCCGATGAAGTAGTCAGCGAGTTGGGCGTGCGTTGCTAGAACGATGTTGACGTTGCGTAGGTAGCGTTCCCGCGCGACGCGCGCGAACTGCCGGTGATACCAGCACAGCACGCTGACGCCGTCGGCCGCGCGCTCCGTGAAGTAGCACTTCAAGTCACTGCGCACGCGCGTCCAGACGAGCGGCGGTATGCGACGCACTGGCGGCAAGTGATACTGGTAGACGTCGTTCAACACCTGCCAGCCGGTGCAACCACAGACTACCAGTAGACAAGGAGATTATCACTGATAGCAAGTTACGTCCTAACCACGTAAATCTCCTGTTACTGTCCAAAGGAGATAAATTTTATTACACTGTCATCACGAGTCTATCGACTCGTAGGTGATAGAACACATCGTAAGATCCGTTCACCGTCGAACATTGTCTACAAAATCATCTCCCCGAATGTAGTAAATCCAGCTCAAATCATTCTTATCCGGAAAAAAAGATAAAAACATTATGCAGTTAGAAAAAGTACTCCATATGTTCCCCTACCATTTGCTCTGTACACTGATTTTGAATTTTTCATAACACCTTCTGCAGAACACGCACAGTGGCTTTTGCTGTTTGCGAGTATCAAAATTTCCTGATACATTTCACGTATTCTGGAGACATCTGCAATTTCCGTTTTGGTCTTCACTCGGATCCTTTCCAGTATGATCCGAAGAAGGATCTTGCTTGCGTGGGAGAAAAGAGCAATTGTTCTGTAATTTGCGCACTTTTTAAGATCGCCTTTCTTGGGAAGTGGGATGAACTTGGAGAACGTCCATTCTTCTGGCCACTCACCAGTTTCCCAGATCGCCACACATATTCTGTGCATTCTGTCCAGTACCGTCTCTCCTCCTGTTTTATGACTGTCGCTAGTCGCAAAGCCACAGGTCCTGATGAGGTCATCAAGACCTGTGGCTTTGCGACTTGCTGTCTGACGGATGGCACGAGCAACCTCTAAACGAAGTGGTGGAGGCTCTTGCTCCCAATACTCTTGTTCAATTCCTTTTCCTTCCTCGTCATTGTACAAGTCTTCACAATACCCTTTCCACCTGTCTGCAATTTGTGCAGCTTTAGTCAAATTTTCGCCAGTTGCTGACTTGCACACGTGGCTGAAAATTTCGAGTCATTGATCTGACTATCTGGAAGAGTTACCTGGAATTTCCTTTTGAGTTCGTTTCTTCTAATTCCATGCACATGCCTTCTAGATGCTGCTGTTTATCAGTACATATCACTACCAACCGGAAGTGACGTCATAGATGACCTTGAGCGAATATTTATACGCCTAGAATATTTAATTATTGAATTTCATAATTTTACTTATTTATCTGGAATGTGGGCGTGGCCAGATATGCAAATTAGGTTCAGGTCGGCGGGCCTCATATGGTCACATGACTGCTGTCGACCAATCAGGTCCGTATGTAATAGAACCCCCAATGTTCCACTATTCACGTCTCTTACCAACTTAACTTTAACGCATCTTGTGACCTTGTGACCTCAGGGTCAGTGGACTCAGTACATACTGTCATGGACTTATCTCTACTGACTTTGGCGTTGATAGCTCAAGCTGTTTCCTTTCAGAGCACCAACAGACAAACACAGATAACGTGGTTAATGAACACATAACTACACGAAAACTGTGTGAAATTATGAATTTAAGTAGCAAACAATATCAATCAATCAATCAATAATCGTTTAATAGACAAAATGACATAACGCATTTTGACACACAATGAGAGATATAGCTACGACATACAGTAAAAAATAACATACTTGTAATATTTAATGTTAACCAGCCTGTTCGTCGAGAGAGAGGACGTCCTCGAGCTCGGACTCCGTGAGTCCCTCCTTGGACACAGTCATGTGTGAGCTCTGGGTTCCTCCGTGGAACTCGGTAGTGAGTCCCTTCTTCAGTGAGTCCCTCCTTGGAGACGGTGATGTAGGCGAAGGCGTGCGAGACGAGCAGGCGGCCGTGCTGCAGCTCGGTGCGCTCGAGCAGCTGGTGAATACACGCGTCCACGCTCGGCGCCAGGTAGGTCATGTGACGGCGGAAGTAGGACCGCCACAGAACGACGTCGTCAAATATCAGACGAGTGTAGAGAGCGTTGCTGCATCTGCACCGCATCAAGAGTATCACCAGATCGGATGTTCTCCTGGCATGACGGTGCGGATGAAATGATGACACAGCGGCACCAACACGTAAAACTAGAAAACAACCATGTCCGCCTTGGTCAAAGTCAGACTGACCGCGTTACCACGAAAAATAAGTGACGGTCAAAACCGCATAAGAACTCGCATAAGCAAAAATGTGACGTTGTTCTTTGATCTTGAAATAATTACGGACTTTCAATTACCGGCGAGCTACGATCATGACACGTACACATGCAGAAAGTCAAGGTCAACAGTTGATCAGTTGGTCAAACGTGGGAACAAACGGACGGAATGACACGACCGATTGCAATACGATTGCAATCACGTTGCAATACGATTGCTATTCAGACGTGCGATCAAAAGTCTACATGAGTCATATTAATACGATACGAGATGCTATTTTAACGTGCGCTCCAAAGCTGACATGAGTCAGCTTAATCTACCGCACGGAAACAACAACTAAAAAGTGTAATAAAGAAAAACTAAAAAGTAAAAACGGATATATTCAGAAGTAACAGTAAACAGTCTGTTGTCAGTAGCCATGTAGTCACTCCTGAAGAAGAAAAGGAAATTCTGCGGTCGGAAGGATTTGAAGAAAAGGAAGGTTTTAAACCTGGAATGGAAAAGTGAGTGGGTGATGGAAAACTGAAGACTGACTGTTAGCAACATAAACAAACGTATAAGATTCTACAGTTAACACGATAAGAACACAGGCCGGTGCTGCCGAACGCTGATCCAGCGGTCTGGATTCTAATTTGTGTTATGTGTTATGTGATTACTACAGCATTCAACTAAAGAAGCCTACACGATACGAAAAGTGATGTTATTCTGACGTGCCTACATGAGTCATATTAATGTACAGCACGGAACAACAACTAACAGTGGGGAACAGGAAGACTAAAAAGTAAAAACCGATATGCTCAGAAGTATCGGTAAACAGTCCGGGAATCCGTGGAGTCAGTCCGGAAGAAGAAAAGGCAGGCTGCGGTGGAAAGGATTTGCAGAAAAGGAAAGTTTTAAGCCTGGAGTGGAAGAGTAATGATGAAAGTAGTGAGTCGATGGAACTGACGGAGGAAGTGCCACTGAAAGAACTGGGTGAGGCAGAATTGGAGACATTAGTGCGTAGTTGACGGAGGAAAGCCGGGAGCTGATTCCAGAGACGACGGGAAGCATACTGGAAGGAACGGTCTGTTATTCGTAGAGAAGATGATGTGGATGGACGAGCGAGTGTGTAAAGAGAGAGTGCTGCGAGATGGCCGAACTGAGGTTGTGCAGATATGAAGGTTGGGTGGTTGTGAGAACTTTGTAGGTAAGTGAGAGGAGCTTGTATTCAATGCGCTCAGTTATCTTTCAGCAGTGCAGAGACAGAAGGATGGGACTGATGTGAACGCACGTGCAAGAGAGTTCTGGATCTGTTGAAGCCGGGTGATCTGAGACTTTGGCAGGTTGTGATAAAGAGAGTTGCAGTAGTCGAGCTTGGAGTGAACAATGGAAGTGGCGATGGCGGAAGCTGTTTTGGTATCCAGGTATGGACGGATACAGCGAAGCTGAGGAATATGGTAATAGCAAGATTTGGAGAAAGGTGAGATCTGGTCAGAAAAAGTGAGGTGTTCATCAAATATGAAGCCGAGGTTTCGAGCGGAGTGAGTGGTGTTGAGGAGTTGTTGATTTTAGCAAGTTGTTTACTGACACCAATGAGCAGAAATTCAGTCTTGGAGGAGTTCAGTGTAAAACGACAAAGGTGAAGGTGATCTATGCTTGAGTCGAAGTGAGTCAGAGGGAAGGAAAGAAAAAGCTGCGTAGAGGAACAAGAGGAAATGAGGGTGCTGAGAGGAGTGGTGTTCATGACGAAGAGTAGTGGACCAAGTACAGAGCCTTGGGGACATCGCAGGAGGATGTGTACCAGGCCGTTCTCCTGGCATGACGCAAAAAAAGGTAATAGAGGGAGTGTGTTGGAGGGAAGGAAAGAAAGGAAGAGAAAGAAAGGAGCTTCGGCTCAGCGTTCTTGTAATAACGACATCAGAGTTGTGAGAATGGGATTGTCTACATTTGAAATTCCCACTGGTGCACTTTCTGTAATACTTTACTAAGTCTACGAAATATAGACGTCGAGAGATTTGTATGTACTGACAACAATGAGCATGTACTTGTTGAGCGCGGCGTATATGATGTGCAGCTGTTCCTGTGTGACGGTGCGTCCGGCCTGGCTTAGCCAGCTCGTGAGAATGTTGACGGCGAGCGCCGGGCCGAGCTGGCTGACGTGCAGCGTGTTGCCGCCAGTGAGTGAACGCAGCCGCGCGACCAGCAGCTCATGCGATGCCGCCACCGATGCCACCAGCCGACACTCAGTCGACAGCCACGCCGGGAACCAGGCTCAGCGTTCTTGTCATCCGCTCTTAGCAGTGGCGATCTTGGTCTTGTGATCAGCGGTCTCTCAGTATGACAGGGTTTGTTGGTAAATCATAATTTCGATCCCCACATGTCACAGTTATCTTCCACCCAGCGCTGCCGCACTACATTGTAGCTGTTGCGATACACTGATAGGTTCGTCTGCATGTGTAAGTGGTGTTGTCGTCGGTTCTTGGTCTCGGTCACGAGGTGATTCGAAACCACTTGTGGGCGGTCTTGGTCTTGGTACGTAGCTAGCAGGGCCGGGAACCAGGCGAGCAGGTGCGCTCCGTCGGCGAGCGACAGCATGTCGAGCGAGTCGAGGAAGACGACGAGCGGCCGGTGCGGAGTGCCGCCGACTGTGCCTTGCAGCAGCGCTGTGAAGAGGTTGATGAGCGGCAGCGTGTCGGTCGGTATGCGGTCAAGAGGCAGCGCGTGAGCGAGAGTGATCTGCTGACAGATGCTGCGCAGCAGCGGCACGAGGCTGGAACTGTCCGGCGACGTGCCGAGGAACCGGACGACTGTTAGCGGACGACTTGCAGGAGAGCGAGACTGCAGCCAGCCACGAGTCTACAGCCAGCACACCGCCGGCGATCCGTCTATCCGTCTGTCGTGTGTCCCATGCCCCTAGCTCAAAGTGGTGCATTTTGGGGCTAGGGTTACTGTAGAACACTGAAAGTCGGACCTATTTCCGGACCTGTTTGGTCAGCGTGGCCGTACAGACACCAAAAGTGGCCCGAACGGACGGTGGCATATCGTTTCGTCTCCACGGGCCGATATCTTGTATACACGCGCATATTGTGGGAGTGGTCTCGAGGCCTTACAACTCTGCACACGGTTTCTGCGAGATACTGCAGTGATAACAGTTACGAATATGTAGGCAAACTTAGCACGAATCGTCGATCGACACTTACGCTCAATTAGGCCACATCACAACACGGACACTGGACTACTGGAGAAGATTAATTATGTGGCTTACAAACTTCAACGATAATGTTTGGATTGATCGATTATCAGACTTGGCCTATACCTTTAAGTGAGCGTTCCTTGTGTCGGTCTTGAGCCGACAGGTGTGTTTACGGCTAAGTAGCCGGTCCATACGCTATAGTCTGATTGTTCCGCCTGAGTGAACCCGGCCGATTAGCTTATTGGCTGAGGTCAGGCAAACGGCCAGGTCAGGCGATAATTTCGCATGATGTCTCGACAGTCTAATGAGGTCTACGTAATGGCGTACGTGACGAAAAGGGTATAAATAGAGAGTGAGAATTTACCTGTCAGAAGTCGGATTTTGAGCATCAGAGACGAGTGACTGAGTGATGGTGCAAGTTTTAGCGGTTGCTGTGCATAATCGTAGCCTCTGGTAGAAGTGGGTGATTGTTTAATAGTAATCGAGTTCTTTGTGCCTACAGTGGAGACGTGAGTGTAGTTTGTTGAAATATCGTTTATAAATAGTTGTTGTTTGATGGGCTGATAGGGCCTATTCAGTGTGGCAGTTATTTGCATTCCTGTTTTGTTTGAGATTGTTTACATTTCTACGTGACTTGTGCATTCAGAGTTGTTAGCGAGTATTTAGTATCCGTTTATGTGTTGTAGTTTGGCCACCAGTATTCATCAGTATCAGTATCAGCTCAGTGGGTGTGCGGATATATATGCTCACTGGAGAAATGCTCACTGGACAAATGCTCACACCACTAAGTAAAAATGCGGACATATGCTCACAAGATTTGATTTGTTAATCATTTTTTATTATTTATATACACATATACTTATATTTAAAATGTAATTTCACAACATTGTCATGTATGTCAGAATGTCAACATTATTCAAATCGAATGCAGTGGCCCACAGCGATGAGGAACTCCTCCAGCGTTCTGCGATCCTCCACGAAGTCTTGGCAGAGTGACCTCTACGCTGACGCTTCTTAGGCAGTTGCCTTCTGGCATGCTGCGTTATCTGCGTAACGACTAGAGCATAATCCTTGCGCAGAGCTTCCACTGCAGTTCAGAAGGAAGGGTGGTGATGTCCCACAAGTGATGCGAAAGATGTATTCCAACCTTCGCAACTGTTGTTCGTTCGATCACGTCCGTCGATGGTGGCTTGATGCACATTCTAAACAGGAATGTCAAAGCGCGGTGGAATTTGTCGCAGGCGCAAAGGTGGGAGAGCAGCATCCCGCTCAGCCGGTGTGGGTTGCGCACGACGAAAGGTTCCACTGACGTAGGTTGCGTCGAAATACTGAACTAAAGCGTCCATTTCTTGAGGTATGTGGTGCTTAAGATACTGCATTCCTTCCTGCATCTTGTCCTGAGGAAGAAAAGCTAACCCGTAAAGCATACCGCAGAAGTGTTTCACTTCGTCGTCGTTTCGGTAAAGCTCTGTCATCCCCAGTTCCTGTACTTTCTTCCAAGTACTTTGACTGAGGTGATAGAAGCAACCCTATGTGGTCCAAGTACTTAAGATACCGACTGTATTGCTGCCAACTCAAAGTCAGTAAGGTCTGGAAAGATGAGCAATTCCTCCATCTTGTGCACAACAGCGTTCAACATTTCTTGATAAACCTGAGAACTTCTCCCAGACAGGAAGGCGTAAACGCAGGAAACGGTCGTCTCTCCGAGGGGAGCTCGTATGACGTACAGCTGCTCCAAGACGTTTGGGCTCATTGCGAAGTTGCCATCCATATACCACGTGTCCGCCTGGCCAAGATGACGCAGTTGCTCTTCGGCAGAATATACGACAACACGTTGTCCTACGTCTGGCCCAGAGTCGTGGACGAGAAAGGGCCTTGGATTGGCCTCTCCGGTTGTTTTCCATTCTTCTGGAATTGCAAGATCACGTAATGATGTCGGGTCCTTCGGAAGGCATCCACGTCGCTGACGTCGCAAATCCCGTTTACAGGTTTCGAGATTACCGACGTTGGCACGTACGTCATCGTTCGCTTGTAGCAGATATTGCGTCAGGATTTGGTGTGGACGACTGCTTCGCCTGTGCTTTCGTCGTAGTTCGTAGTTTGGTGACCTCTACTCCAGTCCTGTCAGCTGCATGGTTGTGTCCGACGTCAGATCTTGGATTGTTGTATTTTGCGTCTGTATTAACACCTCCCTTGCATCCGGCTGATCTCTGATGTTGACACTGCCATCTGATCCAGTTCTTTTGGCTCCTTTTCTTTACATACACGTAGCCGTCCACGCAAAGCTTGTCTCCACCTCCGTTTGACTTGATGATCTCCATGCTGCTACAGTGAATAAATCAGGTCAGGTCAGGTATTTGAGTTTAACGTCGCTTCACATAACACAGATGATCAGCGACAATCACTGCAGAGTATTATGGGGTTAACTTACATATTATTTCTATTTTATTATTTTTATTTATTTTGTTTATTATTTTTATGATCATTTTACTGTTATTACTGTTATGAAGAGTTTTATCTAAGCATCCACAGAATGAAGCACGGATAACAAAAGAAGCCACCACTGAGATATACCTATGATTTAGGCCTCGTAATTCGGAACATTACAATTTTCTATCCAGGTCATTCCACATAAGGTCTGCAGTGTCATGAGTGCAGCCATATACAGCTATACAGCTGACTGTCAGAGAGAATAATAATATCCAATGTTGGAGTCAAGTTCAGTCTTTTACATGCCGCAAGCACAGCTATGCACGTGGGTCTGTGAATAAATTCTGTTAGAAAATCAGAGACGGTTTCTGATTTACTGCAGTGGTTGCAGAGACCATCCTGACGCTTTCCAATCTGCCACTTGCCAAGATCAAGGTATACGTCTCTGACAGTTCTAGTCCAATATTTATATCTATACCAATATTTACATCTATACCATGCTGTGGCTGCATTTGCTAGTTTATCAGCTAGTTCATTTCCTTCGATGCCAATATGTCTCGGTAGCCATGAGTCAACTTTGTAAAACACGAAACTTTGTTTTACTAAATTACTGAAATAGGCCTAAGACTAACATATCACATTCGTTACACATAATGCATTATATTGAAACTATTGTCAGAAATATTATGTATAAAAATTTTCAGAACATAAATTTGAAACTGAAACAGCCATTCATTCTTCAAATGAAAATGCTTCTGATAACTTTGACGAAACGCCGCATCAGAAAGGCACCTTCCCAAAAAGCATTTTTGCTTCTTTCCATGGGCAGTCCGGGGGCGCCGGTTTAAAGGGGGCGTATGCTGTTACAGTTTTACCCGCGACGCCATGCTAGCGCGGTATTCGCTACGGCCCAGTGTCTGTCACTGTCACAA
>Ga0126334_10000659_pt1 | contig 10183 bp, 3 predicted proteins | sample InaspJWI49metaG_FD_94491 | JGI IMG/M metagenome (GOLD analysis project Ga0126334, IMG submission 94491) | Marine gutless worms symbiont microbial communities from Oahu, Hawaii - Inanidrilus sp. 2 OAHU.JWI-49 metaG | ecosystem: Host-associated > Annelida > Digestive system > Unclassified | place...
GGAGTGAGGAAAGGGGAAGAGATATGGAGGAAAGGGGAGGGAGAGGAGAGGAGACGCCCCCTAACGCAAATTCCCGGATCCGCCCCTACACGGGTCCTATAGAGTGGTTGCGGTTATGTGTGAACGCGTCTGAATTCTGCGAGGTGCATTTTGTGCGCTGCAGTTTGACGCAGCTCTGTGCGACACGTTCGAGTTATACGCCGAGCTGCGGGCGGCGGGAAGCATCGACTCCATGCGCGTTCGCCAGGTGTCGCCGGGCACTTTCGACCGACTGAGACTTCTAACCATGAGACCTCCAGCGACCGCGACCACGTCGTCGTCGGCGTCGTCGGCGTACAACCCGCAGTACAAAGTACCGCGAGTTGTCCGCGATCGCACCTGTCTTGATCTGCTCGTCGCTGCCTCCCTCGACTGACGACAGATAATATCGAGATGGAGGAGTTTATTTCCGCTCAAAAAGAGCGGCGATTCAAGTCGTAAGCAGTGGTTAAATTACACAGCCTACATAGGGTGAAGTGACGTCACAGATTCTATGGCCACGATACGATCGCCATTTTGTGGGTATAACACGGCATAATGCGTTGAGTTAAATGGCAAGGATTTATCGTGTTGTTCAAATAAAATTGAATCAGTTAGTTTAAGCTAAAATGAAAAAGTCCATATGATCACTGACTTACCAGCACCGCGTATTTAAGCGCTAGCGCAGTGACAAACATTTATCAGAATTCTTACCTACAAGATGGCGGCAAAAATCAACCGGCGTAGATATGAAACAAAATTACGTCACTGTCACACTATGTATAAGGAGTGTCGAGCGACGCCCCTCCCAGAAAGTTTCGTGAAGTTGGACTTGCGGTTTTTGAGATACGCGAACAGACAGACACACAGACAGACTGATAGCAGACACGTTCATCACAGTATTGAATCGCATACCTAAACGGGCGAAGTAAATAAACACTTTACTACAGGACTAGTGATTAGCCATGCATATCGGTAGACAACATAGATGATAGATTGTTGATAACGATCTGAGAACATTTACAACGTCAGAAGACAGAACTGTTTGCGAGGATGTATAGTTGATCAGTATCTGTGTCAAGCCGGCAAATGTTGCACTCGTCATCTGCTGTGTTATAGGCCTACCAAGTGACGACGACAATTTTTAATGGCGAGTTGACGGGGGTCATGGTGTTGAACCCCTGCTACAGATGATAACTCCCTCTGCTCATGTAATTTCTAGCCCCCCCCCCTTGCTGCCAGATTGAGTGACTTCTGCAGCTGTTTCCCTTAAAAACATAACAGAATAAGCTGCCTGGAGATCTCAAAGTACAGGAATATCGTTGAGAGGCCGGCCGGGGGAACTTACAGCGCTCCCAGTCCCTTGCTGGTGGGAAGGGGACTAGCCGCTAGCTGCCCCTCCCCAATAACCTTATCCCCGCTATCGGCCCTTTGGGCATCAGACGGCAAAATTCCGTCGACTCCCCTTGCTCGACTCGGCAACTCGCACACTGAAGAAATGATTTGTGTCGATACGTTGAATGACTGCAGGCTTGTTTAGTCGTTATGTTTCTGCTGTCGTCTGGGCTGTTACTGCTGTTCACTTTATCAGCACAGACATGATTGTAGTATTTTACATGCTGCTGAGTACGCGTACAATGCGTAATCTTTGATTATTTATCGCGTGATGTCTACAACCGATTTGCATATGGCATAGGCCCCCTATGCATGGCCTACTTTTGATTCGCTAATTCACTCTGACAGCTGCATGCTATTTTAAACCACGCAAATGTAGACATCACATTTTGCGTGGGCTCCGTGGCTGTCCTGCCGCCTTGGGCGCAACCACTGGGAGGTCGGGAGGGGGTCCGGACCCCCCCCCCCAAAAAAATGGCCCCAACTTTTTACGTAGCTTTTTGTTGGGGGTAACAGACTGTGCCAAACTGGGTATACCTTTCTAAAAAAAATTTTCTGGAGAAGGGCAGTAATACTACACACCAAGAAATTGGACCCCCAACTTTAAAAACGTGGTTGCGCCCCTGCATGCCTCTTGTGAGACATAATTGCGACTACGCGCTGCAGTGTTAAATCCGTGCTGACCTCTAGTGATCTAATTTGAGTATACGCTCTTTTGGCGTCGCCTGTTCCTTCCGTTGTGTGCAAACGACGTCATTCACAAAACCGGACAATTCGGTGAAGTACGTTAGACTTGTGGTTCCAGAGATATGCTCGCGGGCAGACAGACAGACAGACAGACAGACTTTCAGGTTCAGCACACTACTTCGCTCCCCTACGGGGTTCCGATAGGCCTAACTGAACTGCTCCAAGACACGCGGTTATCATTACCGACAGCAGTCGGAAGACCACATAAAGCGCCGTTCACATTCCCTACTACGTGCTGCATGATGCTAGGCATACTTGATCACGTATTGGCGACAACACGCGAGGGTGCAGGCCGTTATAATTTAAGAAAATTTTCTTTTTGTTCTCACGCGTTGTTAACATTTGGTTATTTTGCCAGACTCAGTGGCTGCTGCCGATGCGATTACTGCTTTAGAAGTCGTCTAGACAAACACTGGCTTGATCAAGATGACGCGTTATAATTTTTTTATTCCGAATTAACTGGGACCGGAGGTGCTTTAATTTGTATGTGATGCTGTTAAAGAAAGGGTGTTATCAGAGTTTCTACAAAGGTTTTACTTCAGGATTCATTACCATGATGCCAGATGCCACCTTGCGCATTGGAGGAAATCATCGTGGTACGATGTTCCTCGTTACGCAGTTGGCACCTTTACTGGAAAAGGAAGAATTGTCGCTGTAGCGCAATTTTAGCGCGCAGAAACTAACATTGCTGATTTCCTGCTGTTGAGTCACAGCTATTTTACGCCGGGTTGCCGACGTCAAGACACTACCTTATTATTTACATCAACATATCCCATAACCACGCGCGCATTGTTGACGTTGTGGCCTTGCGCTGCAAAGAGTATGTGCCTGGACAGTGTGATCGGCGTATGTTTCGGTGTTTCTGTGTGTTGTATGATTAATTTTGCCGATAGCGCTGCGTCTCGTGTCAGAAATGTTTGATTAACGATGAAGAAATTTACGCTGCGCGGCGTTTTGGACGGATTTCGGTCGACTGTGGGCAGCAGCAGCAGCTCCGGATCGACGTCGAAAGCGGATGCGGTCGGCGTCGAAGAAACGATCTGGTCCGAACATTTCCAGGTTGCCAAGGTGCGTGTGCCTCTCGAGTCCTGCATCCGGGATCTTGTCTTGTCTTTATGATCGGCCGACTTCCTAATAAAGTATCACGCCAATGGCAATCTCGCGCAAACGAAATAATTGTGTTTTTACCAGTCCAGGGGATGCACAAATCTTCTCAGTGGATGAACTTCCGGAAGCCGAGAGTCTGAGTGCATCAGACCACCAGGCAGCTGTTATTGTTAGCTGGAGACGCTGCAGTCTGTGGCAGCTATAAGCCTAAGACCTAACAAGTATCAGCTGTTGCTAATAGACCATCGTTACGGAATCGTGCTGTAGACAGAGCTTGATAATTACTGTGATAAACTGGTTGTTGCCTATCGGAGCTCGTAGTATTGTCATCTTAGTAGACCGACAACGGTATACTTAAGTGCCCACCTTGTTGAGCTAAGTTGATAACATGTTTTGATGGTCAATATGCTGAAGCAAAATTTTCTAAGTCCAGAGTTTGGGATAAAGTTACAGAGGGAAGTACAGATGTTATTTTTGGAGATACCTGAATTTCTTTTAACACAGTGTAGGATAGGTGGAAGGAAGCGTCCTTACCAAAAACCTGCTCGATTCATTCAGCCATTTTGATAAAACTCCCGACTTGTGACAGACAGACAGACACAGGGCCATAACTAGTACCCACGCTAGCATAGCAGCACTCTAGGTACATTGTGTGGGTTAGGGTTAAGGATAATGAACACGATAACATTAGATGTGTAAGTGTAGCCATATTTAAATGCTGGATACCGTTGCTGTTATGCAGCTGACAGTGTCAAAGCACAGAATAAACTGGTAAGTATCAGCTATCACAGACAGAACTGCACAACGAGCTGCCTCTCATAAATCAGGCAATACACAGAGGTGGATGCTCAGTGTGATGAAACTGCATGGGCAAGCTCATAGGCTGAATGTCAGCCATCACAGTTGTTGACAACGTAGTGCGACCGACAACATTTGACATTTTATGTCACACCTTTGCCAAACAAAGTAAAGTTGACAACACATTGTGATAAATTATGTGTAATGGCAACATTTTAAAGTTTAGAGTTTGCCCAGTACAAAGTTCCAGAGCTGACGAAAGGATCATTATTTTTGGAGATATTTGGCGTTCCACATAATGCAGTGTAAGATAGGTCAAATGAAGTCTCATGCCGAAGACCAGCTTGATCTATAATCATCAGTTTTGTCAGAACTCTGACTTGACAGACACAGGACCATAGCGTTGCATCATGCGGTAAAAGGTCTGTGGCATTGCCGAACTTTTTTCTTAATTTATTGACTGCTTATGATAGAAGAGTGAGTGGTGGGGTGCTGGCATGGTTATCTGTCTGGAGCAAGGTGCAGACTTGCATATGGCCCAGCTGATGCCACTTCCACTCACTGTCTCTTGATTCAGTAAAATCCAGATTTGTTTTGCCTTTCTGGTACCGGCTCACCTGGGTAGTCCCGGACAAAGGGCCATTAAACGTCTGTTTTTGTTTTTTCCCTGGTGTGATGTCATTGAATCATAGTCTGGAACCATGAATTTCACAGTGTTTACTGTTATCAGTTTTTATCACATCAGCATTCTGATGTGTTCATCCACTTACCAGTATATTAAGAACAACACAGATGCCTGTGTTTTCAGGTAATCGGACTTTTAGTTTCTGTATATCTTTATCCTTTGTCTGTGTCCAAAGTGGTTGTTTTGATGGTTTGTAGACTGTCAGACACGGATTTCCATTCCAGCCGACAGCTTTAGCATATGATCCAGTGCAGAATCTGGTGGCTATTGGCACAAAGTTAGGACACTTACGGATGTATCCTATTGCCTGCTTATGGTTTCTACTTTCAGAATGTTATACTGCTGCAGTGTGCAATTATCATATGCCATATTTTGTCAGTCTGTCAAGCATTTGCTCCACATAATGCACTGCTATTCAAGAGTGTGGTTGAGGGTAACATGCTAACGTCCCGAGTTCAAATCCTGACGGGAAACAGAAAAATTATCGGTAAGTTATGGGCAATGAACTTATCGAAAGAATTCATTTGTATCTACATAATTGAGCTGTATGTTCTCATAGGCATTTGTTGTTTTGACTCGGATCAGGTCTAATTGAGTTACTGCATTGTGGTAAATGCTGAGCGTAGAAGATCCCTTTCAGGACCTTTTGCATTGCAGTAGTCACTGATCCATCTCTTGCAGGTTTTTGGTTGTGTTAGTTGTTGTGTTGACATCGTGGGCCGTGTTACACTGCCATTGGTGGAGTGTTTGCCAAGACAGCCCCCATTGCTGCAAGTCAAAATGCCACTTTCGAACTGCAACTTTTAACTGTCTTTCAGGACCCCACGTACTGCATACTAGGCCTATATCTCAGCTTCGTATACATACATAATATCCATGTGGATATTGTTTGCATATGCGTGATACACTCTGTTATTAAAGTACAAAGTGTCTGTTGGTGAACAGACTATAGGGGTCGTATTATTATTTTTTTGGGTGGGGGGTGTTTTTTTTGTCTAGAGGTTGTTTGGCTGGGGGTCGTTTTGACTGGTAACTGTTGGTGGAAGGGTTGTACAATATACATCCTTTGCGGGTGTGTCGGTCTAGGGATAGAGTCTAGTATCTAGACTGTTGTGGCTTGGCAGTCTGCCACCATGCTACTACTGATAGTAGTGCTGTTCCGTTTGTGGTTTGTGGCTCCTGTGACATTTGTGTCTCCTTTTCTGTTGTCTCTTCCTCCCATCACCCCACTTGTCAGTCTAAATTAACACGTTTTTTGACGCTGCCCGCGTAGTATAGTGAGCAGGATCTCTGTAACGGTCGGGTGTGTCTTCCTGTCCAATGATCAACTGCAGCAGCAGTGTGCAGCTGGTTTGCTGCTGAGCACCCTGCAGGCAAGAGACGTCATTGATTGATAGCTGTGGGTGCCGCGTATCAGCTGTCGATCATTATCTCCTGCCTGCGCCCATGCTCAGCAGCAGATGCGGGTAGCGTCATGTTGACATGTTGAGAGCCGAGGGACGAGGATCAACACAGACTTATTGGTGTCGCGCCGTGACATGTTGGTGCATTTCTTGATACCTGGGTACTTGTTGGAACAGGGCAATGAAGATAATTGTGGGATTGCTTTGCATTGTATATTGTAATTGTGTACTATAATCTCTTTGAGCTCTTTCTGTCATGTATTGTGAAACAAATGAGGCCGTCCTGCGCATTTTGCTTACTTACTTACTATACTGGGGCTGGTTTGTACGTTTGTACCGTTTCATTTTGCATTCATGGCAAGCGTACAAGCGGGTCAGAAACGTTTAAGAGGTGGCACATTGACTGAAGGTGCGCGGACAGAGGCATAGCTAGCCAGGGAGTCCAGCCCTGTGGTGTAGCAATGGAGTGGGCAGGATGGGCCAAGTCCAGGGGGCCTCCGAGTTTCCAGCAAAAAAGTATTTAAAATACAAGTACAAAATACTGTTTATGAACGGTATTTAAAATAGAAGTACGAATAATGCCGCCCGAGCAGCACCAAAAATAGTTTACACAGTCTTACTAATAGTTCATCTAATCATGATGCAGCTTGTTGAACACTGGGCCTATTAGGCTTAGCCAGTAAGAAAGAGAGGTTTTTCAAACTGTCTGTCATTCAGTCTGTTTTTCATTGGCAGAGCTAGGAGAGCAGCCTTCGACGACAGCCGTTCACGCCGTTGCTGAGGACGGCAGCGTTGTGTTGAGCTTTCTGAACATCAGTTTAATGACTGGATAATCATGTTACCATGTAGCCAGTCGAGGGAGTTGGTGCATGGATTTCACAAATAACGCAGACATTGTATTATCACCTGCACAAAATTTGCAAGTAGTCACAATTTGCAACTGTTTATGTTGTATGGGCGTCTTGTGCACGTGGGTGAAACTTTTAAGATTTGTAGATTTTGGGCTATGAATTCCACGTTGACCTGTGAGATTTTTTTTACAAATCTGCTGAAAAGGTTATGTGATAGTGGGTACTCCCCCCCCGATTTTTGTGGTTTATGCTTGCGTTGTTGTGAAAATGCATGTCATGTTTTGACCATAAATTTCCAGCTGTGCCCCTGTGTATGTGGAGAAAGTGAAACGTGAAGAATTTCTGCTAATTTTGATGCTGTTTCAACTCCCTCCAACTGCATACCCGGTCTGTTATCAGGTGTTAATGTGATAGCAGTATTAGCTGCGGGCTATTTGCCGACTAGCTTGTATGCCATGGCATTAGTCTCGCCTTCTCCTGGCTGCGGAGGACTCTCCCTGTGTATGGCTGCCATGCTGTCCAATTAGCGATTGTCTGGACGATACTCGTTGAAACTGCTCATCCGTGATATTTCATGGTCTGTAGCATGGTTCTCAACGAGCAGATTCACCCAGAGGGAATTTTGGGGTGTCGGGAAGGATTTGGACTGGTTGATGGACTGATAGTGTTGGTCAAATCTTTTGACAGACATAGCCCCAGTAATTCTGATCACTGTCTAGACGGGCCGAAATATTGGCGCTGTGCTTATTTCCTGTATTGCAAGCATTTAGAGAGCGGACATTATCGTGACCATGACTCATCCCGGTTTCTGCAGTTAATATAGCATGAACTCAACTTAGCTGGAATGGAGAAGTGTGTGAAAAGTCCACAGGAAGTCGGTTGACTGATGGCAAAATGCAGTTCACATCAGCAGGTCAGAGCAACGGTCGGCAAGTGTTTGCCGCTGAGTGAAAACCCCCAGGAGTGCCCCTTCCCGTGGGGGGGATCAGGGCCCCCACCGACTGCATGATTCCTTGGGCCCACCCGAGTCTGCACCCCAAGCGGCATCTCGATCGGTTCAGCCTTTTTGGCACAGTTCACGCTCCTTACGAACAGACAGACACATGCACAGACAGACCGCACTTCAAAGGTAACAATATATCGCGTGCTGTGCTATGCTTTGCGATGCGACCTATTGACAAATTTGTATTCAGAAGTCATGTTCGGATATATGCAAACGAGAGAACTGCCTTTTTATTTGCCATCGTTCTTGCTTGCCGTCAGTGCTTTGACACTGTTGTTTGGGTATGGTATGGTATGGTAAATGTAGATTTATATAGCGCTATTATCACGAAAGTCTCTAATGCGCTGAACACGCCAGTATCTGGAGAAAAGCCAGGTTTTCAGACCCTGTCTAAAGGACTCGTAGACCTGCTGTGCTCGGAGATCGTCCGGCAGAGAGTTCCAGACCATGGGGCTGTGCACAGCTAATGCTCGGCGTCCGACAGTGGTTAGCCGATGTCGGGGGACCACCATCAGTTGCTGTGCAGCTGGGTGTCAGGAACAGCATCCGGTCTGTAAAAATGGAGTGATGAGGTGTTGATGCGGTTATCTATTTGGAGCAAGGTGCAGATTGTTTGGTCCAGCTGATGCCACTGCCATCCCCAGACCCCATTATCTCTTGCCTCATTTAAATCCAGACTGGTTTTACCTATCTGGTAGCGGCTTACCCAGGTTGCCCTGGAAAATAGGTCGTTAAACTGGTGTAGTGGTAGCAGTAGTCGTGCTTGCAAGCTAGCCGGACACAGTCGCCAAGGCACCCGCGCTGACCCACGGTGGCAGTTTTCAGCCAAGTCTGTACAGAGGCGGGCAGCTTTAGTGTTGTATGCACGCGGTACAATACGTCATTTCGTTCCTAATCCACGGCCGACTGTTTTCGACGACTCGACGCCAGCAGACTAATTAACTAATGTCTGTAGTTTTTTATTCCTGTGGTGCACCGCAGGCCGGCCGGCAAGCAACATCGCTTCAGCGCCGCACCGTGCATAACCAGACGCTATGCTGTCGCAGAGGGACCGCGCGACGCGGTTTTTGTTAAGATAATTCTCGTCTAAATCACGTCTGAGCACCTTAGAGGTGAGTCACTTACAGGATTCGGATACTCGGGTGGATACCCTGCACCAAAAACCCACCGGAAAGCCTGCCTAAAAACCTAGCGGTATTTACATCGATTTAAGCGGATTTTAATTTTGGTGTCACTTCAATTCGGACACAGTGTATTAGGTCATAGGAAGGGAGTTCAGCGCCTCAGATTCGTTCTCACAATTTTTGGCGCTATATAAATTTGTATGTATGTCATGGAGGCCCGGATCCCGCCTACGGTAACAGGCATTGGGCACTTTTGGTAAACATATTTGGGTATGTCCGGGCTTACCCAATGCCCGTGATCGATATAGACTCAACATTATTCAGATACTCAACGTTATTCGCAAGGCGAGAGCTGCGATGCGGCTTCTGGTTACCGGTACTGTAGCAACTTATTCATTCTGCGGACGGACACGGCAGTTAGCGGTTGTTGCGATTATGCTGCAGCCTGTCACTAGTCACATAGCTCGCTGTGAAGATGTTTATTGTATCTGGCCGCGCTGTCAGACAGAGCCCGGAACTATTCAATTTGCATGCGGCGGAGGGCGAGTGTGCCGTCTGTGGATTGGCCGAAATTCGATCCACTCTGAATCCGCGATTCTGTTGAAGTAGCCAATAACAGATGCGAGTGCTGCGCATGCTTGCCAGTTGGCTGATCCTCACTAAAGTAAAAAAGGGTAGCCGTACTCGATTACCGAGCGTAGGTTTCCGGAGTTGATCCAGGTTCTTTGCAGTCAGCCTATAGGTGACATGAGTCATAAACCCGGCGATAAGCTGCCATTAGTTTCCGCCAGGCCCGCAGTTACCCTCGCAACCCTTAAGAGGGTTGCTACCAATTTTCGCTGCCTGGTGAACAGAGGCACGATTGGTGTGAACAGTTTGCCTAAGACTGTTACCCGACAGCGTCGCGGCTGCGATTTGAACCCGGGCCGTTCTGCGCCTGAGTCCAGCACGCTAACCACTCGGCTACCGAGCCACCCAGTAAAGTAGTATGGCGAGCTTAACGTCTTTTCCACTTTGTTATCGCGGGACAGGATGACGTCGACGAACAGCAC
>Ga0126334_10000660_pt1 | contig 10183 bp, 10 predicted proteins | sample InaspJWI49metaG_FD_94491 | JGI IMG/M metagenome (GOLD analysis project Ga0126334, IMG submission 94491) | Marine gutless worms symbiont microbial communities from Oahu, Hawaii - Inanidrilus sp. 2 OAHU.JWI-49 metaG | ecosystem: Host-associated > Annelida > Digestive system > Unclassified...
AAGAGAGACTTGTTGTGTACAGTTTGTCACGGGCAAACCTTGTTCGTAATTCAATTTAAGCAACTGAATTTTATCGAACTATTACGGGTTTGCCCTTTTTATTGGTGAAATATTCAGGCTAGGGACGCTCCGAACAATTCTCCCGAATTGTCGGGGCACGGAGTAATGAAAATGCGATTTTCGTTGCTCCGTCATTTTTCAATGACGGCACATCCCTGTGCCGCGGAAACTCTGGATGAAAGAGTTTTCTTAGCATTACTCGATTTCATAACCCGCTTCAATTAGCAAGCTGCGGGCGTAAATCACCGGCAGGCCGGAGTTGGAACCGCCGTATTCCGGGATAATGGCGGTATTGATCGCAACCGCCTCGCCGTTGATATCGAGTACCGGCCCGCCGCTGCCGCCATGCGTCGTTTCGGCGTCATAGACCACGGTCGAGGCTGACAATTGACCGACTATGCCGCGGCTTGCCAGCGGTCGAATGAAGCGCGCTTTCGACAGGCGCTCGGCAACCTCCCAAAATCCGAGACTATCGTCCTGCTGTAATTCAGCGAGAAAACTGTCCCCGGTTTACGCCAACATGGCCCGCAATCCGGTCGGATAACCCATGACGATCACTTCATCGCCGGGCTGCAGCGATCGGCTGCTGAGTTTGAGATAAGGCAGATCGTCGATAACTTCGCTACAGGTCAACAACGCTAAATCGGTGTCCTCGCTCACTATTTGCAAATCCACCGGAAATGCGTCCTCGATGCCCGGCACATAACCCAGAAAACGAGTAATTACGGGCTCAAGTCCCTGCATCGCCAATTCCTCGAGACCTGGATCGTCTTCCCACGGCAGGGCGACGTGTCGATTGGTCAACAGCGCCCCATCGCCATGCACCAGAAAGGCGGTACCGGTAAATTCGCGCCGTGCGATTTCACCCTCGCCCTCGAGGGTTAACAGCGGCTGCCCCCGCAGAGAAAACAACGGCTGCCCGGCCACATCGGTTTGGTATCGCAGCATATGCTGCGATTCGATGTCGCGATAGCCATAGGAGCCCTGTAGAAATACGATGGATCGCGTCGCCTCGGCAATGACGCGGGTGCTCGCCGCGCTGCGCTTTTCCAGTACCTCCAGCCTTTGTGCGGCAGCGCTCAAGGAGTGCCGCAACTCCTGGCGCAAGCGGTTCAGGTCCGCGGGGCGCAGTGCTTCTTCGCTGGTACGGGTCAGGCTGCGGGCGAACTTTTCAATTTGATGCGCGCTGGTTTCCGCCTGTTTTTGCAGCAGGATTGCGGCGCGATATTGCTGGTATGCGATGACGCCTAGAATCACTAATGCAAGGATGACCGTTAGCCGAAACAACAGGGTGGTTTCGAACGCAAAATCGCGCGAAAAATCGCTTAAGGCCCGCTGCAACCGTGCGATTCGCGGTCGGCGGCTCACGTGGGTGTAGTCGATCGCATCGTCGAGCATATCGCCCAGCGAGCGTCTGACCCGATCGCCCTGGCGATGCATACGGTAACGCGACAATGGTCCCTTATCGCCGAATTCGATCAGATCACGCTGTTGCAGCTGCTTCGATTCGACCAGCTCGCCGTTTATCCACAAGGGCGTGGCCGCTAGCGCTTCAATCTCATAGCTGGCGCCGGAACGATGCAGGCGCGCCACGACACCGTTCTCCAACGGATTAACGCCGGCGGTGGCGATGCGAATCATATCCCGGTCGTTGAGCGACACTTCCAGCGTTGCACCGCTAAGCCAGGACGCGGTTCCGCGCGCCGGACCCGTCAGAATTTCCAGCGCCGCTGTGGCGGACTCGTCGAGCAGGTTTTTATTTTCGTTGTCGGTCATCGTGTCAGCGGCATCACACCGGCGAAACGGCCGTACGACCTGCGCCCAGACAATATAAGCGCGACGCCAGACATTAGGCTTAGAATATCAGTTTCAAAAAGCTTGCTGGGGAACTGCGGCATCGGCGACCGGCCATACCGCGTCGGTCATCCACATATTTTTAAATTCGCCGTCGAGCTGCTTGCTCAAACGAAATGCGAACACCACGCTGCGGCCGTCCATAGCGGTTAAATTCACCATTTGATAGGCCTTGGCGCCGACCAGGACGACTTCGCTAAATTCGCTTGTGGCGTGGTCGACCATGATCCCGTATGGCGGCCCTTTTACCATTCGGGCAAACCTGTCCAACGGACCGGTATTGACCCGGTTGGCCGGTGAGGCAAACGAGAAGGTCGTCTCGATTCCGGCATCGGCGTAAGGCTGATCGCTATTGGAGAGTGCGTTAATGACTATTTTGACGACGTCCTGAGGTTCCAGATCGACCGTGGGCCGGGGTAAGGTGGCGTGCTCGGGACCATCGTTGACTGCTGCCAAAGCTGACACCGAGACCAGCCAAGTCAGCAGTACCGCGGCGAATCCTGCGAGTTTGCTTCTATTCATTGATTTGACCTCCAGTGCCAAGAATACGCCTTAAAGCCGTCCTTGTCAGGCAGTGCGGTAAAGCTAGCAACAAAGGCGAGACGCCGACTAGCGGCGGCTATCAACCGCTAGGTCCAGATTACCGGTAACCCATTCGCGCACCGGACTCCTCCCGAGCGCGGTAATTGCGAAATCCGCGATTTAACCGGAACTATTGATTTTGCCGGCAATGACCGATAAGGTTGGTGGATACCAAAGGTTCCGGGCATCAAAAAACACTATAACCCGGCAAATAATTATTATAGAAGAGTCACAGCTGCTGCCGAGAATTCCACGCCATGTCGAATGATGATCACCTGGTTCGCTTTGTCGACATCCAAAAAAGTTACGACGGCGAAACGCTGGTTGTAAAAAACCTGAACCTGGACGTCGCCAAGGGCGAATTTCTGACGATGTTGGGGCCATCCGGCTCAGGTAAAACAACCTGCTTGATGATGCTGGCCGGTTTCGAGCCGGCGACCCATGGTGAAATCTTCCTCAATGAGACTCCGATCAACCGGGTGCCGCCGCATAAACGCGGTATCGGCATGGTGTTTCAAAACTACGCCCTGTTTCCGCACATGACGGTAGCCGAAAATCTCGCCTTCCCGCTCGAAGTTCGTAAGATGGACAAGAGCCAGCGCGAGGAACGCGTCAAGCGCGCCCTCGATATGGTGCAACTCGGTGCTTTCGGCGACCGGCGACCGGCGCAGCTCTCCGGCGGCCAACAACAGCGCGTCGCGGTGGCGCGCTCGCTGGTATTCGACCCCGATCTGGTACTAATGGACGAACCGCTCGGCGCACTCGATAAAAATCTACGCGAGCAGATGCAGTACGAAATCAAGCATATTCACGAAAACCTCGGGCTGACCGTGGTTTACGTCACCCATGATCAAAGCGAAGCGCTAACCATGTCGAACCGTATCGCGGTCTTCGACGACGGTATTATCCAACAATGTGCGCCACCGGAAGTGCTCTACGAGCAACCGGAAAATGCCTTTTGCGCCAATTTTATCGGTGAAAACAATCGCTTACTCGGAACGGTTACCGAGGATAACGGCGCCACGGTCAAGGTCAAGATCGATAACGACGCAGGCATGGTGGTCGCGAACAAGATAAACGTCGCAGGTGTCGGCGTGAGAAGTACGCTATCACTGCGCCCCGAGCGGGTGACCGTCAATCCGGAACCGGGCGAGCTTCCGAATATTTTTTCCGGCATTGCCGAAGAACTGATTTATCTTGGGGATCACATTCGCACCCGATTTACGGTCTGTGGTCATGACGATTTTATTGTAAAGATTCCTAATTCGGCCGCTCACGCGCATCTTAGCCAAGGTGACACGGTGAATATCGGCTGGACCGCGGAAGATTGCCGCGCGCTGGACTCATCGGAGTAATTGCAACAAAGATGGGGCATGACGCGGCACATTTCATTAAAAACTAGATGTTAACAACCGAGGATTATGAGCAATGAACAAGATTTTGAAACAGACACTGTTGGCGACGGCCGCCGTCGGCGTGGTAACGGCCGCCCACGCCGAGACTACGATGGTGGTAGTTTCCTGGGGCGGTGCCTACACCGAGAGCCAGCAACGCGCTTATCACGAGCCCTACATGAAGCTGAATCCGGGCATTAAGATCGTCAACGACGATTCAGCCTCCGAGGGTTCTTCGAAACTAAGAGCGCAGGTAGAAGCCGGCAATGTCACCTGGGACTTACTGGATGCGGAAGCGCCCAGCGCGATTACCCTGTGTGACGAAGGCCTGGTCGAGGAAATCGATCATGACGTCCAACTGGCCGCCGCGCCCGACGGAACCCTGGCCAGCGTCGATTTCGGTAAAGCGATCGTATCGCCTTGTTTTATCCCGCAAATCGCCTATTCCACCGTGTTCGGCTACCGTCATGACAAACTCAAAAACCAGCCCACCAAGATGGCGGACGTGTTTAACCTGAAAAAATTCCCGGGTAAGCGCGCGCTGGAAAAACGTCCGGACCCGAATGTCGAATGGGCGCTGATCGCCGACGGCGTCGCGCCTGAAGACGTTTACGATGTGCTGGATACCGAGGCCGGCATCAAGCGGGCCTTCGCCAAACTCGACACTATTAAGGATCAAGTCATCTGGTGGACCAAGGGATCGCAACCCATGCAATTGCTGGCTGACGGCGAAGTCGTTTTCGGCACCGGATACAACGGCCGGCTGTTCAAGGCGATCGAAGTCGACAAGCAGCCGATCAAGATGCTGTGGGACGGCCAGGCGATTCAGCTCGACGGCTGGGTGGTGCCCAAGGGTGCTCCCAACAAAGACGAAGTCATGAAGTATCTGCGTTTTGCGACCGATACCCAACGGCTGGCCGACCAGGCAAAGTATATTTCTTACGGTCCGTTACGCGCCTCTTCGGCACCGATGGTGGGCAAGCATGCCGACCTGGGCATCGAAATGGGACCGCATATGCCGACCGCGCCGGAAAATATGAAGGGCGCTTTTTTCTATGACTTTGAATGGTGGGCGGATCACAAGGAAGAAATGACCGAGCGCTTTGAAGCATGGCTTGCCAAAGGCTAGGCGTCAGATAGATCGACAACCTGCTCCGGGATTCCACCAGGGAATCCCGGAGCAACCGACAGGTGGAACGAAAACATGGTAGATACTGCGGCGGAAAACCAGGCAGTTACCGACGATTTGATAACAACCGCTGATGGCGTTCCATTAAAAGTAAGTCTAAAACGGGCGCTTTGGCAGCGTAAAAAGACTGCATTGCTCTTGGTCGCCCCGCTGTTTTTATTCATCCTCATCACCTTCATGATACCGATCTTCGACATGCTGATTCGCAGTGTCGACAACAGCATCGTCGAGACTGAAATTCCGGGTGTCGTCAAAGAGATAGCAAACTGGGATCTCGATTCCGAGGAAATACCCGGTGAGGCAACCTTCCAGGCATTGTTCAAAGACTTCAAGTCCGGCGCCGAGCAAAAGACCATCAGCCGCCTGGGCCGGCGCCTCAATTACGAATTATCGGGCATGTCCAGCCTGTTCAGAAAAACCGCGCGCAAGATCAAAAAACTGGAAACCCCGGAATCGGCGCAAGCCGCAATGATTAAAATTGACAAGAAATGGGGCCAACTCAAGACCTGGCAGCTAATCAAACGCGAGAGCAGCGCGTTCACCAGTTCCTATATCCTGGCCGCGCTCGATGCCAAAAAGAATACCGACGGCTCGGTTTCGATGAAGCCTGAAGAAGCGCAGATTTATTTAACTTTATTCTGGCGCACCATCAAACTGAGCATCATGATAACCGTGCTGACGATAATACTGGGTTATCCGATCGCCTTTTTGATGGCCACGGTAAAAACCAAAACCAGTAATTTATTAATCATCCTGGTACTACTACCTTTCTGGACTTCGCTACTGGTCAGAACTTCGGCCTGGATCGCGCTATTGCAAAAGGAAGGGGTTATCAACGATATCTTGGTCGGCATCGGCATTCTGGATGATAATAACCGGCTGGCGATGATCCATAACGAGTACGGTACGGTTATCGCCATGACCCATATCCTGCTGCCTTTTATGGTATTGCCGTTATTCAGCGTAATGAAAACGATTCCACCGAGTTACATGCGCGCGGCGCGATCGATGGGCGCTAGCTCTTTTACCGCCTTCCGGCGAGTCTACCTGCCAAATACCATCGCTGGAATCGGCGCGGGAGGAATACTGGTCTTCATTATCGCGATCGGCTACTACATCACCCCGGCGCTGGTCGGCGGCACCAAGGGCACTTTGATCAGCAATTTTATCGCGCATCATATTTCAACTTCGCTGAACTGGGGCCTGGGCGCGGCGCTTGGAACCATCCTGCTTTTGCTGGTACTGGCCTTGTATATTCTTTACGACAAGGTAGTCGGCATCAACAATATGAAACTGGGGTAGACCGATGGCACTGCCGATACACGCCACCCTGCCGGAACGTATCTGGCACTACTGCTTTATTATTATCTGCGTATCGATATTCGTATTTCTGATTTTTCCAATTCTGGTAATACTCCCGCTGTCGTTCAATCAGCAACCCTACTTTTCGTTCACCACCGAAATGCTGCAGTTGCAACCCGAAGCCTACTCCACCAAATGGTACCAGGAATTTTTCAGCAGCCTGAACTGGCAGGGCGCGGTCAAGAACAGTTTTATCATCGCAATCTTCTCGACCATTATTTCCACCTTCCTCGGCACCCTGGCGGCGCTGGGCCTGAGCCGCGCCGATTTTCCGTTCAGAACGACGGTAATGGGCTTACTGATCTCGCCGATGATAGTGCCGCTGATCATTTCCGCGGCGGGCATGTTTTTCTTTTACTCGAGAATCGGTTTACAGGGTACCCATATCGGCGTCATTTTGGCCCATGCCGCGTTGGCGACGCCATTCGTGGTGATTACGGTTACCGCGACCCTGACCGGGTTTGATCACAGCCTGACCCGCGCGGCTGCCAGCCTGGGATCTTCGCCGACGCATACCTTCTTCCACGTCACGGTGCCGTTGATAACCCCCGGGGTAATATCCGGAGCCTTATTTGCATTTATTACCTCATTCGACGAAGTCGTGGTCGTACTGTTTGTCGGCAGTTACAAACAAAGGACGATTCCCTGGCAAATGTTTTCCGGCATCAGGGAAGAAATCAGTCCAACCATTATGGCGGTGGCCACCATACTGATTATCGTTTCGGTCGCCTTGCTGGTATTCCTGGAACTGCTGCGGCGCCGTACCGAACGCTTACGCGGAATTACCCCTCACTAGCCGGTGATCTTTTTGCCGGAGTTAATCGGACAGTGAAAAATCCGTCTGGTGGACCACACCGGCGCTAACCAGCTCGTCGATCTCCGGCCACCACATTTCTTCCGGGGAATAAACAAAAACCTTATCGAGAAATTCGGCAGAAACTCCCTGGCGCGCGAAGATCGCGATGTCCTTGGCCTGTTCATTTTCGATATCGATGGAAGGGATCAGACTATAAGTCTTGTATTGATGAAAACCAAGCCTCGCATGGGTACCCAGGGTACGTAATTCGCCGGCGACGAAGGCAGTCGTGCATGACGACAGGCATTGATCGAGGGTATAGGTCCGTAAGCCGTTTTCACCAATCAGCCGCGCCAGCCCCCTGCCTTCGTATATCTGGCCGCCTTCGCTGTCGAGAATAATCCCGGTTACCTGCGGATTGCGCTCGATCAAGTCCGCAAGCTTACTAGTGATGCCAATCTCAAACGGGCCGCGCAAATGAATCAGTGATCCTTGCCCGATCAAATCGAGCGAGTATCCGGGTTCCGGCGAAATTATTTTCTCGACCAGCAGGTTACGTTTGTAAATCTGCAGCGACTGGAATGTTTCTATTGTCGTAAGCAAGATTACGGCCAGGCTAATTACCACGCCCACTTGCGCCGCGCTCGCCCACAGCCGTCCGCTATCCGACTTGATACGTAGACCGCAGCTGCGCAGAACGCCAACCGCCTGCCAGGGGTAAATGACCAGTTTGACGACTAGGGAGTAAACGATAACCGCGCCCGTTACCGCCAATTCCTGTTCGATAAAAGGAGGGAACATCAATCGTTCCAGCAACCCTAGAATAATCATTAAAACTACCAGGTTTATCCAAAAGGCCTGTGCCAGCGGTAACTCTCCGCGCCAATGTTTTATCAGGTAATCGGGTAGCAAGGTTTTCACAAGTAGTTTTAAATTCGGGGTAGAATCAGCCTAACATACGTCTATCGGGCGAGCCCGTATATCTCACCGATTTCCTGCTGCGGACGCCGCTAAGCGCCCTGTAGCGGGATACCCCGGTGTGCAAATGCCCACCGGGTTGTGCATCCCGCCACAGCGTCTTGGCGATGCCCTCGCGACGTAAAACGGTGAGATATACGGGCTAATTGCAGTCATTTATACTACAAGAAATATGAATCGGGCATGGACAAATATGGCGAGCATGAGACTGATTCGGTTGCTGCTAGCGGCGGCCGTCAGTGTTGCATCGATTGCGAATCTTCGGGCGGAAGTGAACTTTACTTCCTGGGGCGGTAACTACGAGAATTCGCAACAAAAAGCCTATGTAGACACCTGGGATCAGGGTTCCGTCAATTTTCTAAAATACAGCGGCGGCCTGGATCAGATCAGACTTCAGGTCAATTCCGGAAACGTCACCTGGGATGTCGTCGATGTCCTGCCGCACGATGCCCGCATCGGCTGCGACGAAGGTCTTTTCGAGGAACTTGATCGCGATATTTTCGAGCCGGCGCCGGACGGTACCGCGATGGATGACGACATTATGGTGCAGGTTCCCAACGATTGCGTGGTCCCGCAAGTGTTTTGGTCGTATGTCTATTTTTACAAGGAGGGCGCCTTCAAGGGCGTACAGCCGACCTCGATCGTCGACTTTTTCGATACCGAAAAATTTCCCGGTAAACGCGGGATTCACATTCTGCCGAATGCGCTGATTGAAATGGCGCTGGTGGCCGACGGCGTTGCCATCAGGGACGTCTACAAGGTCATGAGCACCGACGCCGGCATCGATCGCGCCTTTGCCAAGCTGGACAGTATCAAGGACCATGCCGTGTTCTGGAACTACGGCGATGAACCACTAGAGCTGGTCAGGTCGGGGGATGTATCGATGTCGATCGCCTATAGCGGCCGGGTCGGTGCAGCGGTTTTATCGCAAAACGAAAACTTCGTCACGATCTGGGATGGACAGGTACTCGAAGAAGAATGGCTGGTGTTGCTCAAAGACGCGCCCAATTCGGAGGAAGCCAAACGTTTCCTGATTCATGCTTCGGCGCCGGCGCAACAGGCGCGACAGGCCAAGTACATCACCTATGGCCCGATGCGGGCCTCGGCATTCGATATTATGCGCGCGGGCGAACCCTGGTTCCACAATGGCAAAGACATTATGGGGCATATGCCTAACCGTCCCGAAGTCATGCCGCGCACCATCGTCGCCAATCCCGAATGGTGGCGCGACTACGGCATCGCCGTGGACGAGCGCTACGCCGCCTGGATGAGTTCCTACTAGCCCTGCAAGCGCGCTCGATAGCCTGTAGCTGCGAGCAGTATTTAAGCCGTTCGGCCGGCCGCAGCTAGTTTATCGGCTGCGCGGGCGTAGTAGTCAGCAACAGTTGGCCATGGCCGAAAAACTCGATCGAATTCGATTCTATGCGCTTGCTGATTGCATCGAAATCCCCCTCGAGCAATATCAGGCCGTTATCGAGCCGGTTACCGGGGAAGCTTAACTGAGCGTTGTCGCTGGCATCCGCGTTCATGGCTTGTTCGCCGCAGGGCGGTTGCACCGTAAAACTGAAATGCCTGCTGCGCCGATGGCACTGACATAAACAGGCCCGCGCCGAAAAATGATTCGACCTGCGCTCGCTGGGCAATAGCTGGATCAACTGGGCTTCGGCGGTGCGGGAAAACAGATATACCTGGGCAGCGGACTCGAGCGATAGCAGGCTGCCGGGGGAAAACAGCAGGCAAACAAAAGCGGCATATATACGCCTTATTCTATTGTAGTCTCTGACACGGTATATAACAGACCGACGATCCGGCCCTATTTGAAAATAAATTTCGATGCGGGCGGTTACCAGAGACTGTTCAGAATTTTGTGTCAACGTAAAAACACTCGATCCATCAGATCACAGATCGAGTGCAGCATCAAGCCGGCCTTCAAAGAAGATGGCCAACTGCGATAGGGTCAGATTCCAA
>Ga0126334_10000662_pt1 | contig 10178 bp, 9 predicted proteins | sample InaspJWI49metaG_FD_94491 | JGI IMG/M metagenome (GOLD analysis project Ga0126334, IMG submission 94491) | Marine gutless worms symbiont microbial communities from Oahu, Hawaii - Inanidrilus sp. 2 OAHU.JWI-49 metaG | ecosystem: Host-associated > Annelida > Digestive system > Unclassified | place...
TAATAAAATATTAAATAATTAAATATATAATAAATAATAACAAAAAAAACAATAAAACGTAAATACCTTCTTGTATTTTATTATTTATTTCTGTAGTTAATCATTGCTAGTGTTATGTACAGTATGAAAATGGGTCTACTTACATCTAATTAAGTAACTCAAGACAGGTGGGGAGTTATAGGCCTAGTATAGACCAACTGCAGCGTTGCCGCGTTGCAATAACAGAGATAAACCATACAACACAGCGCCGTTTTATTAAGCAGTGTTGAAGCTGCATTACATGCACGCGAACGACAATACTGTACATCGGATATGGCGACAGCATGTCGTGTTGCGCCGACGTCACCAGACTTTGTTCACGACAAATTCCTGCCTATCGATGTCGTCATTAATGTTCACAGCCGTACACACGAACACATTGTCTCCATACTGCAAGCACAACAGTAGGCAGTCTATATGTAACATTTACTACATCGTGTTTCAATAAAAAAATCCCTTTGACTTTTGGTGACTTTTGTCATAACTTATGTCAATGCAGACCGATATTCAAAATTCTCTCGCTGACAAATTCCGGCGAAAACTCCCTGTGTCTTTGACATACTTCCACCTCTCATTCAGTACGTTGCTACACTACCTTGTGAAATCTGACGCAGATATTCTGAGTACTTCACTGTCCAGCAGGACGGCCCCGGCACATCGAGCGCGAGAAGCCGCAGATCTGCTGAAGCAAACGACGCCAATACTTTATTCCGCACTCTCTGTGGTCGCCCAATAGTCCAAATCTAAACCCCGTCGACTATGCGGTGTAGGGAATTTGCCTAACTGCACTCACAGGAACTAGATAGGGGCATTAGGGGGCGAGCAGTGGGACGGTCTTGATCAGTGAGTTATTGACACTACAATCAGTGACTGGCGCAAGAGACTGCAAGCCTAGATTGCAGATGACGGAAGACATTTCAAGCGTGCACTTTTAACGTCACGCATATTTGCTGCAATGCAGTTGATGACCACTTGAGGACGAAATGATGACGTAATTCACTGCATAAAATGTACATTTTGAATTTCAAATTTTACAAGGTAGTGTAGCAACGTAGTTAATTTGAGGTGGAATTTTATGTCACAGATACATTGTTTTTCTGAAAACTGTCGTTAAAAATTCGTAACGGTCCACATTCGCACAGCTGACAACAAAAGGGATCGTTTTTTCATTCGAACACTCTGACTCCGCACCGGACATGTTGTTACACAAATTTAAACAAATAATATTGTCAACAAAAACTCAGTTGTGCCATTTCAAGTTCCAATGAAGTCCTCTACAGTCCACACTCATTTGAAAACAGCAATCGTTACGCCTAATTACATTAAAATCATCAACAACAAATTTATATTTATAAACCATTTTAAACACATCATCTGTCGTCGGAATAAGCGTTAGACGATGTGAACTAAAACAACTTTTGTTGAATCAGATCACATTTTGTTATGCGCGCCAAGATAATGCTGTTAACCATCTTCGACGGCAATTTGTGGGAGGTCCACTTTCTTTCAATTAGCGGTGCATGAAGTGTGCCGTGCGGAAAGTGGCGCTAAACAGTTTTACTGGACGGCTTTTTATCCATTTCCCTGTCCTTATTTCCTCCCCCACTTTTCTCATTTCCGCCCTTTAACCTGCAAGCTTATCTCTGTCTCCTGTTTTAGCGCCATGCTTGACTGTACACCCACGCCGTAGACATTTCAAGCGTGCACTTTTAACGTCACTATCTGGCTGACTTAAGCGGTAGGTCCACTACGCCTCGAAGCGACTCGACCGCCAAATACATGTAATTCAGCATCTGGGTGTATTCACGCATTGCCGAGTTGGGACACAACGAAGAAGATCAGCCATCGCAGAGGTACCGCGCCTCTAGAAATTATCTCGGAGAAGGTGCAAGGTAGAGTCATTGTTACTACAGACCACTAATAAGAAATGGCATATCTAATCGCGCTAGTTGCCGTGCATAGGAGACGATAATTAGCAGCTTTCTTGTTTATCAGTGTCCCAGCACAGCGACTTTGTTTTCAATTAAATATATCTAGCACTCTAAGCAGTTTGATATTAGCTGGTAGAAACTTATGTAAAACGTCAAAACACATCCGAGGAAGAAATTTGTTGTTAACTAGGCCCCTGTTTCTCAGAACTCCGACTATAGACAGACGAACACAGACAGACAGACACAGGGCCATAGCTAGTGCCCGCGCTAGCGTAGCGTCGCGCGGGTAAAAAGTTCTACTACCGCAGACGGACTTCGCGACGCGCTATGTCAGTTGAATCTTGTCGACTGCTGCACAACTGTAGCCTGTAGGAACGACCTGACAGAGTTTGGGACAAAATTCCAGACGACTGTACCCTTATTTTGGAGATACCACAATTTCCTTCAACTAGAGTGTAGGACATGTGGAAGGAAGCTACCACGCCAAAAACCAGCTCGATTCGTTCAACCGTTTTGATAGAACTGCGACTTGTGACACACAGATACACGGTCATAGCGGCTCATAGCGTCGCGCAGTCAATTCACAAGCCAGTCAGGAGTATGTTCGCAGTGTGACGAGATCTTTGAGCGTTGCTTGACGGTAAAATTTTTCCCGACCGCCGCAACAAGAATGATGGAAATCGGTCAGCATTTAGCGAAGTTACGAACAACAAGGAACTGATTGTCTCACGTGTCTCGTGAGCTCCCTCTGAAAGAGATAATTTGCCCGAGATCGGACGTACGGCTAGCAGCAACAGGACTGAAAAATAACAAGTCTGTGGTAAGCTTCGTACCTCGGCTCTCAACATGACACTGCCCGCAGCTCGGCCGACGGCGGCAGATATCGATCGATATCTGCTGCCCGCGCCCGACCTGCCGCAACAAGCTGCACATCGCTGCTGCTTTCCATCGACGGGACAGACGAACAGACGGACAGACACCTTGCAGTTACACAGAAGCTCACCGCTAGAAGCGGGCAACGTCAATAAACTTAAAACTGTAGTCAAGTTTCCACAATCAGCGACATTGATCGTGTGCGAGTGCACACTGTCATGACGCGGTCTCGTGGACTATTACTTCGTGGTTACTGTGAGTGCGTAGTAGCTAGCCACCCTGAATATCGTTTTGTCACTGAACGAGATGACGAAAACATTACTATACTGGAAGAATAGTGCGTTGTATTTGGAGCTAAAACTAATCCTTTTCCCGGCAAAGCAGAACTGCACGTTAGCGTACTCTCAGCGTCGATTTGCTTAACTGTAGCAAAGTGCTATAGGCACACACCACTCCAGGCCCAGCCAGTGACTGACCAGAAACACGGGACGTGAATGAAAGTCTGAGTAATTCGTATATATTCATTTTAGACAGTACGATTTCGTGCACTGCTTTCAGACTGAGTTTATATAGAATGTTACCTGCAACAAGTCGTACATCTCCGGCCCGACGGTCAACTTTTCAACGGCCACGTTGTATCGGACCAGGCTGAAGTTTCCCGTCGCAGGCTCCGACTCGATCGTAATGCCAGGAATGCCCGAACTGAGCGGAATTGGCGTTCTGGGGTCGTACAGCATCTACAAGAAAACACACACACAGCTGATTTCCATCATTCTTGTTGCGGCGGTCGGGAAAAATTTTACCGTCAAGCAACGCTCAAAGATCTCGTCACACTGTGAACATACTCCTGACTGGCTTGTGAATTGACCGCGCGACGCTATGAGCCGCTATGGCCGTGTATCTGTGTTACAAATCGCAGTTCTATCAAAACGGTTGAACAAATCGAGCTGGTTTTTGGCGTGGTAGCTTCCTTCCACATGTCCTACACTCTAGTTGAAGGAAATTGTGGTATCTCCAAAATAAGGGTACAGTCGTCTGGAACTTTGTCCCAAACTCTGGCAGGTTGAGACAATTTGCTGCAGTATACTGACAGCGGACAGAAGCATCGCTGCTGTTGCCTACCGAATAAATTTAAAAGTCTTACGCCGGATATTCCCTGTACTTCGCAATGGGCCGAAAGATGCTAATAAAATTGCCTCCATTCCCTGGTGGATCCGGGCCCCAACCTAATACAGGGTTCTTTGGGCCCACCCGAGTCCGCAACCCAATCGACAACTTGGTTGGTTTACCAATTACAGCAAAGCTCGTGGTTGTAAGCAACAGACACACGCGCCGAGACACAGACGGAGACCACGCCACATCTGCAGCAAAAGGCCGCAGCTTTACAGTCGCATGCAGTATGGTATGTTTCAGTTGCGCTGGAATAGGAAACAGACGACGTCGACTATCTAACATAAGTCAACTATTTACGTCTGTCAGACGTGAATAGTTGACTGTGTTAGATAGTAGGCGTTATATGGCGTAAGCCTGTGCCTACTAACGCAGTCATCGTTTGAATGAACTTGGCGGCTGCGATGAATTCGGTGAATGTACGAAAGACAGTCTCAGTGAGCACGTAGGCCTATGAATGACGGCGCCAAATCACAGAAAGCCACAGTGGCACCGGATGATGTTCGTCGTGGCCCGAACAAACAATCAATCGTAGATATCAGTTGAGTATACGCCGCAGTGCCAAATCCGTGCTGCCCCTGTCGAGTCATTTTCATTCTAGGCTACGTTTTTTTCGCGTCGCCAAGGCCATTATGTGCAAGCTTGAAGTCATCCACAACTCCGGAAGTACATAACTTATCACAACGCCGCCAGAAGACGACCGAGTTATATTCACAAAAATCAGTAAAGATTGAACACGTGGTTCTAGGCATAATGATCGCGGACAAACAAACACACGCACATATACATACAAACAAACAGACACCCTCGGCTCATCACAATACCCCGCTCACCTACTGGGGGCGGAATAATGAGTTTTAGTTTCTACCTTAAAGTGTTCAGTGACAGACTGCTGACACTTTTCTCCGGGACGCAGAGCTCCTGCAAATACACGTATGCCGTGTTTTTTGAACTTAACACTGAAATTAACTCTGTGCCGAACTGACAGTCAATGGAGGCCGTATGGCAGTGGTATAATAATAGTCGCGGCAAACGAGCTGCAGTATTTTATTGTGATGTATTTGTTTACATAAAATACTATAAGAATAAGTTCAACTGACAGTAAAGCAGCAGCAGCCAGGCTAAAAAGCGACTTTTTGGATTTCCCAAGGTAAAGTGGCTACATCTGACAGGTGAGGTGGACAAACCTGTAAGATTTTCATGTCAAATTTTCTCAGAATTTAACTTGCCAGAAATCATTAAAATCTGTTAATTTTTGACACAGTTATTCAAAAAATAAAAGGTGGACGTTTTGGGGACATGGTCTACACTGTGAGTCAAAAAAACAGGATGCTGAACTCTTGTCCATAATTTTCCCAATGTTAACCAATTTTCAAAACTCTTTTACTGACAGACTCAGAAGATCGGTAAACATTTGGCGAAGTTATGGACAAAATGGTTGATCGTGTCATACGCCCCATTCGACTTAGACTTTTGTCCTCAAAGATGCAGAACTCGCCAGATAAGTAAAATAACTTGTGTATGACGGACAGAAACTCTTACTGATTGTTGTTATGTTAATAAGCAGACGAATGTGAGTTTATTATCAAGAAATATCAAACTGCTGTAGACCAGTTTTTTAATTTTTGACAGACATACTTATGTCATCAGTGACTGACCGACTGCTGATCATTTACGGCATTTTGCTGCAACATATTTTTCTTTGTTACAGCAGTTGTGCACAGTCGATAATGGAATGTTTATATGGTTGGTGTGATCCTCATTTTGTTAGTGAATTAAATAATGAACATTTTCCAGACAAATATTTTAAAACAGTTTTTCGGTGGCTAAGTCTCACGCGGCAGTTTGCTTCAGTTAATTTTTCAGCATTGCAATTTTTGGAACATACATATTTCACAAGGTAGTGTAGCGACGTACTTAAGGTGCAGTGGACTAGCTATTTAAATAGTAGTTGTTACAAATTTACCACTGAGTCTGTCAGTGAAAGAATTTTGAAAATCGGTTAACCTTTGGGGAAGTTATTAGCAAGAGTTTAGTGTCTTGTTTTTTGACTCACAGTGTATAGTTGAATGCTATAGTTAAACACATAGTAACACGAATTAGAATTCCAACCGCTGAAGTGGCGTTCGGCCGGCATCTGTCTGTGTTCTTATCGTGTTAGAGGTGTTGAAGGCAGTTGTGCAAAGCATTTAGCTATAGAATGTTATAGGTCGTTAAGGACTGCTAACATTTGTGCTTATTATTATTAGTATTCATCACCCCCTCATTCTTTTATTCCAGGCATAAAACCTTCCTTTTCTGCAAATCCTTCCAACGTAGCTTTCCTTTTCTTCTTTTGGACTGACTCCACAGATTTCCCGCACTGTTTATCGATACTTCTGAGCATATCGGTTTTTTTAGTTTTTAGTTTTTTCCGTTTTCTACTTTTTAGTTTCTGGCTCTGTGGCTCATATCAGGTTTTGATTGCACGTTGAAATAGCATCTCGTATCGTATCGTATCATACACCGTTAACAGTAAACAGTACTAAACACCAGTAAACCGTTAAGGTAGGCCCTATCGCTGACCTATACATGGATCACTCAATTACTCATGCTTAGTTTGACCGCCAGTACAATACGATACGATACGACATGAGATGCTTTTTAACATGCGCTCGAAAGCCGACACGAGTCAGCTTAATCTACCGCAATAGAAGTTGATGAAGCACCTTCTAACGTTATGCAATTCGCAAGAACGGCAAGAGGTGATACGTCTTACCTTACAAACCCAATAACTAGTTATACTCAACTAAAACAAGAAATTAGCAAAAGGACTTTAAATGACAAATGACTCATCCGCTGCATAGGAATCACGGGTCACTCTGATAAACGGGCGTAATTGCTATATACGTCAATTTTGTGTTGTGCATACTGTGGGGGCAAATAAAAGAATAGTGAAGACGGTGAACTAAAGTAGGTGAAAGCCGAAAGTGAATCAGAAGAATGATTGGGATAAAACGTTAGTAACTTAGCAGACATGCTACATCATTGGAACAAAACACTAGACGACAGTCAATTAATTTGAGTCCTGTTTATTGACTATGCAAAGGCATTTGATCACGTGGATCATGGTATTGTGAAGCTCCACATTGGCGTTTTATTTTAATAGAAAGTATTCCGATCTGTAGCAAAAATGATCGCCAGAATTGTATGAAAATTTTACAAGTTAGAGACCCTGTGCCACGGCATGATCCTGTGCGAACATTGGAACCGAGCGGTCCATTAGGGGTGAAGGGGAATGGGACAAAGTTTGAACTCTGACCCCCGTTATCTCCAACAATATGGCCCGGGGGTTGGAGAAATCTGTTCCAACGACGGATTTTTCACGTTTTAGCGTTCAGGGTGGGATGGGGTGATAATTTAATGTGGTTTTGCTTGAAAATGTCGAGATCAAAACGGGGGTCATCGGTGCGGCAAAACCACGGAAGACATCGATTCAGTTTTTGCGGCTACACGTTGAGTCCAATTTTGCTCAATTTTTTACAATGGGCTATAGTTAAAATTTCCGAGTGAGAGCTCCCTAACGGTAAGAGATGGACCCTTTAATGTATTTGAAGTCGAATAGCAAATCGGGCTCGCTGAGTCGAAATATCGGCGCGCCGCCATACTTCCACTTCCGTTTTGCCGGCTACGGGGTGTATGAACCTGCTATGCTATAGGCTCGACAGACGCGCGATTCAGCGGTTCATTAATAGGCTACGTCATAGGCCGGTTGACTACGCCGTGCTTAGCAACATTGCCGTTAATGTCACCACAGCACAGCGTGTGAAACCGGACATGCGTAACCGGACATGCGTCGCGAAAATGTTAGTTTTATTTATAAATATACTAACATAGTCGCCGCGTGCACAGCTGTATTATATATAGGCCCATGTAGAGTAATATAACTGTAGGCCTATAGGCATATAGCCTAGAATTGGTTAATAGGCCTACTATAGCGGCTTTGCCGCTAGCTTCCTCCGCATCGTCGTTTAGATTTCAGTGAATGAAGTAAAGGAAAAATAGACGTTAAACATTTAGGCCTATAACCTGTTAGCGGCGCTAATAGATTTTGATCTGTCTGTAGAGTATGGCCCCAAACTTGAGTCCGTCGACGATCGCTGCTCGCGCCGTCGGCGCTAGCTCACTGCTCGGTCCTTGCGTCTCACGCCTGCGGGCTCCCTTCCTCGCCGGTGACGATCACCTGACTACAACATTATGCTTCCCCCGTGACAACGCATATTAGCGCAGTCACGTCAGCGAAAATGCAATCAGGAATAGAGCATGTTGCAATTTACACGCAGGCTATGACCTTCACTCTCTCACGACCTCACACTTCCTGCAAGCCGAGTTATCGAATTATAGTTTTGCTACTATGACATTATTCGCTCGTGTCGGCGTCATTTGGCGATGTTCCGGTCTGAAAGGCCTCCGTGTTGCCTCTTATATAGTCGACCGTAATCTAATAAGCAACTCCTGCTATAACCGTGAGGGGTCGAGGGAGATTGTGCTAGGAAGCGTGAGAAATGTTATTAATAGAAGACGCTTGTGCCCATGTTGGGATTCGAGACTGTGAACTTCGGACTTTTTACCGAGTTTGTCACAACCGCCAGTGCCAATGACACTGGTGGCATAAGTAAACATAGCGTGTAACACCTTAAATGCAGCGAACTTGTTCACTGAGTCGACGTTGTATTGTTTTGTAAAAAGTTTCATCAAGTTGGATGTATCAGAGGGCGAAACGTCGACGCGAGAAGTTAGTGTTCTCTTGCGTAAATATGAGTAGGTTATTACACAGGCGGGGCGTGGGTTATACTCGCATAACCCACAGTCCCGCCGGTGTAATAACCTACTTATTTCATGACCGGAGTTGCACGGACAGTTGACTGTATAGACGAGTGTTGATAGCGGTTGACCCGTGCAGTAGGTCTCTGATTGGCCGTAGGTAGTAGTCTGCGCCGGTCTTAATGAGTCGGCCGCGGCGCGCCGGGTGTTTTTTACCGGCGGCGGCGGCGCGCCGACCAGCTGTGACCGGCGGCGGCGGCGCCAGCAAAATGGCAGCGGCGATCGCCGGCGCCGGCTAACAGAAAGTACAAGATTTTCAACCAAGTTTACGGTGACTTAGTCCAGTGAGACAATGACCTGATAATTTGACTGTAATTTCTCCCACATTCCATTATTTTTATTCCTCATGCTGAATTTGTAATTGCGAACGGAGTGATGTTGTAAATAATTGCACTTATTTTTACCTAGAAATTTACTCCTCGTCGCGTAAATATCACGCTTAAAACTGCAACACATGCAGAGTCACAGACGAACATTGTAATGCAACTTCGCTAACATTTAACAATCCTGTGTTAGGCGTGCAGTCACACTCTGGAAAGTTCGCAAAAACAACATAAAACATCAGGCCATCAAATTATTATTGTCACAATGCGCGACTAAAACGAGTTCGTTCATTGTAGTTCACAGTCATGACAAGACATGACACGTCAGGGTTATGATGAAATGTTAATTAACAGAAGTGCTCATGTGTTAAACAAGTAGGCCTAAATACTTGTGTCAAGGTTAGCCAATAGATCCAAACCAAAAAAGCTGACATATAATTATTACGAAAAGTGGCTAATATTCTAGCTAACCATTTGAGCGGCAGGAACAAAAATTAGTCACAGACAGCGCGTCGGCGGCGCGCCGACGAACTGTCGGCAACAGCGGCGGCGGCGGCGGCGGCGCGACCGGCGCAGAACGCTAGCCGTAGGGCGACTGTAGGCAGGTCGATGTTGCTAGCGGTCACCTCACGGGCAGTTCAGGGCAGCTGGCGGGTTTAAATGCACGTGAAATATATAAGTTAATTTTAATGCAAATGAAATTTTAATGTTAATTCAGATATTTGAGACGCATAGACTGGTAAGCAGTATATTTTTTTGCGACAGTCAATGCAGCGTAATGCTTAGTCGGGGATAAAAGTGTTCATTTTACAGTGTGTTTGGCAGTGGAATTATATGGTTCACAGTTCACTGAATTCAGACATTCGTCGCAAGCACGTTGGCGCGTGACGCTACGGTTGAGTGAAAAGGGTCAACTCAGCCTTGCATCCCTCCGGGGTCGCTTAATCGAGTACCAGCTTCGGCTGGGGTAAGGGCGGGA
>Ga0126334_10000663_pt1 | contig 10152 bp, 8 predicted proteins | sample InaspJWI49metaG_FD_94491 | JGI IMG/M metagenome (GOLD analysis project Ga0126334, IMG submission 94491) | Marine gutless worms symbiont microbial communities from Oahu, Hawaii - Inanidrilus sp. 2 OAHU.JWI-49 metaG | ecosystem: Host-associated > Annelida > Digestive system > Unclassified | place...
CCATGCAGCAGCGATTCTCGCCCGTGCACCACGCCGCCGGCGCCCAGCTGAAGCCGCCGCCGCCGCCGGCGTCGTCGTACCGTGGCGGGGCATGCAGCCCGCCGCCGCCGCTCCAGCCCGTACGCTACCACCACGCCCACCAGCCGATGGCGTCACCCCCGATGCACGCCTGGCCGGACTCGGTCGAGATGCTGCCGGCGCCGGGACTGCAGCAGCAGCAGCAGCGTCTGCAGGGCGCCGGCGCCAACCACCAGCTGTCGCCGTACCACACCGGCTCGTACATGATGACCGGCGACTCGTACCAGTCGTGGTACGTCGTGCCCGGGTCAGCGCAGCAGCTGCATCAGCCGCCGCAGCCTGCGCCGCATCACCTCTCCACTCTACTCTCGTAAACGCCGCCACCCGCCCACGCACACGCCGTCGTTTTGCCCGCGCAACGCCGCGCCAGCGCTATGGTCCTGTGTCTGTGTGTCTTGTTACCAGTCGGAGTTTTGTCTGTCGAAATGGCTGGACAGATCGAGCTGACTTTTGACGCAGAGGCTTCCTTTGATCCATCCTATACTGTGTTTGAAAGAAATGCAAGTATCTCTGAAAATAACAGCACTTTTGGCCTGGAACTTGGTTCCACGAATACTTGACTTTAAAAATTTTGCCCCGGCACGTCGGTCGTCGCAAGTTCACAAACGTGTTGTCAGCTCAGTGCATTAATAGGTGGACGCTCAGTGCGATAAACTAGCGACAGTCGTCGGCCAAACTAAGTTGACAATACTTGCGATGATCGACGTTCGACCGACGACATCGGCCACTTTATCACAATGAACGTCCACCCCTGTACAGCATGATGTACGTGAGGCAGCACATCGCGCGGGTCCATCTGCGACAGCTGATACTTGTCGGTAATAGACGGCAGTGATCAATTTTTATCACGCGACGCTGTACTAGCGCGGTATCACGCTGTAGACGGCCCGCTGTCGGTCGGACCGTGTCTTCGTCACAACTCACTGTCAAAACTGTCAAAACAGCTGAACTAATGGAGCTGGTTTTCGGCTCGCGGGCTACCCTCGGCTTGTTTTTGATTTTGTGGAAAGGGAATTCGTGTACTTTCAAAAACAAAGGCACTTCTAATTCCCAAATTTTTTATAAATAACCTCGTTTCGAACTCTGAACTTAGCCGTTTTTTATGTTCATGTTTATCGCCACGGCACATCGACCATCGCAAGTGCTGTCAGCTTACTTTGACCGTCGGAATTTTATCACCCCGTCTGTCCTAGCACTGCATCCTGGTTTCCAGTGCTGACACGCGGCGGCATCTGCGTTCCGCCAACCGTCATCTCCTTGCCGTACCGCGTTTCCGGCTCAACACTTACGGCCGTCGGACGTTCTCAGTTGCTGGCCCGATGGCCTGGAACTCACTCCCGGATTTATCCGGGATCCAACGAGCAGCACAGACTGTTTTAGGCGTCTACTCAAATCGTACTTGTTTGCGCGATACTGTTGCATCCAGCGCAATATAAATCATCGCACTCACTCAGTCATGCACACTGAACGCTCAGGTTCGTTTACAACACATTCAGCGTGACACACAGTGTCGCGCGGTCTCTCTGCGACAGCTGAGCTTGTTGTCACGATAACGGCGAGTTAACAATGCTGCTGTGACCGAATTTTCGTTATTTCTAAACGGGAACATATTTAAGATATTTACCGCTTTGCGGATTTGAACATTTTACTTAATGAACTGCGTGACTGAATACCTTGTGTACATGCCTTCGACGAGTTTAGTATTTAGGTAGTATAATATAGCTTAAATACCGTCGAGTCGGTTTATAGCATGTATTCATGTTACCTGATGCCTTTCGTGATATGCCTGAAAAATTGTATAATATATTGAAGCTAGAATAGAGCTCATGGCACATTTCATTGTAGGCTGCAGCACACTAGTCTACGTTGTGTAATTATGTACATACATTTAATGTATAAAATTTAAAAAGTTGCGTTTGTACAGTGCATCAGTTTTAAGAGTGTTTATTTTCATGCGTTAAAGGCGAGCCAAAAATATTAGTCCTATACCGAAATAGTGCTATATCGTCGTAGCCATGAAGTAAGCCGTGCTGCATTATCGCATCAAGATTATTGCGCCAAACAACAAAGCGGTGGGAAAGTGCAAAACAGTTGCGATGTTTTCAGCATTTTACGTCGATCATGGCAGGTGCAGAAAATAATATTCAATACAGCAAGTCTGCGTTCAGCTTCCTTCGTACGCTGACAAAGTGGAACTGCCCGCATTTGCCCGCCGCACGCCGTTGCTGCTGAGCGGCCGCCGTGCAGCAATCGATCAATATCTCCTGCCCGTCGGGCCCACAGCAGACTCCATTGCGCAGTGGGTTTGCTGCTGTGAACCCATGCTGGGACAGACAGACGGACACCATCCCGTTACATAGACCCCGATCCGCAGACTATGCGGGCAGTGCCAATAAATATTACCAGCACTGTAGAGTCTACAGCAGATGTAACTTATGTAAATTAATGTGGTAGGCTAAATGTAGACAATTCATCGGGTTCAGACTCCATTACTTCGATTTGTTGTGGATTGTGGATTTGTTGCGAATTTGTTGCGGACTTGTAGACTTGTTGACGTCAGTTACTTCCAGCACGTTCAGTTGTTGCAGATTTGTTGTAGCCGTTCGATCTGTTGTACAATTTGTAATGGATTTGTCGCCCAATAAGTTGCACCAGAAATCCACGACAAGTCGAAGTATAATGGAGTTTGAGCCTTAGTCAGCTCAGTTCAGCTGGCCACATAACACTGTCTGGATCCTTCAGAAACCTCAAATTTTGACTCACACTGTATACGTGTTTTTATGAGAGGAAAAACATTCTTCGTACATTTTCATCTTTTTATCTACTTAAGTAATTAAGTAAGTAAAACAACAGTCGGTATGGGAGGGGCCTTAGAAAAGTCTGCAAACGACACCCCCATAGTCATAACGACTTCTCATACAGCTATCAAGGTGAAGCGTTATCTTTGTCGAGACGTCACGTGGTCGCTGACGTCATCGCCCGGTGCGTCGGTAGCAACCAGTCGTCAACGAGGTGGTCTTTGGTCGGTGTTTGATCTAAGCGGCCGCGGCGGCGCCACCGGCAGCGTAACGCTGGAGCTGTCGTCTTCTGCCTGGGTGGTCGGTCGACGACGGTAAGTATAATTGCCGGCGCATCCGACTTGCTCATCGCGTGGTCTCGCGCCGTGTATTACAGACTTCACGCCGTGATCTATTTGATGTGGCGACCGATGGAACATCCTCGAGACACGGCCAGCTCGGCCGCCGTCTTCCGCCGCCCGTCTCCGCTTCGCTCACGGCCGAGTGTCCGTCGGAAACGCCGCTCCTCTCCTCTCATCTGCCCGCCAGCTATCCGACCAGACCTTCAATTTAGTTGGACACACGAGACAACGAGTCGCTGGGTTCTTTTTATCGACGGACAGCCGCTTTTTGTCGAGATTTCACAGATAGAACACACAGTAGCATGTGCCGTGTTTTGCTGGCACAAGAAGAAGAAATGAAGCGCTGAAGAGCTCTGTATGACTCTTTCGTGCCATAGCAGCTTCTACTCGAGACGTTTTCGATCAACTTTCTTCATCATCGAAGACAAAAATTCAACAATTAATTTGCACAAATACTAAACAGCATTCAAAATATGACAAAAGTTGAAATCTGCACTACTAATTTCAACACAACCGTACTGTAAATAAAGTGAACGGTTACATACAATGGCTATACACAGGCTAACCGATTCAAAAATAACTGGCATCAACTCAGCAGCTTGATAAATAAATTGTTACAACAGCGCTGTAAAAGAAACATCTAACTCGTAGGCCTACGATTGAACATTTAAAAGGACAAGATCCACAGGTGCCCACAGGGTTCAGAATTTTGGACGCACAGTTCATAATATGAAAATTCATCAAAACCAATAAGCTCAATTCTGACTTAAAGTTTGAGGCTAAAATGGCCAACTTCGCCAAATGTTCGCCGATTTTAAAAATTATTTCACCAGCAAATTGATTGATAAATTTTTAATGAAGTAACCCATCCCAACTTAAATGTTTAGCTATAGGCCTACTACCTTGCGATGTATCATTAATCACAATACATATTTCAGACTGCCGCCAGTTTTCTGACATTCGTAATTCACAAGGTAGTGTAGCGACATATTTAGGGCGTGGTGGAATATTTAAATATGAATTTGTTGCAAATTTATCGTTGAGTCTGGCAGTAAAAGAATTTTGAAATGGGTTAACATTTGGGGAAGTTATGGGCAAAATGTTTAGTGTCTTGTTTTTTTGACTCATGGTGTATATTTATACTATCGCTCCCTACTACTGAATGATAAGACCAAGACAATGCGTCCACCGCAAACCGTATAATTCTGGAACCAGATTTCACACAACTGTTCAGACGAACGATAGAGAGCGAAGTGACTAAACTTTCCGGCTCACAGGGTTAAATACCTCCAGGATCGCTGCCCTGTCACTTATCCCATTACCTAAAAAGGAGCATCGCATTGCGCGTTCGGACTAAAGAACCACAAAAAATACAAAAAATGTCTGTGAATTTTGTGGACGCATGTGCGTCTCCTGCGTCCGCCTGTGGGCGCCCATGACAAGATCGTGTAACAAACATATCCCAATATCTCAACTGGATGTAAAGGTCAGTCAACGTTATCATCAACATCATCGACAATTTACGAAATACGGCTAAACACAAGCTCGTTACCGGCCACTTGGTCGAAGACAGGAGCAACAAGTGCAGGTCAGAGTAATTTGACACAAAACCGTATCGCCGCCGAGCACGGATCGTTCAATCATGTTCGCCAGGTGGCGCCAGTGTGAACCTCCATTTAACACGTGGTTCTGTGTGGCCACACGATTCCACACTGGCGGTTATCTCAATCTGTTAAACCGTATTTTTCAGGGCTTACCGGTGTGCCCAACACACAGACTCACAAACCACGGAACGTGCGATGTATGCAGTAATAGGCCGCATCTATGCAATGCTGCAATGCATGCGATGTGGCCCAATAATTCAAACTTGACTGGAAACAGTTAGTCGACATGCAGCGTAAAGGCTTGTTCACAGCAGATGAACTGAACTGGACTGAACTGAACTGATCGACTCAGTTACATTTACACGACGCGTTACTGGTCGCGCGCAGCAGCGTCACGAAGCTGATTGGCTGCAGTTCGTGAACTGGAGTTCAGTTCAGTTCATCTGCTGTGAACGAGCCTTTGGCTAGAAACCCCATTACCTCTATTTGTTGCGGATTTTGTTGTATACAAACAAATGGAGTTGTTCGAGGCCTAACGTTCAACAACGGAGTTTTATTTTCGACGGTTCGTGGGACCGGCACAGCGCAGTGCGAAAGACGCGGGCGGGCGGGCGCCTGCAGCGGAGGTGGGCGACACTGGACGTCGTGTCTGATGATGGTTACGTCGACAACTCGCGCCGTGCATGCCCGCATGGCCCGCCGGCCGCATCACCCGGTCGCGCTGGATAGCGCCTGCCCGCCCGGCCGCCCGGCGGTCGGCGCCCGGCCGGCGGCGGCAGATAATTGCACCGCCGTCCTCCATTATCGGCCCGGCGCGAAATTGCGGGAAATTACGCCGAAATTGCGCGACGCCGAGCGCTGCGTCACACTTAGACGAATTATCGGTCATCATCTGTCTCCGGCGCGTTCCGCAGCAGCAGCAGCAGCAACATCCGCCTGTCCTAGCCTCAGCCGAGTACCTAGCACTCGAAACTCAGTGTCGCAGTTCACAGAGTTTCCTGCTGTATATAGCCGCGTCTCGACATTCATCCGCCGTGTCATATAGAGCGCTCGCTCGCTCTCCTGCCTGTCCGGCATTCGTCCGTGGCTCGTGTGTTGCAAGACATCGATGTTACTAGGAAAAGCTGCTAGAGCTGAAACATCTATGTGAAAGTTTTTCATGGACAGTAGAAATATATTTTCCACAGAGAGCAGAAGTGGTCCAACGTATGCAAGCGCAGCATATGCTATCGCAATAAATTCGATCTGTCTCCGACCTTCATCAAACAACTGCCCCCTCACGCTTACGGTTAGGATTAGGTCTGGGGCAGATGTCCGGGACAAAATCCTACATTCCTGTCCGACCGTCATTACACTTCACAGCTGCATCAAAACGGTTGAAAGTACAGTTTAATTTTTTCTCCATTTAATAGTTTTGACATTCTAGTTACTCGTGTAAAGTCTTTGATTTTAGGGAATAAGTAGCCAAAGACAGAAAAGATTAATTAATCTTGGAATGTAAATTTTTTGTTAAAAAATTAATAATAACCAATAATCTATTCAATCAAAACTCAAAAGCTTTGTGAAATCAATATAACAACATCCCAGTAATACTCCAGCGATTTTAAATTTTAAAAATGAATTCGTGATCTGGCCATGCCCATTTGGGCGTACGTTGTCATCCTGAGTCTACTCCGGACTTAGAAAATTTCGCCACGACATATCGATCGTTGAAAGGTGCCATCAACTAAGGTTGAGAAAGGTGGACGCTCAGAGCGTTATAAACTAAACCGTCGTCGGTCATCTAAGTGGACAATACCTTCGAGCTCCAACGCTCGACCGCTGTAGTTTGTCACAGTGATCGTCAAGCTTGGTCTATACAGGACGATTCCATCGCGCGGGTCAATTAGCGACAGCTGATACTTGCGATGTCCAGAAAAGGCCAAAACGCCCGAAAATTCGCTACTTTCCCTGACATCTTCAAAATCGATGTTGACGAAATTTTGCCTTCAACCGCAGTTTTAGCCGAAAGCAGCATAGTCGCAGTTTATTAGACCGGACAGAGCAATCGCCCCGTAAGCCTACTCCGTTGTAGATGTCCGTGTCCGAACAATAATTTTTAACTGACTTTCACGTGAAAATCTAGCACGTTGATTCAATTCAGCCATATCTGGGTCGAGTTCAAAGGTCTAAGTCATAGTCGAAGTTCTCGCTCTCAGGATGTGAAAGTGGTCAGTGCGACCTCAAGCGAGGTTTTTGTTGTAGCATCACGTGTTATATACGATACGAATCGATACGAGATGGTATTTTAACGTGCGCTCAAAAGCTGACACAAGTCAGCTTAATCTACCGCACGGAACCAACAACTAAAAGTGGGAAAAAAGAACTAAAAAGTAAAAAAAAAACGGATAAGCTCAGAATTATCGGTAAACAGTCCGGGGAATCCGCGGAGTCAGTGCTGAAACGTTACTGTAGGCCTACATTCCAGAAAGGCTTACGACAGTGCACGTGGCATCGACGCACGCGCGAACGGTGCCCGCTGGTAATTAATTACATTGTGTAGTCTTTTATTGTGTGCATATAAAACCATAAAGACTGCAAGCTGATAGCTAATGTTAAAATTAGCCATCATTCGTTTGCATTTTGGAAGCTTTGATTCTGCATAAGTATAAATCTTATTGCGTATGAGAGGTATCAGCTGTCGCAGATGGACCCGCGCGACGAACTGCTTGTGCGCATTGTGCAATATACAAACTACAAAGGTGGGCGCTCAGACGCTCACTGTGAAAAAACTGCATGGCCAAGCTCGTCCGTCGAACGTCGACCGTCGTCAGTATTATCAGTTCGACCGAAGACGGTCCAGTTTGTCACGAAAAGCGTCCACCACTGTCCAGCTAAGTTGACAACACGCTGCAACGAAAGACGTGTCGTGGCGAAATTTTCGTTTACAGTTTGGGACAAAGTTTCATAAAAAGCTGTAGTTTTACGGGTACAACACAGTGTAGGATAGGTCGCAAGAAGCTTTCACGCCAAAAACCAGCCCGATCCGTCCATCCGTTTCCATACAGCACCGACTCATGGCAGACACACACACATAATCGAGCCATAATTAATACTGCGCTAGCGTAGCATCGCGTGGGTAATAAGCCGTCAATAAGACTGGTGGCTCGACGCCGAGGCTTGCTCTACGTCTAATACAGGTACAGGTAGTTACGGTACTAGGCCTACCTGGTGGCGTCCAGGTACTGAGAACTGCGACACGTGCGTTTTTCTGGCGAATGGCACAGGTGACGCAGCCGCTGTAACACGCACGACAAAGTTCAGTGCGGGTCACGCTCCGTCGCAGCATCCGTAACGACAACAACAACAACTAGAAGAATGCATGCCCTCGATCCATGATCGAAGTCGAACCGACCGCATCATACCACGCCCACATGCGCCGAACTCGACAACAACAACGACGACGGCGGCGAAGCAATGCAGGCAGAGGGAGAGAGTCGAGCGTTCGTTCCTCGTCGACGGTTAAGACGGTCTGGCTCGCGGGCGACGGCGCCGGACCGATTTTATACGGCAATTTTGCGGCGAGCGAAAATTCGCCGAAAATAAATACAGTTATTTGCCCAAGTAATGGAGCGGGCGAGATGGGTCGTTTTCGGTTATTACGAAGATTGGCGGTAGGACGACGGTGGCGTCGGCTGCGGCGGCGGGCGCGCTGGCCGCGTCGAAAGCGCGTGTTTAGCGGGCGTTAGAGCGGTCCCAAATTGGCGTTTTGGCCGGTCGACGGCTTGTGTTTAGCGTGATATTTATTACAAGGCTGGCGCGACGTCGTCGATCGCCGTCGTCAGTCCGCGCGAGACGTGGCGAAGGCAAGTTGACCGGGCAGCTCGGGCTGGGTGACTGCTTGCTGCCTGACGGTACGGCGCGCCGGTGTAGTGGCACCAGCGGCTCGGCCGACAATCGCCCTGTCGTAATTTCGGCTAATTGTTCGCACAAGTGGCACACGCAGGCGAGTAGGTTGGTGCGCGAGATTTACGCAGTCGATACCGCCGCGATTACGCCACGATCCATTTGTTGCCGTCTTTGTGGAAGGAAAAAAGACGCTGGTGGTAATCCGTGTCGGACATTTGCCCCCAGCACACCTTTCCTCACTCCCGAAAACGAGGATCGTGGACATCTGCCGCCTGGTTACAGTTATGGTTTAGGGTTAGGATTAATGGTTAGGATTTAGGATTGTTGTTAGGGTTATTGTTGAGTCCGGGAAAGCGGAAGGAAGAAGGCAAAATGTCCTACTTTCGCCCAAGTCAAAGTTCCTGGTAAGCTGACCGCAGAGCGTGCGTGTGCAGAAGAATAGTTTCATCATTATACGCTGCCACTGACGTGATATGTCCATATATGTTATCATCATTATTTTATACGCCGGTAATAAAAATCCGGTAATAACGATCCATGATTTAAAAGAGGCCAGAATGGATAGGCCTATGTGTCTCTCTTATCTTCAACTGCTGGAATCCATGTCCATGATAAATTTAGCGAACGTCTGACGGGATTCGTGCACTCGCCTTCTTGATGGCCATACCGTTGCTGCTTACATGTAAGTTCACAGAAGAGCCACAGTGAGCAGTTTCTCATAATTGTTCTTCTTCAATCTTCAGTGGCGTGCCCTACGATGGAGCGTTCACGTATCGATGATATGTTGCCCGAGCGCGCTGTCACAGCATGACCTTTCTCCAGGCTGTTTTATTTCTTGAGGCTGTTTATCGGTGAAATAATAAACCCAATTTTCATACTCTGAGAACTTGTGAAATTGCAATAAGAAATGCCCCAGAAGATTTTTAATGACTTTTGGATGTCACATAATACATAGTGACATTTTGACGGTACGACTGAAAACCGCACGAGACCGATCGAAACCGCAGGCGACCGCAGGAGACCAAAAGAAACCACAAGAGACCACAGTCGAGCTAAATATTAATATTAATATTACAGCTGTCACAATCAACAGTTACATTTCGAATTCAAGAATTATTTTGATCTTGTAAATATAGTCTTCTTTGTTTTAGCAGATCACTGGAGTACGCTTTTGTGCACATGCATCCTACATACTAGACCTAGATGTTGTTGGAAAGCTGGTAGGCGACTACCGGGTCTATGAAGCTCCTGCACTGCACTAACAACTGCATAAATCAATAGAAGGGCGACGACAGCGGCAGCTCGTTAGCGACAATATTGAGCGTCGGTTGACGTGCGCGGCCTCTGGCCGTCATTACACCGGGCCACAAGCCGCTATTACTCGCCATCGCTCGCACCAGGTCAAATGACACGGTGTGGCCGCGGTGCGCCCGTCTATAATCC
>Ga0126334_10000665_pt1 | contig 10146 bp, 7 predicted proteins | sample InaspJWI49metaG_FD_94491 | JGI IMG/M metagenome (GOLD analysis project Ga0126334, IMG submission 94491) | Marine gutless worms symbiont microbial communities from Oahu, Hawaii - Inanidrilus sp. 2 OAHU.JWI-49 metaG | ecosystem: Host-associated > Annelida > Digestive system > Unclassified | place...
CTGTGATGAGGTTATGCAGATATGAAGGTTGGGTGGTTGTGAGAACTTTGTAGGTAAGTGAAAGGAGCTTGTATTCAATGCGCTCATTTATCTTTAGCCAGTGTAGAGACCGGAGGATGGGAGAGATGTGACTGGATTTGGGAGCTTTGACGACAGCACGTGCGAGAGAGTTCTGGATCTGTTGGAGCCGGGTGATCTGAGACTTGGGCAGGTTGTGATAAAGAGAGTTGCAGTAGTCAAGCTTTGACTGAACAATGGAAGTGGCGATGGTGGAAGCTGTTTCGGTATCGAGGTATGGACGGATACAGCGAAGCTGGCGAATATGGTAAAAGCAAGATTTGGAGACAGATGAGATCTGGTCAGAAAAACATTATAGTGATTATAGAAATATGTTCTCGGCTGCCACCTGGGTTGGATGAATAGGAGGAGATTCCGTTTACAGAAAGGTGGCAGCCAAGAACATTTGCATTTACATGAAGATGCTTTCCGGTTGATGCGTATATAAGTGTGTTGGTCACACGCAGAGAGTTGACGGAGCTGCTGCGGCTGGCGTATGAGGCGGTACAGAGTGGTACAGCGGCTGCGGACTACGAGCTGACGTCCGAGACTCATCACCGGCTCATCCTGGATACGATAGAGCGCATCGCTGACAGACGACCCGCCACTCACGTTGTCAACGGCGTACAACGATCGCCGGTCAGTGTCGCACTGTCGCACGCGCGACGTCTTATAGCGATAAAAAAGAAAATCTTCATCGTCGTCATCACCAGTGATTTATAGCGCTTTTGAAGTTACGACCTAAAGCGCTATGTAAATGTAATTATTATTATTTTTTACCCCAGGTAGTAAAGATCCCCGGGGTTAAAAACTAAAAATGCTAAAATCAACATGTCAGATGGTCATAGTTGTTGTTGTTATTATTATTATTATTATTTTTAAGCCCACCAGCACAAAGCCGTATATTAGTATTTTTACTGAGTAATGCACGAGTGCATTACGAAAGTCCACCGTGGTGAAGAACAGTCAACAGGTATTTTAAAGTTCACTAAAATAACACTTTTAGTTCTTTGAAGTACTGGCATTTGGCTGCAGTGCACGTGAATTTCGTAGCTAGATAGGCAAACTCGATTGCTGGTAAGTCAGTAAGTACCAAAAACGATTCCGGGCCCCTTCGATCATCAGAGCAGCACGCTGATGGTTGCATTTGACTGGCAAGGTATGACTTCCTATTAGTGTTTTGTAGTGTCCCGAGGTCTTGACGGAACCGGTGTCAGGTTATAAACCCTTACAGTCAGCAGAACTGTAATCCCCAAAGAAGAGGAAGAAGAAGCAGAAAAGAGCCGCTTGTGACTGCAATTATTTTACTGTTGTGTTTTGTAGACGACATCAATGGTCGATGCGATTGGATCATTTCTGAGCTTATTTTCACGTCAAGTCTGGCAAGTAGACTTCTGTAACTCCAGTTCCGGTCGCCGCAGCAACAAACTGCAGTATGTCTCCCGTGTCGATCATTACAGCACTTGCAATTCAGTTTGACGCCAATAAATCTATACTAACAATTAATACTTTTGAACGGAAACATACAAGGCTGTGTTTAATGCCAGTTAAAACTTTTAGATCGTATCTACAGAGTGTTCTAATAAAACAATCCCTGTGATATTTGGTCGTAGCGTATGCGAATGTACACCAATTTTCAAAATTGTTAACAACAGATTTCCAAGAAATCTCCCTGTGTATTTGTGACAAAAAATTCTACCTCACATTCACTACGTTGCTGCGCTATCATATAAAATTTGAAATTCAAAAATATAGTTTCCGCATCATTTCTTCCTCAAATGGTCATTAACTGCGCATGAGCAAATGTGCGTAATGTTAAAAGAGCATGTTTTAAATGTCCTCTGCCAGCTGCAGTCTTGCAGTCTCTTGCACCATTCCATGACTGTAATGTCAAGTCACCTCGGGATCACGACCGTCATAGGCCTACTGATTCTCGACTCGCTGCCACAACTCTTCCACGTCATAGATCTGATTCTTGTACGAAAATGCGGTCTTGCAGAGTCCCCACACCGTATAGTCGATAGCGTTCAGTTCTGAACTGTTCGACAACCACAGAGAGCATATACACGGACTAAAGTTTGGCGACATTTCACCTCAGCAGATCTGCGGCTTGCTCAAAGTGCCGGGGCCCCGTCCTGCTGGAAAGTGACGTACTCAGAATGTATGTGTCAAATTTCACCAGGTAATGTAGCAATGTACTGATTGATAAGTGGAAGTTTCTGTCAAATATTCACAGAGAGCTTTCTTGGAAATCTGTCGGTGGATGAACATTGAAAATCGTTTCTTTCTTTGCACAACTTATCACCAGAAATTAAGGTGATTGTTCTTTTATTGGATTATGGTGTAACTTACAAATTATATTGCATGATTGTATTCACTGTAATATTATACTGACTGATATTCAACACGACAAGACCTTGCGTGTGTGATATTGACCGTGTATATGTCAACAAGACCCGAATGCAGGTAATAGCCGCCTCGCTTGGTGCACGTGGAACCGTAGTCGAGTTATGAAAAAAGGTAAAGGTAGCCCGTACTCGATTACCGAACGTAGGGTTCCTGAGCTGACCCCGGTTCTTGGCAGTCAGCCTGCAGGTGACGTGAGCCATAAACCCGGCGGTAGGCTGCCATTACTTTCCGCTAGGCCCGCGGTTACCCTGGCAACCCTTAAGAGGGCTGCTACCAATTTCAATGCTTGGCGAATAGAGCACACACAATGGGTGTGAACAGTTTGCCTAAGACAGTTACCCGACAGCGACGCGGCTGCGATATGAACCCAGGCCCTACTGCGCCTGAATCCAGCACGCTAACCATTCGGCTACCGAGCCACCACCATGTCGAGTTATAATAAGTTGTCGTAAATTGAACGTTGCTGTCAACAGAGACGTTGTGAAGAATCTGTGTTCGCTGCAAGTGTCCAAGTGGAAAGTGACGGACATCGCGTTTGACACTGTCCAACTCTTTAACGACTTCTACGCCGTATGTAGCTGCTACTCGCATTTTTTCTAGTTAAATATGCTGCAGTGATTTGAATGCAAACTCGCGAAGTATCTCATTTGCCTGTGTCATTCCAGTTCTAAAACATTTACCGCTTGCAGCTCTCATTGGCGTCACGCGAGTTTGCGTAGAAAGTGACGTGTCGTGTAATGTGTGTAATCACTATGAACTTATCGTGCATGCAACAAAATAGAGTTTCAATCATTATTGCAGTGTTCCTACTCCGGTTTTAGTCTGACAACTAAGGATGAGTCTGGGGTCGCTGTTGCGTTAGACAGCAGTATCACTGATTAGTAATAATATCGTATCGTATTGTATCGTAATATCTAATATGTAAGTAAGTAAATAAGTAAGTAAATATAATTATAAACGCGCACAATGGTTAGCAAAGCCGAATCTGAGGCGCAAGAGGAGAGGGGTTAAGTGGAGTGGAAGGCCTGCTGGCAGTAGTGGGTCTTGAGATGACGACGACAGGTATCAGGACTGGTACAGGTACAAAGAGATAGAGGGAGAGAGTTCCAGATTTTAGGGGCTGCGACGCTGAAGCTGCAAGAGCCAGATATTTTTACGATATGCTGCTAATTGCGTAACTAAACGCTTGTTGATATCAGTTCATATCGATACGGTGCTGTAGAACGAGACTCGAGCCGCAGACAGTGGCAGACCGCTGGATGCGGAGAAATATTACAATACCATACGCTCATTTTTCTCTCATAGACTCGCCGCTTCGTCTTCCGAGGTATGGTCTCGAGTAATAAATTTACAAGACCAGAATGCGGGCAATAGCCGCGTCGCACTCAGCCTCACGTTATCCCGACGAATAAAAAGAACAACAACAACAACCACAGTAACAACTATAACGTCGCAAATTATCCATAGACCCGCTTTCGCTGTGACACAAGACTATACAAAAAGTGACCAGTTTGTAGGATATATGAAGGTGGGTGCCTTCTCAGCCCTTCTGCATAATAAATAAAAAATGCATAAATAAATAACTAAATACTATTTAGCAATAATATATTGTCCACTAATTAATATATACAACTTTGTTCGTCATTTAGGCAGTCACAAAACATCAAACAATTACATAATCGGTGCTTGATTTTTAGAATTGTTTCATTATTAATGAGTTAATGGGATATTTTTATGCATTTAGCTTTATTTTGTATCTTCAACTATTATTTGTTTTATTTTTATATGTCATTTAATATTTGTATATTATTCAGTAATTTCTCTAAACACGTTGGTTTTGTTTTTCCAGCTTCCTGTTGCTATTGGCGACACATCACGCACGCTGATGAGCTTGTTTGCTGTATGTTGCCGACTAACATGCTTCTCCTCAGCGCTCATGTGAGCTCCTTTCTGCTTATGAGATTAGTGATATGAACAAAGCCATTATATGTGTATGGGGTTTACCAACCCAATTGTTCATGGAATATTCTTCTTTAAGGATTACGTTATTTATGAAAACTGCCTCGTTGTTTTACTGTGCGTTTTGTGATCGCGCGGAATGTGCTGTAAATTTTCCATCGGCTGCGGTCTTGAGTGGTCGCGAATTCAGTTCACATCGCCGTACCAACTGTGACGATTTTGTCTCGTCGCGGTCGCGTCAGCAGTGTGAATTGAGCGTGATGAATATGCCGACACCGCAATTTAACCGTTTTCAAAATGGCGGTCGTCCGCCATTTTGGATTTGCAAAATAAAAAATAATAGTCTATGCAATCCGAAAGGCATATTTGCGTCGACTTGCGAACTCTCATCAAGATCATCATCATCGTCGTCAATAGATTGTGTCGATGTTGCAGCGAGCTGACGGTTCTGCTGCAGCTGACGTCTGGTGCGCCGTGCAGCACCGACACAGGCTGGACTACTGCAACTCACAGTCTCCTGCTTGATGCCATTCGGACACTTGACTCCGTCAAGCAACCCACTACGCCGAGGCACGCTGAACGCATTGCGGTCTGCACACTCACGACTTGTCGATGTCTATCTGTCCGTCCGTCTGTCGCTTAAGTTTTGGTATTTTCTTGCACACTTGTATAATTTCATGTGATTAATGTGTATGGTGTATTTTATCTGCAGTTTTTTTCAGTTACGTGCTTTCTTGTATTTGCTGTGTGCGTTTGTCATATTGCCGGTAATAAAGATTATTATTTACTTAATACTTACTTACATAAAAGGTCTTTTATTGTCCGCTCCTTGTTTAATTTCACGTGATTAATGTGTGTTGTGTATTTTGTCTGCAGTTTTTCAATTACGTGCTTTGTTGTGTGTGCTGTGTGCGTTTGTCGTACTGAATAAAGATTACTTACTTACTTACTTACTTACACTTGTGATTTTTTATAATAACTATTTTATGACATTATTGCGTTTTCTTTCGCACTTTAGCGTTAGGCCTGTCTGCGGTAAGCCACACAAAAGTGACAGAACAGCAGTCGCGGACCGCTAATTTCTTCGTGGATCGTCTTGGGCAACAATGAATTGGTGTAAATCGTTAACATTTGAGCACATTATAATTTTTGGTTTATCTCTGTGAACTTACTGTAATAATGATAACAATATGATAATAATATCACGGTGATGAAGTTCCACGCCTCGATGGCGGCGGTTCTTGTTTTCAGTACTCATCGCTGTTGACTGAACTGGAGAAGTTCTTATCGGATGTCAAAGATGCGCTCGATGCTGAAGTCCAGTCTCTGCAACTCTTTCCATTTCAGCACGCAAATCTAACCGATGCCAGACTCGGGTACGCTACGTAGTAGTAATGTCTTTCTGCCGGCTGCCAGGTTGTATAGTTGTCATACTTCCGCCGATCCGTTAAATGTGGCCGGAGGCATTATGTTTTCGGGTTGTGCGTCCGTTTGTGCGTGCGTACGTGCGTGCCCGTGCGGAAGCATTCTCTTGCTGCTTTGTCGTCGACTTTTAGTTGCATTTTAAACAAGGCAAACGTAGACATCAGACTTTGCCCCGTTTCCTCCCATTATGAGTCACTTTGAGCATTCGCCCTATTCTCGTGTCGTATTGCACATCAGATCACCCAAACTTTTTGCTTAAATAGCCAACATAATTTGCACAGTGTCTGACGCAAGTTTTTGTTTAGGATGATGACAGCAGATAGCAAGAGTTTTTCGATGACATTTGTTAAAATAAAAACTTGCTAACGACAATACTTCAAGAAACGCTCACATGGTTATCGTCACGAAGCGCCTTTGATTCACTCACGACTTGTATCTGTTTTGATTGATTGATTGGCTGGTTCATTGAACACTGTATCGTATTTCCAAAACCAGGAATTGGAACGATAAGGAAAACACAAATTTGCGGCTCGTAGAAAGTCTGCGTGTGCTTTCAGCGAAGTCGTCGTGAAACTTCTGTCGGTGTTGAACGCGGCATGTGACTGGAAATCGCCAGAGGAGATGTCGCGAGAGCGAAAGAGTCAGAAACTCGTGACACAAATCTACACGGTCTGTACGTCTTTCAATGCCGCTCAGTCAGTTCATGCCGTAATCCATGTCGTTCGTGTTTCTGTAGAGCTCTGTTTTTTTCTCACTGGCGGATTTAAGGCAGAAGGCATCGTCGAAGATGGCCTTCATCCTTCCCTCCCGTCCCTGCCTTTCTCCTTCCTTTCCTTTCCCCTTTCCTCCCCTTCTCCCTTTCCGTTAGAAGTAGGCCCATATTGCTGGTATTTTGTTTGCAGTTAGGCTTATAACACGATGTTGTTGACCCTATCCGGGGCCTCCGGAGCCCACTGTGCTGCGGCCTTCAGGGCCCAGTTGTGCCGGGGCGTCGTCGGCCACTGCACAAGTTAAGTGGCCGTCTGTTAAATGAGAAAAACGCACAAACCGATCGAGATGCCGTTTGGGATGTGGACTGGTGGGTTCCAAGGAGCAATGTGTTAGTTGGGGGCCAGGGTCCCCTCGGGGGCGGTACTTTGAGGGCATATCGATGCCGGGACGATATAGTTAACGTTATTCGCAAGGGAAGCAGCGATGCGGCCGCTGGCTACCACTAATGCAGCAACTTGTTATGCTTCGTGCCAGGCGAAGCTGCAGCAGGACGTGGCTGCGTGGGTGGCGGAGCACGTGGACTCGGGATCCGCCGAGCGGACTGAGTGCAGCGGAGGCGTGATTCGAGACACGCTCGAGTTCGTGAAACTGCTGGAGCGAGCGACGTATGAACTGACTCCGGCGGATCACCCAGTCGTCGGCTTCCTGCGACAGCTCGGCATTAACTGCTACGACATCGCCGCGCGAAAAATCGACTTCGAGGTCATTCCAACAACCCTTTTACTGTCGCTGCATGTACTTCATTTGCCTTAACTACAAATTATCGCTTACAAAAGAGAAAGAAAATAGCAACCTTTTTGTTTTCATTTCTTGTTTGCCCTCGTTGCGTGATGCTGAAAAGAAACCCAACCAGATCCAAAACCATTATTTTACCACCATCCCATATTATCGTCACGGTCGTCGTTTGCGTATTTATTTCGTTGTTATTATAAACTTGAACACGAATACTTGTCGTACCGCGTTTCCGGCTCAACACTTACGGCCGTCGGGCGTTCTCAGTTGCTGGCCCGATGACCTGGACCTCTCTCCCGGATTTTATCCAGGATCCCACGAACAGCATCTACTTGAAACGTACTTGTTCGCGCGATACTAGTGCATCCCAGCGCATTGGGGGTTCTCAACGATTATGCGCTATACAAATCCACGCACGCACTCACTCACTCACTCACTCACTCACTCACTCACGAATGCACTAAGGCTGTGTGTAGAAAATAGTTAATTTAGCATACTAGAAGATAAGGAATAGAAACACGACTGTTGCATATACTTGCTGTTTGTTCGCTCACAGTTACGGTATCGTTTAGAAACGTTAACACGCTCGGATTAGTGCGACCTCGAGTGAGGGCTTTTCCAGTTCACTATGGGTCAACAGCGATCTATAGGTTCACCGTGTGTGCAGTGACCTTTTTGCACAGTTGTTCCAGCGTTTTAAAAGATCTACGTTTTAGAGGAAAAATTGCGATTTTAACTATTTTTATTGCGTAAACTTGCGTAAACAGTTACCTTCAGTGCTTTGACACTGTTGGTTGGGCGTCAGAAATAGCGTCCGGCCTGTAAAAACTGAGTGATGGAATGTTGGTGTGGTTGTCTCCCTGGAACGAGATGCAGATTGTTTGCATATGGTCTAGCTGATGTCACTGTCAGTCCCAAATCCCATCGTCTCTTGCCTTAATTAAATGAAGACTGGTTTTACCTTTCTGGTACCGGCTTACACGGGTTGTCCTGGAAAAGAGGCCGTTAAACGGGTGTAGTAGTGGTGTAGTTTATTGCGTGAACTGAACGTACACGGATCAGGTGTTGCGTTTTTGCAGCTGTACTGTCCTGCGCTGGAGCTGATTCAGCAGATGCAGGTCTACCAGAAGAACTATCACAAGTACGAAGGCAACATCGAGGAGAGCTGTCGAGCGTCGGCGAGTCACTACGTGGCGCTCCGTCAGCTCTACGCACGCATCGTCGACAACATCACCAGCAGCTGCGGGTATCAACATCATCAATCAATCATGCATTTCAGAGTGGTCCAAGTAATAAAATCACTTCAGGATCCACTGGAGGTGGGGAATAATTTACCGGGGATCAATGATAATGTCAGGGAATGAGGCCTGGGATGGAAATGTTTTTAAACGCTGACGGAAGGTTGACATCACGGGGCTGATATCACGTTGTCCGGCAGGCTGTTCCAGATGGTGGGTCGGACTAGTGCGACCTCGAGTAGATCGGGTAGATCGGGTAGATCGAGCTGGGGCGCCAGCAAGTCCCGGCATCGTGTAGTTTGCGCCGCGTGATTTATACGTGGCGTGAACTGACGTCACAGAGTCTATGGTCACGATACGATCGCCATTTTGTGGGTGTAGCACGACACAGTGCGTTGCGTTAAATGGCGAAGATTTATCGTATTATTTGAATAAAGTTAGTTTAAGAAAATGTCCACATGATCACTGACTTACCAATAAAGCATATTTAAGCGCTATCGCCCTGACAAACGTTACTCAGAGTTTTACCTATAAAATGGCTGCATAAATCGACTGGCATAGATATGGAACAAAATTACGTCACTGTCACCCTATATACAGAACACAAAGGCCGCGTAGCATGCAGCGGAGAGATGCGGCCTCGAGCTACCGACGTCGCACGTTCCGTGGTGTGTTTGCGCGTGTCTGAGTATATACATAGGGTGGCAGTGACGTAATTTTGTTCCATATCTATGCCAGTCGATTTTTTGCCGCCATCTTGTAGGTAAAACTCTAACAAATGTGTCACTGTGATAGCGCTTAGACGCGCTTTGTTGGCAAGTCAGTGATCATATGGACGTTTTATTAAACTAACTGATACAATTTTATTTGAATAACACGATAAATCTTCGCCATTTAACTCAACGCATTACGTCGCGTTATACCAACAAAATGGCGATCGTATCGTAACCATAGACTCTGTGACGTAATTTCGCCCTATGTATATGTGTTGGTCACCACCATGAGCCCTATAGAATCGGCCGAACCGATCAAGATGCCGTTTGCAGAGGCAGACTCATGTAGGCCGAAGAAACCACGTATAAGCTTACATAGGGTGAAGTGACGTCTTAACACTTTCTTTGTTTTTAGCAGTGTGTTGGCCAGGGGCCCGATTTACAAAATATCTTACGACAATCTTACGATTATCTTACGATAATGCCAAAGTTACGGTCGACTTACGACGTACGTCTAATTTACAAAACATCCCACGAAGGGCGCAAGGCTTTTCTTAGGTACTATTCACTTGCAAAGTTGTAAGATCGTCTGAGACAGTGTTAGCAAAGTAGCTTAAAGGAAATTTTAGCACTTTTTAAGTCACTATCGTAAGTCGATCTTACGATAAACTTATGATAATCTTACGATAAATCGTAAGATATTTTGTAAATCGGGCCCCAGGTGCACAAAGTGCATGAGACAACCACGCTCATGCAAGTAACATTGCCAAATATTCACCGATTTAATTTTTTTTAATTCACACACTCAGCAATAAACCTTTCTTAATTTGGTTATTGACAAC
>Ga0126334_10000666_pt1 | contig 10142 bp, 8 predicted proteins | sample InaspJWI49metaG_FD_94491 | JGI IMG/M metagenome (GOLD analysis project Ga0126334, IMG submission 94491) | Marine gutless worms symbiont microbial communities from Oahu, Hawaii - Inanidrilus sp. 2 OAHU.JWI-49 metaG | ecosystem: Host-associated > Annelida > Digestive system > Unclassified | place...
ATGATTTCCATAATGCCTCGGCACCGGCACGATCGCGACTCCCAACATGCATCCCGACAATCTCTCTGGAATCGCTGTCAAGTGCCAACCAAATCCATTGCTTGTTGCGCTTGAGTCCGACAAAAGACTACATTATCATCGCACTCTACCGTTAAGCCCCTTTTTTTTGAGATATCAATTTGTTGGGGTACATGTTCGTACTTCTGATTGATATACTGTTGCAGTCAAGGTTCTGAAATCTCGGTCGCTCTTGAAATTCCAGCGATTGGGATCTTCTCTAAAAGCAACTTGTCTACCATAGACCATAACTGTTTCGGGATTCTTTTATTCGGAGGATTTTCGACAAATTGTCGGCCACAGTCTTTGCACACATATTTTTGTTTCCTATTGTGAATGAATCCATTTTTTGTGGTATCCTGTGAATTTCCGGTTGGACATTCCATTATGCTTTCCCCAACTGTTAACTCATACTCATTCATGCTTCCTGAATTCTAACTCATGGTAGTGCTTAATATGTAGTGGTCGTGTGATGATCCCATCGAAGAAGAAAAAGCTTCACCAGAGAGTTCATCACTACACGTTAAGCACCACCTGGATTCGTACGCCCGCACCGTTTGCCGGGCGAGCGCGTCACTCAGCGGGTGGGTCTGCCGCCAGGTGTCCGGCCCGGTATTCGTGATGCGTCGCCGCAGCCCGGTCACGAAGCGGTGGAACCCCCGGAAGTTGTGGGCCAGGTGTTCCCACTGCCTGCCAGTGAGGTTGAATTCCTTGCGTCGGAGCTGCTCGTTCTGGGGGACGCCCGCCTCATTGTTCTGGTAGGCCGCAAAGGTATCGTTGTTGATGCCCGCGTAAAAGAGCGCGATACTTAGGCGTGATACCCTTTGGCATGCAGCAGCTTACTCAGGTGCGAGGCGACGGTATAAGCGCCGAAGGTGAACACGCGCACCGGCGGCGGGTTCCAGGTCGCCCGCAGACCGTTGCGATGCACATTGACGTACCGGCCCTGGTACGGGGAACACCGCCAATAGACATACGACTGCCAGACGAACCGGTAAGAGGTATTGAGCTCCCGGATATACTCGCGGACCCAGGCGGCACCCTGATAGGCATCGACCCCTGCCCGCACCTCGACCATCCGATGTGCGGTCTGACGATCCAGGAGCCGGTCCCGGGCCCGTCAGCGCCAGACGCAACCTTGCCTCGCAGAGGACGATCAGAATCAGGATAACGCCCAGGAGCAGCCCGCCTGTACGGATACTCGATCCGACCGCCCTCGGTGCTCGGGATAGGACTTCCGCCATATCAGAACTGGTGGAAATATTGTGATAATTCCTTCTCTGCCCGATGTGGAACCCAATAGCTAGCCGTATCCGGCTCGAAGTGCCGCTGCAGCGGATCCCGGTCCAGGGGACCGCATCAGCAGCCCGACCGGGGTAATGACGAGATAGTACACGATGGCCAGAACCAGGTACGACAAGAGCCACCCGAAGGGAAACACCAGGTGCATCCAGCCCAGATATAGAGGGCGATGCAATGGTCGAAGGGCAAAATACAGCAGGCCCAGCACCGCGCCGAGGGCCCATACAACGATCGACGCCCCACCACCCCACGTACCCAGTCGTATTACCCCGCCGTCAGGGCGAAGAAGACCATCATATCGCTCCTTTTCCCTGACGGGGCCAGGGGTTGTTGACACTGTATCGTTCAGAATCCGACCGGGACCCGATTCCGCATAACTCGAGCTGGGCTCGACGGGCAGGACCCGTAGGGTGGGCTATGCCCACCGGGTAGATGCCGTATTGGCAGGCACAGCCCACCCTGCTCTTCCTCGCCGTGCCTGATCGGCACGCAAAATTCCTCACAATGCAATCATCCTCGTTTGAGAACGAATGTCAACAGCCTGAGACGCCACCGGGCATTGTAGGAGAGAGGGAGGCGGTCCCCGCCAGCCGCACCCCGGCACACGCTGCCACCGCTTCGGCTGCTCCCTTCCGGGCCTGACCGGGTTCACGGCTTCGCGTTGCGAGGGGACCAACGGGGCCACCATAAAGAAAGTCCCGCGCAGACCGAGGCTCGCTAAAAACCTTATCAAAGCAGACTTGCGATGGCAAGAGGGACCAAGGTAGGCACGTAGGTTCATTCCCGCGGGTGCGGAGAACTCGTAGCGCAGGCGTTTGGATGGGTTGCCGATGTAGACGCCGGCCCGGATTTCCAGCAACCACACCGCGAGCCGACCGCGCAGGCGCGGTGGTACGTTTTCAGTGACGATGACCAGCATCGCCCAGCCGTCCCCTGTCCTTGATTGCGGGCGGGACCGCCTCCTTGGGCGGTTTTGGCGCTCGACCTCGCCCGCAGACAGGACATCCCCGATCATGTGTATGATCTTGCCCGGCAGCTTGGTTTCTCGAAAGATGTCCCGACAGGCGAGTCGAACCTTGCGTTCGGCCTCTGGCGGCTCCTTGGCGGCGATGCGAAAGGCCACCGGGACCACGGTGTCGAATTTCACGATGTCCGTGATGTCGTAGACGAAGGAGAGGGGTTTGCCGGTGTGGATGAAACCGACGGCGGGCGCGTAGCCGGCGGCGAGTATGGCCGCTTCGGTGATTCCGTACAGACAGGCGGTGGCGGCCGAGAGGCAGAGATTGGGTGTGTCACTCGCGTCCCACTGGGTGGGGTCGTAACGCCGTCCTCGCCACTTGATGCCGTAGCGCTTGGCCATGTTTTCGTAGGTCTTTTTCCCCCGCACCCCTTCGATACCGCGCAGCTGTTCGACACTGCGCCGTTCCGGCGGCTTTTCGCCGAAGCGCAGCTCATACATTCTCACCGCGCTCGATGAAGATCAGGGAAATGCACTCCTTCATGGCGATGGGTTTCAGCGGTGGCAGCAGCGAAGCCGGCATTTCGGTCGAATTCGGTGGCTAGTACGGCAGTACCCGAGTACCGATAATGTGGGAATCGTTTTTTTGCCGCAAAGGCAAACGCCAATCAACGCAAATCGGTCGCAAAAGATCATATTCTCTCTTCCGTCCGCAGATTTCTCCGATTGTTTCGTTCTTCAGGTCCAGGGGTCGATGAGCTCGACGCCGGTGCGTGCGAAATCCCGTGTGTTGCGTGTGACCATGCTCAAATTACGGTTGAGGGCAGTGCATGTATTGCTCATCTTATTCTCCCTCTGCGACAGGAACCAATCGGCAGCAGCTCCGGGGCGTGGGTGAGTACGGTCAGGCGCACATTCGGCCCCTGTCGCCGCAGGGCCTCCTCCACCGCCCAGGTCAGGGTCGGGGCGTGGGTATGGCCGAGTTTCACTTTCTCCTCCGACGTGATACCGGGCGAATAGTTGATCACCGATGCCCGCTCCCGAACCATGGCCCAGGCGATAGCGAGTGCGCAGGCAACCCCGTTGGTAAGACGCCCCTCCCGGTAGGCGGCCTTGATGGCCTGCGACGGCCAGGCAGTGAACTCCAGGAGCTCGGTGTGCACCGGGCTGACCCCTTCCGGTGCCGGCATGCAGACAATGATGGTACCGCCCGGCTTGACCATGCGCTGCGCCGGATACAAGGATTTGTGCGACTGCCAGAAATCCAGGTCACAGGGGTGGGAATTGGCCAGTACGATGTCCGGGGTCTCCTGGTACTCGACCCCATAGAGCTCCCGTGCCAGCTTCACCCCTGCCCTGAATGCGGGACGCATCGCCCCGCAGAACAAGCCCACTACCTCGCCCGTGTCATTCAGCACCGCATTGAAAATGGTGCGCATGCCGACCCGGTCCGCCATATCGTCCATATCGCGGCGCACTGGGTTGTCCTCGATGCCCAGATAGGAGTCGCCCCCGCTCTCGCAGGACAGCAGATGGGTCTCCGCGGTCGTGCGGTCCCCGCATACGCCGGGCTGGATGATCTTGGACGAGCCCGAAAACCCAGGGATGTGGTGCGGCACGATGGCACCCAAGCCGATCACCACATCCGCCTCGACCACCGACCGGTTCACCAGCAGCGGCGTGCCCTGGGACGAAGTACCAAGATCCGCCAGGACCCGGGGGTCGCGCCACTCGTGATTGAAGACCCGAATCTGCCCGAAGACGGCATTTCCCACCTTGGCCTGCAGCTCGTCCTCCGTCATATAACGGTGGGTACCCAGGGCCATGATGCAGGCGATCCTGGCATTCGGTACCCCGACCGCGTTCAGGCGCCGCAGTAGCGGCGGCAACATGCGATGCACGGGGGTGAGCCGGGTGGCATCATCGCTGACGATAATGACCTTATCCGTGGGTTTGACCCAGGCCTCCAGCGGGGGTTGGGCAATCGGCGCATCCAGAGCGGCCTCGATGGCCGCACCCAGGTCCGGTACCGCCCGGCTCGGCTTGGGGCCGAGCACCTCGGCCAGGTTCCGATCCGGAACTTCCAACTCATAGGGCTCACCGCCGAAGGGGATAGTCACAATCGCCATATGTACTCTTCAGTGGTAATTCTTAATATGTAGTGGTCGTGTGATGATCCCATCGAAGAAGAAAAAGGTTCACCAGAGAGTTCATCACTACACGTTAAGTACTACCAGAAATTCATACACGCCCATCCTGCTCAGGTACCTCCTTGTCCGCGCCCAAAAATCTCCTGACCAGAAACAGGGCAGCGATGGAACGCGCTTCTGTAAAATCTTCCCTTGCCAGCAGAGCGTCCAGATCGTCCAGGTTCCAGGGCACGACTTCGATCGGCTCGGGCTCGTCCCTCTGCGCCCACTCGGGATAGAGGTCCCGCGCCAACACCAAGTCCATCTCGTGCTGAATATAGGCCGGCGCCAGGGAGATCTTGTGCAGCAACTGCAAGTCCCGGGAACCGAAGCCGATCTCTTCACGGATTTCCCGTCCGGCCGCCTCCAGCAGATTTTCTCCCGGTTCGACAATGCCCTTGGGGAAACCAAGCTCGTAGCGGTCCGTGCCGGCGGCGTACTCACGTGCCAGCAGCAACGTCCGTGCATCGGACATGGGCACGACCAGCACCGACTCCCGCCCGCCGAGGATCCGCTCGAAACACCGGCGATTGCCGTTGGAAAACGCCAGGTCGATCTCTTCCACCCCAAAGATCCGGGTCCGGGCTACCAACCTTCGGTCGAGTGCTCTAGGCTTTGCCGCCATGATCTAGGTTCCGTTATGCTGATACCAGATGATCTGGTATAGTGGCACCGAAGTACCAATAACCTGGGAATCATTTTTTTGCCGCAAATGAACGCGAATTAACGCAAATCGGCCGCAATCGATTCGCTGTCGTCATGGGTCCTTGATCCATTTGTATTGATTTTCGGCTAAATCTTCCGTGAAGATGCTGTCCGCTTAATGTTACCGATAGTTAAGAGCATCTGTACTAGATCCTCTTGGAGCTATCCTAACCGATGATCGATTGGAACGCCGTCGATACTGTCTTCCTGGATATGGACGGCACCCTGCTCGACCTGCACTTCGACAACCACTTCTGGCGCGAGCATGTACCCCTACGCTATGCCGCTGCACGCGGGCTGTCCCTGGAAAGGGCACGGGCCGAGCTCAAGGCGCGCTCCCACAGTCACGAAGGCACACTGGCCTGGTACTGCGTCGAGCACTGGAGCCGCGAGCTGGGTCTGGACATCGCGTTGCTCAAGCAGGAGGTCGATCACCTCATTGCCGTACACCCCCAGGTGATCGACTTTCTGGAAGCCCTGGCTACCCTGGGCAAGCGATGGGTATTGGTCACCGACGCCCACCCGAAGTCGATCGCGCTCAAGATGGAGAAGACCCGCCTAGCCGGTCATTTCGAGCACATCGTCTGCTCCCACGAGCTGGGGGTCCCCAAAGAGTCGGCCGATTTCTGGCCCCGGCTGCAGACCATCGAGCCATTCGACCGCCAACGCACCCTGTTCATCGACGACAGTCCGCGGGTGCTGCGGACGGCACAGGACTACGGATTCCGTTGGTTGTTGGCGGTGCTTGCACCGGATTCCCAGGCGCCCATCCGGGAGCCGGGGGAATTTCCCGCCGTCAGGCACTGTGCGGAGCTGTTACCGAATCTGGGGGCCTGAATCGAAGATGAAACCACTCACGAAGAACCAACTTGTCAAATCGAGTAGCATCGAAGTTCGAAGCCTCTGCATTGCCGCTACACACAAGCGGTTGCCCTACTGCTCTCGATGCCGGATCGAATCGCCGTTTCAAGGCGCGCGCCGATCACAGCCGATGCCGACACCGCACATCTTGGGGACACACCGCCCATTTAGCTGACCTCGAAATCGGGAACAACATCTGCGACGGAGTACCGGAGCGGGTAGTGCTTAACGTGTAGTGATGAACTTTCTGGTGAACCTTTTTCTTCTTCGATGGGATCATCACACGACCACTAAATATTAAGCACTACCAAAAATCTATTAGAGCCCCACCTAATCGACTGAGTATCAAACCCACCTGACCTGCTGTGACTCTTACCAACCCTAATCCAAACATCACATCAATGTACTTTTCTCTCGCCTCCTCAATCCTAACTTTTACAATTTTTCCGGACAGGGAATTGATAAAAGTCCTGTACATTGTAAAGAATTGTGGCTCCAAGCATAGATGAAAACAAGGAGTTCTCTGTCCTCAAGCAACTGAAAGACGCCTTGTCATCTATTGAAGGCAGGGCGCTTTTCGTTTCTGGAAGTTTGGACTGTACACACGGAGAGTATGCGAAGCTCCTACAAGAGTGGCCCGTTACGGAGGTTGGCTTTCATCGTTGGCGGTCGTCAGGCTTCTTTTTGAAGATTCTTGTACTGTTCAAATACTCTTTCATATTGAAACTGGAAGACCCGGAATTTCTTGTCAATTTCTTCCGTATATTCAAGATGGATCGTGCAGTCGCGCTCTGGAGCATCGGCAAGGCGGAAGAAGCGGACTTCAAAGCGGCGCTGCTTGCTCAAAGTCTTGAACCGGATGGGTTTAAGACCTGCTTCAGGGGAGACCTCATACAATTTGCGCCAAGTCTTTTTTTATTTCTATCTCCTCGAAGATATAGGTTACGATGAGCCCTTCCTGTTTTTACACTGCGGAGAGAATGTCCCGCGCGAGCTCAAACAAATCATCTCCGACAACAACCTGGAGCCTTATATCGAAGGCACGGCCAATCATTAGCATGAAGATAATAACCTCCTCTTCTATCGCAAATCCACGCGGGATCACGAAAACGCTTAAGCAATTATCCCGCGAGGTGGAAAAACTCGGCACTGTTAGCGGGTATTTTTTAGTTGGCTGGTTAATCCGCACGATTCTGATAGCCCAGAATGGGTAGCCCCCTTAGAACGTCTTGAAGTGCAGGATAAAAAAAGTTCTCTGTAAAATTCTCGACTTGGACTTCTTCGTAAATCTGTATTTCATGCGGTGGGGAGACCTTGTGTTGGGGAATAAAGAGAACGACACCCTCGCTTTTTTGTGGAAGTGAGAAGATAGTCAGCAGCTTCCAATGTGGATTTGGAAGCCGCTTTTAGTCTAAACAAAAAAACCAGCCATCCGGCTGGTTTTTTTGCGAGTGCGCCTAAGGTCTTTGCCACACAAACTATGAATTGGATATAGATTCTCTTCTCCGCGGAAACCCCGACACCCGCCGTCAATCAGTTGGCATCCACAGACGGCCCAGGTCGAGCGGCACCGCATCGAAGGGTGGTATGGCGGCTTGATCCGCGCCGATGTAACGGCCAACCTCCAGCCATTCACCAGCCTCTAGCCGGTAGGCTTCCACGACATGCTCGATGGGCTCGATCAACCACACAGACGATACGCCATACCGCGCATACAGCGGCATCTTGATTTCCCGGTCGATGCTCCGGGTGGACGGCGACAAGATCTCGCAGATCCAATCCGGCACGATTTCAAATTTATGGCTTGTTGGGAACTTCGGCATCCGTTCATGCCGCCAACCTGCCAAATCCGGCACGGTTACGTCCCTGTCCAGCGACAAATGCACCTCAGGTTCATCGATGATCCACCACCCGCCAGGACCGCCAATACCGTCGTGAAACGGGTTGAACAGTTTGCTGCCAACTGCGGAGTGCGTATACCCATGCGGCGCAGCAGGACGCGGTTGCGCATAAAGCCGCCCATCGAACAGTTCGCCGAGGGAATGCTTCGGCAAGGTTTCCAGGTGTTGGTACTCTGTGATGCTCATTGCTCAGCCCGCGCCATTTTCGGAATAGGAGGTTTCCAAAACGCCCCTGTCGACCTGCCGTGCCTCGGCCAGTTTCTGCGCAATCAACACGGTCGGGTTGTTGACCCCTTTGCTGGCTGCAAAAGTTGTTTTCATCAATCCGACAGACGCCACAAGACGCGTCCGTCGCAACAGCCAAAATCATCAACCACTATGGACTGAAAGTCCCTAGTATGGGGTGCGAATGAAAGTCGCGATTTCGGCTAAATCTGACTGACAGTTTCAGACTAGAATCAGCCCCTGAGGACTCAGGGTCATCTCCATTCGACCGGAAAATCATCATCTTGATGGTTCACATGCTCCCGATGTTTCTTTATATATTCTCTGTTAATATCATCCGTAACATGCCCCGAGCTAAATGCACCATACCCAATCGCCCAAACGTGACGACCCCAATCCTGTTTCCTTAAATGTGGAAATTCTTCTTGGAGCTTACGTGACGTTCTTCCTTCTACCTCCGAGATGATTTCAAGCCCACGCGCATCACAGGTTTGTCGAACCAACATCCGAACGCGCTTTTCAACTTCCTTGGTCAAAACCTTATGGCGGTATTTCGTGATCCATACCAGATGTGCCTTCAGATCGTAGACAGCAGGAGGGCCCTGTTGCTTCGATCTCATAGTTAAAAAATACTCATCAGTTCCAGGCCCTCAGGGATTTGGTTTACGTTTTCTGGTTCGTTTTCGTGATTTGGAATACGGCGGTTCCTTGTTCTCGTTGAGTTGTTTTTGGACTTCTACAATTCTGAGGCGGCTTTCTCGGCTGAGCTTCAAAAATGCCCGCAGGATGGCCCGTTCCGCTCTGGCTACCTTTTTGAGATGTAACTAGGCGTCGTACCGACTTTCTTAGCCAGTTCTGTCTGAGGCAGGCAGGCTTATGTTCTGAGTTCTCTCAGTTTTCCATAATACTTGCCCCACATTTTTCGCTCCTAAGAGTAAATTGTACCCGAGGACGATTTTGGTAGCAAGAATTTGCTATTAAAAATTGTTTTCGGGTATAATTTATTTGGTAGTGCTTAACGTGTAGTGATGAACTCTCTGGTGAACCTTTTTCTTCTTCGATGGGATCATCACATGACCACTAAATATTAAGCACTACCAAAAATTGTTGTTACTCCGTAGGAAAATCGTTGTTACTCCGTAGGAGACTCCAGGCAACTGCGGGGTGATCGGCTCGAAGTGTGGTAAACCAGGGGAAAAGTGTGGTACTTGCTTGCAAGTATCCACACGGTCGCGAAGCGATTTCCCCGGTTTTCCACGGGCGTGCCGGTTCTAGCTATCGGTACCTATCAGTTTTCGCCCCAAAGTACCCGTGGACAAGTTGCGATAACCACAGGGTTATGGACAGGATTTTCGGACAAGCACCATACGATTTTGCACGGGCGGCGGGCTGTTAAACATGGTCAAGCCGCGCCCGTCCTCCTTGATGTTGGCGGCGGGATAACAAGGTAAAACCTGAGACAGAGCAAGGCGAAACACTTCCCGGAATTTCCTGATACGTGCGTAACCCTGTCCAAACTGCTCTTGCAGGGCGGTTCATGGAATGAATTGGGCCTTGCCCCGCGGGACGCGGTGGAGGCGTTGCGACAGCCATGCATAGACTCCAGTGCCATTGCTGAGTGCGCAGGACCGCTAAGGGCCAGCTCATCGAGTGGCACAGCGTGGCTTTGGAGGCTGGCGAAGTAGTCTTGGCTCAGGTGGAGCGTTGCAGGCCAGAAGACGCGCTGGTGCTCGTCCTTAATAGCAGAAGATTGAAAGCCGATAGTGCTTAATATGTAGTGATCGCAAGTTTGGGAGCTATCTGGAATTTTATTCACTATTATGCGGAGAAATCCAACGAAATCACGGCGCCCCGAAGTTGCTTGAGCTTCTGGAACGGAGAGGTGGACAAGGACCATGGGCGCCTGGAAACGTGCCGCTACTGGATCACTGAAGAGCTGCGAAC
>Ga0126334_10000667_pt1 | contig 10135 bp, 9 predicted proteins | sample InaspJWI49metaG_FD_94491 | JGI IMG/M metagenome (GOLD analysis project Ga0126334, IMG submission 94491) | Marine gutless worms symbiont microbial communities from Oahu, Hawaii - Inanidrilus sp. 2 OAHU.JWI-49 metaG | ecosystem: Host-associated > Annelida > Digestive system > Unclassified | place...
AAAAAACTGAGTGGTGGGGTGCTGGCGTGGTTATCTGTCTGGAGCGAGGTGCAGACTTGCATATGGCCCAGCTGATGCCACTGCCACTCACTGTCTCTTGCTTCAGTAAAATCCAGATTGGTACCGGCTCATCCGGGTAGTCCCAGATAAAGGGCTGTTAAACAGGTGTATGTGTGTGTGCAGTTCTGGTGGCAGCAGTTTTTGTTGATTTTCCTAAGGACAAATGTAATTTTCTGCACAAAAACAAGCTTGGTATCGTACGGCGGGTCCAGTTCCTCACAGGCCGGCAGCGCCCTATGAGGAGTTTTTCTCCTGGGACAGTCACCACCATTGCCCTATGGAAGTCGGCACCTATGCCCAGGGGATTGAGGAAAGGGGCAGTTTTTATGGGAAATATCTCCCAGCCCATGCTAAAGTATAGGGAATATTGGTGTCTGGCTAATATACTCAACTTTATTCTTTAGGTGGCAGCAGCAATGCAGCCTTTTGCTATCGGTAGACTGCAGGAACTTGTTATGTTTAGAACCTTCGTTGCAGCTCACCAGTTTGTAGTTAATAAAACTGGACGAGCTTCGCAACTGATGAATTTCCGTCCTTGCGTACAGTGTATTTCTTCTGTTACACATTGATGCTGTTTCATAAAATTACTAGTTATTGTTTCACACACTCTGCCCTGCTTACACACTGTTGGTTGGGTGTCAGGAAGAGCATCCGGCCTGTAAAAAATTGAGTGATGAGGTGTTGGTGTGGTTGTCTGTCTGGAGCGAGGTGCAGATTGTTTGCATATGATCCAGCTGATGCGACTGCCATCCCAAAACCCCATCACCTCTTGCCTCATTTAAATCCAGATTGGTTTTACCTTTCTGGTACCAGCTGAACCAGGTTGTCTTGGAAAAGAGGCCATTAAATGGCTGTAGGAGTAGTGCCCTCGTTCCATTGCCATGTACCGAAAGCTCACACTAGACATATTTATTGTATTTTTCGTTGCTGTTACTATCAATGCTGTCGAGACCACATTCCACAGGCGTGTATTTAATTGTTCTGTTGTTAACTGGGATGCCATATTTTGAGCTGCGTAGTTTTTTACGCACTATGCTAGACACAGTGTACTGCAAGTATGGTGATAGTTTTCTAGTGTGATACGTGTTGCTACAATATAGCTGTGTGAAAGCTGTGTAATCGGTCGGCCATATTTGCTGCAGCTGTTTGCATGAACTGTGGTTCAAGTTTTATGCAGGTCATTATGTCTGGTAGTACCGTGAGGCAGAAAAAAGGAACTACTTTTCTTTTATCATTTACATCATTTACGCAATGTAATTTGACAAAATTTAGTACTCTTATTGTTAGTGAATATTATTATTGCTGGTACTTAGTTAATTTCTGGAATTTACACTAATTTGTGCACCTTTCTATGCATAAAGTGTGACATAGGATATTACGTCATTAACCATGGTGTTTACAGAAGATCGTGTTATCGACTAGTGTTTATAGTTTATAGTTTCAATTTCATTATTATGCAAAATTCTTAACGCACGCCAAAATCAAATGCACGGAATTGTAGCTTATACTTTCCTTAATGTATGTGAAAAAATTCACCAGTTTCTTTCCAGTGTTAGATACACACAAAAGAAAACTGGTTCTTTTTTCTGCCTCATGGTGTGGCGGGGCATGTGACGGAATAGGCCACAAATAAATAATTAAATGAAAAGTAAAATTAATTAAATAACACTAATTAAATAAACAATTAAATATTGTAAGATGATGGTGAAATTTCTGGTTTAATGATGATGTAAACCAACTATATTACAGTTTGTGCAACTTTTATTTTTTCACATTTTTCCAAGATAAGATGCTTTGAACTTGGACTACTTGGCTTACGATGTCTGCGCTATTGTTTATGTTGATGTTTTGAATGTGTTTCAATATTATCAATACCTGCCTGCTTCTGTCGAAATTTTCACAGTGTAAAAATAATTTTGAACTTTACATGTAGAGATGTCGAATATTCCACATGCTAATGTTTCTCACACAAAACGTGTAGATGATTGGCAAATGCCAGATGTAGTTCAGGATTTGTACACCTGCAATAATCCTTAGTTGTTGATTCTAATGTATTGAAAGAGGCACATTCCTGGACTATTTTACATGGGGTCCCACTGGGAAATCCCCCCCCCAATTTTGTTCTGTTTTATTTGGTGGTGGGGTGCTGGCGTGGTTATCTGTCTGGAGCGAGGTGCAGACTTGCATATGGCCCAGCTGATGCCACTGCCACTCACTGTCTCTTGCTTCAGTAAAATCAAGATCGGTTTTACCTTTCTGGTACCGGCTCACCCGGGTAGTCCCGGAAAAAGGGCCGTTAAACGGGTGTGTGTGTGTGTTTATTTAGTAAAGATGGGCAGAAATGGAGGTTTTCGGACTTTCAGAGCTAGCTCGTGTTTGTTGGCCAGGCTGCGCAACACCATGCACAAGAACTTACAGGGAATTTGTTTCCCAGTGATATTAATGGTATGGTATGGTAAATGTCGATTTATATAGCACTATTATCATGAAAGTCTCTAATGCGCTGAACACGCTAGCATCTGGAGAAAAGCCAGGTTTTCAGTCCCTGTCTAATGCCGCTGAGCAAATCAGTGAATGCTGTGTATTACTGCAGCCAAATGTAATGTTTGTTCTGTGCATACAGTGTATGTGCCAAACACTGGTATTAAGTGTATTAGAATGTTGTAAATGCACGTGGCTTCCAACTTCCGTATCATTGAATGAATTGAAAAGATAGAGTCATATTTAAGATGGACCGACTCTGAACCACAAATTACAAGATTTAGCATAAGTCTTTATAAGATCTGAAGTCTACTGATGCTTTATTTTTGTAAAGCTGTTCATGGTTTTCTGTGTATGTTATATCTAGAAACAAGTTGTCTGGTGTGGAGTAAATAAAATGTTGTCAGTTTCAGCGTGAATTTCTTAATTACTCTGCCCCTGATACTCAGGGAAGCGGAGCATTGTGATGAGTGTGTGTGTGTGTGTTTGTCTGTCTGCGATCATGTCTTCGAAACTACACATCCGATCTTCACCAAATTTTTATGCATGTTACCCATGGCCGTGGCTCGGTCCTCCTCTGGCGGCATAGTGACAGGTTGTTCTTCCATACTTCCAGTTTTATGGATGACATCATATTTGCTCATAAGCCAAGGTTGCTCGACGTCGCCGCCCAGCTGAAGCGCACTGCACACGCAGCCTTGGGCTTGGCTATTTACTGTGCACAGTATACCAGTTGCAGGCCAACGGACGCACGGGACTACTTTTCGGGCACTTAAAGTAACTTCCCACGTGGCAACAACGGGGGCGAAGTCTGCAGTCTATGACTGCCTTGCTACCGACTGCAATCAGTGTTATTACCATCGATGCCACAAACATGAATTGGCAGGTATTTCCTCCTGTTTGCGTTCCATGTTCATGGAATCCACTATCTACCCAATGCATGCTTCCTTGGGCCCACCAGTCAACATCCCAAATGGCATCTCGATCTGATAGTCTGTTTTCGTATGGCTCCAAGTTGTGACAGACAGACAGACGATGCTACACGTGTAGCAATAGTCCGCATCTAAGTGTCTGCATAGCGATGAGAACCGATACTGAGTGATCGATGAGCTTTGTTACAAGTGCTGTCATTTGCAATGAGAGAACAACAACTGGATCAAGCTGTGACACTAGTCACGGATCACTGTACAATGCAAGACAAAACAACATGTCTAACACTCCTGCAATTAGCACATTCATATCTTGACCGCAGTTAAAAGGTTCACTGCCAGTGTTAAATACACAGGTGTCAGTCTCACCACAATATAATAAATTATTAACAGTACTTGGAACTTCAGTTAACAACATTGTGATGTGTTTTTCACTTGTGTGTATACACAGGACAAAATAACGTCACATAATCTGTGGTCATGATACGTCCGCCATTTTGTGGGTATAACTTGGCATAATGTGTGCAGTTAATGGGCGAAGATTTACCATGTTATTCAATTAAAATTTAACCAGCTACACACACACAAACACACGTTTAACGGCCGTTTTTCCGGGACTACCCAGGTGAGCCAGTACCAGAAAGGTAAAACCAATCTGGATTTTACTGAAGCAAGAGACAGTGAGTGGCAGTGGCATCAGCTGGGCCATATGCAAGTCTGCATCTCGTTCCAGACAGACAACCACATCAGCACCCCACCACTCTGTTTTTTACAGGCCGGATGCCCTTCCTGCCGCCCAACCAACAGCGTCAAAGCACTAAAGGCAAAAAATTTAACTAGCTAGTTTAAGAGAATGTCCACGTGATCATTAACTTATCGACAAAGCGTATTTAAGTGACATCAGGGTAACAAACATTTCTGAGAGTTTTACCCACCAGATGGCGGCGAAAACCACCTGGCATAGATATGGAACGAAATTACGTCACTGTCGCCCTACATATTATGTCCACAAGCATATCTCTGGTACTGCACATTGTACAACAAGTCACGCTATGTAAGTCTTTTGCCTTCAGTGCTTTGACGCTGTTGGTTGGGTGGCAGGAAGGGCATCCGGCCTGTAAAAAAACTGAGTGGTGGGGTGCTGGCAAGGTTATCTGTCTGCAGTGAGGTGCAGACTTGCATATGGTCCAGCTGATGCCACTGCCACTCACTGTCTCTTGCTTCAGTAAAATCCTAATTGGTTTTATCTTTCTGGTACCGGCCCACCTGGGTAGTCCCGGAAAAAAGGGCTGTTAAACGTGTGTGTGAGTGTGTGTACATTGTACAACAAATCTTCACCAAATTTCTGATGCATGTTACCTATGGCCGTGGCGCGGTCCTCTTCTGAGGACATAGTGGTACACTACGTGCTTCGGGTTTTAGAGATAACATCAGGTATGCACATAATGGCCAGGAATAGGCAAATGCAGAGGAGTTATACGCAAACTGGTTCAACAGGGTGCAGCATGGACGTAACAACTACTACACTACCCCCGTTTAACGACTTCTTTTCTAGGACAACCTCGGTAAGCCAGTACCAGAAAGGTAAAACCAGTCTGGATTTAAATGAGGCAAGAGATGGCGGGGTTTTGGGATGCAGTGGCATCAGATGGACCATATGCAGACAATCGGCACCTTGCTGCAGACAAGATAACTGCAACAAAACCTCATCACTCAGTTTTTACAGACCAGATGCTCTTCCTGACGCCCAACCAAAAAGTACATGTGTAACAGCTGTGGAGTATATTCAAACTGAGCAAGCAGGAGCAGCATGGACTACTAGGAGTGGAGTGTAGAATGTGCAGAAATACAACACTGAATGGATGTAAAACAATGGTAGTCAAAGACTTCCAAAATGCAATGAAATGAGGTTAAAGTATATGAAACATCCTGATCTATCCGAAAGAGCTGCACAGATGCTCTTGGAAAGAAAAATTAGACCTAACTAACATACGTTCAAATGCCGGCAATTTCGGTATATGTACACAATAATTAACATGCCTAAGAGATCTGAAAATGATCCTGAAGTTGTTGAAGGCAATCTGGTGATGCAAACAAAAAACACCAAGAGATTCAAAATTATGTTATGTGCAAAAACAGACATATTTCATCACACGTGCAGCATATTACTTCGTGCACAACAATAGGAGAATTGTTCATCACCATTACATATCAGTATCAATGTTAACAATCAAAAACCTCCATCACAAACTCTTTAGTTTACTACTTGCGAGCAATGTCGTAGTTAGAAACAAACCAGTCGCACGTTTCCTTGATGGCCTGTTTAATTGGTGTAAACGTGAAATCTGGCCGTAGTTTCCTCAACTTTGCATTGTTTGCCGTCTTTTTGAACTGTCCATCAGCCTTCGACGTGTCGTAAATTACTTCACCCGTGAAATTCATAGCTTCAACGATCATTTCCGCAGCTTCCTTGATGGATACTTCATCCTCTTCACCAACAGACAGTATAATGGGTTCAATTTCTTCGTAGTGACGCATTACCCAAATAAAGAGGCGAGCGAGATCGAGTGAGTATATGAACTGCCGTCTAGGTGACCCAGTGCCCCAGACAACAAACGGCTGTCCCGTTTTCTCTGCAATCCAGACTTTATGCATCAGACCTGGCAAGACGTGACCATCCTCAATGCAAAAGTTGTCATGCGGACCAAACACATTGGTAGGAATAACCGACGTAAACAAGCAACCATGCTGTTGATGGTAAGCATGGTTAAGGACGTCGATCATTCTCTTTGCATAGGAGTAGCCAAAATTGGAGTCGTGTGGCGGCCCGTTGTGCACCATGGTTTCATCAATAGGGTATGTCGTTTTGTCCGGGAAAATGCACGTCGACAAGCAGGAGATGACCTTCGTAACTCCAGTCTGATGGGATGCGCTGAGAACGTTGTCGTTAATTTGAATGTTCTTGCGGAAAAAGTCCAGGTTGTACTTCATGTTGCGAAACAATCCGCCAACCATTGCCGCCAAGTGAATGACGTGCGTTGGTTTAATTCGCTCAAATAATGCCGTTGTCTCTGCTGCATTGGTCAGGTCGGCATCATCGACACAGGAAAATATCCATTCCTCGTCTTCTCTGGATTCTTCAGTGCTGGCAATCTTTTGGATGGCGGAGCCAACAAGACCGCTACCGCCAGTCACCAGTATTCGCTTGTTTGTAAGTTTTTCAGTTTCAGCCATGACACCTGAAAAATAATTGCAAGCGTTAATTTATTATCACATTTTACAACAACTACTGCTAACAAAATTTTTTTGGCAATTCTGCTGTTTAGTGGGTAATATTCTTAGTGCTGATATATGGACCTGTCAGTGGACCATGTTAGATATGTAGGTTGCGATATATTAATATGCAATAATCTCTCGACTGCTAATGGCTAGTATGCTGTTCATACACATCAGACATCATACAAAAACAAAAAGTAAAATGTCAAAAAACCCCAGAAATGTCATGAAATCCAGGAAAGCATTTGATGTCCTAAGACACTGGTGATCAGTTATGCTAAGGTCAATACGATACGATACGAGATGCTATTTTAACGTGCACTCAAAAGCTGACATGAGTCAGCTTAATCTACCGCACGGAACCAACAACTGAAAGTGGAGAAACAGAAAATAAATTATCGGTAAACAGTCCGGGGAATCTGCGGAGTCAGTCCTGGAGAAGAAAAGGAAGGTTAGGGTGAGAAGGATTTGCAGAAAAGGAAGGTCAATCATATTTATGTACTTAATTTAGCCGCTTACACGTGAGCAGTACTACTGTAGTTGCATATGCAGATGACAGTAATATTCTACTTCGCAACTGCCGCCGCTGAAGTTCGTCCTCATTCGTTAATACAACCACGACCAAAATAGTGAGTGGAGGTAATTTTTTCTTGCATTAATGAGTTGCTATCCCAACTTAACCAGTAGGTTTTCCAACATTTCACACCAACTACGGCCTTACCACTTCAAAAGTTGAATGCAATACAGCAGACGACTATTCTTGTCACGTATCAATATATATTAACAACTTTACACCACAGAAAAAGTAAACATAACAACTTTAACGTCACTTCCGGACGTTCTTTGCAGCATCCAAAAGTAGATCATATTATGAACGCCAACTTAGAGATGCACGCATTATACACGTGGAAACTTCGTGCACACGTTTTCAATAATATACGGGTGGAGAATGTTTAGATTGAAATCGGCTGCAGTGGTGATGTGTGAACGAACGTTTACATCGCCAACTGCATACCGTAGACACAAATCGCTATGGCTGAGCGTTGGACTTTTGTCACTATGCATATAAGTCATCCGTGTGACCAATCGTTATTTATACTGTGGATGCACCTATCGTTTAATTTGCTAAACGTTAAAACAAAACTAATAAACGTTTAGTAAACATTTAAACGCAACATGGCGGCTTCCGGTCTCAAGTCTATACTCTCCAGTTCAACCGTCTCCGCCAGACAGCAGAGACATTATCCGTATTAACTTCTGATTATACCATCGACACAGTTGTATGATCAGCTATCATTCTGCACGACGTGCCTACGAAAGATAGAGCCACTGGTTTTAGTAAATAAAATACAGTACTCAAAATTAAAGGTGCAGCATCACAAAAATCAAGCAGCAAAACTGAACAGTTCACTAAAATAATGTGGGCTGCAAAACGCGAGTACTCCACTCCAAATTGGAATAGAGTATTTTTCTCATTTTCAATAATAACATGACATGATGTGAAAACTAATACTGAGCTGATTACTGAACATATTTTTTTTGTTATGGCGGCCATGTTATGATACGATACGAGATGCTATTTTAACGTGCGCTCGAAAGCCGACGTAAGTCAGCTTAATCTACCGCACGTTACACAGTCGTTTAATTTGCTAAACGTTTAAACGGTAGTTATCGTTTACTCGTTTAAACGGTTACACGCGCGCATCCCTACTACGAACCTACGGGCCTATACTAAACACCGTCGCCGTTGTCATTTGTCGCCGTTTGAACCCTATAGTGGTTACGTACAGATTTCGGTAATAAGTTTCGGCGTTCAAGAGCTAAACTGTCTGCAACACGAACGGCCATAAATGGGAATACTCGGACGATTGGGGGGGGGCTATTTTCAAAGACACTACATAGGTTACACAGTACATTGTATGGATGATGGCACAGTTGGGGGGGGGCAAAGGTTAAAGAAATCGGCCGTTAATCAACTTCGTTTATGCGTGGCTGTGTATCACCACCACAAAATGTTGAATTTAAAAACAGGACGATAGTCCATTATTTTTGCTTTTCTCCCCGTAATATAGACAAAACGCGGCAATCTAATGAAATTTGGCGCCGAAAGAGTACACATTGCGTACCAAATTTAGTTCCTGTCAGTGATAAAGATTGATATAGATGGAAGCCCCAAAGTAAAATCTGGGTTGTTGTATATGCTGCCGGTTTTACAATGTCTCGGCGTAGCTTGGAATTTCTAGTTGTAAATATTCTTGACATTTTCGATTTTATTTCCGGCAATGATAACATTTCCGGTGTAAAAGTTGTTGGAAGGTTATCAGTTTTTGAATCAATATTTTGTTTTGATATATACATGTGTTTCATCAGACTTAACTGCTTTTGCATGATAAGTCGTTTATGCCGCTAAATGGCTGGTTTCTTTGATCTGAAAGACGAGAAGGAGGCAAAAGAGTACATTGACCGCGTGGGCGTGGAATACCGGTTTCAGTGCTTCCACGAAGGTCGCGCGGACGGATGCCACCGTCTGGCTGACTACTTCGAAGCCTTCAAACACGAATACGACAAAGCGCGCAAAATTTACGCCAAGAACTGTGACGAAAATCACTACGGCATAAGTTGTTTCAAGCTGGGAAATTACCACTTACTTGGCAAGGCTTGTACGAAAGATTTCCTCGCCGCTTTTGATGCGTATCGACGTAGCTGTGCTTTTGGTTACGGCGGAGGCTGTTACAACGGCGCACTACTGATGGAGGACGGACGTGGAAATGCTGACGGCCAGAAAGACCACGCAGCTGCAGCGGAAATGCTTCGAAACGGATGTAAAGTGAACGATATTCCCGCCTGCTTTCGACTCAGTACATACTACATTACCGGCCAGCAGGGAATGGAGCGTGACATGAAACAGGCATTCGCTTATTCCAAGATAGCGTGTGATGCGGATCACATTCTTGCATGTCATAACCTCAGTCGTATGTATGCTGAAGGACAGGGGATTGAACAGAATCAAGAACTTGCAGACTATTACAAAAAGAAAACAAAACAGATGCATAAGGAGATGACTGAAGGCACAGCAGAATTGAAGTTTGGACAGTGAATTACAGAGTTGTGATAAGTTTTTTTATTGCATGCCAGCAGACCTATAGGGAACGAAAGTGTGCAGAAAATTATAATAAATAACACAATAAATTTATTTTTGAACCTGTTATTAGCATTACGGATAATGTTTTTGCTCAACTTAAATATTAACATGTAAAATAGTTGCTGCTATGTATCTGTGGTACAGATAGCCTTTTGTTACAAGTAATTTGGGTATTTGTGCAGTGGGCATAAGTTAACATCCCGCCATTTTAAATTGTGTTTTTGAATTGCAGTGGTGTATTTTAAAT
>Ga0126334_10000671_pt1 | contig 10127 bp, 6 predicted proteins | sample InaspJWI49metaG_FD_94491 | JGI IMG/M metagenome (GOLD analysis project Ga0126334, IMG submission 94491) | Marine gutless worms symbiont microbial communities from Oahu, Hawaii - Inanidrilus sp. 2 OAHU.JWI-49 metaG | ecosystem: Host-associated > Annelida > Digestive system > Unclassified | place...
CACATCAATTGAAAAAGATCGAAAAATGGCTTAACAATCGCCCTAAAAAGTGTCTAAATTTTAAAACACCGGCCGAAGCCTTTAAAGCCGAGTGTTGCACTTAAACGTTGAATGCAGGGGTCGTATTCACTGATTCGTTATGAGTTTGTCTGTGTCAATGGTTTTTAGGGCAAACCGTCGGCATAACACCGCAATGGCAAGCCGTTGAAAACTGCGGCAAAGCATTTGTTGCAGGAAATGCAGGTGGCTGCATTGGTCTTGCCCTGTTGCATGCGCTTGGCCAAAAATGGCTCCCGGATGAAGGGACGGCTCATGGAAAGAAAATCCGCTTTTGATTCTGAAAGAATCTTATCCATTTCGCTAAGCGTTCGCACCCCTCCCTCCAGAATCAGCGCCATATCGCCGACGACCGGTTTGATTTTTTCCGCCGCCGGAAGATGATAAAGTTTTTGAAAGCGGCAGGGAGAAACCTGTTTCTTGAAAATCACCTTGGCCATGGGCCGCATCCACCAGGGCAGGGCCCGTGCCAGGTCGTCAATGGGAACATCGCCACGAACAGTATGAAAGGTGTAGTAGGTCCCGCTGGATACCTCCAGGGCCGCCACGCCCAGATCTGCCAACCAGGCTGCGTATTGGACCGCCAAGTCCGGGGTGATGCCTTTTTGGGGAGTGAAATCATCTGTGTTCATTTTGACCATCACCATCCGGTCTGACCCCGCCGTCTGTTGAATGGCCAGGATGACATGCTTGAGCAAACGGAAGTTGTTCTCCGGTGATCCCCCCCATTGATCATGCCTGCGGTTAAAAAAGGGGGAGAGGAACTCATTGAGCAAATACCCATGGGCGCAATGGAGTTGAATGGCATCGGCGCCGGCATCAAAGGCCCTTGTGGCGGCCTTTGCAAAGGAATCGATTACCGCCTGGATATCAGCCTCGGTGGCGGCCGCCGGTTTGTTCATGCTGGCGGGATCACGACCAAACCCACTCGGCGCCAATGGCGCCTTTCCAATGACTTTCCGAGGACACTGCCGCCCGCCGTGGGCCAGTTGAAACGCAATACGCCCACCGGCCGCATGTACTGATTTTACCAGGCGGTTTAATCCGGGAATCAACCGGTCATCATGAATACCCGTCTGCCCGGCCAACGCTTTTCCTCTGGGATCAACATACAGATAGCCGGGGATGATCAGGCCCACTTCTCCTTTGGCCAGGTTGACATAGCGTTTTAGCAGACGATCGGTCACCGCCCCGTTTTCATCTGCCATACATTCGAAAGTGGCGGAATGGATGAGCCGATTTTTCAGTTCCAAGGAACCAAGATGCGCGGTTTTAAACACTTGAGACATAACCGACCTCACTTAATGTTGGATGAGTTATATATGCTATTTAAGCAATCACCTGCTCGAAGGCTTAACGTTGGTCCTCCCCACAAAAGAAAAACGGACCTATCCGAAGGCTCGTCCGCCGTAGCCCAAAGGGCGAAGGCGGAAGCCTTCTGGGTGTATTCGGATCAAGAAAGTTCTTCCACCGCCTCGGCCATGAGCCGGCCGATGGGCATGTTCTGGGGGCACTGACGCTCGGCGGCCGCATAGTCCAACGTCACCAATTGGCCGCGTACCGTAGCCGGAATATCGCCAAATTCCACCCGGGCCCGAAAATGATCGCCGTAACTGCGCGCATACATGAGGCAGCGCATGATTTTGCCCACAGGAACGTCTGCAGCCAGCAGGGACTGGCAGGTGGCGGTGCAACCCGCGCAATAATTGGCGGCAGTGGCCTGGGCCTCGGCTTCGAAACAGCGACGCTCCGAAGCGGTCAGGCGCGCCTGATTCACAGCGGCTTCGGTATTGGCTTTGAGGATGGCCAGTGTGTTCATTTGAGAACAGATGGCCGCGATCCGCTCGTCGGTCCAAACAGCCAATAAGCGCGCTTGCTCCTTGGTCATCCCTTTGTCTATAAATCGCTTACCCAGGGCCCGACTCGCGTCACTTTCCACGCCCATGTAGGTCCAGGATGAGGAGGCCTGCGTTTTCATGGCGGTCAGTCCGATACCGGCTTTGTGGCAGGCGTCGACGGCCCGCTGCATCTCATCTGTGGTCATGACTCTGTAGTTGTAGGTGGTCATGATCCCATCGATCCAACCAAGGGTGGCGGCGTGGGACAGGCTCTTGGCCATATTGGAATGGGTGCTGAACCCAAACAGGCGAATCTTTCCCTTGGATTTCATTTTTTCGCTCCAGGCTCTGATCTCCGACTTCAATTCAGCCTGGGCATCATCCACCGCATGTACAAAAAAGAGATCGAGATAATCCGTTTTGAGGTTATTCAGAGAGTCATCGAGTTCCGCGGTTAAGCCTTGCGCATTTCGGTTGGTGGACTTGGACACCAGAAAAATCTTTTTCCGGTCTTCCGGATATTTGGCCAGGTACTTGCCGATACCCGGCTCACTTCCCCACCGGTTGTAGTACTGGGCGGTATCCCAATAGGTCACCCCCCATTTCACCGCCTGCCGGAGCAGCAACTGGTTGGCACCGGTATCGAACATGGTGCCCAACGACAGGATCGGCACTTGTATGCCGGTACGGCCAAAAGATCGGGTGCCCACCTGCATGGCGGCGGCATCGGCAACTGTCGGCCCGCTGGTCGCGCCGAGCAGGCTGCCGACACCGGCAGCCCCCAGGGCTTGTAGAAACCGGCGACGTTTGATTCCGGATTCCTCTGTGGTCATATCACTACTCCTTTGTTTGGGGAAGGCCGGCCCCTGCGAGCAAAGCATGGGCCCGGCTTCGTGTTTCGTTTTCGGAAGTCACCCGAATGGCTGCCCGGCCGCGCACCGGGCACTCGTGTTGGCAGATCCCGCAGCCGATGCAGCGGTGGGGATCCACAAAGGGTTGTTGCAATCTCACATGCACCGCGGCCGGCTCTGCCTGCTGGAGCGCGGCCATGGCCGGATCACCGGCCAGTTCGATCCGATCTGCCTGGAGGCCGGCGATCCGCAGCGCATGTTCCGGCCCTGCAGGCCCGACCAGAAAATAATCACCCCCAGCCAGAGGTCTGCGGGTCGGGGGGAGCTTTAAATGAATGGCCCGCGAGCTTACCCGGGTCACCATCAACCGCTCCAGCCCGGCCACCGGCTCAAACACGGTCCGGGTGGTGATGGCCTTGGGGCTGACCGGGCAGTTCTCCTGGCAGACGATGCAGGGAATTCCCATGGCCCATGGCAGGCAGCGGCCCCGATCCACAAAGGCAGTTCCGATCCGGACCGGACCTGCGTCGCTGAAACGGCCCCGGCCCATCCGTTCATCCAAAGCCAGGGGGCGGATGGCGGCCGTGGGGCAGACGTGTCCACAGGCGATACAGTTGTGCTGGCAACCACTGGTACCCAACCGAAAATCGAGGCGTGGCGTCCAGAGACCTTCCACACCCGCTTCCAACATAGCCGGTTGAATCACATGGGTCGGGCAGACCCGCATGCACTGCCCACATTTTATGCAGCGGTTCAAAAATTCGGATTCGGTCAATGCACCGGGCGGTCGCACCAGGTCGGGTCGCCAGCCCACCCCCAAAGGATCCCCCAAACGGGCCAAGGGCAGGAGGATCGCACCGGAAGCGCCGGCGGCAAGCACGGCCCGGCGGTTCAAATCCGGACCGGCGATCTCGCCTGTGGTCGCAGGTTGTTTCGCATACCCCAAAATCCGCTCCGGACAATCGCCCGGGCAGTTGTAACAGAGCACGCATTCCGCCCACCGGATCCGATCGGCCGGAGCGCAGGCCCCTTCACAATGATGATCGCAGCGTCCGCAAGCGGTGCAGGCATCAGCGTCCGGGTCTCGGCGCCCCATCCGCCACAAAGACCATCTGGCGGCAATCCCCAACAAGGCCCCCAAAGGACAGACATACCGGCAGTAAAACCGGGGACGCCAGGCCGAAAGGGCCAGGACCAGAACAAACACACCGCCGGTCAGCAATCCGCCGGCAACGACAATGGTTTCATTCCCCGGTGCCAGCAGGGGCAACAACACCAAAGAGATGGACCGGTAGACCAGGGGGATGGGATCCAAAAGCCCGGTCTGCAACCCGGCGGCCAATAGACGCTGTCCCGGCAGCATCACGCCCAACACCAGTCCAAGGCCGCCGGCCACGGCCATTGTCCATCCAGCCGACACGGTCCAGGACTGCTTCCCCCAGCGCGCCGGCTCCCATCTGATCAGGACCAGGCCTGTCAAAATGGCCGCACTGGGCGGGATCCAACCGCCGCGGCCTGCCAGGGCCACCAGGGGCCGAGCAAGCTCGATGGCAGCCATGGTCAACAATCCGATCAGCAACAGGTACTTGATCCGCTGGCCGGGATGGGCTTGTCGGCCGGCGGCCCGCGCCCGGCGCCTGCGCCGCTTATCGGCCCAGGCACCGACCATCTGCTGAAGGGTTCCGAGTGGGCAGAGCCAGCCGCAAAAAAAACGACCCAGCAAGGCGGTTGCCGCCAGCGTGACCGCGCCCCAGAGCAATCCCTTGTATAGAGTTCCCGTGGTCAACACCGTGGCCAGCCCCACCAGGGGATCCAACTCCAGGAGCCAGCTAACCGGCCAACCCCGCAATTCAAACCACCGGTCGCCAACGGTGGTGACCAGGCAACTCCATATCAACAACAGCAGAAAAAATGCCTGGCAAATACGCCTGACAGTGACGAGTCTCATGGGACATCCACGGGATTGAGGGTTCGGTAATCGAGAATGCCCAGGCCGGCATCCGCCGCTTGTTGAAGGTGGGGGAGCTGATCCAGTCGCCGCCCCAAAATCTGGGCACCGGCAGCGTCAACCGCCACCGGATCGGTGCCGGCCACGAGCGTGTTTGTAGCAGCCAGATCCGTTAGCGACCCGCCCGTGGGACCGTTGTGCAACATGGCGGTTACGGCATCCAAAATCACCAGGGTCGGACGCACCAGGGCCGCCAGTTCGGCGATAATGGTGTGAATGTCCTGATGAAAGACATTCCGGCGACCGCCCAGTAAACCATACCAGTTTTTAATGGTCATCGAAGCGCCGCTCCGATGATGATCTTTGAGGGGCGCCACACCGATAAGACAATCCGCTTTGGCCAGCGATCCGACCAGCACCGGCCAGTCCCGGATCAACCGGGCGCCGGCCAGGGTGACCGCTGCAAACCGATCGGCTGTCGGCAGGACAAACCGGCCTCCGGCGGCTTCGGCAGCCGGACCGATCCCGGTCAGCCGAAAACAACTGGCCGGATCGTTGATGGGGTTGTCGGTGACCACCACATCGGCAGCCCCGGCTGCGAGGCATGCCGTCACCACCGCCTCTACCAAGTCCGGGTGAGAGGTGGCCGAAATCGCCGGCGGCGAAGCAAAGGCCGCATTGACCTTGATCACTACCCGATCGCCGGGTCGGACGAACCGGTCCATCCCGCCCAAGGCCCCCAGGGTCCGCCGCACCATATCGCCGCGATCCGTTCCCCTGGCAATGGCCATGGCCGGACCGCCGGTGTACGTTTTCGCAAAATCAGGGATACCGCTGAGGGCCGCGGTGGATGGCTCCAATGTCGGCGGATCCGTATCGTGCAGCCACCATCCCACGCCCAGCGCCGAAGCCGAAACCAACCCGGCCTTGACCGACCGGTGGATGAACTCCCGACGATTAAGATCCGTCATCACCGATCTCCTGCGACCGTTTCCGGATGCGTTCGGCCAGGGCCAGGCCGGTTTCCCTGTCCGGGGCCTCGTGCACACCGATCACGTACCGCCCCTGGTGAAGCACGACTTCAATGGTATCCAGTATATCGATGACGGCCACGCCTTCCGACCCGCCCAAGGACGTGCCCCCGTACTCAAGATAAAAATCACGCACGGTTTCGGCCGTGGACCGCGCCGCCGCCGCCGATTCCCGCCGGGCCACATAGGCGCTGAGGCCAGCCCCATTGTGCTGGTATTGCGCCGTGAACACCTGGTCGAAACCGGTGATGCCAAAGGCATCGGAGGCCACCAGGGACCGGCTGCCCGACACCCGGCCTTCTTCCGGGAACAGGGCCATCTCCGTCACATTGGCTGCATCCGCTCCGATCCGGTCAACGAAAGCCGCTGCCATGGCGTCGGCAGCCGTCATCAGAGAATCTGAAGCTTCGGCGCCCACCAGTTCCAAGTAGTAGCGACCGTGTGCCAAAAACCGGCCATTGGGCGTGGCATAGGCAAACAGGGTGGGACCACCGGCCTCCAGATCGCCCCGGCGTTGCATGCTGAACACGGAAAAGGCGTTGCGGGCGGTGCCCATATCGTAAACATACATTTCAAACCAGAGGGCCGGATCATCGGTCAGGGCAAACCGTTGGGCCTCCAGAGACCGGAAATCGGCACTGAAATAGAGTTCCGCCTTGCCGTTGATCTTGTCGGACAGTGTATCCGGATCAAAGCGCTCTGGAGGGGAGAACGGTTGAATCCCGGCGGGCGCCAGATCCGCCAGGGAGAGCGACTCGGTTGCGGTGGCCGCTTCCGATAGCACCTGCCGGGCGGTCACCGCCGGATTGAACTGATATTGAGCAGTGTATATCCCCTGGGCAATGGCCGCCAATACCGCCAGAACGCCGAATCCCACCAAGCGTTCCATACGGGTCACGGTATGTTTTTCAGACGCTGGGGTCATTGGAACCTCTTGGCGGTTGTTCGATGCGATCTTTCGCGGGCAACGATAAAGGCCGCTTGCCTAAATCTGATAAGGTTTTGAACGGCATATGTCTTTAGGCCACCTCTAACAATTGCCTTTTTGCTCGATTTCTTCGTTACATTGAAAGTTTAGTCCTCGAAATATTCAGTATATTCCTCCGGCTATAATTTCAATGTGCCTTGAACTCAAACAAAAATCCTAATTATTAGAGGTACCCTATTATACTTATATTCAAAGGCTTTGTCTCCCAGAATAATCGTATACTGGTCTTATGGCATATCCCTTTCCAAATGTAAAAATGAACAATGGTCTGAGGATAGTCGCGAAATGAATAGGTATCTTGATATTTTTCTTTACTGAAGTTGGGAAAATGCATTTCTTGAAAAGCGTAATGAAAACGACAGAGGGCCGCACTCTTCAATTAAAAGAAACAAGCAGGAAGAAAAACACCGCTTGCGTCCATTTTTTCACAAAACGCTATTTAAACGCTGCGGTTATAGAACCAAAACTTTGTTCAACATCTTTTTCACGGAAACAGTACCGCATTTCAAGGTAGTCTTGTCTCAAGGTTTTTATTTTATCTTTCACTTTTGCATTTTCAAGTATCAGATCAGCCATCAAGCCTGCCAGGATTTCAAATCCTTCCGGCTGCATGCCGAAACGGGTCATTTCGGACACACCGATCCGCAGCGCCCCAGAGGCGGTAAAACCTTCTTCAACTGGTGTGGCCTGGTAGTTGACGATGATATTGTTTTCTTCCAATTTGCGGGCAACTGAAGCGCCCTTTCCGTAACCAACATTTACAATGACCTGGTGTGTGTCAGTGTATGAGATCGATTTATCTCCTGCTACGTCAAGACCATGGGTCTTTAATGCCATGGCAAAAGCCTTGGCATTTTTGACAACAGCGGCCTGGTATTCATCTTTGAAATGGTTCATTTCATAGGCAGCGAACAACAAGCCGGTCATGGTGCCCAAGTGATGGTTGCTGACACTGCCTGGAAATGTTCTCCTTTGAACCGCTTCCCAGAGACCCCACTCAAGATCTGTTTCTTCAAAATCGGACGCAATCACCCCACGCTGGGTACCAAAATAGGTCTTGTGGGTGGAACCGGTTACGATATGGGCGCCTTCCTGTAAGGGTTCCTGGAAATGCGGGCCATAGAGCCCCAAAACATGGGCCATGTCATACATGACGATACAATGGGGTGCGAATTCGTCCACCAAGCCCCGGATCTGGCTGACCGGCTCTTTTTCAATAATCATACTCTTACCCAGGATAATCAGCTCGGGCTGGTGTTCTTTTATGATTTCCCGGCAGGCCGCAATGTCCATTTTATAGGGATTGTGTTTCAAGACCGGAAAATTGACCACGGCCGGGCGTTCGGTTTTGGGGTCACGGGCTACAAAATCACGCAGAGCCCCCATGGGCTGGGCACTTAAATGCCCCCCCTTGATAATGTGGTTGTTCATGATTTTGCTGATCCGGCGCTGTTCCGATTTGCGGTCTGAGCGATTCAAGAAATCAACCAAAGCGCTGAAAAATGCTGTATTGGCCATCTGGCCTGAGATCACCCGGGACTCGACGTTGCCGCAACCAAAATAGTCCCGGAACTGGTTGTTGAGTTTATCTTCGATTTCCTGGATCAGTCCCGTTCCCTGGTAGTAAAAAACCTCTTCACCTGAAAAAGCTTTAATTTCCTTGTGTTCAGCATAGCGGTTAACCGGATCGCTGATTGATAACAATCGCGCGATATAAGACTGACTCATCTCAGAAGGGATCAGGTTGATGCATTCGTTCTGACGCCACTGATGGTTGTCCACCGCTTTGGATACCAATTGAGAAGCCATGGCCAGAAAACCATTCCCTTTTTCGGTATCTCGAATGGATTTTATACTGTCGTGGGGGATGGAACGAACATGCGGCGGCGCTTCGGAGCTCATGTGATAGGGGACCACAACCGCATCTGCCCTCTTTTTGCGGATTTCAATATCGAGTGTATCACCTTCAAGGATATTGCTGTCTATCAGCGCAAGGGCAATGGCCCGCCTTTGGGTGTCTTCTTTGAAAACAGCGTTAAGCCCGCTGCCGTCAGCTTCCTGAAAAGGGATCATGGTCCCGGAGGTGATGTGCCCCACGAGTTGATCCCCTTTGTATACCGGGTACCCTTCCCTGGCAATGCCCTTTCCGGTAACAGCCAGTGGCATGACCATTCTGGGTAGGGCTTCAATGTCTTCAAATTTCTGATCCATGATATGTTTGAAGGCGCTGTGTTGTTTATGCAGGGCTTTTTTTCCGATGAATTCGTTTTTTAGGGGGGAAAAACTAACGGCAAATTTGGAAAGCTTTGAGGCAAACAATGGAATTTCCTGGTCCTCATGATCAATGCCCAGTTCATGACCGTATAAGGGCAGTGCGGCCTCCAGCCGTAAGGTATCGCGGGCACCGAGACCGATGGGTTTGGCGCCTTTTTCAAGCAGCAGGTTCCAGATGCCGACCGCATCCTTGGTTTCAACGAAAAGTTCAAACCCTAAGGGTTCTCCGGTGTAGCCGGTTCTGGCAATCCAGACTTCAGCACCGTCCACCTGTGCAATGCTTAAATTGTTACGGGCAGGCTCAGGCAGAAATCCTGCGGTGACGACATTTTCCATAATCGCTCTGGATTCAGGCCCTTGCAGCGAAATCATTGCCACTTCAAAAGTTCGGTCGATCATTTCAATATCGCTGAATTTGGGTAGATGCTGTTCAAAATGGGCAATGTCCTTTTCACGGTTGGATGCGTTGACCACCAGCAGGAATTCAACTGCTTTAAACCGGTATAGATACGCATCGTCAATGGCGCCGCCCTCCTCATTCTGGATCAGGGTATACTGGCTTTCACCCACCTCAAGTGCGGCGGCGTTATTGGTGAGGACATACTGTAGAAATGGCAGTGCGTCCTTGCCTCTAAAATAGAGGCGGCCCATGTGCGATACATCAAAGATACCCGCTGACCGGCGAGTGGCCATATGTTCTTTGATAATACCTTCTGGGTATTGAATCGGCATTTCCCAGCCTCCGAATTCAACCAATTTAGCATTCAGTTCCACGTGTTGTTGATGCAGTATGGTTTTGTATAGTTCACTCATAGGAATCTCTCTGTGATTAAAAGTTTGTCATGATAAAAATACCGAAATAATCAACGCCGCTGCTTGCTGCAGGGTTTTTATGCAAGCTTTCGACCCAACATTGGCCCTTATCTGATCCAAATAATGCAACTCGCATGAGAGCCTCATCATGGTCCCTCAAGGCGAGGACAATGACTACGAAGGAGACAAGGAGTTTGGCAATTTGTTACCTGCATTCAACGTTTAAGTGCAACACTCGGCTTTAAAGGCTTCGGCCGGTGTTTTAAAATTTAGACACTTTTTAGGGCGATTGTTAAGCCATTTTTCGATCTTTTTCAATTGATGTGG
>Ga0126334_10000672_pt1 | contig 10116 bp, 6 predicted proteins | sample InaspJWI49metaG_FD_94491 | JGI IMG/M metagenome (GOLD analysis project Ga0126334, IMG submission 94491) | Marine gutless worms symbiont microbial communities from Oahu, Hawaii - Inanidrilus sp. 2 OAHU.JWI-49 metaG | ecosystem: Host-associated > Annelida > Digestive system > Unclassified | place...
GTGGCAAAAAGTGGCATAAAACAGTTTATTTAACTTTCGTAGCAGTTCTGCTACCAAGGACTTAGCCATTTTTATCTGCAGCTCTTTCACCCAGCATGTTCATGGGTGCTGCCCATTTGCCTTAATTTTGTTTTTATTAGTGTGGTTTAATAATTTGCTGTTGTAGATATGTTCACATAGTCAGTTCATTCATAAATTTGTTGTATGGTAGCACACTAGAGCACAGTTTTATACAGTGACTGTACAACGCTGTGGACGGCAGCAGGCTGTGAGCCTCGTTTGACCACAACAGCTTCAGTCATAAGCAAGTGGTGCATCTCATCACAATCATTAGGCCTGCTGTAGCAACTGCTGCAACTGAATCACTCTGAAGTTACAACCTTATGGCGCTATACAAATATCTTACTTACTACGATCTTACTTAATTTTCCTAGGCCTAACTGTTTCATTAAGTTTGTCATAAATTCAGGACTTAGGAATTTTAAAGATTATCCTAGTTTATCTAAGATCTTATAGGAACCAGGTTGGCAAGGAAGTGAACTTCGTCACCACATGTCTGTTATTTTAGGCCTATATATCTGTTAAATATTACTTTGCAAGCGTTATTGTATTTAAATGCACCGTATCTAGTAGTAGCTTTGCTAACATCAACAGACTGTTACAAGAGGTTTTGAATTTTTGATACCGGTAGTTATGTCTTTATAATGTTATGTATTTGTATTTGTAATTTAACTCATTTTTTAACTTATTGCCAATTGCCATATAAGTGTTCAGTGTCTGTATGCTTCGTGGAAATCTAGCTGTCGATTGTAGCCTAGTTGATTGCATGAGTGTGAGATTGATATTTATTTTAGCCATTTGTATTTGATAATTTATGTGTTGTATGTATGATGTAATACAATTAGTTTTACGAAGGGTTCAGTTTAGTTGCACTAGCCTAGGTGCAGGTGTACATGTAGTTGCTCTAGATGGGTCGCAAATATTCAGAGCTTGCTTTTGTTATTCCATTATCACGTTAGTTACTGCTTTTTTCTCCTCACTCTTGGCTTTTTGAAACATACTTTGTCGTTGCAGTTGTCACCCCTCAAGCCGATGTGCAGAAAGTGTCCAGTGCTGCTGTGTACGCCTACGTTCAGCAATTCGCTTATTCGAAATATTTATCCAACGAGATGAGCGCACGTCCGTTATACTTGAGCAGTCCTGGGCTACGTCTAAACTGCTCCTATTCTGTTTAGTTATTTTATTGAAATAGTTACCAGCTAAGTTCTTGCAGTACAAGACTGGCTTGTCCCAGTGGCCTAACATGGGTTTGTGGCGCCCGGAGGCAGAGGCAGTGAAGTGCGCCCCCTAGAAAGCCCTCCCCGCCCGAATTTCGGTCGGTTAGCGGCAGTGGGCCCGAAAGTAAAACACTGTGCGATAGAATAACCAATGTACAAACAAGTCGGCAAACAAAATAGCAAAAGTTCGTTGCGATAAGCTACTTTTATTACTTTCATTAAACAAACTATCATGTTCACTTTTATGGTCGTTAATAGGCAGTGGCGCCGCCAAATTTTGTAACGGGGGGAAGTGAGGTATGGGTCTATAGGGGGTCTAGAGTGCGAAGTCCCCCAGTCCCGGTTGTATTGTCTGTGTATCAACTTGGCTCTTTGCTCGACGGCCTTGCAATGTATTTGTCGCGTGATACAAGAAGTTCCATGACAGTGAAAGCACACACATATTACATAAATTTTGGACGTCCACCCATAGGGGGGAAGCTTCCCCTCCTCCCCCTGGCGGCGCCACTGGCCTAATAAACTATTTTTGGTGAGGCTGTTTTGCGCGCTCAGTGCGCCTGGGGGCAACTGCCCCCTCTGTCCCACCCCCTAGTTACGCCACTGGCTTGTCCTTCGCGCCACAGAGTCGAAATCGAAATGACTCCGACTGTCAGTCTTTTAGGCGCATGCTGAATGCCGGCTTATAAGACTTAATCCGGTGTCATTTCGTGCAGGTGAAAAACGTTCCGCTCAGAGAAAGATTATTACGATACAGGACAATTTGCACACGTGGAACGGCATCGTAAAAACGACAGGTCCTAATGAGACGTAGGCTTGCCGTACGATTGCCAAATCGCCCGGTGCAGATATGTCTAACTGGCAATTAATACGCAAATGCGTGCAATCAACGGTACGGTGGAGTCACGGAGCACTGTCACAAATAGGTACGTATCGAGTTGACTCGATCGAATTAACGTACTCTGCACCACGAGCTGGACCGACACCCGCCGCGCAGCGCCGATAAAAATACGATACGAACTAGAAGTCGACGGCAAACCGGTTGGAGAATGCTTAAATAATGCTTTCGCTGGGCACGCACGCGCAGACGGACGGGAGTTCACAAACCTAGTGCCTCTGACGGCCCATCAAACGGGAGGCGAGGTTTAAAAATACATGTAAGCTGCGTCGGCTAAAATGCACACATGGCCAGGCACGGGAGCTTGAGCCCCGAAGGTGCAGTCGCTAAATACGAACAATATTGTAACGAAATGCGGTTAAGCGGCGGTAGTCATTTTGTGAGTTCGTTTGAAAGCCCTAGTAAACTAAATCTCTCACTAGCGACGTAATAAAAAATAACTGTCGTGCCGCTGGAGAACATGTCGAGTTGAAGCAGCAAAGGCTGAAATTGACTTATTGCGGACTTTGAGTGATTTTTTTCCAAGTATGTATCACTACTTTACAGAGAAGACGGACAAATTTGTAACTTTTCTACGTTAAATCTTCTCACAATTCCGTACATCAGTTATTACTGATACTGTCTGCATAGTATGCGGAGCAGGGTATATATGCAACTGTCGGGTATCCGTCCGTCTCTCTGTCCGTCTGTCCAATTCGGCCGTCGCACGCGGCTGCTGCGCATTTGCTGCTGTGGGCCCGGCGGTCAGGAAATATCGATCGATTGCGATACGCCTGGCGGGCCGGCGGTCAGCAGCAGCAGCCGTGTCGCAGCACGGCGCGCAGCAGCAAATGCGGGGAGTGCCACGTTGTCAGCTGACGTAGGAAGCTGCATGTTGACTTGGTAAAATCGGTTCATTTTCGACTGAGTAAGAATTGATGTAGTGGCGTTTTGGGGCCGCGATCTATTATAACAGACCATGCGGCTTTATAGGGAAGGATACCACAGTGGCTGCAGGTCGTCAAAGTTGTATACAGCTAAGACCGATGACCGACGTGAGCGCTTAAAGCTTTCTATCGTCGTCGCCACCATTCGTCTATCCCCATCTCTGTCGAATACCAGTCAAAATTGCCCCCTGTCAAAACGGCCTCAAGACAAAGCGGCACCGAAAAGTTAAAACGGCCCTTAATCTGATCACCAACAAGTCTGTGTCGATCCTCGTTTCTCGGATCGCAATGTAAGACGCTGGCCGCTGCTGCTCTCTGGCGCCGGCAGATATCGATCGATAGACGGTAAACGGCAAACCGCTTAGGCCTACTGGCTATCAATCGACGGGACAGACGGACGGGCGGACACCATATCGATGCATAGACGCTTACCACTAGAAGCGGACAGCGTCAGTAACGCCAGCCTTTAATAACAGCGCGTATTTTGCGTATGCGCACATGATTGTTATGTATGCATATGAAGTTCAGATAGGCTAACCTTCCAGTGTCCAGAAAAGACGGTTAAAACTTGCAGTGCATGATAGCTCAGTGTATTGCTTTAGTTTGCAATTATTGTTTCTTACTGTGGTTAATAAAATATCTAGCTAGCTATCTATGAGGACCACTCTGACCTGCAACAACGGGAGCGGTGTTGGCGAGAGGGCGTTTTGACTGGATACCTTTCTGTCACCCTTTCCGTCAAGCACTTTCACGCCGCCGTCAATTTGTTCATTGAAGACGCGGCGGCGGCTTTTAATGCGCGCGCTAGCACGTGAAGCGTCGGCAGGAAATCAGATGCCGGCGTCCCGCCGCGCGCCACAATAAAGGACCCCTTCAAAAGGCCAATATTTCGCTCGGCGGGACGGGACCGCGTGGGGCATGGGAGGGGCGGTTCCGAAATTCCTCCCCCACCGAGAGTATTCACTCAAAAGACGTCGATGCGACCCGCGAATGCTTTCAGCACGGCGTACCATTCACTGGTCGAGAGCGGTTTAATGATGACGAGATTTTGACTTGCTGTTGACGTACAACCCGTTTATATACTGGCTGCTATTACTGTGACAATTAAGTTGACCGCCGTAACAAGTCTGTGTTCAGCTACCTAGCATTACGTACGCTGAAAACTTGGCACTACCCGCATTTGCTGCTGCAGGCGGTGCTGCGGTCACGTGCTGTTGCTGCGCTGGCTGTGCAGCTATCGATCGATATCTCATACCCGCCGGGCCCACAGCAGCAACCCCGCTGCACGCTGCTGCCGCTGGCGAATGGGACAGACAGACGGAAAGACAGACGGACGCTTCGCATACGATGCGGGCAGTTCCAATAGGCCTAAATAAACAACTATATTTATTAAGATCATAACTCAATATGTGAAATACATTTTAATATAAATTGAGAACATGTCGAGTTGAAGCTGCAAAGGCTGAAAACGACTTATTGCGGACGAATGATTTTGAATGATTTTTTTTCGTTAATAATGGCGTATGCAACTTGGCATGTACATGTAGGCTATAGTTTAGTGCAGCAACAATAATTTGTTACTGCAATAACAAGAAGTCGCATACGCCATTATTAACGATAAGTAATTTTACACAGCAGATTATTACAAGCATGAACTTTAGCTTCGAATCTCTTTTCTCGTTTGTACCACCTCACGCTATATAGAAGATTGAAACCGAAATGATCTTAGCAGCATTTAACAACATCTATATTACTGGTTTTGAATAATTTCATAAATAGTCGGTTCACTACAAAGTCAAGGGATGACAGATCTGACTTGAGTAGCGGACAAGCTTCCAAACCATACTGTAAAATAGGAATGCACTTGGTGTTTATTAGCTGTAAAGTAATATCTTCAGAGGCGATTCGCCCAACTCTGCAATAGCCTTAGCTGATCGATAGAAAGATCTCTTGGCATGATCAATTGAGCATTTGAAATTTTGTGGATTTCTTTATATAAATACGCAGTGTTCTCTCATCCATGGAAGCACGGTACCTGTGGACGCACTGATAGGACTACAAGAAAAGTTATTCCTTGGTCCGATTCAGATTATATACAATGTGCGTTAAAACCGGTCTAGTGTGAAGCGTTATAGCGTTTGGACTTTTTGGAACAGAAACGTTTAAAAACATGGCATATGGCAAAATTTATCTCCGAATTTGACAACTATAAACTCATTTATTTTACTTGCGGAATTCGGGGAAAGAATGCAAACAAGAAACAGACGCGTGTAGAATGACGTAATTGCAACATGAGCGCTGTGTCATGTGAATGATGTATGTGGTTAAAGAAATGTTTGACACAAACACAAAAACGTACAGATGTTTCAGTGCAAACGATGTCGTTCAGATTATCATCCTTACGTCAGAATGGCCAGCAGAATTTGTTCAGCTTCAGCCACTGACGTATCTTTTTAGCGAAAAACGACCGCAGTGTTTTCATTTTGTTCGCGACTGCTATTTGAACCATCTGTTGACATAGTTTTTTCGTCAAGTTTTCACTTCGCATATAATGTAATCGATAAGTCCCGATAGGCAAATCGAGGTGGGATGCAAAGTGGGGAGTACGAGGGAGCTTGTCTGCAAAAAAATAAAGCCCAAATAATCGGAAATGCCGCTGGAGTTCAATGCTGTCGACGCAAGTAGGCCTACGCAGTGGAGAGAGGACTGGTCGTCGGCTTCTGTGGTCAACCACATTATAGTTACCGACCCTACTATCTGAGAGCCAGGTTTCGATCTCCCTCGTCATACACGGTCTCTGATGAACCGTTTCCGGACAGGTCAAGGCCCACGTTGTGCTAACTTGCACAAATGGGGTCTCGCCCAATCACCTTCCTATGACTGTGGCAAGCGACAGACCATGAACCACATTGTCGAAACGTGCCCATTAACAAAATTTGTAGGCGGACTGAATCTACTCCACGAAGCGGATGATAACGCTACAGCGACTGCAGCACTCGCGAAATAAATAATGCTGTGTAGCGTAGCCTACTGTAGGGCCTACGGTATTCAAGTGCTGATTTTTGGCCTGAGGCGAAATTATCGGTTTTAATTTTTACATTGCTGATTATTCATCTATATGTGGTGTATATTGATGGATATAATACAGTGTGCAAGGGTGGCGATGTTAAGCATGGAGCTGAATGGCTGAATAGCAATAAAAAACTTAAAACTGTAACTGATCGACGAATCCAACTATGGTCTTCAGCACGACGATTACGTGTCAATGCCTGCTGGTGGCTCGGCTTTTTTGTCAAAGTGGGAACCAAGGAGGCACACGTGTTCGCTGATTGCACGCATTAGGTCTTTGCCGGCGTCGGCAATTGAATTGATCATTCGAATACATTATAATTAGACGACAGCGGTCTATAGTAGCTGTTTCACGCCGACGCGCAATCAAAACCTGCAGGTGTCACTGACACGAGGTCGGCTAGGCTACTACTGAAGCCAGCGAGCACCTCGGTCCGGGACAGCTGCTCCGCGACCGAACATTTGTACCCGGACACCTGCCCCCCCCCCAAAAAAACCGCTGTGTCTTATTTATGCATCGGCTTATCGGCCGCTTTCGGCGTTCAAAGCATAGGAAATCGCTGACACCCTAAAACGCGACACGTCATTTTCAGTACGTTTATTTTCGGTGCATGCAAACGGTGCACTGTTTGTGCAAAACTGGTGAAAAATAGGGTTTAGGGATAATAGGGTTAGTGTTGGTTAGGGTTAGTTGTTGCAGCGGCGTATCGACCACTAGTTTGAGGAATGCGGATTAATCGAATTCCTGTGTTTCAAACTCCGATAGCGGCCGATAGGCCGATACGCCGGTACATTAATTAGTTATACTCCGAAAACAACTGCCGCGGGCATCTGCTCCCCGGCCGCGGTTAGAACTTAGGATTGGGGTTTAGGGTTAGGGCGTTAGGTCCGTGGACAGATGTCTACAATGGTAGTTTTCCGGGATATTTCCGGGGGAGGGGGGCAAATGTTTTGCATTTCAGCTGCTCGCGCCCCCGACTATTGCTGCCTGGCGTCGTCAGTCAGTCCGTCACGCCCAACTCTCAATCTGCTTCATTTTGCCCTTTGTCCACAGAGTTACGACCGGTGCCAATGAATTTCAATAATGGACGGAGTTGTTCCTGCTTTGCTCGATACATGCGATGAGCCACAAATAACGCGCACATGAGCTGTCGCGTTGTTCTATGTTGAAAAAAGTGGGACCTGCAGTAGTCCCGATCTCGCGAAGTTCGTTTCGCAGGGCAGGAGCAGTGACGATGTGTGTTCAATGGATGGCTGAGCATTTCGTGTGACTATCTTAATTCGCCGACATAAACACGTTTGTGTTCAGCTTCCTACCTCAGCTGTCAACACGACACTGCCCGAATTTGCTGCTGAGCACCGTGCTGAGGCGCCACTGCTGCTGAGCGCCGGCGCCTGCTGCAGGGGCGCCGAACAGAAATCGATCGATATCTCCTGCTCGTCGGGCGCTCAGTGGCAAACCCGCCGCACGCCGCTGCTGCGCTCAATCGATAGGACAGAGACGGACGGACGCTCGACCGTTTCATAGACCCTGCTCCACATACGATGCGGGCATGCAGTGTGTGTCAAAAACTGGTAGCGAAAAAGAAAGAAGTACGATGGGATGGGATCACAGACCCATAAACTGAAGTGTTAACAGAAAGAAGATACAAGTACAAGGCATGTTGTTATTCTCGGCTTTAAAATTTCCCCAGTTTTACAATCACAAATTTTTCCCGCCATAGTCTCGTACCTATGATGTCCCCATCGTTATCGGACGAAGCTTGTGGGTCCTCACATTACTGTGCAGTATACAGGTCAAAGGTTTGCTGGTTTCAGCCTACTGTGGGAAGGGCAATATTGTGATAATGAGCGGCCGAAGGACAGCTGCCGTGCGGGTCGTTAGAAGCACGTGATACGGACGGACGACGTTGTTAAACTAATGCGAGTTTTACGACAATCGGCTGTTAATGGGCAGCTCCAGTCGGACCATGCAAGACGCACACTGCATGTGCGGTAGGCTTAGTGCGCTGTTGAAATCATCTGCCAGTCGCGTTTGCAGTTGGTCGTTATACTCGTCAGAGATTCAGGGGCCCGACTTGCAAAATATCTTACGACAATCTTACGACAATGCCAAAGTTACGATCGACTTATGATAGACGTCTCATTCACAAAACATCTTACAAAGGACGCAAGGCTTTTCTCAGGTACAATTCACTTGCAAAATCGTAAAATCGTCTGAGATAGTGTTCGTAATTAGCTTACGATATTCCTAAGAGAAATCTCAGCACGTTGTAAGTCATTAATGTAAGTCGATCTTACGATAAACTTAAGATAATCTTACGATAAATCGCAAGATATTTTGTAAATCGGGCCCCTGGTTTTCGCGTTGCTCACACCGACGTATCACTGCTGCGTCGTGCAAACTTAGAGAATGAAGTCTGTATAATTTCCGTTGGTCCAAAGTGTCGATTTAGTGATGTATTTGGACACTGTCGCAATACAGACCCATACAAAAATAATGGGGATCGACAGCATCGGCCTACATCTCCAGTATTGTAGCTATCACCTTAGATCTAACGTGGGCTTATAAGTTTATAACAGTCGGCCGCGGATGCGGGCAGTGCCACTTTGTCAGCGTATGTAAGTAGCTGAACACAGACTTGTTAGTCTAGCTCAGCACCTCAGCAAATTACAGGCGTATCACCACTATCACAGAAAAAACTCGGGAGACAACATTCCTTTTCCAATGCCTTTCCATGGCTATGCAAAGAGGAAATGCGGTTTCTTTTCACAACACCACGGTCACGGAGTAAATTGTCGTTGCAGCCATAATTTTGTATGTCTAGCCTAGTTTTCCTGCCTGCGGCTTTGTGCTAATGGGCTTAAAAATAATACAAATAATAAACGTATTTGTATAGCGCCATCAGGTCGTAACTTCAGAGGCATTATGCACTCGCACTCAGTTTTAATTACTATTTAATTTGCTAAACATTTAAACGATACTTATCGATTACCAAACCGTTTAAACACAACTAAGCGGGACGTACAGCCTGCAGGGTGATGTGCCGTGCCGTCGAGTGGGCATTGTTATCGTTCGACCAATAGGCGCCCGTAGCACAGCCTCGCGGCCGCCACTGATCCCATGCAGAGCAAGCCGACCGCGAAGCAATGGGCGTGGCCGCCAAGTTGAGCGCCACGCAGCATGCAGCACCGTCGCCGCTGCCGCCGCACGTCCACAAACTCGATCACCATCATCGCCTTGGTGATCGCCAGTCTTCGGTCGTTAGAGACGTGTTAACAGCAGCCGCCGAAGCCGCTGCATCGCTCACGGCTACGTTGAGTCTGTTTGCAACATGCGGATTAGTGATGGCACTTAGCGTCGAACGACAGTCGATTATTGTCTCAACTCGGAACGATTTGTAACCGTCTCGTCGGATAAATAAACGTTTCGAATCCGCGATCGCGGCTGTTCCAGTGTTCGTGCCTACGCTGTGCTGGATATAGCATCAAGGTGTGCGACCGTGCGTGGCCGAAGCCGTCAAGGTGTGCAGTGCTGATTGGACAGGTTAATTACTTCCGGAATATTGTGATGAGCGTGTCTGAATTGTGTCGCCCTGTGTTGCGTGTGCCGGCGAGCATATCTCCGGAACTGCACGTCTTATCTTCGTCATTTTTTTCTGCGTGTTACCTATGGCCCTGGGTCGGTCCTCCTGGCGGCGTTGCAATATTTTATCTACAAGTCAGCAAGTAAGCAGATTGCAGCAGTCTGCAACTATAGCCAGTGGTTAAAGTGAGGGGGGCCAGGGGGGGGGCTCAGCCCCCCTGCTTCGACTTTGTCGGAGTTCGGCCCCCCTGCTAGAATCTGAGCCTAGTCTGCCCACTGCTGGGCCAAAGCTGTTGAATTCCACCAAAAATCACAATGTGCGTTGTAGAATAAACAAGTTTTAATCTAGCCCGTTAATAGTTA
>Ga0126334_10000673_pt1 | contig 10106 bp, 8 predicted proteins | sample InaspJWI49metaG_FD_94491 | JGI IMG/M metagenome (GOLD analysis project Ga0126334, IMG submission 94491) | Marine gutless worms symbiont microbial communities from Oahu, Hawaii - Inanidrilus sp. 2 OAHU.JWI-49 metaG | ecosystem: Host-associated > Annelida > Digestive system > Unclassified | place...
CACTCCAGACTCTATTGTAGAGATAGGGAGAAAAAGTAGGTCATGAATTAAATTGTTGATACACCAAACTGATTCCTGCAGGCAGGGCCGCATTAAGCATCTGGTTGGCCCTACGCACGAGCGTATCGTGCTTACCGGTTAATGCGGCCCTGGCCCTTATTTTTGGAGGTACCCCCAATTGTTATAACACAGTGTAGGAACGGTGGTAGGAAGCCTTCGTGTCCAAAATTAGATCGATCCTGCCAAAGGTGATATTACATAGCACCACATAGCCATATAGTCGATGTGTCGGAAAGTAATATCATCCTTTAACGACAACTGAGACAACAATAGACAGCAGTAGTGGTAGTAGTGAGCTAGCTACCTCGGCGTATTCATCGGCAGAATGGTCGACACTCATAAACTGCTGGATCTCCGCATGTGCCGTGCCGTCAATTATATACTTGTACTCTTCGTCTGTCAATCATCATCATCATCATCATAATTCAACAAACATATCACAACAACAGTGGCGGTAGGCTACCGGTCCCAGAGAGCCATCTGGCTCATTAGACTGGCCGCCTAAAATGTAGCACGACCATTAGCACGTGGCAAGATTATACAAACTACACAAATTTCGGAAACTGGCGCAAGTGCAATGCCATTATACCGACATCAGTAATCGACCAGCATATCGGTCATCATTTCGTCTACAACTATCAGCTGTCGCAGATGGACCCGCGCGACGGAATCGTGTTGTAGACAGAGATGGGCGATCAGTGAGATAAACCAGCCGCCGACCGTCGCAGGTAATGTCAACTTGGTTGACCGACAACGGTCCAGTTTATCACTCTCTGAGCGTCCACCTTTGTCCAGCTTAGTTGACAACACGTTTAGACGATCGACTTGCCGTGGCGAAATTTTCTCAGTCCAGAGTTTAGGACAAAGTTCCAGAGGGACGTACACTGATTTTTGCAGATACCTGGATTTCGTTACAAAACATTGTAGGATGGGTCGAAAGAAGCCCGTATGCCAAGAACCAACTCGATCCATAAGACCATTTCGATAGAAGACCGACTTGTGGCAGACACAGACGGACCGACACCGGCCCGTAGTTAGTACAGTAGTTAGAACATGGCGTCGCGCGGTAAAATCGACGACAACGGCGACTTACAGAACCAGTGCTGGTGTTTGGCCGGTTCTTTCAGCAGTCCTTCAGCGACGCTCTTCAGACGCGCGTACGCATGTCTCATGTACGCTGCGGCGAGACGGAGTACACTCCATGTGAGAGATAACTAGTATTCGTGTCTCTAGTGATGTAAGCAAGACCAGTGGATGCAAGATCAAGATCACAGTCCTCATGACCAGCACTGAAGTGAGAGTCCGTAGCTGGACATCACTTCTCTAGCAAGGTAGTACTGACAGCTCACATCACGACAGGTATAACGAAGAAAACACAAAAAACCGCAACAGCCGTTGTCACACCGGTAGGGGCTAACAGTAAAACACACGAAACTAATCTCGAGCCATTAAACCATGGCGCGATAAACGAGCAGTGATGTAAGCGAGGCCATTGTAGCAGGATCGAGATCAAGACCGCCTAGAAATGGTCTCGGGCGCCTCGTAATAGTTTAGCATGTATTATATATATTGATAAAGTCGTACAATACATTTATGTCTCGGATAAAGAGGCCATTGAGGCCTGCATCCGTTTTCTCGATGATGATGATGATGATGATGATGATGAGACCACGACCACGACCCGAGGACGACAACACTGCATGTCTCATGTACTCCTCGTCGAGGTGAACGTCGATGAAGTCCTCCTCGTCTGTGCCGCTGCCGCTCAGCCATGTTCGAATGCTCGGCACCTCATTACAATACATCATCTCGCAACTTTGCAGTCGTTTAAGTAAGTAAGTAGGTAAGTACATAAACTTCTAAGACGCGCGAAGACAACTAGTTTAGATGGAATTGGGGGTCAATTGGTCAATGGGAAATAAAAAGTGGAGATTCGTCGATTATAGGCCTAAGCACGTATCAATTCTATGCATTTCAAAATATTTTATATACTAATTACTTACTTATTTTTTATTAATTTCATCGTGTTCGGTTCGACGAAATCTAACCTCGTAGATACCGCTAAGCCAAATCGCCAACTGTGTATTGGTCGTGGAAAAACAAGCCGTAGGCCTCATATACATCTTTATACATCATATACATCTTTATTCACCGTTTAGCTGTGTAACAAAAACATACACGCAAACATACAACAAGAAAATAGTTTGTCGTCAGTGTCAAGTGTTACTGTTGGCCGTTCGAAGCGAGAGCAGTCTAAAGAGTATCTATTCGGCTATCTGTCGTTTTGATTTTGACATTTCCTATGTCCATACATACTCACCGCCGAGTTAATGTGGAAGGTATAATCCCCAGAAAGGACATTTGCCTCCCCAACAACTGGTTTTATTTGACACCCCTGCAGAATTGAATTGCTGAATAATGACATCTGGACGTCTTCGCCCCGGTGTCATTGGCATAGTATATGGGCCTATAGAGATAGGCCTATAGCAGTTCGCAGTCTAACCTGCCGCACCGCTACGGGAACTCACATGCCATCACACAGTGTTACCTGCCACCCGACAGAGGTGACGTTCCCGCCTTTTCCGCAGCCGAAGCTGGTACTCGATTAAGCGACCCCGGATGGATGCAAGGCTGAGATGACCTAGTTGGCTGGTTACATACCGAGATGGTATACCCGCCCGAAGACGATCACCCATCCAGGTACTAACCGGGCCCGACGTGCGTTAACTTCGTTCATGCGACGAACGCCGCTAACCACTACGACACGCCTCCAATACCCGTTGAACAAACGGCCTCTAGACGGCAGTCTAGTTACTCGTTCTCACCGACTGAAAGGTGTTTGCGGCCTCCTCGACGACGTAGGTGACGAGACTGACTATATCGTCGCCGTTCGGATACAGCTGCATCCCGTTCTCGTCCATCGGCAGTGTGCTAGATGCGGGCTATTGCTACAGAGGTTGTAGCGTGGTCGGTCCGCGTGTCTGTCTGTTGGTTCGGATACAGCTGCATCCCGGACTCGTCCAACAGTAGAGACACGTGGAACGTGGGTAGGAACCTCGCGATAGTCACGTACCAGTCTCTCTACCCCCGACATCTCTCTTCATGCACCCGTCATCCGTCGTTTTCCGCCGTCGACTCACCACTCTCACCATCCACAACCGCTTCACTCTTTCACTCCCTTTCACAAATCCTTCCCGCCTTAGTCTCTATTCCTCTCTCGAGACCGACTTACGGACTGTTACTACTACTACTACTACTACTACTACTGCCAGGAACTTGCAGAAACCTCGTACCAACCATTCTCTACCCCAGACTCCTGTCTTCCTGCACCAGTCGTCTTTCCTCACTGCGTCTGTTCACCACTCTCGCTATCCATAACTCTGCCTCACTCCTCGGCTGCGGGCCGGTCTCGCCCAGAAGCAGAGATGAGTGGAACGTGGGCAGGAACTGGCGGCGTTCCTCGTCGAAAAGTCACAACCAACTGACCTTTGACCTTTATGTTTACGTGCGCATGGAGTCAGAACCATAGCTCGCGTGGCATTGACGGCCAATGTCGTAGGTCAAGGTCAAGGTTATAGGTCACGATTCGCAGAGATACGTGGAACGTGGGTAGGAACTGGCGGCGTTCCTCGTCGAAAAGTCGCAGCCACGAGTCGATCGTTCGCTTCACGACGTCGCGCAGCTGCAACGATATGATCGGCACTGCAGTCGTGAAAAAATGTTAACGCCCCTACGTGTGTATTCACATCGTAGCGGCCGCAGTAAAAAGATAAAGGTAGGCCATACTCGATTACCGAGCGCAGGGTGCCGGAGCTGATCCCTGTTCTTGGCAGTCAGCCTGCAGGTGACGCGAGTCATTAACCCAGCGGTAGGCTGCCACTACTTTCCACCAGGCCTGCAGTTACCCTCGCAACCCTTAAGAAGGCTGCTACCAATTTTGCTGCTTGGTGAACAGAGGCACGATGGGTGTGAACAGTTTGCCTAAGACTGTAACCTGACAGCGTCGCGACTGCGATTTGAACCCGGGCCCTTATGCGCCTGAGTCCAGCACGCTAACCACTCGGCTACCGAGCCACCGATCACTAGTCGACATGATCAAAAGTGTCAAAGCCGCTCGGCCCCCTCTAAATCTGCCACTGCGATCGATCGGCTGAATAGCAGATCATAATAATTATTAACAAGGGAACGGTAAGTAAGTAGCGACCTGATTGGACATGGCCACCGTCACGCAGTTGTAGAAGCTGTTGAGCTGTTTCTCTTTCAACGTTTTCACCACGTCGCAGTTAGCGAACACGTCCACCACGGCAGGCAGCCATCTGGAAACAGTTTACGTGCAAATTATGGCAGCTTTAGATGGCATTATACTACCGAAGCGCTACTAATTCTGAGACTAAAAACAACGTGAATTAATTTTCAGTATTGTTTATTACACTTATAGCCTTCTATGCTTTGACGGTGTTGTTCGATCGGCAGGAAGAGCATCCGGCCTGTAAAATACTGAGTGGTGGGGTGCTGGCGTGGTTATCTGTATGGAGCGAGGTGCAGACTTGCATATGGCTCAGCTGATGCCACTGCCACTCACTGTCTCTTTTATCCAGACTGGTTTTACCTTTCTGGTACCGGCTCACCCGGTTAGTCCCGGACAAAGGGTCGTTAAACGGGTGTGTGTGTGTGTGTGTGTGTGTGTGTGTGTGTGTGTGTGTGTGTTTATTACACTTAAATGTGCGTCGGCTTAGCTTAATTACCTGTGTATTTTCATGGTACACGCATGGGTTACGCAAAGGATTCATCTACGGTAATACATTAAATATTGGAAGTTGACCGCAAGCCGACAGATAATGCCTCCACCGTGGCACGAACGCACACACGGACGGACAACCCGAACATATACTGCTTCCGGCTCCATCTGTAGGATAGGCGAATGAAAAATGTATAAGAAAATGCAAAAGTGCATAATTAATTTTATACATCGCAAACCGTACGTGTTCAGCAGTCGATCTTCAATTTTGTTACATTCGCTCGAGATGAAACTCTTGAAAACCTCGACTGCTACCGGGCCCTTTAATCTACACAAAACACACAACATCGGCGCAGTGTCTGTTCTCAATCGCGTCGCGTAGCGGAAGCTGCTTTACGAATACCCGCGACTTCTTGTTCTTGTTCTGGGACTGCGATTCTACGTTTAATGGATTACAACTCTACGACACTTCCACCTGGACCTAGTGGCTAGCTCGTCCGCCATCGGTATGAGAACAACGTTCGATTCTCACCGTGAACGGTTGTCTTCATCGCGATGGCTACTCTGATGTGGAAGAGTGGCTCGGTAGCCAAATGGTTAGCGTGCTGGTTTCAGGCGCAGAAGGACCTGGGTTCAAATCGCAGCCGCGACGCTGTCGGGTAACAGTCTTAGGCAAACTGTTCACACCCATTGTGCCTCTGTTCACCAAGCATCGAAATTGGTAGCAGCCCTCTTAAGGGTTGCGGGGGTAACTGCAGGCCTGGCGGGAAGTAATGGCAGCCTACCGCCGGGTTTATGACTCACGTCACCTGCAGGTCGATGCCAAAAAACCGGGATCAGCTCCGGAACCCTACGCTCGGTAATCGAGTATGGGCTACCTTTACCTTTTTAGTCTGATGTGCAGCCTTGGACACGGGCTGCCCTTTGCTACAGTGCCTAGGTCAACTCAGCTTTGCATCCCTTCGGGGTCGCTAAATCGAGTACCAGCTTCCGCTGATGTAATGGCGGGAACGTCAGTTCTGCCGGGTGGCATGTAACACTACGTGATCCCATGCTGGGTTGCTTACCAAAGGCAAACAACTATACCGCGTTTACTTACTTTACTTTACTTATAGAACACTAATAGGAAGTCATAACTTGCCAGTCAAACGCTACCGTCCATTGGTGTGCTTCTGCGATGTCTGGAAGTGTCCGGAATCACCTGTGACATCTATACGGACTTTGACACTCGATGTAGCGACCGTCGGCACCTCAGATTTAGGCCTTGTGCCCGACACTAAAAAAGGTTAAGGTAGCCCATACTCGATTACCGAGCGTAGGGTCCCGGAGCTGATCCCGGTTCTAGGCATTCAGCCTGCAGGTGACGTGAGTCACAAACCCGGCGGCAGACTGCCATTACTTTCCGCCAGGCCCGCAGTTACCCTCACAACCCTTAAGAGGGCTGCTACCAATTTCGCTGCTTGGTGAACAGAGGCACGATGGGTGTGAACAGTTTGCCTAAGACTGCTACCCGTCAGCGTCGCGGCTGCGATTTGACCCAAGGCCCTACTGCGCCTGAGTCCAACACGCTATTAACCACTCGGCTACCGAGCCACCCGTGCCGACAGTGCGCGCGCTATAAATGTTCTGCACGAACGCGGCTACTACCGGCAATGGGGCCCTGCTAGTTACCTCGGTGAGTCGAAGTCGATGATGTGAATGGCGCCGAGCATCTCCTGACCGAGTTGCGATACGGTCCGTGCGAGCGGATTCAACACTTGAACAGCGACCAGCTTTGTTTACAACACGTTCGGCGTGGTACAGAGGTTGATTCAACACTTGAGGAGCGTCCAGTTTTGTTTACAACACGTTCGACGTCGCACAGAGGCGGTCCGTGCGAGCGGGTTGAGCACGTGTAGGTTGCGCTCGATCTTTGCGCGAGTCCTGGCGAAGGCGTTGCTGAGCTGACGAGACCAACCACGCGGCGTGCGACGCGTGCAGCAATAGACCGCGTGTTGGCGAAGGCGTTGCGCTGGCCGTCGTCGCTCGCCATCGCTTCCAACACCGAGGAACTCGCGACCTGCTCGCTATGTCTCCTCCGAACTGAAGACAGAGGCGTGAAACTGTCGGTCTTGATCTCGGTCCCGAGGGTTGGGTCTCGGTCTCAGTCTCCGTCTCGAGACCGAACGTTTCGGCTCACTCTCAAAGCCAGAATTTTGGTCTCGACTTCCGTTGCGTCCGAAGGCTAATAGTTCGGTCTCGGCCTGTATCAAGGCCAATACTTTAGGCTCGGTCTTGGTTTTGGTCTCGATGGTTCGGCCTCGGTCCTAGCCGCGCTCTCCAGAATTTGTTTTCGGTCTCGGTTTCGGTCTCAGCGGTTCGGCCGCCTCGCTTAACATCACCGCGTATCTCCGTATCTCCATAACTTGGGTACTTCTTCCCGAGCCTAGTCGTTCCAGACTCCTCCGGTTTTCCAACCCTCATCGCTTCCAACACGGACCGATCGCCGTTGTCCGTCAACATGTTGCCCGCCGCGCTGCAGTCAGTCGCGGACTCGGCGCTGCCGTTCAGCGACGGCGGCTCCACCAGAGTACTGTTCACTGTGAAATATATATATGATACGATACCGGCACGATGAGTTATCTGTTTGCCCAAAACCTGACGGAGAACATCACTAACAAGTAGGCCTCTACAAGAGCCAACCACATGACTGTCAAAGTCCAGCAACAATCCCTTCCATTTCCGTTTCTTCGCTTTCCTCCAATCTCTTTCCGTGTCCCTGCTTCTTCCACATGTTACAATTTTATTGTCTCGCGTCCCCTTTTATGCTCCCCCGCGTATCCTCTCCCTCCCTCTCCTGTCCCGTCTCCTCCCCAATTTATTTCCCGAAAAGGCGGCGTTAGTACGGCATGCTGCAGGTTATGCAGCAGTTTGCCGTTGCTTACAATGCTATAATTATGATATGCGTATCTGCAATAAAAATTTAAAACGCAAATAAGAAATGCCATCACTAGAGGTCGCACCAATCACTTTAGCAACGACGTTTGTCCTACAAATGACCTTCAAACTAGCTAGTCAAGATAAATCTGCACGCTAAAGTCAAAGATGAAAGTTATTGTCTGGATACACAGACATAGATACATATTGGACCAAATGCTCTATTGAACCAGGTAACAACTCGAAACCACCACACTATAGGTAACTATGATTTAATTGTACTGTAAGTGCAGAAAATATGGAAAAGTCACAGAATACCATTTCAACCAAAATGTGACTAATGAAAGCGCTAGTGTGGCCTGTAGCAACGTATAGCTGTGAAAGCTAGACTCTCAGAAAGAATGAAGAAACACGTCTTGACGCCCTTGAGATGAAAGGACTTAGAAAGATTCTGCGGGTTTCATCGACAGCAAAGAAAACAAGTTGAGACAAGTGGGTTCTTATCAAAGCTGGAGTATAGAGGGAACTATTAGACACCGTCAAAGCAAGGAAGCTAGTCACACCATGAGGAAACAAGGGAGTTGCCTGGAGAAAGAGATAATGCAAGGAGCAATGCCAGGTGCACGCAGGCGAGGAAGACCACGCACGGCCAAAATGGACAACATCAAGACGTGGGAGGGAGTCCCCGTGGAAGAGTCAATCAAAATGACAGAGGACAGGGATAAATGGACAAAGTACGTCAGTGGTGTGGCCAACCCTCGGATCGAGGACGGCTAAAGAACAGAACTGTAACGAACCGGTGAAATTTTTGATGTCGTTCTTGTACTCTTCCTGAATTTCGGCCAACAGTCCGGACAGTACTGCCTGCTGGTTGGCGGTGTTCTTCAGATGGTCGGGAATTCGACCGGCAATGTTCTGCAGAATAACCGGCTCGATGTCGACGTTGGGAGACTTTTCGACCGCCGTCTTGAAGAACTGATAAACTCTCTGAGAATAAAACAGGCACGCTCACATCAGCAACTGTCTAAACGACAGTGGTGTGCGGTTATTTGTTGTAGAATATTGCACAGAATGCGGCCCGGAAAAAAACAGAAACACATTTCATCAAACTCATTTTCTTTGCAAAAAGCATTTGACTGCAGTTGCGTATTTATGTTTAAGTACTTTATACACAGTGCGATGCGTTTGCGACGTTTTGTAGCATGCAGATAGCGTTATTTATTTTGCCATCACGATTACGAACAGTTAATCACGCACGACTAGCAGGAAGATATTAACAACAGTTGACACAAAAGAACCAGTTTTTATAAGTATGTAACACAATACAAACACGCTCATGTTCTGTAGACAAAATACTAAACATGCATACAGTCGTGGGCAATTATTATACTAAACTGAATAATTTTTACCTTCCGTCTTTGTTCCTTGCTCATGGACTGAAACAAAACACAAAACAAACTATAACTGATTTGTTCGTATACTGTTCGGTGTATTTTTGTACTGAGATTCGTTGGCCAGTATAGTCCTTGTCGGTGCTGTTCCAGAAAATGCCTCATGTATACACCCCGAGGGTAGTGTTAAGCAGATGTCGCCAGAGCGCCAGAGGGGTTCCTGGGGCACTAGAACCCCCAAACCAGAAATAAATTTCCCATCAAGGCTGAAGTAGAAAGACAGTGTTCATAAGCGCAGTACTGGACACGTTTTTCCGTCCATCCATCCGTCAAGTTTATTTCAGACAGAAGTCCACAGTTAAGAATTACAGTAAAAGAAAAATAGCTAAAGTTAAGAAACTAATACAAATACTCGTACATTAATAATAATAATAATAATAATAATAAAACTAGTACAACATCGTTGTAGGCCTAATAGTTTTATTTACATTTTGCAACACCGTTGGTAGCAAAGTGCAAAAAAAGTTTTAGAAGCCACGGCCGGGTTTCAGGATCGACAATCTAGAATACGTCACCCAAATCAAAAACCCCAGTGGTGCGTTTCTTTCTAGCCGGGTAGCATTGACGATGGTCAGCAAGGCCTACCGACCGTCCGATACATGAGCTCTGAATCTCGTTTGGGCGAGCAAGATTGGCGTCGCTTGGCTCAGTTCCGTGTTGTATGATCATCAACCGCGAACAGGACGATTAATATTTCATTACTTCCCAGTTTCTACCTGCTGTTATTGATCCGCCGCTGCTGCTGCTGCTGCTGCCGCCACACTGTCGAATCTAGAGGTATAGTTAGGCTACTCAAAGCGACGTCTTAGCAACAGCTGTTTGCACCAAGCGCATTAATTACAATCTCACGGCGCGCCGTAAAGACACTGCTGCCGAGTAAGCTACCAGTACTTTATAACGTTAAATATTAATCTTCAGAATGGATTGCCGGCTGCAAGAAC
>Ga0126334_10000674_pt1 | contig 10102 bp, 5 predicted proteins | sample InaspJWI49metaG_FD_94491 | JGI IMG/M metagenome (GOLD analysis project Ga0126334, IMG submission 94491) | Marine gutless worms symbiont microbial communities from Oahu, Hawaii - Inanidrilus sp. 2 OAHU.JWI-49 metaG | ecosystem: Host-associated > Annelida > Digestive system > Unclassified | place...
ACTTAAGTAAGTCAGAAAGAAGTTATTACGGCGGGTGTATTAGGCATCTGACACCGTATACATGTTGAGTGATTAGGTATCGGGCGTGTCGCGGGCGTTTGTTTTCACCGGACATAAGTCACGGCACGGCGACGGCGGCGCCAGATTTAATAAGAAGAACGTGCGTATGAAGATATACGCGCCTTCTTCAGAACGACACGCCGACACTATAGCCGAGTGGCGCAAGGTGACGCTGATCCCTGTCAAACGCACGCAGATAAAGACGGACTCGACTGCGTGGGCGTCTTGGACACGGGAACTTTGGGGGATGCACGCATGGTATTTAATCTAGCGAGCTCGCGGAACAATTGTGAAAAATGCGAACTGCGAAAAAGATAAGTTTTGTAGCGAAGTACTTCAAGGAGACAAATGCCAGCCAACTATATACATTAGATATTAAAAGGGGCGATTTGGTCATTCTTCAAATTTTACATATGCTACTAGATGTATGTTCATATTGAGACCACCAGTTGGTTCATTAGTATGTTTTTGAATTACGTAGAGTTGAATCGTGTTCGGTGCAATAAATAGCCTAAGACTGCATACGGTGCATACGTCGTGCCTTTTTCGGGACGTTAAGCAGTGGAAATGTTTAAAGTTATGGCTAAAGTCTAAGAGTTAAGTCCCGTAGGCTATAAAGGAGTTTTGGTAACACAGGTGCGAGAACGAGTGTAAGCAAATATGTAAATTCATGTCTCGGGAAATGCACGAAATGTTGCACAGCTAGAGTTAATGATGCCTGGGCTAGAACATCGGCGTTTGGAAGTCATTTTTGTTTGGGGGCTGGCAGATCGTTCCCAATGTTTGGCCTCAGCTCGGCTTATGTCTAGCTACATCGATGGCCCCTATTACGGTCCGTGCTAACGTAAATCCTGCGAACAACACGGAAAGAGCGAGAGAGAGAGAGGCGGATTATTGGCGGTGGCTTACGGTCCGGGTGCAGGGGCGGAGCGTCGCTTTGAGCCGACCACAGTCGGCAGTAACGTCGTCGGGACCCTGGATACGCCACGGGTGGCATAGCTCAATAGACTCGTGGGTTTAAGTTGTCGCGTCCGTAAGTCCAGTGTTTCAAGGGAAATGTTAAAAATTAATGTCGAAAAAGCTGGCACTGCTTACGCACTCTTTCGCTCAGTGAGTCTTGTTTGGTTAGCCAAATTCTTCTTTTGCGTTGCTTGATGGCTTTATACTGGAGGCCCGGGTTCACCGAACCGCCTAACTATCGTGTAGCAACGCCAGTGCGGTGGGCATGAGTTTGAGTTCAGGGTTTTAGGCACGTCCGTAAATCCAGTTTCGCAGGGGCAACTGCCAAAATTATTACCGAACTACACCGCGTCCCATAAAAAGGAGACACCAAATCATCAAACCTTAACTGATTATTATTTTTTTTCACTGTCAGGTTCTCTACGAAACTTACAATAAAGCTATTATTAAAAATCCCGTCACACCTTATACGAGTCGCTACACTGCCTTGTAAAACACTAGTGTCCGATAATGAGCGACATTCTCAAACTAATGTCGTGATTAACGATAAAACACAAGGTGATGAGTGTAGATACACATTTGAGGTGTGGTGAAATTTTCAATAACCATATTTGACTAATTTATTGCTGAGTCTGCCAGTGAAAAAAAACTTTTAAATCGATGAACATTTGGCAAAACTGAAGGTGGACTGCGGGTTGATGATCGTGAGCAAAAGCGGTTTCCTGTGACGCTGATGACGCACATGCGTATAATCAATCATTCTGTGGGTTGTGCAGTATGGACAATGTGAAAATATTTTGTCAGTTAATGAAATAATGCTCAAATCTCCAGACAGTACTTTTTCAACGACTATTTTAAATGGTTGAATCTTACATGACAGCTTGAGTTTTTCAAGCCAGATTGTTTCACCCATTTTATGACCACGGCAATTTCTGGTAGCAAATATTTTCACAAGGTCGTTTGGCAACATACGTAAGGTGTGGTGAGGTCTTTGATAATCGCATTACTGCAAATTTCCTAGAGAATCTTCCGGTTAATTTTTAAAAAAATCAGTTAACGTTTGACAGAGTTACAGCCATGAGTTTGGTGTCTCCCTTGCTATTGAGACACGGTGTAGATAGAGGACAGACCGACTGCGTTGCCATTCTCGCTAACCCTAACCCTATCGCTAACCCTTGAGCTTGACAATCATATTAAATTTCAGTCTTCGGCGAGCTGTGGTCATGGCCCGTGTTCAGGCCAAAAATCAAGGGGTCAAGCGGTTCAAAAGTTAGAATGGACACAAACGGGCAGGCGGCCCGACCGAATTTATTGCACTGCTTACTAATGCGGTCTGTAAAAAGCTGCTAGCACTACTGGGACACTTTTTCGTTGAACGGTTTTCAGTGTTTTTTTCTTTTGCGTCGCTTGGTGGTCGCGGCGCCTGGAGGCCCGCGTTCAGTTGAACCGCCTGAATACCGTGTAGCTACGCCACTGTGATGGCGAAAGCGCCGCGGACAGATTCTCAGTGATAAGCAATGAAACGTGACGGGCGGCAGCGACACTTAATAACACGGCGAGAGAGCGGGAGCTGAGATCAGCCGTAGATGAAGACAAACGCCGTCGACACCGGAATCACTAACACCTCCGCTGCACTATGTCACCAGCACTGGCAGCACCATCATCACAATCAGCAGCAGCAGCAGCAGCAGTGCAGCAGACCCACGTCAGCACCAGCTAACGCCGTCTCCAGGATTTTCGTTTGGGCGGGGCGGCACCAGGTTTATCGGCCGCAATACATGCTTCACGACATGTTGTTGGAATGTTTCTGCTACAGAAACTGGATCCGTTATAATATGTCAAACTAGACCGGGATCTTCGGCGCACTCTGAATGTACCTACATACCTACATACATGTACATAGGCCCGACCTTTGTACACAAATACACGTAAAATATAAACGAAGAACCAGTAGTTGAAATTATATAGACTGTGAGTCAAAACACAAGACACTCAACTTTTCCCAGAACTTCCCCAAATGTTAACCGATTTTCAAAATTTTTTAACTAGCAAACTCGGTGTTAAATTTGCAAGAAACTCACATTCAAATATCCCACCACACCTTAACTTTGTCGCTACACTATGCTGTGAAATATCTATGTTCAAAAATTGCAATGCTCAAGAAGTAATTGAAGCAAACTGCCACTTAAGACTTAGCTACTCAAAAACTTTTAAAATATTTGTCTGGTAAAATATTCGTTAAAACACATTATGCCATGTTATACTCACAAAATGGCGATCGTATCGTGGCCATAGATTTTGTGACGTCACTTCGCCCTATGTATTGACATAACAACAATCAGTAACAGTTTCTGTCCGTCATACACAAGTTGTTTTACTTATCTGGCGAGTTCTGCATCTTTGAGAACAAAAGTCTAAGGCGAATAGGGCGTGTGACACGATCAGCCATTTTGCTTGTAACTTCCCAAATGTTCACCGATTTTACATCTGTTTTCCATTAGCAAATTGAACAATAAATTTGTAATGAAGTAACTCAACATAACTTAAATGCTTGGCTGTGCTACCTTGTGAGATCACAATACATATTTCAGATTACCGCCAGTTTTCTGGCATTCGTATTTCACAAGATAGTGTAGCGACATATGTCAGGTGTGGTGGGATATTTAAGTATGATTTTTTTATTGTTGAAAATTTACCGCTGAGTCTGTCAGCGAATTTTAAAAATCGGTTAACATTTGGGGAAGTTATGGGCAAGAGTTTAGTGTCCTGTTTTTTTGGACTCACGGTGTAGTAGTGCAATTATACACAAAAAACAGTTCTAAGGAGCTTTTAAAAATTTTGTGTTACGGCGTTGGCAGGGCGCTGCCCATGTGCCCTCCCTTCCGTTTTGGATACGCCATCGCCAGCACTGCACCGTCACTGTCACCAGCTGCAGCCGAGCTAGTGTCCAATCTAGCATGTGGTTAACGTGTCGCGATGACTAGCAATATCTCGTTAATACGATCCGATACGATAAAAACATTTTGAATCTTTTGTATTCTGTATACTGTTTATTATGTTCTTATGTTTGCACCTTGCACCTTGCAATATTATAGCTACCAATGCCAGCTATTGATGGGGTTTCCTATCTGGTAGCCTGACAGTGACACTATAGTTTGACGTCTTTATTTCATGTTGTATTCTGTGTATATGTGGCGAATAAACTCTGTCTCGCTTTCTCTCTCACAAGCCGGTAGAAGATAGCAGACTTTGAGCACTGCAAGGATTGTAAAATCAGTAAAAATTAACTAAAATAACTCTTGTTTTGCTCCTGTTTAACGCGCCGCTTTGGTTAGTTGAATGCAGGGCTGTAAAATATTTTTTTTTTATTTTTAAACGCTCGTACATTTTTCGACGTATATCCGCGCCATATAGGGATAGCTGATCTATAAATATCACGCGATGTTCTTGTTCTATTTGTTCTTCTCGTGACTTCAGATGCTGATGTAAGCCCTAATATGATGGGGTTGTGTTGTTAGGCCGTATCGCATGCATCGCATAGATGTTCCATTGCTACATTACTAGGTCAACTCAGCTTTGCATCCCTCCGGGGTCGCTTAATCGAGTACCGGCTTCGGCTGGAGCAAGGGCGGGAATGTCACCTCTGCCGGGTGACAGGTAACACTGTGTGGTCCCATATAGCATGTGAGTTCCCGTAGCGGTGTGGCAGGTTAGACTGCGAACTGCTGTATCCGTATACTTTTGCTTTTACACATGTCGCAGGAACGTCGCGGAGTATTTCTAGAGCGGCGCAGCTGAATGTGCCAATCACACACGGCCAACACGTCGCATTCTGCACGTCGCTCGGTATCCTAGCAGCAGCAGCAGCTGCTGCAGCAGCAGCCGCCGCCGCGTCGTTAGTATTTACTAGGAGGAGTAGCGTGCGTCACGCGCCATACCGCCGTTTGTTCACACAGCACGATAAGTGCTACTCGGAGACGAGAAATTCGACCGTCAGTCGCCGAGTATAGTTAGATGTCCAGCCCGCCCGCGTCGCTTTCTTGTGGACCAGTGACGTCAGAATGCCAAGTCGTCGTCGTTAACGGCCTGGACCGTAGCGTCGCTGTCGAATGACCTCGACCCACAGCTTGTCTGCAGAGAGTCACCATGAGAACGTTGTTGTTGGTCTCGGCGAAGTAGCTGATCGGTTCACTTGGCACGTGGAAGACCGGGTTGACGTTTCCGGGTTAGATCTGAAGGTCGGCCGACTGAGAACAGGACCATGCAGTACCAGTGTAGTACCAAGTGATGCCGCCAAATTGACGCTAACGTATAAAAACACCGAATAATTGCCGTCTCAGTCATCATAGTACAAGCGGCAAGGGGAGGTGGTCTAGAACGGTGACAATGAAGCTGCTGACACTGATGACATCATACACGCTGATGACGTCACTGATGACGAAGACGCTGACGCGGGGCGGAAATGACGTCATCATCGACTCGTGTCCTGCAGCCGACACAGTCAGCGACACTCAGACGTTCGCCGTCGACTCGCAGCGTCTTCGCGCCATTCGCGTCTGGCACGGCCTCAAGGTTCGCTTAATTACTGTATACACAAGGTAAAGTGACGTCACAGAATCTGTGGTCACAAAACGATCGCCATTTTGTGGGCATGACATGACATAATGTGTGGAGTTAATGGGCGGTGACCTATTGCGTTATACTAATAAAATTGAATCAACTGATCTACGACAATGTCCGTATTATCATTAACTTAATAGTGAAGCGTATTTTACCACAGTCACAGTAACAAATATTTCTGATGAGTTTTACCCACAAAATGGCGGCGAAAACCAGCTGGCATATATATGGAACGAAATTACGTCACTGTCACTCTATGTATTCAGTTTTATCATAGTCTCACAAAATCGCCGCAGACGAAATAAAGACATAAGCAACAAGCGTGAGACGGCTACAAGCGAACTCTTAAACGAGTGACCGAGTGACACGCATGGTATATATGATACGTAACAGTTGCTACGGTTGTGACTTTCAACCATTTGTCGAAAAAAACGTTACAATTTTAACTGATTTAATTATTGTCCGAATGAATTCAACGTATTATCACTTACTCATTTCTTGTCGATAAGCCGAATATGCCAGCGATTATTTAAAATACTGGCTTTAATCGGTTTTCAACTTTTCTTCCACATGTTAGCGGTTGATAATTTAGTGACTAAAAGTCTATTAATTGGTTACATTTTACTCGTTGTCAGTCATAGGCGCCGACTTTTGGAAATAAGTATGGGGGATCTCCCTTTCTGCTGACCTTTCCATTCTCTCTCTCCCACCCCCCACCCCTTTTATTCCCCTTCCCCTATTCCTGTTTCCCCTTAACATTATCTCCCCTTTACATTCCGTCCCGTCTTTCCGCCATCTCTCCTCCCTCTTTTTGTCCTCCCCTTTCCCTACCTTCGTTTCCCTCTCCCTTCCCCATAAATCCAGTCAGAGGGTCTGGGGAGCGCCGTAAGCTCCCCCAGCGGGTCCGGGCAGAGCCCCATCGCCAAACGATTTTGGTGCATTCTGATGCTGAAACTAAGCAGTTTTACACTTGCATATTGGTCCGTTTTGTATCTTATTTCATGCATTCTGTGGGGGCGAAAATAATTGCGTCGCCCACACAGGTTATTGGCTGTGGGGGCAAAATCGCCCTGGTCCATTGTGGTTTTTGTTTTATTTAGCAGTAAATAGCCAAACAATGAACTACAGCGTTTTCAGACGTGCTTGATTTGCTGTTCATGTATCTGCCGAGATTGCAGTTCATGATCGTTGCGACGATGCCGCGCAATGCAAATGCAATGCAAATGTAACAGATCTACGGCGTCACAGCGGCGAGCATCGATAATGCATTGCGGCGTCGATGATCGGCCGATGTGAGCGCGATAATTGGACAATTCGTTTCGTGCGATATGCTATCAACGTCGCCGGTAATTTCTCGCGGGTAAATGTTTGATTCCCGGCGGCGGCGGCGGCGGCGGCGGGCGCGCCGGTCAGACCTGTTGATCGCTACTTCATGCATCATGCAGGCTGACGTCATGCTCCGACGATCACCTTGGCAATGCCGCTATCTACCAGCATCCGCAGCAATCAGCAACTTATGCTTTAATATCCTCGTCTTTGACCTATTCGCCAGCTGAAATCTGTTTGCCGCTATGTGTCGTCCAGTAACCAATACATAGGGTGACAGTGACGTAATGTCAATGCCAGCTGGCTTTCGCCGCCATCTTGTGGGTAAAACTCTTATTAATGTTTTCATAGTGATATCGCTGGAAAATACGCTTCGCTTTGTTGACAAGGTAGTGAATCACACAGACGTTTTCGTGAACCAACGGATCGAATGTTATTTAAATAACACGATAAATCTTCGCCCCTTAACTCCACACATTATGCCATGTTATACCCACAAAATGACGATCGTATGATGACCATGTGACGTGACTTCACCCTCTGTATACAAACGGCTTACTTGCTTATTAAGTAAGAAAGTAAATAACTGAATTTGAAGAGATGTCCTTTCGGTTACGCAAAAGAACGCAAACTTGTTAGTGGATTTGAAAAAAACTCAATCGACACTCCAGAAGGTGCTAAAACACCCAGAAACACTAACGCCAAGAAATGTCTCGTTTTCAAACAGCAGCCGAAACAACAGCAATATTATTATTAACAGTAATGATAAATAACTAGACGATGGCCAATCGATATCAATATGGCTGCTATTCCTCTTGCTGAATGCTGATCTGTGGACATGTACCGTTTCGTCAGGGCCATTCTGGGGTGAGAAGTCTACAAGAAGTTTATTTTAGAAACTTTGCATCCAAAGGCTGGATTGGTACAACAAATGCGTGCACTAGGGCAAAAAGGCACAGTGTTGTTTTACGTTTTGAGAAAGAGATATCACTAATTTACTAGATTATCTAGGCAGCCATCCCGCGGGTGAAGTTAGTCATAAACCTGACATTAGGCTGTCAAGCGCTTAGTGACTCTTTTGAATTTATAGGCGCTATATAAATAAGTCTATCTATCTATCTATCTACGTTCTGCCGGCTACCAGTTACTTTCCCAGCTTTACAGCGCCACCGCCTTTAGACAGCTGACATACTTGAGCTTCTAACTTCGTAATCAGCGCAAAGAAACGAAACGAGATTAATCCAAGTAGACGCAGCTAGTCATAACGCTAAACTAATATCGCTTAATGTCATCGATGGCGCAGTGTTACGGTCAATGAGTCGGCGCCTTCGCCGGAAGAAAGAAGTCAGCTATACTTAGTTTCTGTAGGAAATTTATTTGCCAAAGTAACCTAATTTTGACTTTTGACGATTTTCGGCTTACAAACCTATGAACTAAGCTAACTTTGCTGTCGGCGGTTGATGGTAATGGGTCGCCGTTGATACGGACAGTGAACTTTCATCGTTGATGCATGCGATCAGCGTTGAGTCAACGTGCCTGCTACAGTATCGGCATCAGTAGCATCCGCGGCAGCAGCAGCATTGTGCATCGGCCCATCAGTCTATGTCGCCAGCCTGAATGCGCCTCTGATCTCCTCGGCCTTTCTACTTCTATCCATCTCACTCAATGCCTCCTCACTCACTCGGTATCACACCCTCCCCACGCCACCCACCGCCATCGGACATTTGTCTCCCCGGACACCTGCCCCTGGTTAAGATTTAGAGTTACAAGGTTACGGTTGGGGTTATTAGGGTTAGGGTTACGGGTTTGGGTTGAGGGTTATGGCTAGTGTTTGGGGGTAGGATTAGGTTTTAAGGACAGAGTGTTAAGGTTAGGATTTAGGGTTATGTTATGGATAGGGTCAGGTACATGAGGAAGATGTCCGCGATGGTGATTTTCAGAGGGTCATATATGCGGGGGGAATGTCCTTCATTCGCTACGAACCGACCTCTTTAATCCGTTCCCTCATTGAATCGTCTTCACATTTCTTCCCGGCGCGTCTAGGCTCCAGTGTATACGATCAAACTGCAGTGTTTGAAGTGACAATTCCCTCCCTCCAGGCTGTAGATAATGTATAGCATCGACTGCGGCATAACGTAAGCCCAGATGATATACGATAGTGGATGTGAAAGGGAAATTTAAAACGCCAACACAATGGCTTCACTTTCGTGTTAATTTCACTTTGGGACATCAAATTTGCATGTCACGGAAACTGTCAGCTTTATATATTTAGATGCAGAGAAAGCGGCTCTGTGACTATCCATCCGCGACGTTCTTGTTCTTGTTTTTGATGCTGTTGTTGGATTATGGTTATGCTATTCAACGGCTTGTTAAACATCACGTAAACACGACTCGTAGAACGAGTAAGCTTATACAGTGTGAGTCTTTTTACACCCCAAAGTTTTCTGGAAATGGAAATGGCTGATGGCCAACAGCTGAGAATTTTTGACAAAAATTTTAAGCGCTTATTGTATGTTCATATTTACGCAAAACCACGAAATTGTATTCAATTATCTTTAAATTTGACAAAGTTACGCCACGTTAAGCGCAAATATCTAGTAATTTTTTTGCATTTTACTAGAAAATATAGGAAAAATTTCAATGTCAATGGTATAAACGATCTCCACAAAATTTGACGTTATGATTTAGAACATGTCTCTGAAGTGTGTGACTGTGAAAAATTTCAATATTAAATGATCCAGGATGGCGGACGGCCGCCGTCTTAAAAACCGAGAAATAGCGATATGCTATGCTGATGCAGAATGGGTCTTTCAAATTCGTCGGTCGTTTGCCATCTTGAATTTTCAAATTTATTTTTTATATAAGTGCACGTGAGAATTCATTCTGCGTCATTTTGGCGAATTTTGTAGAGACTGGTCATGCTGTTGCAGAGATATCGCGTTTTTTTCGCGACTGTTTTTTTTCTAGTGAAATGTGTAAATTCACTGGGTGGTCACGTTTAGTGTGGCATAACTTAGTCGAAGTTAGAGATAATAGGATAAAATTTGGTAATTTGACGCAGATACCAATGTGCAATGGGCATGTACAATTTCAGTCAAAAATTCTCAGTCATTGGGGAAATATTTTCAGAAAACCT
>Ga0126334_10000676_pt1 | contig 10093 bp, 8 predicted proteins | sample InaspJWI49metaG_FD_94491 | JGI IMG/M metagenome (GOLD analysis project Ga0126334, IMG submission 94491) | Marine gutless worms symbiont microbial communities from Oahu, Hawaii - Inanidrilus sp. 2 OAHU.JWI-49 metaG | ecosystem: Host-associated > Annelida > Digestive system > Unclassified | place...
ATAAGCTGTGAATTGTGGTCTTTACGCACACACACGTAAGTTGATAGCCCCATTCAGACTAGCGGAGCCTTTATAATATAGCGAACTCGCACTGTCAGGACAGTAGAACCCCCCTTCCTGACAGTTCCAGTGTCGTCAGCTGGCAGGCCGGGGTATTCTAGTCTGAGCAGGACGGGCGTCTGTTGACGGGCGATGCGACCGTTCGCTGGCGTTGCTGTGTAGCTAATTCGAGGTAGGCCTGAGCACCCGCAACCCACTGGGTGAAGGCACATTCATTTCCTTACTGGGTTCGGTGTGAGTGCCAGTGGGCTGACGGCTGAGTGTAGAGTTCTGTATATATCGCATGTGCGATGCCGGCGTAAGAATGCTAAGTTGGTTGGTCGTGGGCCCGTGATCTGGAAGTTAGGTCCACGTTCCTTACCTTACTGGGATATGGCCGTAAGCGTCCGTGCTGACGGATAAATACGCAATGGTAGTCGCTGTTATAGTACCGCGGATGCATAGCATCGCGCGTTAAAAAAACGGCTAAATCGGTCGATGTGCCGTTCGGGTTATGGAATCCGGTGGACTCGAGGAACCATGTATTAGGTGGGTCCCGGATACCCCGAAAGAGTCGGTCTAAAACTAGTCGAGCCAGGCCTTTTGCGGCAAGCCGTTATCCATGAGGTAACAAGTACACGAATGAAATTGGAAGGAGCATAGAAATAAAGCGGACTCACCACACAGTGGGACGTCACACGGTCCCCAGCGCGTATTGACATCCGTTGTGTAGCACCAGACTCCTTCAAGCCATTCATTGTCGGGATTGCGGCAGTAGTTTTCCGCTGCTTCCATACTGCCATCAGGAAAACCGCTATCCGTGGTTGCTGCGCTAACCACATGAGGCGTGTTCGTTGACCATTGCTGGCATAGTCTACCACTGACTGTCGTGTTGACGCGTCCTAGGTACGTTCGTCCCGGCGTATTTTCTCTACACACTTTACATCGGAACAAATGTGTTAATGAAGCCGGTTCTCGGCCAGTAGAAAATTATATTGTAGAGCTGTCATGTACGTACTACTGACGTTTCGATTAGTTCTCACAATCACAGTGCCGTACAAAGTAGTTCTGTGCTTCAGCTAGTGCTCCTCTCGTGCGTTTGAACGTGGAAATGTTTGAGTATATAGCAAGCTACGGGACTAAACATTGCTTCTAAAATATAATAAAATAAAATACATGTTTTACTTTGACGGCGTAGGCTATGCCACGTAAGTACTGTGGTAACTAAGACCGAGATCACGTGCGATTTTGCCGCCCTCATTCTGTTACTCACTTAGTCGTTGTTACTCCGCCTCCGTTGGGAGAGCCAAGTATTGAGACAAGCATGTCTGTTTGTCCGTGTGTTTGCCTGTGTGTCTTTGCCTGTCTGTCCGCGAGCATATCTCCGGAACTATGTGTCAAATCTTCACCATTTCTGTGCATTTTATTTATGGTCGTGGCTCAGTCCTCCTCTGGCGGCGTTGCGACTGCGACATCTAATATATTTTTGTTTTTATAGATCACGTCGTCATGTTTGCATATAATGGTCAGGAACAGGCGACGAGAAAAGGCGTATATTCAGTGACTCAACAGGAGCAACATGGATTTGATACTGCGGCTTATGCCCAAACTGATCCACAAGAGGGGGGGGAGCAAAACCGGACCGGGGGCGGAGTCTGATACCTACGATTGCCTTGTTTGTTTAAAGTTTTCAGCTGCGATAACAACAGTTTGGTGGTGGTGACCACAAGACAAGCCGCACTACAAACCTGTTCTTGAAATAATCTTGTACATTATTTCGAAACCTTGACTTGTTACTGAATAATCAGATGTGAACGTCAGATTAAGCATCTTAGCATCGAACGACAATATCTGTGTTATATCGGACTTTTTGCCGCACAGTTGGTGGGAAATAAGTGGAGGCAGATGGTCGTCCGTATATGCCAGTATCTGCGTAAGTCATAAACATTCGTTGTTCACTGGTTTTGCTATCGCGACAAAATGGATATCCTCGCCTTGGCAACAACAACAGAAACAACACACTGTTTGAAAATTAGTAAGTTATAAAACGCTATATGTATTCCAGTGTTTAAACAGTTGAATGATAGTCACTGGCCTGAGCATGAAAATTTTGAGTAATAAAATCCGAATACTTGTTGCGGGAGATGCCCATAGTAAAATTGTGTTGCTAAAAAGTAGGCACTATCAGGCAATAGTTGAGAAATTAGTTAATAACTACTTATTAAAAAGTAGCCTTGCCGTAGTCGAAAAGTAGGCCTAATTAATGACTACTCTTACTAAATTCAGTAAAAAGCAAAACTGCCAATAAATATGTGCCAATTTTACCCACTTATGCATTATGACACCAAAAATTTCCAAAATCACTGAAAGTGGGGAAGTTACTTGCCGTCAATGAGTCATAATAGCAATTCTCCTGATACTCGACGTCAAAGGTGTTGAATATCAGTACGATTTCTCTCCTTGTTGGCGCAATGATCAAGTATTGTCGGAATTCATAGTTCTCGTAATTATCAGGATAGTTCGGCGAAACGATCGTGTCGATAACGTTCGTGAAAATTTCTGCGCCTGGATAATTATCCTCGAATGACCTCTGATCTACAATCACCAACAGACCGCAATGTTTCAGATTCGGTTTATACCCGCCGACGCTATGCTAGCGCGGGTACTAGCTATGGCCCTGTGTCCGTCTGTGTCCGTGTCCGTCTGTATCTGTCTGTCACAAGTCGGAGTTCTATCAAAACGGATGAACGAATCGAGCTGGTTTTTGGCACGGGAGCTTCTTTCGACCAGCGCATTAGGGGTTCTTAACGATTATGCGCTATACAAATCCGCGCACTCACTCACTCACTCGACCTATCCTACACTCTGTTATAAAAAAAATCGGGTATCTCCCTCTAGAACTTTGCCCCGAAGTCTGGACTTATGAAATTTCGCCACGATAAGTCGATCGTCGAAATATTATTATCAACTGAGCTCGACAAAGCTGGACGCTGAGATCGTGATAAACTGGACTATAGCCGGTCATCTAAGTTGACAATACCTCCGAGCTACGACACTCGACCGCTGTGGTTTAACACAGTGATCGTCAAGCTCTGTCTACAGCAAGATTCTATCGCGCGGGTTTATTAGCTACAACTGATACTGTCGCTAACGACTGTGCGTTTATAGATTTGTAAAGTAAAAGTTGTATAAGTTTGTTAATTATATTTACTCACTTACTTACTTTTAGCGAAAATGAATATATGAATAATTTACATGCACAAAACTTCCGGTTAAATTCAACACGGATGCGGGTGTCATCTAAAATTTTGTCAAATAATAATGACGTAACCGTCGAGTACCAACTACCAAATCAACAACGCATCTTTCTGCGCAAAATCACTCGCGTATATATGAGTGGCAGGATCTCGCTGATATTGCTACCCATTTAGGAATCAAATCCAAAACAGCCTCTTTCGGGCATGAACAGGCACTTTCAAGTTATACCGGCGAAAACGTAAATTAGCTACAATTTCAAAGCAAGAAGTCGGATCTTCACCAAATGTGGAGACAAAAGTCACAAAATACGCGTCGCCAGTCTCAGTGGGGTCCAGAATTTTTGTACAATGCCCTAGCGGGTCGGAAGTACCGCTGGTATAAAATGTCACTCAAGACACTATATTATGTCAGAATGGTTAGAGATATTTCAGCCGTACTTTGTATAAGCGTATGGCATTCTACACGATAATTATGCTAATAACCAGGGCGCCTATTTCGGATCTCTTAGCAGGACGATGACATTCGATGGTTGACAACATCACCTTTTAATGATTGTTGCGGTTTATGATCTGTCGCTGCTAACATTATTAAAATATGAAATTTTGAAATTCCACATGGCAGACGGCCGTCATGTTGAAAAACGTTTAATCGCGATATCTCGATTGCAACCGTCGACCGATTCGATAAAATTTGGCACGGTGACGCACATCGACTCTCTGGATTATCGACAGCAAGCATTACATCTAAAGTTATATACGTAAGCCAAAACTATGAAAAAGGAAAAAGAAAAAAAACTATAAATTTTAAGCATAAAATTCGTGCACTAACATACTTCGGTCTGTTATTTTCCGGCTTTACACGTATAACCTAGCGCATAATAAAAAATTTGAGTGCGACCCCAAGAGCTCGCCAATAGTTGTGTAAACCTGAGCTGTGTTACACGCCGCATGAGACGGAGTCTAAATAAACTTACCGAGACTCTCGATACTAAACACGTAGAAAAAATCGAAGTTCGTAGACGTGTTGCTGACGACGTAGTCACAAATGTCTTTGCGAAAATCACAATTGGCTGGTATTTCCGAGGCTGTCATAACAGCATTTACATTACTAGGATAAAGCTAAGTGTAACATATAAAATTAAATTCTGAAAATCTTATGATAAATAATGTGCACTCAGTCCAGGCCATCATGTTTGACGGGATATACTCTCTCGTTTCCCTTTCTCCATGTTCGTGCATAAAGCCTCTTCCCTCGCATATCCATTGCTTCTCTTCCACTCACCAGTTTCCCGCTTTCACCAGAAACCCTGACCTATCTTTCGACAATTTTTTCTCCAGGCTCGAAGACTGGATTCTGCCATAAGGCAAAAAGTAAGCCAGGAGGACGGAAGTCCCCAGTGAGCTCCAATGACCGAGTAACGCTGGACGTCTGTGGTGAAGAAATATAACAGTCCGGAAGACATACGAATATAAATAAATAAACTAGAAGTCGACGACAAGCCGGTCGGAGAATGCTTCCGCCCGGACGCACGCACAGACGGACGGACAACCCGAAGACAGAATGCCTCCGGTCGTATCAGCTGGATTTGCGAAAAAAACAAATGCACGTATCTTTTGTTACTGCGTTAGACCCGTCTAAAAATTCAGAAAGTTAAAAAATATAAAGAAAATAATAGCTGTTCCGCGTCGGAGTCGGCGGGACACTTCCGATTCGCCGCCGAAGCCGGTCAGAAACGTTCGCCGATTGATCGGTCGACAACGCGGTCGACAAAACGACGTCGATTCGCATCGTGCGAACACTATATTTGAGTTCCTGCCGACACTGCGGTGCTAATTCAAGTTCGTCCATTATGGCATAAATGACAGCCATATTTACAACAACGCTGCTCAACAAATAAGAAGCTGCGCTGTTTTCTGGACATTTGACGCTGAAATCTGGATTTGGCTATGGCGGACGTTACTCAAGGTAATCAATATATGACATCCCAAGTAGTCAGCTCACTGTATAGGCCTATATCTTATATGGATTATGAGATACAGTTCTGCAACTTCGTGCAAAATAAATATATCCGTTCTACATATTTGGTTTGAGAAAAACTAGAATCCTCGATTGAGGCTAACTTCTCATAAAAGCACGATACGATACGATACGATAAAGATGCTATTATAACGTGCGATCAAAAGCTGACATAAGTCAACTTAATCTACCGCACGGAACCAAACCTAAAACGTGGAAAACAGAAAAACTAAAAAGTAAAAAATAGATATGATCAGAAGTATCGGAAAACAGTCAGGGTAATCCGTGGAGTCAGTCCGGTAAAAGAAAAGGAAGGTACGGTGGGAAGGATTTACAGAAAAGGAAGGTTTTAAGCCTGGAATGAAAGAGTGAAGGGGTGATGGGTGATAAGAGTGATGAGTCGATGGAACCGATGGAGGAAGTGCCACTCGAAGGACTCGGTGAGTCAGCATTGGAGAGACTAGTGCGTGGTTGACGGAGAGAAGCCGGGAGTTGGTTCCAGAGACGAGGGGAAGCATAGTGGAAGGAACACGATCTGTTATTCGTACAGAAGATGATGTAGATGGACGAGCGAGTGTGATCAAAGATGAAGAGCGAGTGCTGCGAGGTGGCTGAACTGTGATGAGGTTATGCAGATATGAAGGTTGGGTGGCTGTGAGGACTTTGTAGGCAAGTGAAGGAAGTTTGTATTCAATGCGCTCGGTTATTTTGAACCAGTGCAGAGACCGTAGGATGTGAGTAATGTGACTGGATTTGGAAGCTTTGACAACAGCACGTGCAAGAGAGTTCTGGATCTGTTGAAGCCGGGTGATCTGAGACTTGGGCAGGTTGTGATAAATAGAGTTGCAGCAGTCAAGCTTGGAGTGAACAATGGAAGTGGCGATGGTGGAAGCTGTTTTGGAATCGAGGTATAGGCGGATACACGAAGCTGACGAATATGGAAATAGCAAGATTTGGATACAGATGAGGTCTGGTCAGAAAAGGTGAGGCGTTCATCGAATATGAAGCCGAGGTTTTGAGCAGAGTGAGTGATGTTAAGTGAGGAGTTGTGGATTTTGGCAAGTTGTTTTCTGAGACCAATGAGCAGAAATTCAATCTTAGAAGAGTCTAGTGTGAGAAGATTTGCAGTCATCCAGGACGAAATTCGATTTATAGCATTCTGAAGGTGATTTATGCTGGAGTCGAAGTGAGTCCACTTCGTCTGCTGTAAACGCTCTCATTGAAATACACGTGTCCAGAAGTCGTCGAGCACCTGAGTTCAGTTCAGTTCAGTTCGTCTGCTGTGAACACGGCTTAAGCGTCATCGCATATTCGAACTCACTGAAAGCAACGACGTCATTCATACTACGCGCGCATCCGCGAACGTTGTCAATTTTTCGATGAGGTTGATTACAACCGACACGTCGTAGATTGTTGCTTTTAGGTCTGCTGTGGCACGACCAGGCTGCAGCCCACACAATTAAAGCCGACCGGTGTGAACTTTTCGTAATATGCAGTAAAAATACAGTAATAGTAACAAAATATCGTCTTGATGGCGGCGGCGAAACGATGTTCTCGTGTAGCCGAAACGGGCAGGGTTCGACTTCCAGTATGGGATTTTTTATTAGTGTTCTGTAGTAACCGATAACCATAGCCCGAAAATGCACCGTTTTGAGCTGGAACCATGGAAGACGATGTCTCTTATGGGACAGACAGACAAAGAGACAAACGGACGGACGGACGGAAGACAGAGGGACGGATAGCAGCATTGCTTAATGCTTCCCTACAAAGGGGCATAATGATACATAAGCGGGAGACTTACACGAACACACTGGAACATTGCATTCTTCATATCTCACATATTCGTCCACGGTATAGCACCACACTCCAGCTGGCCAACGGGGATCGGGATTGCGGCAGTAGTTTTTTGCTTCCTTGCGACTTCCATCGGGAAATCTGTCGTCGGTGTAAGATGGAGACACCGTGTGCGGTGTGTTCGATGACCAAGGTTGACACAGCCTTCCACTACGCGTCCGGCTCACCGTTCCGTTGTACTCATGTCCCGCCGAATTTTCTAAGCACTCTATATTTACACAGCATAGACGCAAAACGTTCGAATAAAAACGTAAGAATGTGACGACATTTCTACAAGAAGCCAGCTCTGCTTCCGCAGATGGACCGCGAGACTCGCTGCATCAGTCGAAATCTGCATGGTTAACTGATGCACAAAGAAGTTGTGCAACAAATCCAAGACAAATCGAAGTAATGGAGTTAGAGGGATACAGACGACCGACGTGCAATAAACTAGGTGCGTCTGGCCACAATATGTCGACGTCGATTTCGACTGTCACAGGTGCAATCCACAAGCTCGACCGTCGACGAGTTTTGCTGACAGCACCATCGACTTGCCGTGGAGAAATCTTCTAAGTCCAGAGTTTGGGACAAAGTTCCAGAGGGAATTGCCCTTATTTTTGAGATACTAAAATTCCATTATAACACAGTGTAGGATAGGTGGAAGGACGCTCTCTTGTCAAAAACCAGCTCGATTCGTTCACCCGTTTCGATAGAACTCCAAATTGTGACAGACAGACGGACACGGACACAAGGCCATGGCATATACCGCGCTAGCATAGTGTTGCGCGGTAAAAACGACGCATTTATTATGTACAACTTTCATGCCTAATCTTAAATGGCATGTTCATATTACACTACTTAAACTAAACTTATCTAAACTGACCTGACTAGAATTCAACTGAACTGGATACTGGAGTTCTTAAGGTCCCGTGTCTATACATTTTTCTGCTTTCGATTCATTGCGGAAACTGAGACTAAAACATTTTTCATCTTTTTCCGAAAATAGGAAAAACTTAGAATTAAAGAAGCTGCCACCTATGTAGTTTATGTTTGTATAACTTAGTTTATGTTAACCGGGAAACAGACTTATGTTTAATTGGTGTCACGGATGAATTTAGTACTTTCTGACAGAGAAGTGGTCAGAGTAATTTGACTTAAGGACGCATCGCACGGATTGTTTTCTTGTATTCGCCAGTAGGCGCCAGTGCGCGTGTTTTGTCTAACTTCTGCTTCCTTGACGCGCCCTCGCTCTCCCAGTAGGGGCGCAATACAAATGACTCCGTTACTGTTACTGTTATATGTAGTTTTCGTGTATTTGTCATTGCATGTTGGTCTATGATGTGTGTCCATAAAGTTTAAAGTTTGAAAATTCGATAGCAGAAACAATTGTTCGTTGCGTACATTGCTTAAATATTGGTGTTATGCAGGGCTTTCTATAGATAGCTCACTCAGTGCAGCTAAATACTCGGCCTTTATTTCCAACGTTTGGTTCAAGGAAAAATTACTGACACTTTGTTCATCGTTGTACGCTCCTGAATTTTTCAGTCGTCTGGCTCACAGAAAAATTACACAAATGATCGTTGAATCATTGCCACAAAAGGGCAGAGCCTAACTACAGTACAGAATGCTACAACAAAAGTACCTTTGGTTATCGGTCATACTTTGTGCGAATGTAGACCGATTTTCAAAATGTTAATGGTAGATTCCGAAGAAAAGTCACTATGTAGGCCTATCTGTGACAGAAACTTCCACCCCACGTTCACTAAATTGCTACACTACCTTGCAACGTTTGAAATTCAAATTATACAGCTTATGCAACGCGAGACTTCATCTTTTCTTCAACCGTTAGCTGCATGATTGCAGTGACAAACCTCGCTGATCAAGACCGTCTCACTCCTTCTCGACGCGCTGCCACAGCTCTTCGACGTTCTTGATCTGCTTCTTGTGAATGCGGTCTTCCCACGCCACACAGTCGATGGGTTTAGATCTGAACTGCTGGACGACCACAGAGAGTGTACAATAAAGTTTTGCCGTTGTTTGCTTTATCTCATCTACCCTCTCCCGTGCTCGGTGTTCTCTCGAGGCCCTGTGCTGCTGCAGGAAAGTGATGTACTCAGCATATCTGCGTCAAATTTCAAAAGGTAGTGTAACAGTGCAGTGAATGAGAGGTGAACGTTTCTGTCAAAGGTGCGTCGAGTTTTCTTGGGAAAATATCGGTGAAAGAATTGCGAAAATTGGTCTATATTCGCATAAGTTATGGACAATAATCAAAGGGATTGTTTTATTGGTTCACGGTGTATTGTTCTGGAGTCGGACTATGACCACTGACAATGAAGACAGTATATAGTATTTGTGAAATATTTACCTTTGTGACTGTCATAGACAGAATCGCATCTGATATCATGGTTGTGTAGTTCGACGTCACTCAAGGCGATATCGGACAAGAACTGTAGGCCGTGCGTGGCGACGAATGCCACCTGATAGGTGCCCTCGGGAAGGCAGACTGACACCTTGTGCCAGCTGATGCCGTGATTGCCGCGAATCTCGAGCAGACGTCGTTCGTAGACGTGCATCGGTGAGTAGGTGTAGACGCACAGAGCCGCCGTCGTGTCGTCGTCGCTCAGCCACATGTGGAACGCGAACGACAGCAGGCTGCCTCGTCTGAACGACTCCGTCGGAGACCACAGAGTCACCTGATCGCCCGCCTGACCGATGTCCGATCTGACCGTTATGTATGAGCCTGAGATGCCATGCAGACCACAATAGTTGGCTCAAAAGCACCGAAGAGAACTATATTTCAGCCATGGCACAGCATAGTACATCAGAATTTTTCATAGCCTACCCAGCCTACCCACGTTGGTGGCGTGGCACAGTTGTAGAACGTCGGTCTCTGGCCGGCGAACTTTCCCTGTCCTGCGCTCGACCTGCAGCTGATGGGTGACCACTA
>Ga0126334_10000677_pt1 | contig 10087 bp, 5 predicted proteins | sample InaspJWI49metaG_FD_94491 | JGI IMG/M metagenome (GOLD analysis project Ga0126334, IMG submission 94491) | Marine gutless worms symbiont microbial communities from Oahu, Hawaii - Inanidrilus sp. 2 OAHU.JWI-49 metaG | ecosystem: Host-associated > Annelida > Digestive system > Unclassified | place...
TCAACGGTCCATGGCTCATGTTCAATGCTTTCATCTTCGCGTTACTCAAGTAAGTCACGACGTGCAATTTTGTGATTTTGTATTTTTTTCTGATAGGTAATGCAATGGTTTTTTGATTATGCATTTCTGAATAATTAATTAATCAAGTATGTAATTATTAGAATTCTATAACTTGGCTCAGTTGTCAACTAACTCGACAAAAAAGTTCATTCTACTTCCTGTAACATCACCAAATGTTGACCGATTGTCAGACTCTTTCACGGTTTTGTTGATGAATGGCGTCTTGCTTGCTTGTCATCGGCCACGGCCAGTCACAGTGACTCACAAGAGGCAGCACCGGACCCAGGCGACGTGACTGACTGACGTGTTGTTGGTATTGTTGCCTATGTTCCATGCTCCGTATGCCTGTGTATCTGTGTGTGGGACACATTGGTGAACTCTGCAACACGGCTGAACCAATCGATATGGGATGTGAACTCTGTGAGCCCAAGGAACCACTTGGGCGGGGCCCGGATCCCCGTCCCGAGATAGATCAGTCAGAGCACTTTTGTGGGGCCGTACTTGGGCTTGTCTGAGGTGGATATACATACGGTGACAGTGACGTAATTTCAAAGCCAGCTGACTTTCGCCGCCATCTTGTGGGTAAAACTCTGATAAATTTTTTTACTGTGATATTGCTGAAACACGATTTATCGGCAAGCTAGACAGACATTTTCACAAACCAACGGATCGAATGTTATTTAAATAACATGATAAATCTTCGCCCCTTAACTCCATACATTATGCCATGTTATACCCACAAAATGGCGATTGTATCGTGGCCATAGATTGTGATGTCACTTCACTCAACAACGTTATTCGCAAGAGGACAGCAGCGATGCGGCCACTCGCTATCGTTGGCATAACAGCTTGTTGACATGTGTGTGTGTGTGTGACAGCAACAAGGCGCTGGACTTCTGGCTGAGCCACCTTCAGTCGCACAAGTCGGTCCTGGCACGCCACTACCTCTCACCTGCCTTCCTCCTCGCCACCAGCACCGACGTGTCGGTCCATCGGCTCTACCTCGACCTCATCACCGCCGTCCAGCCGCTCGCCCAGCTCCCCTTCCACATCGACTACGACTTCGAGCTCGACCGGATCGACCGCGCCGAGCGGAGTCGGGCGGCCGCCGATCGCGACCCAGCGGCGGGGGTCCGGCGCTCGCTGGCCCGCCAGTCCTCAGTCCCCAGCGGCGGCGGCGAGGCGGGGGCCGACGTCGGCCGGCGTCTGCGGACCGTTCTGGGTCGGCTGGGCAGCAGCGCGACGCAGAGCCTCGTGCTGGCCAGGACCGCGCTTCAGGCCTCGTCGTCACAGACGTCCATCTCGCCGCCGGCTACCACCAGACCTCCCAGGTACGCAGACGAATGTCGCGTCCTTTTTATCTCCGTCACTGGGCGCCATGGGCCGAGTGGCCGACCGTTTTCAGTTGCCGATCTATCAAAGGCTTCATTGGCTTCAGACGAAACCTCCTCGTGCTTGCCATTACTGTAACCATAGTCTATATAATGCTAAGTTAACACTGTATTATTTCTGTTCTTCTCGTAGTATTGTTCACAGAAGATCCGATCACCAGTGTCTGTGTGACTGTCGATCCACAAATTGCCTACTAATTTTTTGTCCCTGGACTCCACTGGCGACCTTCTGGTGCACCTCTTTTTCCAAATCGTGGTCCACTGCTATTTGTTTCTTTTTAGAGCAGGATAACTCGAGCAGCTATCGGTGAGTTTTCTTGAAATTTCGGGAATTGATATAGGCCTACTGAGAAGCTGAGAAGAGAAGATAAAATTTTGAATGAGGACTTTACTAGTTTGAACTTCTTTTCAGCAGTTTATTGCAAGAAACACACAAGGTAAAGTGTGCGTGACCGTCAGTTTTTGTGCATCTGTTGCCTACCTTTATTATATTTTCGACCTGTCCATCTGTCTGTACATGTGTCTCTGTGCTTGAGTGGAGGCATTCTCCGACTGTCCTGTCGTCGACTTCTGGTGTGAGTTATTCGGCTCTTTCCTCGGTCGATGGTTGAAAATTGCTGGTGGATTTCCGTGAGATACGTCGCGGGTCGTGTGTGTTGCAGGCCTCTGTCGCTGCCGGCCAATCTGATCGACCTGAGTGTCAGCAACGAGGACCTCGCCTGCAGTGAAGCAGTGGGGCTCGACTCTTCGGCCGATTCGGTCGACAGCGCCGGGTTCTTCCGCCGCTTTGCCGACCACATGCGTGCCGCCACCAGGCCACGTGACCCCGCCGTCTACTGCAGGGGAGCTACCGACTACAGTTTCAGCCAGTCGCCCAGCTCGCCGGTTGTGAATCAGTCAATTCTCGTCCAGGCCGGGTTTGATCCGCCGACCGATGGTGACGAGGAATGTCCGACTGACCTCCAGAAAATGGACGTGAACTCGCCGTTTTTCATACAGAGCAGAGGAGATAGACCTTTGATGATGGACGCTTATGCAGTCTCCTCCATCACCTCTTCTGTCACTACTCCGACAACTTCGGCTTCAAAGCCGAGTGGCCAAAAGCGCTGGAGCGATTTCGGAACTCGCCTGGTCGGTTTCGTCGACAAGATTCTGTTGCCTGAAGTGGACAGGAAACCCACATCCCAGGTGCCGAGCACTAGATGTCAGCAGGATGCGAGAAGGTCTGGGTCTGAAGAGAGGCTGTGTAGTTTGACTGCAGCGCATGCCATTGGTCGCCGGTCCGTAGCTGGCAGACTTGGCAGCCAATCAGATACGAGTGACGTGATCCAGATGTACAGTGATATAGGTCGGTTGCGGCTGCAGAAAGACTTGGTGCAGGAGTCTGAGATGCAGCAGACAGCAACGGCCATTGGTTCACTGCAGATGAAGCCGTTCGCCACCAAAGAGACCAGTAATGATTCTGTTCTCAGGTATGAATATTTTTTTTATATTTTTTTTACATCATAGTGCTGAATACCTGAAATTGAACTGTTTGTTTTCCGGCATGTCTCTAAACACAAATTTGATCTAAGGCAGCTTGTCCATTGTGCTCGAAGCATTTTTGTAAGCATTCAGCAGCTGACTGTCAAAGAGCTCAGTTCAATGAATTTGCTGACCGTTTTTGAGGTTTGAAACATCTTCAGGAATAAGTTAATTAACAATTTGCTGGTGTGGAATTTGCATTGGGTCTCAGTGATGGGTGACATCACAGCTAGGTAGAAGTGATGTTGCAACATCATTTAGAATAAAACTGGCATTTAAGAAAACCATATATTTTGAGACTGTTGTGTAATTTGAAACAGTGTGATATTCCCCCTTCATGCTGGGTGACACAGTATGTTGCCTTGCTGGTAATGATTCTAACCTCCAGCATGAGATTTACCACGTCTTGTTGTGTTTGGCAATGTACACTACAGGTTTGTGGAGACATTGTGTCACTGTGTGGCGTCTGATAACGAGCAGCTGAGCTTCGAGAAAGGAATGCGATTGGCCGTGCTCGACGACGTCGCCGGTTCCGATTGGCTGATGTGTTGTCATGACAACCAAAGGGGACTGGTACATCGAGCCTGTGTTAAAACCACTAATATTTAGTGAAACATCAGTAATGGTGTTGCAGCTTTTTTGAAACAAACAGCTGTTGTCACATACATCTCAATGCCCCAGTTTATGAAGTGTTCTTGTTGATTTGCACTGAAAGTCTGTAACGCAGCAATACTCTGTACCTAGTCACGATGTGGCGGGCTTTTCAGTATACTGTTTCAAGGATCTGCCAATAGTGGTACGTGGCATTGCACATGATACTTTAATTGTCACAGTAGCCATCTTGGTTTGCTAGCTAGATCACAATAGTTGTGTATCCATTGCAACTGATTATGATGGTGATAAGCAAATGCAAATTGCGAACTATTCATCTTTAAGTTTTAGAGGCAAAATTTCAGTATAGTTAGTTTGATTGTAATAGCTGTCCTTTGTTTCTTGAAACATTTTCAAAGTTGGTAGATGGACCTGTTTTGTTTTATATTACACATGATAGCAGAACTGACGGTTTCCAACATGCAAGAATGTTATTAATATTCGGTAGTTTAGCAGTATCGTTTTTGCCTTTAGCAATTCAGAATGGTTACAGTGTATACGATGGTGAGAAGAAACTTGATTGTGGCTAGAATGTTTCTGGAGACTGAAAAACTGAACTTTTGAAAATGTGCCTGAACTGTATGGTTGGTAGAGTTGTAGCAGTGTTAGATGGAAGTGGTGCATCTTGGCTGCATTGAGCTCAATCTACAATTGGCTAAATATCTGTCGGTGTCTGTCATTATATGGTGATATTTATGACTCGTATGACAGCCTTTTCTTCTGTGTGAAATTTCTGCTTCTCGACTGGAAGTTTCTTCTACATTCCAAGATCTGACAGCCATTGCAATGTGCCCTGTACTATTTCTGTCGTTATTTTCAGCTAAAATGTCTTCTCTTTTATAGTCTTTATATTGTGTGTGATTCTCGTAACTTGCCATGTCTGACTCGGTATGCGACTCGTGTCGCAGCAATTCTGTTTTTACTTTGTGATTAGAAGTGAGTTGCAGTAGTTTAGTGACACTTTTGTGACTGGTGCACGTTGTGTTAGTTCTGCCCTGCGTCTGCGTTTCCGCCGCTGTTGTTGCTGTTAAGCCGCTTGTGTTAATGTTGACTGTTCTAGTCGTGCACTGCAATTGCTACACCTGAGTTACCTGTAAAGATCTTCGTGTATAGATTTGTTTGTTGTGTGCTTCATCCGAACTGCATCGTTTATGTTGTGATTTCGTACTGTCGTTTAGACACTGTATACTTTGTGTCCGCCGTTAATTTATTTGATTTGACAACTCTGTAGAATGTTGCAGATAAGCGTCTGTGCATTTGACATACTGCATTGTATGATGTTTTATCTGTGGTTACTTGATTAATGATTATCTCAAATTCTGATAGTTCAGAGGCCTGTACACACTGTGGAACTGGTTTGCTAGATGGATTGTAAAACAAGTCATATAGATTAATGGATGATTTGGATTGACATCCGTCTTAACAAATTGGATTGTTTAAGAATCATTTTTTCTACAGTTTAGTGGACTCATATTAAACAGATATAATCAGACTAAAAACGACACAGTTGAAATCTATACTCAAAAGTCAGATACATTATTAGCTACTTCCTTATTTGAAAATAATTCTTGTGGCATCAGAACAAGCAATGCCATTCACTTGTGCAGGCTTCAGAAATAAGTTAACAGTATGTAGACTTTACTGAAGTTGTTCATGGTCGCTGTTGAACCGTTTCCACTCAGGCCAGGGCACATGCAAAGCTTCCTTGTATAAGTGGGGTCTGACAAAGTCACTAATCTGCTGACGTGGAAACCCTCAGAGCATGGACCATATTGTGAACTCCTGTCTGTTGACCAAGATTGAAGGCGGTCTGACGATTCTAAATGAAGCTGAAGACGATGCTGTCAACTGGTTGAATTCGGTGGTGACTACAGCACTTTCACTTGCGAAATAATATGGAGGCATGTGTGTTTCAGTTTCATTGTTTATGTGGGCACTTGTATATGCTCTCTGCCTAGACCAATAACTGCACTGAATTTCAAGTTTCTTTAGTCAGTTGCCTTCAGTGCTTTGATTTGTCTTCAGTGCTTTGACGCTGTTGGTTGGGCGGCAGGAAGGGCATCTGGCCTGTAAAAAACAGAGTGGTGGGGTGCTGGTGTAGTTGTCTGTCTGGAGCTAGGTGCAGACTTGCATATGGCTCAGCTGATGCCACTGCCACTCACTGTCTCTTGCTTGAATAAAATCCAGATTGGTTTTACCTTTCTGGTACCAGCTCACCTGGGTAGTCCCTGAAAAAGGGCCGTTAAACGGGTGTGTGCGTGTGTGTTAGTCAGTTCCTGTAGTCTTACTCTCTGGTCTAGCATCTAGTGAGGCTAGGTACTACAGCATATTTCAGTTCCACTCAGTTCACTGTCGTTCGTCCAGAATTAACATGGTGAATCATTGCCTTGATGATATTGCTGGCAGTGAGTTCAGGCACGGTATCTACATAGTCTCTGCCCTTAGGTTGCTTGAGAAATTTACAGTCCTACTGCCAGATTGCACCATTTTGGAACCAGTATTTAAAAAAAAAACTGAGAGAACGAGCTCCTTTCAGTTCTACAGTTTGCTCCATATTTTAATTTGTTGCTGAACCTGCTTCCTCCCTCAAAAAGAGGGTTGATCTGCTCCCAGCAATCTTACTTACTTGTGCTAATAGTGGCATTGGTTGTAGAACTCTGCTCAGCTCCAAAGCAAAATTTCATTCAGTAACCCTGTGACTGATACTGTACTGCAAACATCATTGGCCAATCGTAAGACTACTCCCAGTGTAAATGCTGCATATCATTGAATAATTTTGTGTTTGTGTGAGTTACAATCTGGTTACTTGCTCACTTATTGTATACACTAAATAGCTTTAAGTATGTTACTTTTATTTTAAATGGCAAATTTTGTGTATAGTAAATGTAGATGGTTATATGCTATTAAGTAAAGCTGTTCACTAGTAAAATAATATGATGTACATGTATAATGTAATGAAGTCATATAGATCTGGAGTGCTCATTTTCGTGGTATGGTGCAAATTGGTGACAGTGGTGCATACGGGGCATGTGTAGAATTTATTTTTTAAATGTTAGCTGGTGTTGGGCTGGAACAGACTGATGCTTAGTCAATGCGTGTAATGTTTCCAGACTCGGCAGTTAGTGTTGTAGATGATCACTTGCTAAGACACTGATAGCCACATGGTCAATGTAGTGATAGTTGCCATACTAAATGTAACACACACACCCATTTAACGGCCCTTTGTCCGGGACTACCCAGCTGAGCCAGTACCAGAAAGGTAAAACCAATCTGGATTTTACTGAAGCAAGAGACAGTGAGTGGCAGTGGAATCCGCTGGGCCATATGCAACTCTGCACCTTGCTCCAGACTGATAACCACGCCAGAACCCCACCGCTCAGTTTTTTTACAGGCTGGATGCCCTTCCTGCCGCCCAACCAAGTGTCAAAGCACTGAAGGCAAAATGTAACATGTCAGTAATTTGTACAGCGTGTATGGTGAAAGTCTGCACTTTGAAAGCCTAAAACCCGTCATTCCTGGGTATCTTGACTATGTAAAGGAGAACGAAAGGTTTAATATCAGGTATGTCCAATGGGCATATCACCAGATAATAGTCTGGATGGATCTCCCTTGTCTCCTGGAACTGTGCACCATGTTTGTTGGTGTTATACTATCACTGTTCCTGTTGTTACTGTTACCACGGTGTAAAATAAATATTATTTTAAACCGTGCTATTACCAATCTGATATTTTCTGCAGTGTACGATCAACACTACATACATATGGTTTTATATGTTGGCTTTTTTCTAGCTGATGTAACTTCAGTACAGTGCCAGATTTATAGAGAGAATGCTACAGCTTAGCGTCTCAAATCAGCATGGGCTCGCAAAATTTTTAGAATTTATTTTAAATTTAAAATTTTATGACATTTTTGTGGTTACTCAACGTTCTGTTTTGGTACACCCTATGAGAGCTTCCGATATAACTTTCGAACAAGGGGCTTCATACATTTAAGGGTAAATCAGGCACTGACTTACTAGTTTAGCTTTACAGTGTATTGTGTTGGTAATGTTATTGTCTTGTTCAGTTCAGCATTACTATCATGATCATGCATATTGTATCCAATTTATTAGCAGGCGTGGCAATTTACTCTATAGTTTTCATCATATGAAATAAACAGCTCTAACGTCTAAGTAAGTAACGGTCAAAACGTAACAATACTTTCAGTTCAGATACTTAGTAAGAAAAAGCTGAAAAGGTTCTCAAATTCGAGTGCATAGAGTTAGTTGGTCTGGCTGTAGCTGTTTGCCTAAGTTGGCTAGTAGACTTTGAATGCTAGCACTTTGAGGTACTACGACAAGCTGGACATCAAACATTTAGTGACAGCCAGTGGAATCACCAGGTTGCCAACAGTGGGGTGGAAAACAGTCATATTCGACGGACTGAAGACCAGAGTAAAGTACAAACACGTGTCACGCTACCTGCTGAGTCGGTCTTTACCTGCCAGCTACATGCACTAACTATTAAAAGTTTCACAGGCAACAATACAGACAAGCATAGTATGAAAACTGCAGAGATTTCTCTCTCTCTCTCTCTCTCAACAGCTTATTTCATGCAATTCAGTACCAGGAAACTGCTTTGTCTGCATACGCAGTAAACAGTAACATCAAATGATGCTGACCAGAATGTCTTTGAAAACATGTCAAATTCATATGCAATTGTGCAACTCTAAGAGTAGTCCTAAGTCTAAAAAGTAACTCAGCATCAAAGACTGTTGTCACTTGTTCAATCAGTGGCTGGTAAATGCAGTAAACAAACTGGTGTTGTTAATGCCTAAAAATGTGCTATATAAAATAACACATCAAGTCATCCATATGCAACCAGTTTATTAACTAAAGAAAAAACGCCAAACAAAACAAATTCTAATCACACCTGGAACGGCTAGATAGAAAATACTCCCAGTGGTGCCACTACAAACACATATACACGTATGTATTGCAAAAACACGACATGCACATATCTTGTAGAGAATGCTGACACACTAGAACATGTTATATACACCTGAGTGGAATGTTTACATTCTCCATACACTGCATCGTATTGCAGTAAGCCGCAATAAATACTGTCATTGACAACGACAAAATGTATCAGGAATGTTGACACTTCAACTGTGCATTCTGTGGTTTACAAATACTGACACGAAAAACACGTAAATAAACAATGTGTAAAGAACAAACGTGCCAGACAAATACAACAATACCGTGTAAAGAAAACAAATGATAAACGCAATGTTTGAATACAAAAAAGCAAACAACTCTGACTTGATGCATGAAGATTCTGTCAAACCAACATCACTGCTTCTGTGCAGACTTGCCACAGAAAATACTGTTTTGGTTTTTATGTTTAACCAGCATTCTCTTCAGGAATTACTGCAGGCTGGGCCAGTAACCAACAAAACAGAACCTGTGGGATAAGTGGAGCTGGTTGTTATAGGTCAGGGGCCACACAAAATCACCCATTGGACCCCGTAATCTTACGATCATCTTATGATAATACCAAAGTTATGATTGACTTACTATACACGTCTAAAAACATTTGTAAACATTTAAAAAATGTTTTTTGAAGGATGCAAGGCTTTTCTTAGGTATAATTCAAATGAGCAAATTCTTAGGTATGATTCACTTGCAAAATCGTAAGATCGCCTGAGATAGTGTTCGTAAATTAGCATACATTAGCATTCCTGAGAGAAATCTTAGCACATTGTAAGTCATTACCATAAGTCGATCTTACAAAAAACTTGAGATAATCTGATGACAAATCGTAAGATATTTTGTAAATCGGGCCCCAGATGTCTTGCCTCTCACCAAAGCAACAGTGTAGGAAACTCAAAGCACTGGCAGTAACCACATAAAATCATGCATTGGACCACGTACTTACAGGTTGCACCAACTCCTGAGGGTACCACACCCCTTACATCAGCTGTCGGACAATATTACATACCATCAAAATACTTCCCAGTGCATTAGGGGTTCTTAACGATAATATGCTATATAAATCCATACACACACACACACTTCTAGGAAACATGGCACAATATAAAGCACACAACACCAGTCAGAGAAACATCCTCTGATTTGTCTCAAGCCAAATATTTTTTTCCAGTAATAACACAGTTACACACACACACACACCCGTTTAACGGCCCTTTGTCCGGGACTACCCAGGTAAAACCAATCCGGATTTAACTGAAGCAACAGACAGTGCGTGGCAGTGGCATCAGCTGGGCCATATGCAAATCTGCACATCGCTCTAGAGCCATGCCACCACTCGAAGTTTTTTACAGGCCGGATACCCTTCCTGCTGCCCTACCAACAGTGTCAAATCACTGAAGGCCGTAACATAACATACAGTTACACTTTATTATAATGTAAAACATAATCAGATGTTTCTGAGTAGATATCCACAGAATATGAACATAAATAA
>Ga0126334_10000678_pt1 | contig 10084 bp, 8 predicted proteins | sample InaspJWI49metaG_FD_94491 | JGI IMG/M metagenome (GOLD analysis project Ga0126334, IMG submission 94491) | Marine gutless worms symbiont microbial communities from Oahu, Hawaii - Inanidrilus sp. 2 OAHU.JWI-49 metaG | ecosystem: Host-associated > Annelida > Digestive system > Unclassified | place...
GCATATGGTCCGACACCCGCATGGAGATCTTTACCTCGTCAAAGCGGATCGGGCCGAATCCCGGGATCTCGTTCGGAATGATTTGAAATCCGGCAATATATTTTTCAGGATCGAAATGGCTGCTGTTTTTATAAACTTCACAAAAAGCACCGATCATCTTCACACCCATGGGTGAAAACCGATCCTGCACATGAAACCATTGAATGCTCATCTCCGGGTGCAGCTCACCCCGGCGCAGTCTTTCGACTTGACTTGCAAACTTTTCGGCCTGGATAGTTTTGAGCTGTTCCAATACCCGATCCGATTCATCCGACAACCCTTCCAGGCATACCCGAATTCCCATATCCGGTCCGTTCTGATAATATCCGGCCGCCCCCAGGGTATCGAGATAGGCCCCCACTTCGTCACAGGGCATTGTCCCCCGGGTGGTCTTTATAAAATAGTTTTCTCCGTTATCGCTTTCCCTGATTTCCAGCAACCCCTGGCGCTGGGTTTCCAGGGCCACTTCGCGATTTTGGGAAGCCAGGCGCCCGTCTACAAAAAAACCGTCTCCCACCGCGCCGATGGCAGCCATATAGGCCAGATCCTGATTGGATGCATCCAGAGTGCGCGCAAACAGGTAACAGGTTGTCGAGGCGGTAATGTCGCGGTCGCCCTTTAAACCGAACAGCTCCGGGTCCAGGTTGTGAACCATCGAGTCGGTGGCGGGCGCGGCCTTGTGATGATCGAGGATCAGGGTCAGGTTGCGTCCCCGGTTCAGATCCGAGATCAGCGGTGCGATGCGACCGGCAAAATCGGTAAAGACAATCAGTTCCCCCTGCTGTTCAAATACCTTTTTTAATACCGCGGGGTATGGTTTTTCCAGGCAGAAGCGGCGCACCTGAAATCCCTGTCTTTCGAAGGCCCGGGTGAGTATCGCCCCCGAGGTGAGGCCGTCGGAATCGTTGTGGTGGAAAAGCTGGACCACTTTTTGCGGCCAATGTTTTACCTAGTCAATCGCCTCTTCCATTGCAGTTATTAATTTTGACGGCATTTTCCGCCTCCTTTGCGCGCGCAGTGGAATCTATGGGATGTTATAGATTTCACGGCTGCGAGATTATCTTTGGATTTCAAGTTAGGGGCTTCGCCCCAATTGGAATGTTGGAATGATGGAATATTGGAAAAATGGGTTTTGGGATACTGGAGTGTTGGGTTAATGGCAATAATTGTCTTGAAGATAAAATTGAAAATGGATAATACCTTTAAAAAAACCCACTATTCCATCATTCCACCATTCCATTATTCCATGATTGAGGCAAAAACTCAGACCTCAAAATACCTTATATTTTCATTAAGTTGTAGAAATTCCGAGACGTTTAATTATCAGCGGTGCCTGTGATCAACCGGCGTGGGCCTGCGGGTCGAACAGTATAATTCTAATGCTTTGCTGCCGAAAATAAAGAGGAAATGGTGGTTATTTCGGTTAAGCCTTGTTTAATCGAGACAAAAATCAAAGTCAATTTTTTTCCTGCTATCCGGACCGTGCGCAGGAAATACTCCAGGTATAGAGAACCCGGCTTCGCTTGGCTATGCCGCTTCGTAAGAAATAAGCGTGACAAGACCAGGCGACCGGTCTCAACTTTGAACTCACCCAATAGGGTTCATATTCAGTCGTCAAATATGAACTCACCGTTCCAAAACATGTCGCCGTACCAAGATCGGATCATCGGTTATAAAACCGTCGACATCCATTTTCAGCAGTTTAATAATACTCTCCTTAGTATTTACCGTAAAAGGAAAAACTTTTATCCCCACCTGATGCATCTGAGTCACCAGGTCAGTGTTCAATTTACCGTATTTTGGATGAAATGAGAAAGCTTTGAGCTGCTTACACAGGTTGACGGTGTGCGAATCAGAAGATTTCTTGGTAATAAGTGCCAGCGGCGGATGGGCCGGCACAGCGGCGATACGGTTTAGAATATCGGGATCGAAACTGGAGAGCATGACACGATCAAACGCTTTTTCGCGATGCAACAAGTCTAAAACTAGCTGTTCGATGCCGGTCGGCCCAGGTCGGCCCTGAAAGGTGTAAGGTTTGAGTTCGATATTCGCTACCCCGCGGCCATTCGCCAGATCCAGCACTTCTTCTAACACAGGCAATCGTTCATGTGAAAAACGCGGATGAAACCAGCTGCCGGCATCCAGCTGTCTAAGTTCCTGTAATGTATAGCGGCAGACCTTGCCTCTGCCGTTCGTCGTCCGCTTGAGATTGTCATCGTGGATCACCACAACCTGACGGTCTTTTGTCAAAGTCGTGTCCACCTCGATCATTTGCGCCCCGGCATCAAAGGCAGCCTTGAAAGCAGGAATCGTATTCTCCGGATACCGCGCCCGATAACCTCGATGGGCAATCACTAGCGGACGCTCAGACAGTAAAGGATGCATGGTCAGTTATTCGCAATTCGTATTAAGATGATAAAGGAGTATAAAACCGGCTCGACACCCAAGGAATAGGGGTTGCGAGTTTCGGGTTGCGGGTTACGAGTTTCGAGTTATGGTTGCACTTTCCCTGCTGTTGTGAGTAATCAACACGAAAAGTATAACTCACGAACATAAGCTATATTTCTTTTTAACCAGCAACAATTTAAGCTTTATTAATTACATTTTCGCCAGTACCCGTAAGGGGGCTTGGTTGGAAATATGACGCGTTTTCCGGTTACGCTTCCACATGAACCCGCAACCCGCACGCTTCAGTAGATACACTGATCACGGATCTGATTCCTATACGATTGATTTATGAATAAAGGGAAGCGAATTCGCCTATAGACAGGTGTCGGTTTTTCAGTCAGGACAGGATCATACACTTTTCCGGATTGAGTAACAGGTAAAGTTCTTGTCCCTCTTCTTGCGGTAAATGATGCGGAACCTGCACTCTGATCATCGTGTCGTTCACGCTTACGAAAAAATACAGAAAGTTGCCCAGGTATGCCTTATGAACGATGGTTCCTTTGAACAGGTTCTCACTGGATTGAGGCGGTTGCGTAAATACTTCCACATCTTCGGGGCGAATGGATGCATATACTTTGTCTCCCGGCGATGCTGCCGTGTTGCCGGCGGTCTTGCATAGCAACTTTTCGCTGAATTCAGTGCGAACGCAAACCGTGCCCGCATCCTGAAGAGACGGGACGATTTCCCCGGAAAAAAAGTTCATGGTGCCGATGAAATCGGCGACAAATTTATCGGCGGGTTTTGTATATATCTCATGCGCACTGCCGACTTGCACCACGTTTCCCGAATTCATGACGACAATTCGATCCGAAATAACCATTGCCTCGGCCTGGTCGTGGGTTACGTAGACCGATGTAATGCCCATACGTCTGACCAGGTTTTTGATTTCAAATCTCAACTCTTCTCTGAGCTTGGCATCCAGGTTGCTCAGTGGTTCATCCAGCAGCAGTACTTTGGGATTTCCCACAAGCGCCCGCGCGAGCGCCACCCGCTGCTGCTGCCCGCCGCTCAGTTGGGCCGGGTATCTATCTTCCAGACCACTCAACCCGACCATTTCCAATACCTTTCGCGCTTTTTCCCTGATTTGCTGCTTGGACATCTTCTGGATTTTCAAGCCATAAACGATATTGTTATACACTTTCATATGCGGCCAGACAGCATAGTTTTGGAACACCATTCCGATGCCTCTTTTTGACGGCGGGACAAATCCTTTTGACAGCATGGGCTGACCGTCAATAATGATATCCCCGTCTTCCGGTTTCTCCAATCCGGCGATGCAACGCAGGGTGGTTGTTTTACCGCAGCCGCTCGGCCCAAGCAGCGTCAGCATTTCCCCCTGGTTGATTTCAAGCTGTATGCGATTTATGGCCACGACGTCCTTAAAGCGCTTGAACAGGCTTTGGATCTCAATGAATGCCATTTAATCAGTCTCCTTTTATAAACCTTTACTTTTCGCCGGCCCCCCAAGCGGCTTTGAGGACGCCTCCCCCGATTCTGGATATGATCAACAGAAGAATGAAAGTAATCACTATCATCAGAAAAGCCATGGCGGAGGCGATTCCGAATTCCATGCCGCGATGCCAGTTCAGATAGATTCCAATCGGCAAGGTTTCCCATCCGCCGCGATAAAGAAATATCGCGGTTGATATCTCCTGGAAGGCCATAATAAAAAACATCACTACACCGACGAGCACCCCTTTTAACAGCAACGGTAATGATATGTAGAAAAATGTTCTGATTTTACCGGCGCCCGATACTTCGGAGGCTTCCTCGAGCGATGGGTCCAACTGCAGGTAGGAGGAATGCGCCATCCGCAAAAAATAGGGAAGCCGCCGGGAAAACAGGGCCAAGGGCATGATGATCCAAAACGTGGCCAAAGGGATATCATGCCAGAAGGCCAGGAGATAACTCACACCGATGGCGATGCCCGGGAACGCCAGCATCAGTGTGATAACAAAGTCGAGGGCATCTTTGCCCGGGACACGGGTGCGGACGATAAGATAGGCAACAGGAAGCCCGAATGCGATTCCGAAAACCAGGGCGATTCCGCTGAATAGGAAGGAATTTTTTATCAAAGCCGGGCTTTCCATTAGAATGAGTCTGAAATTTTCAAGGGTCCAATAGGTAGGGAACGGCTCAAAAACCCATCTCCTGGAAAAGGCGCCCAACCCCAACACGATCGGAATGAGCAGAACGAGGACAGCGGTGAAAACCATGTATACATAAGCGCCCGATTTCACCCACGCGCTTGGCTCAATCACTCTGCCTTCGGATGTTGTCCCTTTCGAAAGACCGGTATACTTTCTCTTCTCGACCCACCACCTGGCGAATAAAAAAAGAGAAATGCAAACGACGGAAGAAACGACCACCGCCACGATGCCCATGTACTTGCGGTGCACATCCGTAAAGTGATAGGCGATGTTGATATACGAAACCGAGGGTAAAAAATCAACCTGCCCAAAAATCAATGGTGTGAGCCAGTCTGTAAAGGGCCACAGGAATACGAGGACGGCGCCCGCCAGATAACTCGGGGTGCAAAGCGGCAGCGTGATGGTGAAAAATCTCCTGAAGCCGCTGGCTCCCTCGACTTCGGCCGCTTCTTCAAAGGAGGGATCTATGTTGGTGAATCCGGCGGAAAGACCAAGGACGATAAATGGCAGCATGTGCAAGGATTGAATGAATACCAGCCCGTGTAGCCCGTAGATGAAATTGATGGGATTTTCGGTCAACCCCATCTCCATAAGGAGCAAATTCAGCGTTCCATACTTGCCAAAAAAGATGATAAATGCAAAGACACCGGCGAAAGCAGGTAAAACAATTGGTAAAAGGATAAGGGCTGTGAATACGGTCTTCCCCCAATGCCGGTATCTCGCCAGAATATATGCCAGAGGCACCCCGAACACAGTGGTTGTCAGAAGTACCAGCGTACTCAGAAGCAAAGTATTTCCAAAAGTTTTAAGATAATAGGCGTCCTGGAAAAACTCCAGGTAATTGCCTATGCCCCATTCACCTGTTTTGGCAATTTTGAAGCTTTCCACCACCAGATATGACAGCGGATAAATCACCAGGAAGGCAATCACCAGCCACAGAAGCGCTGCCAAAGTTATACTGCCGCGAGACATACCAGATCCTTTGCTTTGATTACTTAAATGTACGGGCGAGCTAACGCTCGCCCGTCAATCAAGTCCGGAGAGTATTCCGATTTAATGATGCCGTTATGGCGCCACAAGCAGGGCGCGGGCTTTGGATGCCGCCAGGCGGGCTGCAGCATAATTACCATCTACCTCAAAAAGCTCCCTGGCTTCTTTAATTTTGGCATCAGCCTTCGTCACGTCCATCATTTCGGCTTTGGCCGCGTTAATTTCTCCCTCAACTTCCTCGATCAGGAACAGGCTGCTTTTTAACTCGCCCCACTTTCGGTAAATCTCATACTCATATTTGCGGTTGACATCGTCCCACCTTTGGGCTGCAAGATCCAGATCGTAATCAATGAATCCGACTTTCAAATCCCAGAATGAATCAACGCCCAGTGCTTTCTTGGCGTGCTTGGCCATTTCAACGCCTTCTTTTTCCCACACGGAAAATTTAATGTCCGTCCTGGCCGCGAAGTAACGACCCTCCAGCACGTATTTTTGTCCGTCCATGCTGAACAACCAGTCCAGAAAGATCTTCCCGTTGGCTTCATTGGGAGCGCCTTTCAGCAAAGCCACGGCCTCCGGAACCAGGATGGTTTTTTCCGGGAGCAAATCACGGACAGGATAGCCATCTTTGCGCGCAGCCATGGCGTTCATTTGCGGCTGCGCGATTCCGATGGGAGCTTCGCCGCGACTCGTTAATTGGGTCGTATCTGTACTGCCGGTGGAGAAGCGGGCCAACTGCGCCGCCAATAATCTCAGATATTTCCAGGCTTCCTTTTCGCCGAATGCCTGTATAAGGATTTCTACTGTTTCATGCATTGTGCCGGAGGCATATGGCAGCGTATGCACGATATTGCCCCTGTAAATGGGGTTGAGCAGATCCTGCCACGTTTTGGGCGGCGGCAGCCTTAATTTCTTCAATACCTTCTCGTTGTATAGATTCGTAACAATCCAGGGCGCAAAACAGGTCCAATAATCATCTTCATCCTTGACCTTCATGCCGCCCCATTTGGCGGGAACCATATCCCAATCTTTCGGCCGGTAAGGTACAATCAATCCCTCTTTCTTTGCGATTTCATGCGCTGGTGCGCCGGCACCCAGGAAGATATCGGCATCCGGCTTGCCGCCCCATAGTCTCACCTTATCCAAGCAGACAGGCCATCCGCCCGGCTTGACGAACGTGATCTCTATGTCCTTGCCATAAGTCTTCTTATAATAGGCTTTAAAACCTCTGTTCAAACTCTCGGCCAACTCGGTGTAAACGGGTCCGACCCAACCGAGTTTTTCTGCCGCCAGTGCCTGCACAGAAAAAATGGGCAGGAGCAGCAGCGCCATTGATAGGGCGGTGAAGATTGTTGTGGTCAACATACTTTTTCTCATTTTGGCCTCCTTTCAAGTGATAATGTTCCTGCAAATTTGGCTACCATGACAGGTTGCATATATAGACAAGCGAATATCGGCTTGTTTAGGTAGGTTTGCAAAAGAAGGGGTACAGAGGAGGTTTCCCACATATGAACATCCATAACCGTGCCTTTAATCCGTGAGCGGGCGCTTGTCTATCAAATAACCAATATAAGCGGTGAATTTGTCGGTCGCTTCAAGGAGATCAGGCTCCGATCCGCAGTGATTTCAGGTGATACAATCGAATTTCCAATTGTCGTAGTAAGCATAGAAGCGCAATAAACTGCAACCTAATCGTCAATCTAATTCTCCGTTTGCGCATGTGTCAAGAAAAAAGGGGCCAAATTAGTTCCAGCCTTGATTCGTGAATAACAATTGACATCATTTTCCGGAGAGTGTTAGGAAAAAACTAGGAATATGTAGGCTTCGATTTCTGCCCGCGTTAGATTGCAGGCTGAAATTCGGAAGCTAAACCGAGCGGCCTGCTCGCTGAACTTTCACGGAAGGAGGTTAGCATGATAAAATCATTAAAGCACCGTCATTTTATGCGGACAACCGGATTCTGTGTTGTAGCCCTTTTGATGCTTCTGGGCACAGTCGGTCCGGCTTTGGCTGACAATTGCAAGAATCGCGGCGATCTTGATACCCGCTATTGCGACGAAAATAAAGATTTTCTGGCTGATACACCGCAAGCTTCAGATGAATTGCTTGATCCGAGAACTCTCGTTTTTTCCTACACCGCAGTTGAGGATCCTTCTGTGTACGAAAACGTTTTCAGTGAACTAATGGACCATATTGCCAAAAAGACCGGTAAACGGGTGAAGTGGTATGGGCCGGAGTCTTATGCCGCTCAAGTGGAAGCCATGCGCTCAGGCCGTTTGCATGTTTCCGGCTTTTCAGCCGGGGCCACCGTATACGGTGTCAACCTTGCCGGCTTTCACCCTGTGGCTATGATGGGCAATAAAGACGGCACTTTCAGAGGGTACCAGCTGTGGCTGATCACCCACAAGGATTCCGATATTAAAACAGTTCAGGACTTGAAAGGACGCAAGATCGCGCATGTAACCCCTTCATCAAACTCGGGTAACCAGGCACCCCGGGCGTTATTCAAGGATATGGGCATTGTACCGGATGTGGACTACAAGGTAATTTACTCGGGCAAGCACGACAACTCTATTCTGGGCGTTGTAAATCGGGACTATGAAGCCGCACCCGTGGCCTCCACCGTTATGCAGCGCATGATGGAACGGGGGGTTTTTGACGGTTCACAAGTCCGCATCATTTGGAAATCTGATCAATTTCCCGGTACTTCTTACGGATATATTTACAATTTGGACCCGAAATTGCAAAAGCAAGTACGCGAAGCCTTTCTGACCTTCGATTGGACGGGCACAGGACTCGCTAAGGATTTTGGAAAGCGAGCCAACGCCTTTATTCCGGTCGACTACGAAAAGCATTGGAATGTCATCCGTACCATACAAAAGGCAAACGATGTGGTTTACACCCAGGAAGCTCTTAAAGCCCTGAAAGTAAAAAAGAAAAAGAAGAAAAAGAAAAAGTAATGATGCCAATATCTTAGTATTGTAAGGCCACCGTCTGTTCTCAACCAGCGGTGGCCCCACCTATGAAAGAAATTATGTTAGCAATTACAGATCTTTCAAAAGTCTATCCCACTGGGACCGTCGCACTGAAAAAGGTCAGCTTCGCGGTAGACCAGCCCCAGGTAGTAACGATCATTGGTCCTTCAGGGGCCGGCAAGAGCACCCTCATTCGTTGCATTAACCGACTGGTGGAAGCAACATCCGGCAAGGTTATGCTTGGCGATATTGATGTCCTGTCTTTGAGCCGACGTGAACTGCGCAAAGCGCGCCGGCGTATGGGTATGATCTTTCAGGAATATAACCTGATTGAGCGTTTGACAGTAATGGAAAACCTGCTTTCCGGCCGACTGGGCTACGTCGGTTTCTGGAAGGCCTATCGACGTAAATTCCCTCCTAAAGATGTTGCCGCCGCTTTCAAACTTCTCGACCGTGTCGGGCTTTCAGGTTATCAGGATACACGCGCAGATGCACTTTCCGGAGGTGAGCGGCAGCGGGTGGGTATCTCGCGAGCGCTCATGCAGCAGCCCGATCTGTTGCTCGTCGACGAACCCACTGCGAGCCTTGACCCTAAAACCTCCCGCCAGATCATGCGGCTTCTGGTTGAATTGGCCCACGAACGCGGTACTCCGGCGCTGGTAAACATACATGATGTAGGCCTGGCACAGTCTTTCGCCGACCGCATCATCGGCTTAGCCAAAGGCCGGATCGTCTTCGAGGGTTCACCCCAACAGCTAACAGCTGGTGTTCTCACCCGGATTTACGGAGAGGAAGATTGGAGCACGACCATCCGAAAGGTCGACGAGGATGACGACCAAAGCCATACCAAGCGTAAAAACAGCATTGAAAGAGAGGTGGCTGCTGGATGAACGCTTCCTCCGAAACGCAGGTCAATCCGGCGCTTAAATGGCACCGGATTCGAATGATAGAAAATCCCCTGCTTCGTTACGGTTTAGCGTTCTTGGCGGTCGCTTACATTTTTTGGTCCGTAAGTACCCTCGAAGTTGACTGGCAACGGATAGCCAATGGGCTGCCTCGGGCGGTAAGTATGATTGCCAGGATGATTCCCCCCGATTTCAGCCGCTCGGAACTTCTAATCAGAGGTGTACTGGAGAGTGTTCAGATGGCATTGGCCGCCAGTTTTTTCGGCATGATCCTGGCCGTACCCCTGGGCATTTGTGGGGCTTCCATTCTTGTACCTAAGCCGGTTTACCTCATAGGCCGCACGATTATCATTTTGTCACGTACTTTTCACGAAATCATCGTCGCCATTCTATTCGTTAAAATTTTCGGCTTTGGTCCGCTTGCCGGGATTCTGACACTTTTGGTCTCCAGCACCAGCTTTATTTCCAAAATGTTGGCCGAAGATATCGAAAATATGACTCCCGGGCAAATTGAAGCGATTCGCGCAACCGGTGCCGGTTTTTTCAAGCTTTTGATCTATTGCATTGCCCCCAAGGC
>Ga0126334_10000683_pt1 | contig 10074 bp, 6 predicted proteins | sample InaspJWI49metaG_FD_94491 | JGI IMG/M metagenome (GOLD analysis project Ga0126334, IMG submission 94491) | Marine gutless worms symbiont microbial communities from Oahu, Hawaii - Inanidrilus sp. 2 OAHU.JWI-49 metaG | ecosystem: Host-associated > Annelida > Digestive system > Unclassified | place...
GTGTGTGTGTGTGTGTGTGTGTGTGTGTGTGTGTGTTACATTGATAGCTTTTGTGCCTTCAGTGCTTTGACACTGTTGGTTGGGTTGGTTGGGCGACAGGAAGGGCAACCGGCCTGTAAAAAACTGAGTGGTGAGGTGCTGGTGTGGTTATCTGTCTGGAGCGAGGTGCAGACTTGCATATAGCCCAGCTGATGCCACTGCCACTCACTGTCTGTTGCTTCAGTAAAATCCAGATTGGTTTTGCCCAGAGTTGTAGCCAGTACTCAGTCATTCAAGTACCAGTACAAGTACCAGCACTTGAGTCTCAAGTACCAGTACCAGTACCACTGTACCAGTACTTGTAGTCAGTATCATGCTGCTGCATCATATAGGCTCGTACAAAATTTGAAGTCAACGACAAAACATAACATAATGTACAGTCGGATATACAACAATGCTTTACAATTGACAATTGATCAAACTGAATCCGACAACCACCACACACAAATCAATAATCTATTCAGTATTTTTAGACAAACTGTCTAACTGACAATCTACACATTACAATTACATTGAGTCTCAAGTACCAGTACCAGTACCCATGTCTCAAGTACAAGTACCAGTACCAGTACTTCAGTTCCAAGTACCAGTACCAGTACAGGTACTTGAAAATGGTACTTAAGTACAGATCAAGTACCAGTACAAATACCCAGTACTACAACCCTGGTTTTGCCTTTGTAGTACCGGCTTACCCAGGTAGTCCCAGAAAAAGGGCCATTAAACGGGTGTGTGTGTGTGTATGTTACATTGATAACTTTTTTAATGACTAGTATGTAATACTTACTGTTAGTGTTAGTCCAGTATAGTTTTATTTTTTACCGAATTGGGGCAAGTTTGAGGATAAGATTGATGTCTTAGTTCTTTCTGATTATTTTGTCTGTCATATTGCACAGCATACTGTTTCTAATTAACATTATTTTTTCTGTCACTATTTTTAATAAGTGAGTGCTCATTTAGCATTACGCTGCTGGGCATAAGTGGTAGGTTAGAGTTACTGCTTTATGTACACTTTGGTGCTTAGACACTGGAATGGGTGGATGAGGAGTACTCAAGGGGGAACTTGCTGACCCACGTTCACCTGGAAACTGGCTGTTAAATGGCATTTTGGCATGTAAGTTTTATGCGGCATTTTAAACAATATGCAGACCGCATAAACACCAAATATGTGGCGGAAAAATGGTACAGAATTGCTTGAAACCAACTACCTCATCTCCTTCTACAGGTGTCCAGACACATGGATGGTGCCGTTCTGTTGGCAACCAGATGGTTGAGGTAACAATAACCGAAATATGTAGCAGTCGCATATTCGCATAGAACTGACATGCCGAGAAACTAGTACCATGAATGCTCGTTATGTTGCTACATGATAACTTCTCCAAGTATTGTTATAGTCTATTTTTGCAGTTTTAGCAGTCTGTTTCAAAGGCTGTGTTGGTTGTTTATCACAGCAGTTAAGATCCAAAACAAAAAAATGTTTATTTGGGTTTGAGAAAGTATTGTCTTGTCACTGTGTCAGCCGTCGTCATCATTATTACAGTGTTGATGTAATGTGGTGCAGATATGAATAAAGCGAGGCAGGGTCCAGTGGTGTCTCGACCACCACCAGGCCTGCCAAACCCATACACCGTCGGTGGTTGCACACATCGACTGTGCCTGTCCGTGGCCAGTCAGAGTGGCCGATGGTAGTCTCAGACCAACACAGCTGGCTTCCACTGACACTGTGTGCTTGTCTGTTAGGTACTGTGTTAACGTCTAACTGGCTGCTATTTCTCCTCTTTTTAGTTAAGATTATCACACGTGGCTATTATAGTGGACCAAGCTGTTGTCATTATCGACACAACAGTATGACGTGTCTTTAGTGTGATGTTTCTTCAGAATATTATTGCACTATTGTGTCATTAGATGACCATGTACATTGTTATTACATTGTGCCTTCAGTGCTTGTGTCTTCAGTGCTTTGACACTGTTGGTTGTGCATCGGGGAGAGCATCCAGCCTGTAAAAATTGAGTGATGAGGTGTTAATGTGATTGTCTGTATGAAATGAGGTGCAGATTGTGTATGGTCCAGCTGATGCCACTCCAGAACCCCATCGTCTCTTGCCTCATTTAAACCAGGACTAGTTCCTTTCTGGTACCAGCTTACCCAGGTTGTAATGGAAAAGAGGCCATTAAACAGGTTTAGTCTTGTGTGATTAGAGTATGCATATTCACTCCCAAATATCACTGTATATCACTTGAACACACGCAGCAGCCGTCTAGTTTGTCACTTGATATTAATGCACAGGGTGGAATCCTTGCAGTGCAATACTGTCACGATTACAGACAAAGGTATTTATGAGTTTCTTTTGTTGTTAGAATTGAAACTCTTTCACAGGTTCATAAACACAAGGCCATTTTGCCGAAGCATTTTTTCTCAGGTAGAGAATGTTGATTTTTTTGTGTGTATAGATATTGTGAGTTTTCACTTGTTACAGCCAGTGTGTTCTGCTCATGTGCTGTTGTGTTTTTATTGCAACGAAACAGACACAAGTGTCTGTGAAACTATAGTTGTCGTTGTTGTGTCGGGTATTTAGTGAGATTTACACTGAACTTCAGTGGCCTTAGCTTAGCTGTGTTCAGTTGATTTCCATGGCTTTCATTCTTTCACCATGCACACTCACAGTCTGTTTTTGGCCATTTTTCAAATGAACCTGTGTTAGCCAGCAGCTTCATTGATCTTGTTTGTTGCAAGACTGTGTCGGGGTGCCGTTCTTGGTGCCCAGGAATCACTCACTGAACCTCGTTCTTTGTTCATACACTGAAACTTTTCCTACCAAGATAAGGGTCATACCTTTTTATGCAGAGTTTCTTGTCACCAATATCTCGCGTTTTTATGCCTTCACCCATCCTATAGATGCATCCAGAGATATTACCCAGTGTCTGAAAAGAACGCCACCATATAATTTCTTGAGTAATTCAGTGAAATTGAACCAATTTGAAGAATTTTTGCTACACAGAAAATCTCACTTTGATAGGGTAATAATGGTTGAGATTGTGCTATATCATTCTCTTAGATTTTACAGTATTTGTTAGCATAACTTTGGATGGATTAGACAAATCTGTCTTGTATAGTGATGCCTACAGATTTTTGTATGTTTTAGATTTTTACTTTTTGTGATATTTTTGTGTGCCTTAAGCTGTTTTTGACCAATATATTGCTCATGATTAATTTTGAGTTTACAACAAAGGCCCAGTGCAGTTTTACTGTCCATTACCTCAGATTCTCTGGCATATGGTTCTTTCTGCTTGCAGTGTAAAATTGTAAATTTGTTGTTTGTTGATTTTCCCTGTTGTCACTGTTATGTAATGTTGTTGCTAGTCGCTAATGTCTCTTTCTTGTCATTATACATATACACTGTGGATGTGGACACTGTAACACACATACACATTTTAACAGCTAGTTTCCAAGTGAACGTGGGTGACCCGTTTGCCCATTGATTTTCTTCCTCCATCTGTTTGGAATGAGAACTTATGGGGCATGATTGTAGCTGTTTGGATGCATTTCCTGTCACTTCGCCACAGTGTTAAAGCACTGGAGGGAACTCAGACCACTGACATCAGTCAGGAACAATCACGCCAAAGCTTTTTCCTTTATTGATAACCGGTTAGACCTTCTCGTGAGGAATAGGTTGTTGCTGCTTTCATGCCGTCTCTAGTGGTTGTTCTCTCAACCCTGGAGACACACAAGCTAGTAGATGATGATATGTAATTATTGGACCTATCATCTAGTTTTCAGCAGTCCATCTGAAAACTGCAGGTGACTGCAGGAGAGCTAAGTGTTAAGTTGTGAATTTAATGTGTACATTGTAATGTACTTATCGTGCCGCTGCACTGCTGCATATGCATTTTTGAGTTGGCAACATCCTGCGGTCAGCGTACAATTAGCTTTGTTTACAAAACATAAGCAGTAGTTAGGCTTCCTTGCCGAATTACGAGTCGATCGAACTCCAGATGTTGCTATAGAGGCCTATGTTTGCTTTGACATGTCGGCCAGTGTAACGTAAAATGTGGCATCACACTTAATATTTAGCTCTTCTGTGGTCTCTTGTGGTCTCCTGCAATCCATCCTGCAGTCTTCTGCAGTTACCTGTGGTCTTCTGTTTTCAGGCAGACCCATTTTCAGTGGTACAACTGCCTCTGGTTGTTTTCTCTCTTTCATATGTCTGTCATCACAGATTTTAAGTATTCTGTTTTATAGCCATATATCATTGGTCATTTCTACAATTTTTGCACTGTTAACTTTTTTGTGCACCTGTCATTTTAGTCACCTAAGTTGTGAATGAATCTTTGCAGTAGTTATTGTTATGACCTAATTTGTGTTGAAAGCGCCGTAAAATCCCAACCAACCGTCACAATAGTTATTAAAACATATTTGTGTTTCTGTATTAGTAAAATGGTCTTATGTACAGCTGTATTTAGTAATTATCACCCTCATTGAAATTTGTAATTATATAGTTTGTTGTTGTTTAAGTTCTTTATGCGTATGTTATCAAAGTCCAGTTGATTACTTTATTTGATTTAGAAACTGCTGTTAACTTCTAGCCTTTTAACTGTGAAAGTTGAGTGATAGAAAATCTCATTTGATTGTTATATTTTGTTTTGGTTTTTTGTATTTGCAGTGGCTTTAAATGTAATATAATGTGATTGCCACAACCAGTATTATGTTGACATATCTAGTGATTATCACCACAGTATTGTTATATTGCTTTAAACAAGTGCAGTTATTTGACTATGTCATGTAATGTGGTTGCTGATAGAATGATGCAAATACATAATCTGTGATTTCCAAACTTGACTGTGTTGGTGATCGGAATATAAATATACTATTTAATCAGATAACATTAACTTTCGCTGTAATCCAAACAATCGTTTTTGCTTCACGTGGATGTTGACCAGGTTTACAAACTTACAGAGGTTCAAAGGTGTGAGATAACCTATTGCATTGAAAGCATTAACCAACCAACCAGAGATTTGGAGTGTGCATTCAGATGTTTGTATAGCACGTTTGACGATCGATATGCCATGGCAAAAAAGTCCAGAGTTTTAGGAAAAAGTTCTAAAGAAAAAGTTCTGACTTTTGTAGATACCCGAATTTCGTTAAATCGCAATGTAGGACTGGTCGAAAGAAGCCTTCATGCCAAAAAGCAGATTATTCCGTTCGTTCCTTTTGATAGAAACACTGACGAGACGGACAGACATGGAGACAGGGTCATAGCTAATATCCGCGCTAGCATAGCGTCACGCGGAAAAAATTCGACCCCTGCAATTCAGTAATTGCGTAGGCTTACTCGGTCAGTGCTACGGTTTGAACGCTTTAGCATGAACAAGTGTGTTGGACCTCCTTACAGTCGGGCCAAAGTTTACGCGGACCGCACGTCACGCGGTAGCAGTACCCGGTAGCTGGATGGTGACAGATGTCGGTCGACAGATGGTAGCCTGGTACGCGGTGCCGGCAGCTATCGATTGGTATCTGCTGCCCGCACCCTAAAGCAGCAGCAAACCTGCCGTACGTCGCTGCCGCTGTCGCTCGACGGGACCGACAGACACTAACCGCATGCTAGGTGCAGACCTCGTGATAACCTTGGCCTGTGTCACAGCATGGCGGAAGCCGCTGCTCCTGCTGCAAGCCTACCGCTCGTTGCAACATATACGTCACCATGAGACCTACTAAAGCAGCTGTAACCATAGACATATATGAGATAATCTGGCAAATAGGTGTCATAGACTAGCTAAAGTAAATTGATTACAAGTGTGCGTTCGTGCGTCATATGTATATAACGTCGGCTGTCAACGTGACGCTGCTCGCATTCGCTGCTGAGCGCCGTGCTGCGGGCGCCACGCCGGTGCGGGGTCGCCGTTGCTGCTGATCGCCGGCGCATGTTATCAATCGATGTCTCCGACTCTTGCTCGCGGGGTGCTCAGCAGCAAATCCGCCGGCAGCCATTGTCGATCGATTCGATAGACGATCACAGACAGGCGGACGGGCGACAGACGGACGCTCGACCGTTTCATAGACCCTTCTCCGTCCACAGCAATGACAATTATTATTATTTATAATACCGGGAAAATATTCTCACACATTGTGACATTTCGTATCGGATTTCAAATAACGAAATTAAATTAGTACTTCACTTTTCCGTCGTATTGTGATCGTATTAAATATTCTAAGCTGTGTTGTTATTGATAAAATTGTTTAAGTTTTGTTTTGTTGGCCATGTCGATGAATATAGGACCAGCGGAGGGTCATGGCAACGGCCTTCTGTATGTTGGATTTAATCAGGACCAGGGTATGTCTGTTGTTTAGCTAGAGTGAATTGTAGTTATTGAAAAAGTTGTGTGTGCAGTACTGCAGTGCCTGTTCTTCCCGGCTCATCGGTTGCGGTTTCCTGTAGTCCCGTACTTTCTCGTATTATACTTACTGTACTGTAACTAGTTTGTAACTGTAACCGTAACCTTACTGAACTCTACTGACCCAACCATAATGAAACGTTGTAAATCGCAATCAGCCAATCTGAGCTGAGTATCAATCATTGTTGATGCAGCACTTGTACAGACTTTGATGTAAATCGAAAGTTTAATCAGTGTAATGAAACGAAGGTTACCGTTTAAGACCGTTGTTGAAATGTAGTGTATACATTATATGAAGCAAAGTAAGATATAGCAGTCATTTTTACTGTTACATTGCTAGGTCCTGCTTTAACATATAGGCCGTTACGATGATGACATTTGGAGTTGGACAGCAGCATCTAAAGCCACCAGCAGTTTTCCATGTTATGCAGTTTGCGACCACTTCCACCAGTACTGGTCAATTTTCCATATTTTTATTACCCATTTCACAATCACACATTTTACCAGTTATGTATATCGATAACAAACATATGACTTTTTGCACTGTTTGAAGTATGTTAGTACTTTATTGCAGGTTGCTTTGCTTGTGGCATGGAAAATGGATTTCGAGTATATAATTCTGATCCTTTGAAAGAAAAAGAGCGGCAAGGCAAGTGGAAACATACTGTCATCCATAGCTGTAGTTCATATTAATCTGCAAAATTAATATTTATGCTGATGCTGTATTATGTGCAGCAGACTCTAGCAGTCCATTGTGTAAACATCTGCATTTGTTTATGTATAGACTTTGCTGATGGTGGAATCGGACATGTTGAAATGTTGTTTCGATGCAACTATCTGGCACTTGTTGGTGGTGGCAAGTCACCAAAATATCCTCCAAACAGAGGTGCTTACCTTTGTTATTGTAAAGATAGAAAAAGTGGTTATAATTCTGTACATTTTATTATGTTTATTTGTACAGAAATGTTTTTAATATTCAACATTGCATCTTTTGTATTATGAATAAAGAGCAAAATGATGGAAATTGTTGCTAGGGCTCTTAAAGTTGTTAAACTCAATGTTTTTTCCACATTTAAACTTTCTTAAATCATTGAAATAATTTCAAGAAACACTACTGAACACTGCAAACTTTGGTCACTGTCAGTGACTGGGAGAATCTGAAGGCCAATTCCAGAAAAAAAATCATTATTTTTAAGTATTAACTTCCAGTATCTCCGAGTAAACAGAAATCGTATTCTGAATGTAAGTTTTGCTTTATTTCTTGTGAACATAGTCATGTTTAGGCAGACTCATTAATTACATTTGTATGTGTTGTGCAGTGCTGATATGGGATGATTTAAAAAAGAAACATGTTATTGAGTTAGAGTTTTCTAGTGAAGTACGTTCTGTACGGCTGCGGCGAGACAGGTATGCCCAGTTATTAGTCTGTGTGTTTTTCAGTGTACTGTCCTACTATTTTCGTCCACTGTCTTTGGCTCTCTTGTCTTTTGAAGCATAAGCTGTGACTGTACTACTACCTTACTTCTGTTAAGTTATTGTGTTGTATAATGCAATAGCACGTTTCTCCTGTTTGCTTGGTGTATTAATTTGTTGTTTTGTTACAGTCTACACTGACTGTTAGCTTGATTGCGGTTTGACATTGTGCTTATGTTAACAGAATTGTCATCGTGCAAGATGCAATGATAAAGGTGTACACATTTACACAGAATCCTCAGCAACTGCATGTGTTTGAAACAAGTCCTAATCCAACGGGTACTGACAGTTTTTTCGTTATGCCTCTGCTGCCCCTCTTGTGGCTATGGCAACATTATGTTTTTGCTTTGTCTGTGCGTGTAACGAAGTCACTGGGTATGCAAGCCAGCGTTATTTGGTGCCTGTCCAAAGCCAGAATAAATTGGGAGGGTTGCGACAGAAAGGGCATTTGGCGTTAAAATGGGGGATGATGGAGGTGGGGGCACTGATAGTCCAGATGGGGTGGCATCCATACGGATTGTCGGTGCCTCTGCCTCTGTTATCTTTCCCTGCACCATAAAATCCAGAATATGGCAAGCAGTAATGGAGGAAGTTGATAAAGGATGCAGTGAGTTCTGCGAAGCAGTAGCTACTGCGACCCGGACTGACGGCATACTGATCCAGTCAGTGAAAGGCACTGACTGTTAGCTTGAGCCAGCCAGCCATCCAACTTTGGTTGTATGCTGGCTTAATTGGACCTAACAGTCCTCACTGGCTCAAACCAGACCTTGTTGTCTGTGTGAATCCTTCTTGTTCTTCCTCGCAGGTGTGAGTGGATGACTATTTCTTCTGGTACCGGCTCACTTGGGTAGTCCCGGACAAAGGGTTGTTAAATGGTTGTGTGTGTGTGTGTGTCTGTCCATGTAACAGGATGATTCAGACATTCTCTGACTGATTCATCATCGACTTACTAGTTACTTCTGCTGTATCAGTTTCAGAACATTAGTAACAGTAATGTTAAGTGTAGGGTTGCCAGATCTTCCGTATTTTATGGGAGATCCCGTATTTCGGACCCTTTCTCCCACCTCCCCGGGGAAGCCACTGGGAAGAACAAATCTCCCGTATTCTGTTAGTCAGATTGTTGCGTCACTCAGACGACACTGTGACACATGAAAACTTTGTGTAAAATCACTATATGGCCCATCTATAAGGATCTAGTGTACTCAGTATCTTCGCAAAAAAATTCAGCGAGGCTGAGCATCGGCGATTTGACAACTGGACTCGCTTTTTGACACTGTGCGCATAGTATGCGGAGCAGGGTCTATAAAACGGTCCGGTGTCCGTCCGTCAGTCAGTCTGTCCCATCAGTCAAATACAGCAGCGGCATGCGGCGGGTTTGCTGCTGAGTGCCATATGCGCAAAAGATATCAATCGACAGCACCAGACGCCCGGCAGCAGCAGCGCCGCAGCCCGGGCCGCAGCGTGGCGCTCAGCAGCAAATGTGGGCAATGTCATGTTGACAGCCGAATTAACAAGGCTGAACACAGACAGGTTACTTTCTATTTTAGGCCTATTAAAATTTTAGCAGTGTCCACTGCTTGTGTGGAATTTGTGTCCGGACGGCAACATGCACGGAATTGCACATTGGGCGGACTGGACTTAGATGGATCGACGGATAAAATCTCCCGTATTTCGTTATGGAAAATCTTGCAACCCTAGTTAAGTGATAAATTTAATTTGTAAAAATTGTTGTCTTGGTTGACGTTATGCTTCCACTTGTCTTGTTAAGATTTGTTGCTGTCTGTGTCATGCATTGGTCTGATGATCTTGATACGTAATGCCATTTTCAGGGCTAGAACATGCACACATGTAGTGTGAGATTTTTCAGAGGCTCTGGTGACGTGGTTTGTACTGACCTAGATCCTCATCGAGGACAGTTTTCTAGTTGATGTGGTTAGTACACTCGATGTATGATACGATATGAGATGCTATTTTAATGTAGAGGAGTTAGTATCACGACTCCGTTGCAGTACTTTTTTTACTTTTTTGACTATTGACACTCTCTATAGGGGGGCCTCGATTGACGCGGATATTTCTTCAATATTCGAAAAAGGTTACCAAACGTCATCGTAGGGGATGAACTTTGGCCCACTTATAGGGGGGACCCCCGCGCACGTTGTCAACTTTTTTCTGAAC
>Ga0126334_10000686_pt1 | contig 10066 bp, 8 predicted proteins | sample InaspJWI49metaG_FD_94491 | JGI IMG/M metagenome (GOLD analysis project Ga0126334, IMG submission 94491) | Marine gutless worms symbiont microbial communities from Oahu, Hawaii - Inanidrilus sp. 2 OAHU.JWI-49 metaG | ecosystem: Host-associated > Annelida > Digestive system > Unclassified | place...
AAATGTGCCATAATTCAATGAAAAAAATAATGATACAAAAGATTACTCAGAACAATTGGAATTTCTGAACAGTGAACCTTATTATGCGAGCAAAAAAAATTGTTAACCAGTCGTCAGATTTTCTGGTATGCCGTACCGGCTCGTACCGTCACAAAAAAAAGCACTGCTTAGTATCAATCCAACAACATCAGCATACACAACTGCAATTGTTAATTCGCCCAATCACGTCTATGTCTTAAAAATAGTCATCAGAACCATGCAACAGCAGTGCAGCTACGAGTGTTTTATGGCTATTATGCATTGGCCAACCACAAAAAATAATACAACAGCAATAACACCTGCAACAACTTGCATGATTGTGAACGGCAATACTGAGAGACACATAAACAAGAATAAGAGCATTGAGACACAAAAGAAGTATAATGGGCAGTACAATCCATGTCTTCCTACAGCAAACAATTTTATGTTGCAATTTGACAAAACGAAATCATGTCATTTACTGTGTGACACACATGCAAAACATGTGTACAATGCAGTATATGCTACAACCAACAATTATTTATTGTTAACCCAATCGAACTTTGGGGGATTTCTGAAAAATTTGGGAGATGTTGTGGAAAGGGTTATAGTGACTGGTATCCATTCCCAATATAACAACTGGATCTGACAGTTTCATAAGCTCCCTAAGTGGGGTCCTGGATAGAAACCGGGTGAAAATGATTTGGAGCCTTCGGCCCTTTGATGTATGGTCTCTGGTGCTAGCATTCAACCGAGAAACAGTCACATAACTGCCATATGGTAATGATATGGTATGGTAAATGTCGATTTATATAGCGCTGTTATCACGAAAGTCTCTAATGCGCTGAACAGGCTAGTATCTGGAGAAAAGCCACACAAATACTTATAACTTGCAATCAATTGCACTTGTGTTTTCTCATGCCTGCACTCTACAGTATAGTGAATATTTAATTTATAAGTTGACTACCCAATCTTTTTGGTGAATATTCTTCTTTTTGGGGGTAAAGTCGCCGATAAAGATGCCTGGAAAAAACTGGCAGTGTCTGGGCTATCCATCACAAGCACTATACAGCAGTGCAGCAAAATGACTGGACCACCAACACAACACAATCAATAGCCAACTTTGCAAATATAATTACACCTTTTGCAGAATGCCTACACCCATGATCCACTCTTTAACTTTTCAAAGTCTGTACATGTTCGTTTACAAGATCTATGCAGTAGTAAATGGCACTTTCAATACAATGCAGGTCATGTCATGCCTTTTTACAGTAATAATGTCTTGTATATGGTTATTATTTTAACAAACATGAATTCTGAATAGGTTCTTAGTCAACAAAAAAAATTCAATACTGAGAATACCTATAAATAACTGTATAAGTAGGCTGCACACAAGTAAAATAGTAATTATGAATTATGCATAACATTAAGTCTAGTAAGTGCTAATTTGCGGACTTTTTATGTTACATCACATCACAACTAATGTAAATGTAAATGTAAACAGTCAGCCACATTGGGACAAATACTTAAGCCACCATAAGCCATGTTCACTTCCTATGACGATGTGGAACAACTTAATTCAAGTATGTACAGACTGCAGAATTCACTGCTGGATACTAAACCACTTCTAGTAGTCACTGTAAAAAATAAACTGCACATTTTACAGACAAAGATGAAAAACATGACATCAGTGTACTGTAAGTAGCTCACACAATGACTGTTCAACAGTTCAAATGCAATTCACAAAAATATAAATTATATATGTATGTACAATTAAACCGGTAGTGTCTTTTGAACAGTCTTTGAAGCAGCAGCATAGAAAATCTTTGTGAAAAATTTCAGTCCTGTTTGTCCGCCAGGAATGTAACTCAGCACGTACCTGTCAAAGCAAACACTGTCAACTAAAAGGTGGTCTGGATACTTGACAGCTCCTTCAAAATTCCTGAATTCAGAGGGAACTACACGACTACTACTACTATTACACACGTTTAACGGCCTCTTTTCCAGGACAACCTGGGTAAGCCGGTACAAGAAAGGTAAAACCAGTCTGGATTTAAATGAGACAAGAGATGATTGGGTTCTGGGGTGGCAGTGGCATCAGCTGGACCATATGCAAACAATCTGCACCTCATTCCAGACAGATAACTATGCCAACACCTCATCACTCAATTTTTACAGGCCGGATGCTCTTCCTGACGCCCAACCAACAGTGTCAAAGCACTGAAGGCACAGAGGGAACTACACGACATGTTATATATACAAGCATCACAGCTACTTTAGGCAATAAAGAACTAGAGGTGTTGCAGTGGATCTGGGAACTCACTGCAATTTCGACTCGAAGAGAGAGTGCTGCCCCTTCCGAGTAATTACTAACCCTGACACCTAACACATAACCTCATAACGCTCAAGGACTCTGATTCGTGTATGTTGTTTCAAACATGGTCTGAATCGGTGCAGAATAAGTGTCAGAAAGGCTGTGTTGTATTGGTGACAGAAATAAAACAAACACGTTTTGGCGGCATTTGGCGGAACTCCTGTGGCGATTTCTCCAGTTTTTTGTGCAAGTGGTTTTAATATAATAAACACGCCAAAACGTCTGGCAATTAAATAGCTACGATGGTAGGGAAAGCAGTATCTCTACAGTGACCAATCATCAGTTGTAAACTCCCACTCTTAGTGCGTTCAACACACATCAACATAGGTGACAATATTACAATGCCAGTCATGCGTGACAAAGTAGCCAAATAACGAAACAAATCTCGAGTTTCAGAAAAGGTTACAGGGAAGCACCCACGTACATACAGGATCAACATCTGTTGTAGTGTGCAGCCCCGGCTAAGCACAGTCCATTCTAAAACTAGCTTGACCTGCTCGGCTGTTTTTATCACAATTCACTATAGTTCTCAAATGGGTTGACTTAAAATACCTCTGTACTGTTGTGTTCAACAGTCAAAATGTTTGTACAATTAACTATAGGCTATTCTACAGACTCGAAAGATACACACGGTATATTTTCTCACAAAGTAACAAATTCATTTTTTTTTAAATATTCACAGTAAAAGCCAGTACTCACCAGACTAATGCCAATACTTGAGCAACAGCAAAAATCACAGTCAGAGGCATACTCTGTACCTGTGTTACAACACAAAATATATAACTTCATACAACACATATACACCCTAAACATTCACACACCATGGCCATTTTTCAGATGAACATGGGATTTGCATCCTTGATCCAAACAAGTGACTGGTGGCACTGGCATGGTGCAGCAACACAGGTAAAGCACGAGACTAGCGATCTAGAATTTGCAGGTTCAATCCGTGGCAATTATGCTGTCAAGCAGCTTGCCAGCAAACTTAGGCAAGTTGCTCACATACGTGCCTCTGTTCAGCTGCCAAAACAAATGAAATACAAACATCGACATCAAGAGTGAGACTCAGCAAAAATTCTAAGTGTGTAGAAAAAGTGCTAATTTACTTAGTGCTAAGTGTGACGTTAACTGCGTTAACATTAAAAGTAATAAAGTACTTACAGAGAGTGCAAAGTATAGTGTAGCACCCATCGTTCCAAAGTAAGTAACTGTGAATGGTAATCGCCCGGCAGACAGCAGATGTTTCAAATGGTTACAAGGACCCCACAGCAGAGAAAAACTGCACGACAAAGCATGCAAAAAGTGGTCAATGTGGTAATTCACCACAGTAAAAACAAGTCTCATAATGTCAGCTGTGTTATAAAGGAAGGTGTATTCTCAATGAAATACACTAGCAACACTCATTGGTCAAATAACGTTACCGACACATGTGACAGTCAACATGCTGTGGTGACATAAGCGAAACAATGGCTAAGTTCAAAGCTTGGGACAAGTTCCAGAAAGCAGTATCATTATTTATGAAGATACCTGAACTCCCTTATCATGCAGGGGTGGGACAACTGGGGCAGACACACACACACGTTTAACGGCCCTATGTCCAGGACTACCCGGGTGAGCCGGTACCAGAAAGGTAAAACCAATCTGGATTTTACTGAAGCAAGAGACAGTGAGTGGCAGTGGCATCAGCAAGTCTGCACCTCGCTCCACAGATAACCACACCAACACCCACCACTCTGTTTTTACAGGCCGAATGCCCTTCCTGCCACCCAAACAACAGTGTCAGAGCACTGAAGGCAGTGCAAATGGGGCAGAGACTGTGTCAAGAATCAGCTTGATCTCTCCAGATGTTTCTATACTATTTAGAACTCTGACTTGAAACAGAGTCAGTCAGTCACAGGCAGTGGTGTATTGGGGGGTATACGCGGGTATACACCGTATACCAACCTCTGGGTTTTTTTGGACAGCGTATACTCACCTCAGTGATCATAAATAAGCAGGGTACCTTCAGACCCTTCGCCACGCCCCTTTGTGTATACCCACCTCTATTTTTAGCAATACACCACTGGTCACAGGGCCATGCCTTATACTGTGCTAGCACAGCTACAAGCAGGTAAACATTACAGTAAGAGCAACGACGCAGTCAATACCAACAGTCAGTCACAGCTGTAGCAAAAATTTGAACTTTACAATGAACAAAGTAAATACACTGAACTTAGCAAACAAGACAATCTTACCTAAATATGATGAACACACTGCCAAGTGTGTAGAGCAGTGCAAATTTGCGAGCCTTCAACAGCAACAGTGGAATGTACAAACTTGCCTGATAAACAAACCATTCACGGTGATTGGTCATAAGGTCCTAATTTCCAATATGCAGTAAAAACCAACCTGGATTTTACTGAAGCAAGAGACAATGAGCAGCAGTGGCATCAGCTGGGCCATATGCAAGTCTGCACCTTGCTCCAGACAGATAACCACGCCAGCACCCCACCACTATACACAGTAAAAGAGAAATAATTCAATGGAAGACTAATAGAAAGTCGTAGGTCTACCTTTTTCATGAAGTACCTGGAGGTCATTTTGATATTTTAAACCTTGCAAACTCTAAGACTAATACCTCAGAAAAAAAGAAATACATTAGATCTTATGCACTTGTCATTGAAGATAAAATCCTACGTGTTGTAACATAACAAACTCAGGATCACACACACTAAACTTGTGGTAATATCTCAGAAATGCTGCAAGACAAACATGTTATTATTAACCACTAAAGCAATATGTGCTACGTAGACTACTAAACAGCATAAATGCTCCTCAGACTAGAAGTCAACAGCAAGGTGGTCAATGCCTCTGTCTGGACACATGCATGGATGCACACAAGTACGCTTGCAAGCACAGACGAACAAACAACCTCAAAACATAAAAAAACATAATGCATCCATCCCATCTACTGGGTGGACAGATACATAAAAAATTTTCTCACACCAAAAATCCAAAAATAACCATCAAATGCATTAATTTACCAATGAAAAACAGAATGTTCCCATAAGCAAACATCCAATGAATCCAAGAACCCTCTGTTTCTTGCTCTACAAACACAGTCAATCTTAGTAGATGCGAAAATGTAATAAAGAAGAAAGATGGCATATGTTAAGTATGAGTTTTTGCATTCCTTACAGAAGCTTAAGCAAAGAAAATCAGCCAAATCACTGGTTTACAATCACAGCTTGCAGCCACAAATAAATTAGTATTATTTAAAGCTACATTACAAAAATGAAGTAAATTCTTGATAGCAGGTAAATTAAAGCACTCAATAACCACATGTCCACTCTAAACTACAACAAATTTTCTGTGCAGTATTCCAGTAACCATAGCTCGGTCCTTATGTGATGACAATGCAACAGATCACCGATAGGACGTTTCCCGGACAGAACTTTTCCCGAAATATGTTTAATGAACCAACAAGGGGTTGCAAAAAAATCTGAATCAGTGAATGATCACTCTAAGAATTACTGCAGAAATTATAGTAGAAATTTAATAAGCTATGTTGTTTATAGAGTTTACACACCAGATTTTTTATCGCAATTGAGCAATAAAGTTGCTGTTTGTAGACCATTCCTTGTAGTTTTTGTGTATCATTTGACAAGTTTCGTACAATGTAATCAAAACATAATACTTTATGTAATTATAATTAAACTTAAATGTAATATTATTAAGTGAATGTTATAGTCTATGGTCCTATCAACATGCAGGTTCACAGTGTGGTCAGCAGTCAGCTCAAAACGTCGGCAGCTGCAAGTGGCTCATCTCTGAGAAACTAAGTCGAAAGCTGCACGCCGGTAACGTATTTTCTCCGCAGCTCTGCCAGCCATTTGTTTGTGGCAGCGTGAATTAAACTGAATGCTCAAAGTTCATATAATACAAAATCTGCCTGAACTTGGGTCGACTACAGTGCATTTGTCGAAAACCTTAAATATTGTCGATTTGTATTATTAATTGTATATGTCAAGGAAAACTGCTGTCAGGGAATCGTCTTGTCAAGGAACCGTCTTCTCAGGGAAACGACCTGTCAACGAAAAGTCCTGTTGGGAAAAACTCATCGGAGAAATGTCTGGTTACCCTGTAAATGACGTCATATTTCACATAATAGCTACACACAGCACTGGGGGTGAAGACAAACGTCTACAACTGCCTTGTAGTTGGTGCATCATTAAGTAACCGAGAGTAAGAGTGCAGCGTATAAATGTTTATTACATACTTAATTAACCGACATGCCGTTCTGAGAAAACTTTGACAGTACTATAGCTTACATAACTGGCCTTGTTCGTCATAGCAGCAATAGCCCTACGATAGTATTGAGCAATACAAGACGATATTCTGGCTAACGGTACCATAACCTCTTGAGTGAGTAACAAGACTTACAAGGCTTGGAAGCAGAGGGTCTTTCTGGGCATCAGAAAACCACCCGTTGACTGTCGCTTCTTCTTCCACCTGCTGATGCGAATTATTCTTTGCAGCAAACCAACCAAATTTACCAGACAACGGATTTTGTAGCAAAGACGAACTACTGTTCTCCGTGTTTGACTTCTTCAAATAGTCCTGCAACTGAGTACTAAGGCTGGCTGTCGACATAGCGTTCGCTAAGACTCACAGAAACTAAAGACAAAACAGAGTTGCTGAAAAATTAAGCCACTACAAGTAAAGTTGCGAAGTGTACCGCAAATAACACATTTATTTACAAATATCGTGTTTACATTATCAATGGCATATCAACATAAGCTTATGTGTACGGAGGTAGGGGTGACAGGTTAGCACTTCAAAGCAAGTTTCAAGAGTAATGTTCAACTAGTTCAACAGTTCAGCATTACGTATTTAACGTAATATTGGGAAAAGTTAATAATAGTTAAATTTACACTTCAATGGCGTGTGTGTGTAATTTATGTGTAATGTTGTGTGGCGTTGGTATGGCCACAGTTTACATAATTTCCCTACACTGTGGGTATGACTTCCACAGTAAATAACTCAACTCAACGTCTAAGGACGCAGGTGTCAACTTCTAATTCTAAAGTCTCTAATCGGTATATAAAGATATTACCACTTTGTGGCTGTCCTGGTCGATCTTCGGTTCCAGGCAGGTCAGCATTAAAATCAAATAAGTGAGCCGTCAGTTTTAAGCACACAGAAAAGTGAAAATCTATAGAAAAACTAACCACCACAGACCATAGCCGCTGCTAAACCGGCAGCATTTCCATATACTCATTTCAGGAAGCAAGGGAAACAGAAAGAGACGGACAGAGAAGGGGAAAAGAGAAGGAAAAGATAGATGGTGAATGGTACGAGACGAAAGTTTTTTGTGTAGACCCCGTATTATGGGCCGTTGGGGCGAGGAGGCGTGAAAACGGGAAAGAATTCAAACAATAAAGAAAATAGAAAGGATGGCCCTGAATGGGAAAACTGCCAGCGAAAGCATTCTCTTGTACGTATAAGCCGCCTACGCGGGCGGAGAGGTCCAAACATGCTGTCAGTCTATGGGCCGCTGGGTCAGGCATAAAATAAAACAAAAAACTAGATGCAGGCAAAGCCTGTCGGTATAGCCCACCCCCGACTATCCCCTTTAGCCGCCTGTTAATTATCGATAGTTGGCCAATTAACTGGTTTGCCTTCGTAAAACGCAGCACTTCTTGTCGTACGCCGCCATCTACCGACTCGCACGCGATCCCGATTCTGTGGATTGGACCGGTAAATCCAACAAAACCTGATTGCCACGGCATTAACGTCCTTTGAGCGATCGCAACCATGAGCGATCGCGACCAAATTTAACAGCAATCACCTGCGCCCGTAAGACCTATAGGGCTACCAATCCTGAAAATTTGGCGAAGATCGATCAGGTATTTAGGTAATTGGTGTTTGGTAATTAAGGTAATTAAAAAATGGTGTCATTCGGCAGATCACATTCGACTTCCTTTTGCCTTCCATAGTAACTACCTATCTCATGCCCTTTCGGAGATATGGTGTGACGAAAATAATTCTGTGGCTGGGCCAACAAAAATTGGTTGCTGTGGCAACGTCTTGATGTGTCGAAAAAAATAATAGGGCCTATCAGTTCGTTCATCTACAACCAATCCTGCAAATTCGGTAAACATCGATCTGGTGGATGTTGAGATAATTGTTCTGACAGCAAAAAGAACGAACACAACAAATTACAGAGATTAACCATGTTACTGCACAACAGTAACCTGATATGAAAAACGGTGACTGATATGACACAAGTCAGATCAGCTAGATGTCAAACATAACATAAACCCATGACTGCCAAAACAAGATTCAGATTTCATAGTTCTGGAATTTTCGACGAAGTTCTTCGAATGACAGAGGTTGAATGGAACACTCACCTACAAAAGCAAACTAGCCTATTTAAATAATAACAGCCAACAAGCAGCTAAAGGGTAGATCTGTGTAAAGATGTGGGTGGGTCCAAACTCCACAGTCTGCTGGTGAAATGAAAATCTTAAATTCTGCTGTCACAAAACAATGTTTACTCAACAAGCCTTACATAATTGGGGTCAAAATAAAATAATGTAGACAGCTGTTAATAGCCCTTAAGCCACTGTTCGTTCTCAATGTTTTACATAATTCAATGAATGATATTTGACTTGTCAATGTCATGTTAGATGCAGACGCAGTAATAAACAATTCATCTCAAAAAGTGGGTGGGTGGGTCCAGTGCCTATCCAGACCCAGCTCCTAAAAAAGTGGGTGGGTCCGGACCCAGAAAAACACATAGGATCTACGCCCCTGCCAACAAGTATCAGCAGTCGCAGATGAACCCGCGCGACGGCAACATGCCGTAGATTGCGGTCGACAACCAGTGTGGATGTGATAATTATTAAGCAGTGGATTGTCGCCGGTATTGTCAAGCACGGCCTAGTTCAGGGGTTTTCAACCTGTGGTCCGCGGACCCCGAGCTTGGAATTTCTGTGGGGTCCACAGCGTGACAAAGGTTGAAAACCTCTGGCGTAGTTGACCGACGACAGTCCAGTATCACGCTAAGTGTCCAACGTTGTCGAGCTATGTTGACAACATCTTGCGACGATCGACGTGATGTTGTGAAATTTTCTATAGCCTATCCACAGTTTCGGACAAATTTCCAGACGGAAACATCCTTCTTTCTGTAGAAACCCGAATTTCCTTACAACCCAGCGTAGGCCAAATACAGCTCGATCTGCCAGCCAGATAGAACACCGACTTGAGACGGACGGAGAGACACAGGATCATAGCTCGTGCCGTGCTTGCATAGCGCCGCGCGAATAAAAATAAAACGCTGCCAGCCAGGGGAGTAGTCAAGGGGGAGGGGTCCTGGGACTCCCCCAATCCAATCCCACTAAAAATTATTAAGGATAAAACGTGTACGCACTAGGCATGCACTGCGTATTAGGCTGATAGAACTAGCCTATAAATGTCTTGAATGAATTGAGAATTACGTAGTATCAATTGCTATGAATTGGTTGGCTATTTTGGGATACAGCTCGCACGCTTGTGCAAAAATCTCGTGTTGCGATGGCGTCTCTTATACAGAGTGCCACGGACTGTGACTAGGGTTGCCAACCGTCCCGTATTTCCCGGGACGTCCCGTATTTCGGATTTTCGGGGCCTGTGTCCCGAGTCCCGGCTTGG
>Ga0126334_10000690_pt1 | contig 10050 bp, 5 predicted proteins | sample InaspJWI49metaG_FD_94491 | JGI IMG/M metagenome (GOLD analysis project Ga0126334, IMG submission 94491) | Marine gutless worms symbiont microbial communities from Oahu, Hawaii - Inanidrilus sp. 2 OAHU.JWI-49 metaG | ecosystem: Host-associated > Annelida > Digestive system > Unclassified | place...
CTGGAGCGAGGTGCAGACTTGCATATGGCCCAGCTGATGCCACTGCCACTCACTGTCTCTTGCTTCAGTAAAATCCAGATTGGTTTTACCTTTCTGGTACTGGCTTACCCGGGTAGTCCCGGAAAAAGGGCCGTTAAACGTGTGTGTGTGTGTTAATCTGGAGGGGGTGCTTGCTAACAGAAAACATATATAATGGCTGTATAATGGTTGTGTGCATGTACTGATTTTTTATTTGCAGCAATATGTAACACTTAGCTGTGTTTACTGAGCATATTCACAAGAACATACCTGTGTACCAACACTGTTGAACATGTTGAAAAAGTTATTTGCACATTGCTGAATAAATAAATAAAAGTGTATCTGTTAACATTGTACATATTGATATGTGAAGGTGTGGATAAATTTGCGACACACGTTGAGGCTATGACTGGCTACCGGGTGCATAAAATCTGGAAAATCTGCTGGAAGATTATTTCACCGTTGCTAATTGTTGTAAGTATTCAGTTGTTGGCTTCTGTGAACAGTAACTTAGCCGTACATACTATATAGATACCAAAGTCGACTGTTTGTGAGGTAATGGATTTCTGCATTACTGTGCTAAATGAACTTGAGTGCACTCGAGTTTCTAAGCTTTTGTCTTGACATTCACAATACTGGAGAATGGTTGTTGTTGTTCTATTTGGCATACACTACATTAGTGTCTACATACAAAAAATACTAACGTTTAAGTTTTGTATATTTGCTCCTATTATCTGTAAGTGTTCTGTTTTGGGAACATGGCCAAAATCCGGAGTAACTCTGTAAAATAAGACCAGTTAAAGAACACTGAAAGTAGTAGTGGTAGTATGATTGTACTGAACAAATAGTTGGTATGTGCAACAGAAGGTATTCAGTCGGTTTTACTCTTGTGTTGTTTGTGTGATTTAGACCATCCTGATATTCAGTTTTTCACGCTACGAGCCAGTGCAGTATGGTGACACTCTGTACCCAGGCTGGGCTGAGGCGATTGGATGGATGATGACGCTTGCATCCAACATTCCAATCTTGGTCGTTGCTGTCGTTGTCTTATGTAAGGCTCGTGGAACCACTCTGAAACAGGTTTGAGACAATATGACCTGTTCCTATCTCATGTTAAAAATTTCTGTATCATGCGGATTGTTGGTGAGTAGTTTCTTAATGGCACATCAGTACATTATAGGTTTTCAATTCCATGGAAAGTTGGATTACAATAAAATCAGCATAATAACTAACAAAAAGTATATCTACAACCAAGGCTAATATAACAGCATGCCATTTTTACTGTTTGGATGCACTGAGCTAAGTAACTGCTGGTTATGCTAAGGTAGACTTCCGTTATCTAAATATGTTGTCATGCTGTGAGCACGTTTATCTCAGACTGCTAGCATAAGTATGCTGTCAGAAAGCAGCGGTAATAAAAATTCTGAATGCACTGCCACGGACTGAAAACCAAGGAAGACTTGCAACCCACATTATCTGGAATATGGAAGTAAAGACCTAGGTGGCGTAGGACATGCTTTTATGTCTTATATGAGTTGCATTGAATCTAAAAAGCACTGGACTTATGACATAAAACATCATTTGTGGTTCTGTGAGTTTTCTTTACCAGTTTGGGTTACCTTCTCAGCCATTGGGCAACCTCCCCTCATTGACTGGTACCAGTTTATACTGGTTGCTGACAGAGGCACGTGTGAACAACTTGCCTAAAGTTGTTACCTGAAGCGGAACGGCCAGGAGTCAAGCCTGCAAACTTGAATCTCGAGTCCGATGCCCTAACTATTACACCTTCGCGCTACACAGTGTTGATGATGTTGATGATGGTGTGTTGGCATAGAAACTGTTGTCGGCGATAATGGCGCGAGTGGAGGCAGAACCCCAGCGTGCCGAGGACGGACTTCAGTTTGACAAGACGACAGAGCTTGGCCAGGAGGTCGAGAACGGTGTCGATGGCTGTGGAATAGTTGTGTTGGCAACAGAAGAGAAAGACGGAATATCACTGCGGACCGTGATGCATCAGCTTCCGAATGCAGATACCAGCAACAGTTTGTGATAGCGCTGACCAAGAACAAGTTGAACCGTGCCATCGCTTCCCACCGCCGATCCATTCTGCAAGTTATTTCCACACCTACTGAGTACTACAGCCAGCTGACTGCAGCATCGCCACTCCGGCCTTGTGAACAGTAGCACATGACTGTTGCAAATGAGAGTTAGAGCAGTCCGCAGTCTTGACAGAATAGCTCAATATGCTGACTTGTTCAACTAACTCATCATTATGTCTAGTGACAGGTTTAGTGACCGATAGTTGTCTAGGTAGGTTGTTTAAATATGTCGTCAAGTACGTGTATATGCTAGAGTTTAGTATATTATGAGACATAAGACGCAGGTTCGTAAGATTATGGCTTTCAGCTCCATATTCTCCAAAATGTCATATGTAATCCGGCCAGATAGCATCTGCTGTTTTGATTAAATTTTGAGACGTATTGGATGGAATAATGTTGTTATATGACCTGTTTTATTAATTTTGTTGCAATGTTTCTTAAAACATGTATTTTGTTTGGATACTTGTTTGGATACTTCAGACACCATAAGCAATGATGTACATAGTTGTAGTTGTGTTGTGTAAAGTTGCAATCAGTTATTACTGAGTGTTGACTGAGTTGCAGTAATAACAAAGTGTCACATTTTGCAGTTGTCCAAAATCTGGCTAAAATATTATGTGCTAAGGAAGTAAATGATTCACATTGTACACAGTTGAAGATACTGCACGCAGATGTCTGATATTATAGACATATCGACTAAAGACCTGTTACTGGTTTAGTGTTTTAAACTTGTAGTTAATGTAAACTAAGAACTTTTACCTGGATTACTACTTGTCCTTGAAAGTTTGAATTTGACAGTAGCAATTTTAGGGCCTTGAAAGTATCAAATTATTCAAATTATTCTAGTCCCTAAAATGGTGGAAACTGTATATGATATATAAACTGTCTGCCAGACTTAAAATTTTATGGTGATGTTGGTTGCTGCAAACTATTTTAATTCGTATGTTTCTGTTTGAGACTACTGCATCACATGCTACATGTGATATAGGTTTAGGTTCATATCTTAATAATACAGTAATGATAGAATTATATTACAGACGTATGGAACTACAAATATGTGGATTATTGTGACACTGTCGCAAATGTACTGCTGGGGCACTGTGAGTGGTATCATCTTAATGTTAGCACTATGGCAGAAGGTCCTTGAAAGCATAAATATTGCATCGAAGGAAGTACTTAAATGCTATCATCACAAAAAGGGGTAACCCTGCTTTACTGTAATTGGGATGATGTGACAGTTAGGCTTAGTTGATACGTTAGTTATGCAGTGCAGTTGTTACATTGTTTAGGTAGCTGAGTGAACATATGTTCTGCAGAGAAGTCATTACTAGGAGCAATGATTACGTGACTGTATCACTTGATGTCATATGTAGAGTGTGTATAGCATCGTTCAGTATTAGTTGTAGCACATTTGATGTTGACAGAGATAAGATTAGCATGCAGCTGTATGTTAACTGTAATAGCACATGAGTATATGGAACAAGCAGTTTGATCTTGTGATCAAAGTCGAGGCAGCTTCAGTGCATACAAAGTGCTCATAGGGTATGTGTTGTGGATTACTGCAGTGTGTTACTGTGGCAGTGATGTTTGGTTTGGTTAAGTTGTCAGAGCTTTGCCATTTTTGCATTTTTGGTTATATGGTTGACAGCAGTATCATTTATAGGCTGCAAGGCAAGTTGGCTAGTCTGATTGTTTGTCAGATAGCAGAATTAATTTTTTCGTCAGATGTAGGTTCAGTTCTAGAACAAGCGGAGGAAGATAACCAAGGAAGACTTGCAACCCACATTATCTGGAATATGGAAGTAAAGACCTAGGTGGCGTAGGACATGCTTTTGTGTCTTATATGAGTTGCATTGAATCTAAAAATGCATGCCATTTGGCACTGCAGCCATAATGGCAATCGTCCATAGTTTGCCCGTGACAGAAAACAGTTCTATAGAGGTTTGTCATGTCAGTCTGGCAAAGACTTTAGGCAGTTAGGCTGTATGAGATATGACCGACATTGCAGAATGAATAGCTAGAACATGGCCTACAGCAGGCTTACTATCTTGGAGGATAAGAGGGACAATTATCAGAACTGTTCCGTCCTATACTTTTGTCACAGTTGTGCACAGTGTCAATGAATATGCACACATGGCAGTTTTACAGGTGACTGTTGGGTTAGGTTTAGCTTTATGTTTGTTTTTATGTTTTAACTAGTGCCATTTTGTTTGTGTTTAGTTTTGTTTTCCACAGTTTTTGGTACTTCTTCTTAGTAGTTGTGAGTTTTTTTGGCAGTGCCAATGCAGTCAGTTGCCTGAGATATGTTTCCGTAATGACCTGTTGTGATACTCACCACTGTACACCATCATTTTTTATACATTGAACCTGCTGCGTTGCTGGTTTCCATTTTCATTCCTGGCATTGGCCACTACGATGCCATATCCTCAGTAGGTTGCAGCATTTTTCAGCTGATAGATGGCTGTCCTGTACTTGTTGCCAACCATTGCATTGGATATTAGCAGCTGTATGCAACAGTAGTGCAAGTGACAAAACCACAGATGAATCGCAGAACATCTTTGTAACCATCTGATCTCGTGGCTTAATATAGTATGGCTTAATTTAGTACACTGTGGACTGTTTGTGATGTTAAACAGTATTTTGATACGTCCAGGAATAGTCACTAGTTTTGTAATCTGAGGGCTATTTTTATTTTCCGATAAAAATACTGTGTTGTGTGATTGAAAGTTTTCTGATATACATTTTTGATTGTTTTTGTGTATTGTCTCAATTTACACCAGTCATTATCATCTGTGTGATATCTGCCAGTCAAATGTACTGTTTCTTTGTATACTGTCTGATTAATCTAGACCTTGGAGCAAATTGAGTGGTAAACTCTGCACATAGACACTTTCGTCAGTGCTGCAGATACAAGTTCCAGTACAATAATTTACTTAGTTAATTTTTGATGGTTCATAACCACACTGATGTGACATCTGGTGAATCGTCGGAGACTGTTGAACTGCTGCCAGTGTCATTTTTACCAGCAAGTATACGTGGAATAAGAAATCCATTATCAGCATTTTTTGACGACAGTTATTTTAGTCCAGGAAGTAACAGTTGATATCACTTCAGTGATTTTCACTGGTAATGAGAAACTAGCTGTTGGTGGTCTGGAAGACTGGAAGACTCCACCATTGTCAGTCATTGGTCTGTGTCAATTCTTGGCCCTCGGATGGCAACATAAGATGCTAGCCGCTCCCATCCTCTGGTGACTAAAACTTTAATTACATGCCATATAACTCGGGCAGCTGCATAGACGTTGGGAAAATATGGAACAGACAGATGGACAGAAAGATGGACTGACATTAGCCTGATGCATAACGCTTTCTGTTGGACATCAGTTAGCATCAGTAACTGTTTCATGTTATCACTGTCGGCATGTATGACTGATGTTTTATGTGAGCAGACAATATTGGACATGGACTGGCTGCACAGAGAGTAAATGAGAAGGCTGGTGACGTTTAATCCACAGTGAGCAAGATAAGGTTTTTGAGTCACTCCCAGGTCTAGCTTAATCTGGGGTTATATCAAATGTAGTGCATGCACTTTTATTTTATGTTAAAATGTTTGTCACTGTTGGTAATGTTTTGCACATGCTGTATTGTGTTGCTGAAATTTTTGGTGCCGTTGATGTTTGTATTGATTTGCAGTGCATCGCAGAGCTTATGTACTATCATATTTCTAGAAGCTTACAAATAATTGGTCTCAGTCAACCCATCTTAATACTATCAACACAGGTCAAGGTGCTGTTTCGTAAATCAAGCTACTTATTTACCTACCGTAACGATATGTGGGTTTAGAAGAATGGTGAAAGCCATATACACTAGCTAGAGATATGGCTTTGTCACAACTGAAGTATGTTGGTGAAGTACAGAATGGTATTGTGTTTGTATCTGTGTATTTTTACAGGCATGAAAATGTTGATTCCGATCTGCCACTGTTTGCTTGCCACTTTTGAGTTCTCAAACACTCACCAATACCCGCCAAAACGTACTAACTGTAAAACATTACCAACAGTGACAAACATTTTAAGCATTCTTTACATTAATACTATTTTTACACTGATGTAAATGAGCACCTTAAGCACTGAGCTTAATTTTTTTATGATAAAAGTGCAATAGAACTTAGTTTATGTTGCAAGTGCCGTTACATTCTAAACCAGCTGATCAATCCAAACATCTCTAGCCTTACTGTTGCATATTTTGATCACCAGATAACGATACGATACGATACGAGATGCTATTTTAACGTGCGCTCGAAAGCCGACATAAGTCAGCTTAATCTACCGCACGGAACCGTTTAACTATGTTATATGTCGCTTATATGTAAATTATTCTCATCAATGCAATAATTTGTTTCATGCATCGCAAGTGTGAACTGATCGAGCACCTTCTAGTTTTAAAGACAATTTAATTGATTTGTGGTGTTGATGAAATAGACACTTTGAGGTTGTCTTTGTTTATTTGTTAAAGCATTTAATTGTTTGGTGGAATATGATCAAATGTTTTTTGCTGACCTTGTTCTTAATGTCTACAACATACCATGCAGTTGTGTGTAAATCAGTTGTGTAGTTCATGTTCTGGTGTCGCTGATAAATTTAGCTATGGACACATTTTGTTAATATGTGCAAATGTGCAGAATATGCATGCAAAATTAAGACTTCACGGATGTACATGTGACCTCGCTGTGACCAATCACTGTCTCTGTTAAAACGTCTCTGATGTATACTGTGAGCATAATCAAACAATACATTACCATCATGCTACTATTCAGTATTTCAGCTGTAGATCCACAACAGCTGTTTCAAGTCGCAGTGTTGTTATAGTCAGCTGGTCTAAGTCACTGTGTTACTGTAGTCCTCCACCTATTGTCACGAATTGGAGTATTGCACAGCACTGCAAAGTTATCGTGTTAACTGATGTCACTGCTTCTCTGTATGTGCCTACATGCCATGACTCTGTACTACTATCTGCGTTGGCGTATTTAGAATTTTTGAAAAGGGGGTCTAAATCGTATGTTGCAGTTAACTGATTTCTGACCAGTGAATGTGAATTTGAACATGTGTTTGTAGTACTTTTTGAAGGGAAGGCCGGGTGCAGAGGCCTGCATAAATTTGCCACAGACTCTAGTCATAGTGAGAATACACCGTGATCGAAAAACGCCCTCTAGTATCTGGCTGTCTACTGCAATACCGCCATTGATGTAGTAACATTTTGTTGGTGTGTATTTTGTGGTGTAACACAGAGTGTGTACAACTGCTGGAAATACTGCAAACATGTTGCAGTTTAATTGGTCCTTTTGGAGATTTTGACTATGTCAGTGAAATGACATAAAATTTAGCTCCATTCATTGGGACACTAGCTACCCCAGTATAACTTGGAAATGTCACCAAATCAATGACAAGCATTGGTCATCATGTGAATAGTTCATATGCTGTTTGTACTCGTACACTGCGGTGCTTGATGTATAATAAACAGTTAGCTGAAAACATGGAAAGCTGCGGCTAAAATGTCTCCTGAAAATCAGCTGCAGAATTGGTTGGTTAGATGTGTGAAGACACTGCGTCAGCCACAGGGTGCTCGCATGTACCAGTAGCTATTGCACAGGTGCATTGAGTATACTAACATCCAGTCAAGTGGTCAAAAATTTTGATGAAAGGCCTCATCACAGTGGCGTGCCCCCCCCCCAAAAAAAAGAATTGCCCCTTTCCCTGGGGAGATCCGAGTCTCCACCTAATATATGGTTCCTTGGGCCCATCCATGTTCAAACAGCATCCCTCGATAGTTCAGCTGTTTTCACAGGGCTCACTGTTGAGTCCAACAGACAAGACAGACAGACCACGTTACATCTGTAGCAATAGTGTGCATCTTTACACTTCATGCATTCAATGCAGCCTGAAAATATGAACTCCAGTCCAACTCAAGTAGCTGGTCTGACTTGTACTTGTCTGGGTGCCTCTGCCTGAAGGTGGTAATAATGGTGCTCTGACGGACAAAAATTGTTCCACGTGGCATAATCTTGTAGCTACATTACACTGTAAGTGGTCTTTTTTCTGGATTATGGATGGTGTAATTATCAAGTATTATGAGCAGCCATCATGCTCATGATTGGCATGACTATGACACTTAGATGATGTTCACTTGATATTATGTCGCAGATTTTTATGTAGTACAATATGTGCTTCTGTAACTAATGCCAACATGCGTTGATTTTCATGCTGCTGAGACCGAACAGCAAAGTACAGCTGTTTATTGCACTGACAGAAAGGCCTGCTGTTGCATTGGCAGTGTTGCAACAACATATGATGGCATATTTGCTTACAGTATCACCATAATGGGTTAAAAAGTGCCACCTGTAGAGTTTGTTATTAATTTTTTGTACAAGCTGATGTACGTTATACCATGCAGCTGTTTTGTTTGTTGCATCTTTTGTTTTAGACATGACCTGCTGTATGCCTGGGTTGTTCTAATAAAATTTTGTGGTTCATCATTCATATGCACAAACTTCATAGATGCTCTAATAACAAATTCTGTTTTTATTTAACTGGCCTTGTTTTTCTGAAGTTACTCTGGTTAGGTCAGAGATATTCTGGTTAGGTCAGATCTCCCATGACAGACCAACCATCATGTAAAAAAAACTTTATATCCTCACTTAGTTATTTGTGTCACGTCTTAACTAGAGTATAGCACTACAATCCTGAACTAATGACAACAACATGACACATTTATGTACAATTGTAAAACATACAATTGTAACACAGCAAGGCAGATGTTTTAAAATGGGCAAATGGTTGAAACCAATAACAGTAGCAGGCTGAAAATTTACACCCCCTGAAGACAGGAAGCAGTTAACTTACAGGAATTTCTGCAAAATTAGTGGCCAGTTTACTTGTCGAAGCATTAGTTCAAATTAATACGAATAAGAGCTAAAACTTTCCCAATATTGTTCCAGGAAACAGTGCCTTCAAGAGTTTTGTAATGTAGCTAAAAGGCAGAAAAAACATGTTTGCTAAATAATTAACCTGTCAGATTTCCTTAGAATGTTACCACATTTAGTCAGTAATACAGCAATTTCTTAGTGTTTTGTGGCAATTAACAGACTACATATCAATACTACATTACTGGTATGACATTTTGACAAAAAGAAAGGGAAATGTATGGAGAACCCAAATTCAGGTAACATTCTAAAACTGCTAACAAAGGCACTGGTAAACGTAATTAGTGGACTCAAAGAATTGACATACTGGCATTGTTCACATACTTGGTAAAAGCACTTCACGTTTCCAAAGCTGGTTAGGCCTATTTTACAATTTACAAGTGCAGTATTCCAGACATGCTCAGACATCCCTCACTGCAATGGGCGATCATCAAAATGGAAAACCTCACAAGGCTTGGCTGAATGACAATGTGGCGTAGTCGGGAGTCGGGACTATCATTAACTGGTGAGGCTGCTAACAAGCAATGCTTCAGATACAAGTTTGTGTGGCCATGATAAATATACACCACTTCAGTATCTTGGGAACCAAGTCGATGCTTTTTAAGGCTGGTATGCAAGCTTGTTATTTCCACGGACAGCAGATATTTTGGGGTTGTCTCAGGGGGTGTAAGCTCTTGACCCATTTCGCAGTAACACAGAAATCAGGCCAACGATCATGCTATGGAGTGACGGTCCATAAGCCATGTAAATCGGCTGCAGTAGATTTGCAGGTGACACAGGTGAACGAGCACGTTTAGCAGTCGCTACACTATTGTGTGACAGTTACTACATTCAGAAGAGGAGCTGATTGAGAGGCTAAATGAGTGGAAAGAAAATGTGGAGAGTAAAGGCATGAGAGTCAATATGAATAAAACCAAGGTTATGATAAGTGGAGAACGTCAGATGGTGTGGCAGA
>Ga0126334_10000692_pt1 | contig 10045 bp, 12 predicted proteins | sample InaspJWI49metaG_FD_94491 | JGI IMG/M metagenome (GOLD analysis project Ga0126334, IMG submission 94491) | Marine gutless worms symbiont microbial communities from Oahu, Hawaii - Inanidrilus sp. 2 OAHU.JWI-49 metaG | ecosystem: Host-associated > Annelida > Digestive system > Unclassified...
GACGACCCTGGGGACGGCGGACTCGCGGCCACCAGGCGACGTCCGTCGTCCAGCCCACCCGGCCGCAGCGCCCCCGCCACGTGGGTGGTCGTCGCCGGCGTGGGACGAGCCTCCACCGGGCTGGCGCAGCCGCACAGCATTGCCTAGATGTCCGCCGTCGCCATACCGATCCAGCTGACCGACGTACCTTTCACCGGGTCGTTGTTACGGCTCGTTCACAGCTAATGAACGGAACTTAGCTCCAGTTCGCGAACTCAAGTGTGAACAAACGCACTGGAATACATGCGTCCATAACTCGCCGGGCACCAACCGTCCTCGTTTCGCTGCAGCCAATCAAGTCGTGACGCTGACGGTCGTGTAACTGGGTCGACCTGCTGTAGGTCAGTTCTGCTGGGTTCGTGTTAGGCTGTGAACAGACCTTTATTCTCCAACCGTACCGTCAGATACATTGGTCGGCATCGCGGAATCTATAATGAGATATTCCTTGACAAAGCTTTACCGTAAACACCGCTTCAGAACGAAACTGGAAGTCGACGCCCGCCAAGCCGGTCAGAGAATGCCCGCGCCCGAGCGCCGCACGCACGCCCGGACGGACGCACAACGCGAAAACATAATGCTACCGCGGCGACTGTACGACTGTCAATACTGTTTGCACAGCGACACGTATACAGCTGGCGAGTGACGATGAGCTGGTAACTCTGCAGGCCACACCGCTCCGTCAAAAATCCTTCCGTATTTCGACGCACTGTCGTACAGAACGTCAGTTGTTGCGAGAAAAGTTTTTATCTGCTGCACGGACAAGAACAGTCGCTTGGCTGAACAGCTATCAGTTCATAGCAACGACTGTCCTACTCAAGTCCTTCCATTCGACTCACACCGACAACAAGCGCGCGCAATACAGGCCCTAACACGCGGCGCTCGTCCAACGAGGGTCACCGTCGCGGTAATTGAAGCCTCAACGACGACGACGCAGTCATTCGACGCAGATGTGCCGGTGCCGTGTACAGGCCGCCGCCGCCGCCGCAGTACCCACGCATGCACTTCCGGTGCAGGTACGATGACTGCAGCACAGACCGGAAGCTGTAGCGCCACAAGATGGTCCCCGGAACGCGATGCTGACCCGACAACGAGGTCATCGGCCGTTTCACGCCACACACACACAGTCCTGGAACCGGGTACCAGCTGGTCGTTTACTTCAAGGCCTCTGAATCAACGACCAACCGATCCAACCGACCAAGAACACACACCGAACTGTTTCCGTCGAGAACTGAAGACAGTGAGCCACTTTATCTTTCGCCGAGACCAAAGTGTTAAACTTTAGTCCGAGACCAAAGTCTTGAGACCTAATTAATATGCAAAACGTCTTAAACCACGTTTCAGATCGTCCCATATCGCTGGCAAACGCAGACGCAGCGTTTGGTCCGTGGCAGTTATTAAAAAAAGGTAAAGGTAGCCCACACTCGATTACCGAACGAAGGGTTCCGGAGCTGATCCCGGTTCTTGGCAGTCAGCCTGCAGGTGACGTGAGTCATAAACCCGGCTATTACTTTCCGCCAGGCCTGCAGTTACCCCCGCAAACCTTAAGAGGGCTGCTACCATTTTCGCTGGTTGGTGAACAGAGGCACAACGGGTGTGAACAGTTTGCCTAAGACTGTTACCCGACAGCGTCGCGGCTGCGATTTGAACCCGGGCCCTTCTGCGCCTGAGTCCAACACGCTAACCACTCGGCTACCGAGCCACGCAACGAGCGGTTATTATACCGCCCTAAGCTACGACGTCATTCGCAACGTATTTCTTTCGTTTACATTTGCTTCAGCGAAAGTTGAAGAGATCTGGTTTGAGAGTTTGGTCTCAGCGAAAGATAAAGTGGTCGATTCCATACTTCCGACGAGCTTATAGGCCTACGTGATCGGGCGCGCTCGCGACGGTCTTCGGCTGTAAGAGCGCGTCAACATCAAATTTCCGAAACAAACCGAACGGGACCGACTGAACGGGACCGCATCTCGCAACTCGCCTGTCTCCTTCCTACCTGTTTGTTTCACGCGAACGCTCCCTCGCCCACGTATTCGCTCGCTCGACCAGCCGGCAACCGACCGGCAGCGCCGCCAAACAATTGCCGCGAACTGAGGCGCCCGCGAAAGATTGCGAGACGTTTCGTACAGCTCCGTTGACGCCCAAAAAAACGATTCGTACACCGGACGAGGGAGGGTAGAGCAGCGAAGGCGAGACTTACGTCTGCGGCACTGCAACCATGCAGCAGCAGTTGGGCAGAATTTGATCTGGCGAAAATGTCGAATTCACGTATTGAATCATTACCTTCGGTGCTTTGACGCTGTTGGTTGGGCGGCATGAAGAGCATCTGGCGTGTAAAAACCGAGTGCTGGGGTGCTGGCGTGGTTATCTGTCTGGAGCGAGGTGCAGACTTGTATAATGTATATGGCCCAGCTGATGCTACTACCACTCACTGTCTCTTGCTTCAGTAAAATCCAGATTGGTTTTACCTTTCTGGTACCGGCTCACCCCGGGTAGTCACGGAAAAAGGGCAGTTAAACGGGTGTGTATATCACGTATTGAATTACTGCAAGAATACGAAGCGTGAATTGTCTGTAACGTTGCTGCTGCCTAATTTCCAAGTTCATCGAAGTAATAAAGTGATACCCGTCGTTAAATACACTAGCTCTGTCCGGCAGCCAGCACCCCTCCGCACGAGGTACTTACGAATCGTCTCAACCGAGGGAACAACAGAGGTACACGGAACGTCACACTACCGACGATCGCCTCGCGCCGAGAAAAAGACGGCCTAGAACAACCGAGGGGCGGGGCTCGGTGCGGCCGCCGAGAGGGGACGAGCAGCGCCGCGGGGAGGAAGGAATTGGCTGCTACCAGCTATATACGATATCATCATTCGCCAAAGAAGTTGCCCGAAAACACACGCCGAATGCCTGATAACTGCTCACTCACGCTGCCCGCGTAGTATGCGAAGCAGCGTTTACGTAACGGCCGGGCGTCCGTCAGTCTATCTATCCCATCGGTCGACAGCAGCAACGGCGGCCGGCGGGTTTGCTGCTGAGCGCCGTGCAGGTGGGAGAAATCGATAGTTGCGGGCGCCGCGCTGTGCTACGGGCGCCGGCGCTCAGCGGCAAATGCGGGTAGCGTTGAGAGGCGACAGAGGAGGCTCAGCACAGACGTGTTGAATACTGTTTTGTCTAAACAGTTCAAGCAGCAAAACTTACAGGAAGACCACTCACCTAAACGATGGACAACATCACTGAATGAACTGGACTGAAGATGTGTGAAGCACTTAACGTGACTCAAATATCAAAAACAGTGGAAAGTATCACACTCGGCCCTTACGGTCACAAGAAGTCTGACCATGGGAAGAGAGAAAGGCAGAGCTACCGCAGTCGGCTAAAACAAATCCGGTATCCATTCAACAGTTCGACGGCAGATAAATCTAATCATAAATATAAGCAGCCGGAGACCGGGGTTAGGCCTCGGAATGACTGATATGCAATGGGTTCGGACACAAGCGCTGGCGGGCAAGGCGCAGCGAAGACAGAATCTATCCGTGACACATCACCAACCTGATCCACGCCAATTAATCACTATGCAGACAAGCTAGTCTACACAGCCGCTCAACAGGAAGTAAGTCGTTTATACAGGCTTCTCCAGAAATCGCACTAAAGCGAGCAGAACGCTAGTTGCCGTCAGATTTGAGCACAGTTGTTCTGTATATTCGAAATGATTTTTATCTTCAATAAAAATAGCGATTTTCACCATAGTTATTGTGTTGATGAATGTATAGAACGACTATTCGATCAGAACTGAAAGAGACGTCAGGAACAACGTCAACACACGCACGTGACCTCCTAGTAGTATTCTGCAGTAACAATGTCCCTACGTTAGATCGTTTTCAAAAACTGGCGAGGTGGAAAGAATTATGACGATGGTAATTTTACAGCAGTCACTGGTTGAAAAGTTACAGTTCCACAGATCACCGACTAGCCACCAGCAGCCATTCAGTGCAACAGAAACTATGATATTAGCAGCTACACCAGCGACACGAAACGTCAACAATGACACAATAAACTGCCGCCATCATCACCACGTTCATCAGAATGACTGCCAATCAATCACCTACACTTCATGAGCACTACACCATACACTATCATGTAAAAGTTGAAAAGGTCGCCTATACACCTCTTATGCTGACATCAGCAATCTGTTCATTTTGATCCTGTGTGTGTTCTACGGTTATATTCTATAAATTTATCCTCCAATTCCACTGAAACTAAAACAGACAGGTCAGTGAATAACGAAACAACAGCAATTATCTGGCCTCCGAAAATGTCCAGAAAGTGTTGACACGGTCAGCCAATTTGCAAGGCAGAGACGACAACACTGCAGGATTGGCAACGTTGGTGAATGTACGCACACACAGACGGACGTACAACCCAAAAACATAATGCATCCGCTCCCAGAAGAAACATAAAAATCTACTGCGCGGCAACCTGCGTCCATAGCAGTCAAACGATCAACAAGCGGGTATTTCTTAGTGCTTCCAACTGATGAAATACCATGTCCTTCACTCTGCAAATTTACCTATACACACCTGGTTACTCGCTTCCCCACATCACCGGAGCAAGGGCCACGCAGTTCGGCAGGTGACGGTCAGCTGATGTGATTAGTACTGCCCGCTGCTATATATACATGAGTGGCGGGCACCGGTCCGTATGCCGGCCAGTGCAGCGCGCTGTATCCTGGCCGCCTGCGAGGTCCGCGCGTTGTGGCCACCAGACAGCAGGTGCGCGGTCAGTGCGTCCAGCGGTCAGGCCGCGGTATAACTCAGACCGAGCCTCCGCGAACTGACCACGAGGTTCTTCACGAAGGCGCCAGACGACCAGCTATCTACTGGAGGACCGGAATGCACAGACGAACGCCACGTGTGAGGTCCGGTGTCGCACCGACGTCCACGGCAGAACGACAGCCTCGCGAGAAACGGTCGACGCCAGTCACGCATGCGCGCTCGCTCATCACTTAGCCTACTCCAGGCTTGTTCACAGCACATGAACTGAACTGACTGCTCTGTAGTGAGTACCCGTGAGACGATGACTTGACCCGACTCTGTCGCTGAATGTTCTGAAAAATACCTTGCGATCAGTTCCAAACTGCACTTAGCAGCCAATATACGGCGGCAACGCAAATTTCGAACCACAAAATATTCGCAATTTATCAAAGTTATCGGCGTAGACTGCTGACAAACAATAAAATCAGTTGTACGCCGGCGCCGTCATAAAAGGTGCTAGTCACTACTAACAGTACCGCGATATAACTTTTGCGTACTGAAACACAACAAGGCCCGAACGAGGGTAACACCATAATCAACGACAAGAAAAAAAAGAACGTATTGGAGTATCAACACAGACGCTTTCACTGCGGGTCGCGGCTAAAACCGGGAAACATTAGGGTCAAACGCCACACAGTGGCCCGTGACCCGGATAAATACAAAGACTGGACAATCTAAGCATCGCCGAGGCTGAACCGCTGCATGACCGGCCGCTCGACATCCCACCTTACACCTTCCGATGAAGCACGGGGAGGAAACGGGAAGGGAGACAGAGTATGAAAGCTGGAGAAGGGAAAGGGGAAGAGGAATGGAAGGCGACGAGAGGGGCAGGAAATGAGCAAGGGACGGAAAGGAAAGGGAAGAATGAAAAGAATGGAAAAGGTGCTGTTTGTAAACAATCGCCGCAGCAGGGACGCCACGAGTCACGCGTTAACCGCGAAGCCGCTGTTAACAGTTGTGATATCTCATTCATTCGCCAGGTGTCAGCAGCTACCGACCACGAACGCTCACCAACAACTGGCAACCTAAAAGCAACCGCGCCGAGAGTCGAACGTATAGGGGTTGAGGGGAGGGGGTTAGAAAGCACGCCTCCTCCCGCCGCGGGGGTCCGGGAATAGCAATTTCTGGTCAAAATGCTGCACTTTGGTGCGATTTGGGGTAAGAAAATGTGCTCCTCAAACCAATGCAGAATAAACAGAAACATTAGCAAGAATGCAAGATCAGTGTTACGACCTGTTACAAATTATTGGCGGGAGAGCGGAGTCAGAGATATAGCCCTGACCCCACCCCAATTCTAACAATGGGGATTAGCTCACCCCCATTATCCCACTGCTCCGCCATCTGCTAAGCACCCAGCTACACGGTAGTCAATGAACCAGTGATGTTACAAAAGAGCATATAAAAAGTTTATAAAGACCACAAAATGTACCAAAACACCACGCACGCAGCACAGACAGATGGACAGGTCATCACCACCCACTGTACGGGCCGCTGGAGGCACAACAAGCTTAAATTTACTTATTAAAGAAGTGATAAAATTTATGCTGTGGAATGACTCCTTCTTTGTTCCTGCCTTCAGTGCGTTGACGCTGTTGGTTGGGCGGCAGGAAGGGCATCCGGCCTGTAAAAAACTTGACTGGTGGGGTATTGGCATGGTTATCTGTCTGGAGCGAGATGCAGACTTGCATATGGCTCAGCTGATGCCACTGCCACTCACTCTCTCTTGCTTCAGCAAAATCCAGATCGGTTTTACCTTTCTGGTACTGGTTCACCTGGGTAGTCCCGGACAAAGGGCCGTTAAACGGGTGTGTGTTTGTTCCTACAGACGTGCAGACACGACGTGAAAGATAACTCACACTGCACTATACATACAACTACACACAACACAGTAATCAATCATGGCTCATCAAGCCCTTCGACGCCAGATCGACATCTCTCTTGGACGGCTTCTTGGTCGCAGCTGGCAACGTCATCCGGTCGGCGGCACACACGAAGCAAGTGGCTGGATCAGATTCGCTCTGACAACAATCTCCATTCACCCGCTGATCTGTGGAGATGTGTCATTCTTAAAGTGATTCCAGGGTGATGAAGCGGCATACGGCAATGGTCCCAGCTGACTATGACACTGGCAATAAATGGTTCTGTGATCAAACTGAATGTTAATTATCAATGAATGACAGCTATTCATTCAGTCAGTAAGTGAATTAGCCGAGAGTACATTGGACTGCTGACCTGGTAGTGAAGGATGAGGGTCCAGATGAGACCGAGAGTCAACTTGGGATTGCCGTCGACAATCTCATCAGCACGAATGTTCACCACTCTGATCTGCACCAACAACAGTCAGAGCGATAATGCCCCCCTTTAATGCACAATGCAACCAGAGACAGAAATGGGTCAAATTTGCACAAGACAACCAACCCGCTGCAGCTAAATGCTCTTCTGCTTGTTTATTATTACTATTCACTATTATTAGACTGCATCACTATTCGCAGCATAAGACGCAAACTACTGTGAATGATTCAGCGTGGTCTGTCTGCTTGTCCGTCTGTCTGTTGGTCATGACCCTGCAAAAATGGACAAACCGATCGAGATGCTGTTTGGGGTGGTATCGTGAGGCCCAAAGAACCATGTATTTGATGAGGACTCAGGTCCCCACACTAAAATGGGCAATTTAGGGAGTCATACTGTGGTATGCACAGACTTGCCTACCATCGATATCCTCAACCTTATTTGCTAGAGGGCAGGAGCAATGAGGCCTCTAGCTACGAGTCTATTGTAGCAACTTATTTTATCATTATTATTAAAAAAGAGATCGAAGTGATGCTATAACAGTGAAGATGACCTGGTGGTCATTATAATGCCAGGACACAAGTAGACAGACGGCGAGACAATGACAGACAGGTAGTAAAACCGAGAATAGAAGACTAACCCCTTTGCGTTTGAGAAAGTCAAGGGCAGTCTGGACATTCTGCATACAGTGACATCTCATACGCCCACGCTGTCTTGCCTAAACACACACACGGACACACATGCACACATTATACTGAGCTCAGCACAGCACACTGCAGAAGAATAGGTACACTGGGCATTTTTCCACAAAACCATGCTAAATATGACATACAGACTATGGCAATACATGATTCGCGAGATCTGGTTACTGGATTTTTTCTGATGAGCCTTTGACAATCACTAGGTACAGGTCACAGGTATTTTGTAAATGTATGCATATCTTTACTCAAACATAATTTATTTATTTCACAATGAGCTAATCTAAGACCAAACAAAAAACATCATAAACCATAGAATGCTCCTAGTTAACTAGCTCTATGACAGACTAAACACTATAACTGTGCAAAAGACTGTCATGCCCAACAAGCCATGCATGCAACTACTGAGTGGAGTGATAGTAAACTATGCTGTATAATAAGGGATGTAACATAAATGTCTTACAAAGGTCTGATGAGAAAGAACTTCAAGCAATGTGAGCAGATTGAAGCCATCCCTTAGGTCTTCAAACAAATCGACAACCAACACATTTGCCTACAAATGCAGAACACAGCTCAATAATTACCAGCATATAATTTAACATCATGATGTAGTAAATGGAATGGAATATATTAGGCAACTGGTAGTCCTTATTGGTAGGCAGAGGCCTACCAATAAGGACGCTTCCTTTCTTATAAAAGGTAGGTTATACAGAAGTTGTAAGCAAAGTTGTATATTGCATGGCGATGAAAAGTGGCCAGTAAAGAAAGAAAACAAATCGGTTTCAGCGATTCGAAATAAGAATGATTAGGTGGATGTGTGGCATTAAACAGATACGTTCACATGTAATGAGTTGATGGAGAGATTAGGAATAGATGACATAATTAGTGGTGCAGCAAATAGATTGAGACAGTATGTGCATGTTTTAAGAAAGGACGACAATGTCTCGGTGAGACTGCATAGAGTATGAAGTGGAAGGTGCAAGACCTAGAGGTAGGCCAAAGAAAACTTGGAGTGTGGCTGCAGAAAAAGATTGCCAGGGTCAACAACTATACAAGGCAGATGCTACATACCACAGAAAATGTAGAAAGTCAATGAAAGATATTACCGAGGTAATAACCACAAAGGCAGGGTGTGAGTAAATAAATGTTTTCCTGGTACCAGCTCATCCTGGTTGTCCTGGATAAAGGGCCATTAAACGGTCTGTTGTTGTTATACATCACCATAGCAACACAGAAACCCAGCAGCAGCAGCCCAATGATAACCACAGACAGACATCCAGACACAGATGCAGAGAGACAAAGGCAGTGATATCTGATAGGGCCAGCTGCCAGCCCAGCAGGTGTCAGCTCTCAGTACTTATTCAATGCATCACCTATGCTACACAGCTGCAGTCTCTTCACAACACATATTCCACCAATGGAAGAAAACACACACACATTTAACAAAATAAGTACTGCAGTTTAACCATCTGTCTGCTTTTCAGAGACGGTGCTTAATCTCCAGAGTACCTCTGGAAAATTTACCAAGTTAAACACACACAAGTAAAGAAAAAAATACCAATAGAACAATTTTCCAGCATATAAATAATTCTCCATCTCTGCTACTACTGCTGTCATCAGCATACAACATTTGAGTAGACGGCAACCAACTTTCTCATTGCATATCCTTCCACCGATAAGTGTCCCAATACAAAAATTCATCCACTCTCGTTGACTGCTTCATTACTTAACAATAATTTCCAAACATGTGCACATTTTGGAGAGACAGAACTACTGTAGCATGTCACATGGCCAACAAAAATGAATAAAATTAGTTACAAAAACAATACAAGCAAATCAATTAATGACAGAAGTAAAAACTGTATCACTGACATCCCACCGCCTACTACACCAAAAATGTGAACTCTCTAACAATAGTAATATTCCCAAAATGCACAGCACATATGTGGGTTATAAGCGTAATCAATAAGACTGCGTGGTAATAATGGCAAATTAACCACACAAGTCAAGTAAGCAATCTAAAACTAGCAGCTTAATCAACACCACAAAGCGCCAGTAATAAACTACACACACACACACACACACCCGTTTTAACGGCCCTTTTTCTGGGACTACCCAGGTGAGCCAGTACCAGAAAGGTAAAACCAATCTGGATTTTACTGAAGCAAGAGACAGTGAGTGGCAGTGGCATCAGCTGGGCCATATGCAAGTC
>Ga0126334_10000693_pt1 | contig 10044 bp, 3 predicted proteins | sample InaspJWI49metaG_FD_94491 | JGI IMG/M metagenome (GOLD analysis project Ga0126334, IMG submission 94491) | Marine gutless worms symbiont microbial communities from Oahu, Hawaii - Inanidrilus sp. 2 OAHU.JWI-49 metaG | ecosystem: Host-associated > Annelida > Digestive system > Unclassified | place...
CACCATAGTGTTCGGCTGTGTGACAAACTGTAACTGTAACCTTTAATACTGTAAGGTGCCCCTGCAACGGACTTGTTCGTGAAGTGTCACCTTAAACTCCACATTGACATTACATTACATTACATTACAACGCCGGTCTTATTCGGCGGACCTTTCTCAATGCTTTCATGGCCAAACTCCCCCAGAGTTTCACTACTGTACACCGGTCATAGCATAAGAAGCGAGATTTAGCCACAGCTCGGGACATTTTTGCTTGCGATGATTCAAGTGAAGGACTATAACTAAAGATGCCAGTATATATGCAGTCCTTCTCTGTGGGCGACCATCACGTCAGGACACGTTCCCTCATCTCTATTTCTGCTTACCAGTGGCAATAGTAAACGCCACATTCTTAAATGACCCAGTCAACAACGAACCTGTTTGAGTAATTTGTGGAATCCGCGACAATTTGACATTCGTGACTGTATGTCACTTCGTTATCTTGTCCAATGCAGAACCCGTTCACCTGATCAAAGTTATAGGCCTACTGTATTCCCCCAAACTGGATGGGTTTGAAAACAGCCGCATGTTATGTTATACAGAAACTGTCAAAAGTTACACGGTGTCTAGAATGCCGTCGTTGCTAGCATGGTACTGACCTAGGCCGGCGTGGCACATGACTCTGCTGACGGGCAGCTTGTTGCCCTTGTAGACCTGCAGCAACTCGCCGACGTCTTTGAGCCACGCTCGCGCTGTGTGGTCTGAACTGCTGCTGTACATGATCCTGTTCACTACCTGCAGTATATCAGCAAACCAGATGCAAGGCAAAGTCTGTCGGTAGCCCGCTCGGCTTTCTCCCTAGCCGCCGCCTGTTAATTATTGTTAATTGGTCAGTTTATCGGTTCGCCTGCGTCCAGCGCAGCACTTGCACTTCTTGTCGTACGCCGCCATCTACGGTCTGCCGAATGTCACTCCAACCAAAGTCTATGGATTAGGCCTGAATTGGGCCCACAAAATTGGTTGCTACGACAATATCCCTCGAGGTATCGAAAAAATTTACATAGTTCATGAAACAAAGGCAGAACATAAGCCCGCCTAGAAGCGCAGTCCGGGCGAGCTAACTAGAAAGCACTCACTCGAGGTCGCTACGACCACTTCAGCAACAGTTTTAGTCCACCGAAAAAGTACACGGCTGCTGTTGTTCATTTGCAGCTACAAATTCGGGCCTGCTTTTCTATATTATTTGATCTTGGTTGTCGCTACACCACGGCGCGGTCGCTGAACTCTTCTTATGACTGCGAACATATAGACCCATGATGGTAACCTAAACTGTTCATCCTTAGTGCTCGAATTTACAGTGGCCGCTCGAGTGTGTCCATGCGCCGTACTTCTTTCGCCGCCAGTCTGCTGAATTTTGACGAAAGTGAGAATTTGTGAATCATTTCCACATACCTGTTCGGCCAACTGGTCTCTGAAGTACATTCGGAAAAAAAATAACTGGTGTTCTTGCGGTTGTTATTTCGGCAGCGGTTTACCGATATATAGAGGACGGGTCCGTCGTGTCCGCGGAACGTGAACATCGGTCGTCCGGTGGCGAGCTCGAAGCTGCGTATCGTCTGGTCCATCGACCCGGTGTACAGCGTGCGTCCGCTGTCGTCGGTCGCCATGCAGTTGATGGCGCCCAGGTGCCCGCTGAACGTTCGCACGCAGCGCGCCGTGTCGAGAGACCACGCCTTGGCCGTGCAGTCGCCCGACCCCGTCACCATCATGTCGTCGGCAACGTCCACGTCCTGGCGACCCGCACGTCACACCGCCGTCAGTCAGCCAGGACCCCCGTGCCGGTAATAGCCGCGTCGCGCCGTAATCCCCAACAAGAACAACAATAACGACGAACAACAAAAATGAAGCGAAACGTCGCGGGGTATCTACAGAGCCGCTTTTGCTACGCGACGCAGCTAGCCAAATGTTGGCCGATTTTCAATATTTTTTTGCAAATCTTAAGCTGCGTTCCCAGTTCATACCGGAGCCGGCGCCGCCCGGCGGCGTGCGGCATGTTGCATCGAAACACGGCGTTGAATAAAGATGCGTTCACAGCGGAACGCAACGCAATGCAGAACAGCGCATGCACGACGCCGCGCGGCGCCGCGCAAATAACCACACGGCGTCATGCGTAACCACAGCCAGTGTGAACGCTGCTTATAACTCAGCATCACATTTTCAGTAAAAAGATAGCTAAAGATCTCTCAACATATTTCAAGCATGTCAGTATAGGACGAGCAAAAGGTATATCTATACTACATGTGCCTACTTTTACTGGTTTACACAGCTTTATTTCACCACAAAATGTGATAGCAAAAAAACAGAATAAAGACAGGACTTAACTAAACTTAACTGTTTTATTGTCCAATCTTATACTTTAGGTTACATCGCATGCATCACATAAACGCGCTCTATTGCTCCACATGTCACACGTTCCGCGGTCTGTCTATCTGTTGGTGTATGTGTGTGTGGCACGTTGGTGTGCCCCGCAAAACAGAAGAACCAATCAAAATGCCGTTTGGAGACACGGACTCGTCTGGGCCCAAGGAACCAAGTTGATGGGTATGCATACCAGCACCTCCTGGCGAATACAACTGAGTGATTCGAGGGCGACAGCGATGCGGCTTTCTGTCAAATTACGTTGTCCACTTGTTCAAGATTCCTCCAGACTGTCGCTGACTCATTTCATACGCGACGAAACGTCGGTGTCGGGCGATGTGAACAGGGCATTAGTGGGAGCAGTGAACCTGCGGTGGCGATGAGGCGCCGTCGTCAGCGGCGGTGGAGTCGTGGAGGTCGCAGTCGGACGGGATGTAGACGAGGCAGAAGACGGCTCTCTGGTGACCGCAGAACGTCCGCACGCACTCGCCGCTGTCATAGTCCCAACAACGCACCGTCCGGTCGTACGAACCTGACAATCACCCACCATTCAGCGCGTCTGAGAACTGGAATTACTTACATGTAGAAATAACTCAACTGGGAACTGTAACGGAAATTACTGACTGAAGTGGGACGGAATGCGTTTCTGCTCCCTTTAGCACACAACAGTAAAAAGGTAAAGGTAGTCCCGTGGTCCATAAGAAGCCTAGAGTCTGGTGCTGATCTCCGGTTTATGGCAGACAGTCCACGAGTAACGTTATCGCAGACGTGCATTACCAGATTACCTGGCGGCGACTGCCAGACAGCCAGTTCTCAGTCATGCCCGCGGTTACCCTCCCAGCCTCAGAGCGTCGCCTGTCTCTAATCAGCACCAATTTTTACCCGCGCAACGCTATGCCAGCGCGAGGGCTATAGCTATGGTCCTGTGTCTGTCTGTCCGTGTCTGTCTGTCCGCCACAAGTCTGTGCTCTATCAACATAAATGAACGGATTAATCTGGTGTTTGGCATGCACGGAGGCTTCTTTCGACCAGTCCTACACTGTGTTTTAAGGAAATTCAAGTAGGCCCTATCTATAAAAATAAGGGTACTTCCCTCTGGAACTTTTACCTAAACTCCGGACTTTGAAAATTTCGCCACGGCATAGAGATCGTCGAACGTGCTATCAACTTAGCTCGAGAAAGGTGGACGGTCAGAGCGTGATAAACTGGACCGTCGTTGGTCAACTAAGTTGTTAATATCTCCGAGCTCCGACGCTCGACCACTGTAGTTTATCGCAGAGATCGCCAAGATCTGTCTGCAGCATGATTATGTCGCGCGGGTCAATTGGCGACAGCTGATACTTGTAACTGTTCGTGACAGGCACGGCACCCGTGCATACATATAAACGTGCCTGAGGTTGTGAGGACTGCATGGGAGTCGAACCCGCAACCTTGGAGTCGCCACAAGCCACACAGCAGTATAGACAGATGCAGCCGCTCACAGCTGAAGATGAAGTCGCCGGTGCAGATGAGACGCGTGACGACCGACTGGTGACCGCGACAGACGAACAGCTGTCGTCCGTCGACCACACGCCAGCGCCGCACCGTCTTGTCCGTGGACGCCGTCACGACCGAGTCGTCACAGAACGCGACACACGTCACGCGACCATCGTGCCCCGCCAGCTCCAGCAGCGGCTCGCACGGCTGCTCGCCACGCGGCGACCAGACCCGCACCAGCCCGTCCTGTGATTTATTCAACCAGTGTCTATGTTCAGCCTCCTTGCTGCCAACGTGACGCTGCCCGCATTTGCTGCTGAGCGCTGGCGCCTGCTATCGATCGATATCTCCTGTCCACGGGGCGCTTAACAGCAAACCCACCGGCGGCCGTTGTTGCTGTCGATCGATGGGACAGACAGACGGATAGACGGATAGACGGACACTCGACCGTTGCACAGACCCTGCTACGCATACTGTGCGGGCAGTGTCAATAACAAAAGGGCCTACAGACAACCTGTAGTGTACAGTGTTATGCATAAAAGTACAACGGAACGCGCTGAAGGATGCCGGACTTAATAAACTTCAGTCTACAGAACTACTAACTAGGCTACTGCAGCACTTAAACTATGACATAATCCGCGAATCAACTTCATCACATGGCAGAGCATTCCAAAATTCAAATACGACCAACTCTGTGGTTAAAACAAGTCTATGTGTTCAGCTGCTACGTACGCTGACAGCGTGGCACTACCCAGTCACCCACATTCGCCCGCGGCACTCCGCGCTGCTGTGTGCCGTGCAGCAATCGATCCATATCTCCTTCCGGCCGGGCCACAGCAGCAAAGTTTGCTGACGGACGGACGGACAGACAGACAGACAGACGCCCGACAGATGCATAGACCCTATTCCGCATAGTATGCGGGCAGTGCCCTGCATTGTACCTGGCCGCCGGTGGCCAGCAGCGTAGAGTCTTCGTTGACGCTGAGGCAGTGGACGCCGCCGTCGTGTGCCTCGACCACCTGCAGTAGTCGACCTTCAGACACCGAGGACTTGGACAGCACGACGCCCATGCTTCGAGCACCAGACCGCTCACCCGCCCGCCCTCTACAGCGCCGTGCAGTGAGACACGTTGTGCATCGGCTGGACGCGGCAGGCCGCAACTAGTAGTCGACGGCAAGCCGGTGGGAGAATGTCTCCTCGCACGCACAAACGGACGGACAGGTCGAAAACGTAATGCCTCAGCGGCGCATAAAATGGCGGAGGCACGCGACGACTCGCCGCAGGGCAGCGAGGCGCGACGGATGGTGCAGAGATACGGCTCTGAAGTCGTATGATGATGATATGTTCCAGTGACGATTATCTGGCGGTTTTAAGCACGCATCGCATACTTCGTTAGCAAGATACTTACGTAAAGTTTAATGCAAGCTCTCTGTCGTTACTGTTTTGCTATAACTTCGACATACAGCAACCGATTTAACAGTTTTGACAGAAATGTTACCGAGAATGTAAACAATCCAAATCTAACAAATAATTCCTTTTCCGAAGATTATTAAACTAACACAGTTAAACCGTCGGGAATCCTTCTGTGAGTCACAGTGGGTCACTTTATCTTTCTGAGACAAAGGTCTTAAACTTTAGTCTGAGACCTAATTAATATACAAAACGTCTTAAACCACGTTTCAGATCGATCGACCCATCTCACCGGCAAACGCAGAAAAAAAATTAAAGATTTTCAGACGGTTATTATACCGCCCTAAGCTACGACGTCATTTATGACGTATTTGTTTTGTTTACATCTGCGAAAGTTGAAGTGATTTTGTTTGATACTTTCGTCACAGACCAAAGTTTAGCGTTACTTCACGTTTTGCATATTAATTAGGTCTCTCATACTTAAGTTTGAGACTTTGGTCTCAGCGAAAGATAAATTGACCCAGTGTAGTTAGACTGCATGTTGTCTCGACTTACCTGGCGACTGTCTGCTAATACAGGTAGGCGGCGTCGTCACGCCTGACACAGCGAGGCGTGACGTCATTGCAATGACTGCAGCGGCCGTCGCACATCAATACGCACAAGAAAGACGGCGCCGAAAGTCGCGTCGCCCTGCTTTGCATCACAGTGTTTCAGCGCTCCTACCTGGTTGCACGGTGACACCCGTAATGCTTGCCTTGTTCTCTCCGCGGCTCCTGCAATCAATTGCGCATTATCGATCACTAAGCGTTATGCGACCTGTTAAGGTACGTTCATACCGTTGTGCGTCGTTTTCGCCGCAACACACCTTAAAGTTCGCTTATCACTGACATACGCACAACACACTGTGTATAAAAAAAATTAATTAATCGATTAATATAAATAAATACATTAAAACAACAAACGGCCATTCGGTCGCCCTTTTACACGTTGCAACAAACAAGAATGCATACTTGATACAATGTTAGAATTACGTAAAGTAGCTTTGCAATATTATAGCAGATAATCATTACCTAGTGATCTACTAAATTTACTGAGACTTGCAAAATCTGTACAAACTGGTAAATTGTCCCATAGATTAACCGCTCTGTTGCTGAAAAATCTTTCTCTGTTAACACTGCGCTGCTTAACTATAACAAATTTGTGACCCCGCAGATGTGGTTGATTTCTTAACGTGAAGAACGCATTGCTATAACGTGCACCAAGCCAAACAAAATCTTATAAACCAACAACATGTCAGCCCGTAGCCTTCTCATCGCCAGGCTTTCTAAATTTAGTCTTCAGCCTTGAATAATAAGTTAATTCAGACAATCCAGGCATTCTTTTAGTAAATTTTATTTGCACGGATTCACCCCCTTCTTGTTTTCACTATAACTTGTTTGATCCTACATGTAAACCAATTTTGATAATATTTGGGGGCAGAAATGTTGGCAAGGAAGACACTTTGAACATTTACTGTAGCTATGTGAAGTGTTTGGTCAAAGGCATACGTCAACGCAACGCATCTGGTGTGAACGAACCTTAAGCCTTCTTTGGTCGCTACGAAAGGCCGTCCAACGCGCTATCGACGTCGCTTCTGTTTCGTGTTTTCGCGTCGTCTGCAGTTTTTGTTCGACGGATTTTTTATGCGTGTGTTTCGTGCCGGAATCGTCGCAGGTGGCTAAATCATATACCGCTCGTAGCTCACGAAAGAAAACCGTGTGATAGAGACTCAACCGAAATGAAATCTTACTTTTGTAAGTTTTGTTCAAACAAATTCTACCGCACGTTGCCGAATACCTGCTTGAGAAAACCCACAGTTGACGTGACAAACAGTTGACAACAGTTAAGCGCAAAATTATTTTTTTTCTCAGCTTAATGTCAGAAAAGTCATGCTCTGCAAGTTTGCAACAGCGGACGGAAGTGTAAGCTTACAAAGAAATTCAAGAGTCTCATCTATCGCACAGGTACCGGGCAAGCACGCGGTCGGATTGCAAAAGTTTGTAAATTTACCTGTACAAGAATGCGTGCGTTTGTTGTTTCCGTTTAAAGTAATTTAAGTTGAGGCAGAAGGATAAACCATGCGTTTCTATATGCATGTAAACGCCCGTAGGTTGCTGCAGCTGCTTGCGTTTATTGATTGTACAAAGCACTGTCCTGCGCTGCAGCCTGTTATTCCGTGTGCGAATCTGTGTTCGCTGCGTAGGGCTACTGGCAGTACAATACAGCAGACGATGATGACAATGGTTAGTATTTTTGAACGAGGAGCCCCTGCTTATGCCTACTCGTTATCTTATTGACAGTTCCATGCATTGCAACATCTAGCGGCACCCATATATTCCAACAATGCAGCCGTTGTCTCGCTAACATGAAGTCGTGAATAAATTAACAGCCTTCGATGACAATACCATTAGCCTATGTCACTCAACTATAGCAATGCAGTGAATGATATAGGACACAAATAATCCAGTAAATATGTTATATGTGTAAACTTATCGCCACTGTATTGCACTCTAGTATTAGTAATTAATTCGTTATTCACAGTTATTACCGTCACCATTACTAGCCTATTATTACTAACACTGCCCACATAGTATGCGGAGCAGGGTCTATGAAACAGTCGAGCCCCCGTCCGTCTGTCCGTCCCATCATTCGTCCGCAGTAGCGGCGTGTGGCGGGTTTGCTGCTGAACACCGCGCGGGCAGGAGATATCGATCGACAGCGGCGGACGCCCAGCAGCAACGGCGCCGCAGCACGGCACTCAGCAGCGAATGCGGGCAGTGACAGCCGAGTTGAAGCGGCTGAGCACAGACTTGTTTTTGCAAATACATACACCAAGTTTATTGCTCTACTGCAGAGGCGCAGGCCCACACAGGCCGACAACGGCTGCTGCATGCTTATATGCTACAGCAATGTCTGTCACAATGATGGTGCAAGAGCACTGTTTTACAACGGCTCAACATCAGCCAATAAATAACGCATAAAGCGATACTTGGGCGCATTTTTTAAAGTAAAAATGGCATATCTGGCAAAACAGTTCTGTACAACAGTGAATAAACTGGTGCTGCAAGGAAGTACAATACTCTACATCGGTTTGTAAACGAAAAACAAGACAAGTCGCATCAAACTACCAACGTTTCTAGTCACGCACTCATACGGTCGCAGGTTATGTCACTAGGTTAGGGGCCATCTCTAGCCAAATTCAGTGTAGGCTATGCAACGCACGCGACGCAAGGTGCTTGCGTAAAATTTAAGGCATCGCACGCAGAGAGCTTGCGTTAGACTTTACGCAAGCATCTTGCTAACGAAATAAACTGTTGTTGGCTTGTGTACTGGTTGTGTTTTTTTCTTTTTTTATGTTTTTTTGTGCATTCGTGTACTTGTATTATATCTCTTAGTTGTAAGGGCGGCCAGCATTGATGGGTGTTTGTGCCTCTCTGGCAGCCTGCCTCTGCTTTCTTGTATGCTTGTGCTTATTGTGTTTTGAGGAGAATACATATGATGATGATGATGATGATGTGCGACGCGTGCTTAAAACCGCCAAATAATCGTCACTGGAACATATCGTCATTCGACTTCAGAGCCGTATCTCTACACCATTCGTCGCGTCTCGCTGCCCTGCGGCGAGTCGTCGCGTGACCCTCCCTGCTCTGCGACGCCGCCGTGGGCACTGCCGCCGCCCGCCGCGCTGCCGGCGGACCCGCGCGGCCCCGCGGCGGCGCCGTAAGGTCCGCCGGCGGCGAATGCGTCGAAGTACTGCGCGCAGAAGTCGAGCACGTCGGCGGGCTTGTCGATGAGCAGGTGCTGGAGGAAGTCGGAGAGCAGTGCGCGCAGGTCCGGGTGATGTGCCGCGTAGCTGGCGTGCTCCGCCCACAGCTGCTTCTATCACGCCACGCAACGCATCGCCATCCGCCACCGTTACTATCAGTCCGCAGCACCAGCAAATTAACACGCAACTATAAACGAAAATTTGTGACACTTTAGAAAATTCAACTTTAGCTAAAAGAACTTTTAAAACACACTAGGGAGGTATATTAATATCATGAAGCGAGAAGTACTGTGGTATGAATCAAGTAAAACATCTTAGCCAACAGCTAATGAAAAAAAGCTTTGGGGCAAACTGAACCACAATTAATAAGAGTCATCATTACTGTGCATATATTCTTACTTACTTACTTATTTACTTAATGTAAATCTGGGACAAATGTAGTCTCGGACGAAGGGCCGTTAAAGGGGTGTGTGTGTGTAGTATTTACTTAATGAGAAAACAGATGATCATTATGTGGTAAAAGGTGTCTAAAACAATAAGCTTCAAAAACGGCCTCTGAAATCAAACATGCTAATGTATTTTCGTGTTATGTATCACAACGGAGGTAGTGCTTCACAATAGTGCCACACAGTACCTTTCTATCCAGAAACTTTGAGTGCAATTCCGGATCCGTTTGCCAGTTCAGTTCTTTCTTCAGGTGCAGTAACTGCTGACGAGCTGTCTCCTCTGTTTAAAAATACAGAACAGCATGCAACCATAGACCTAGAATATTAAATAATATTCTAGGTCTATGCATGCAACGACAAGTGCAGCCACACACGTGCTTCCAAACTAATTAACTGACCCGTTTTCATTTTTTCAACACTGCTAACATTTACATTTTGCCTTCAGTGCTTTGACGCTGTTGGTTGGGCGGCAGGAAGGGCATCCGGCCTGTAAAAAACTGAGTGGTGGGG
>Ga0126334_10000694_pt1 | contig 10042 bp, 10 predicted proteins | sample InaspJWI49metaG_FD_94491 | JGI IMG/M metagenome (GOLD analysis project Ga0126334, IMG submission 94491) | Marine gutless worms symbiont microbial communities from Oahu, Hawaii - Inanidrilus sp. 2 OAHU.JWI-49 metaG | ecosystem: Host-associated > Annelida > Digestive system > Unclassified...
TTCTCTTGGCACCCTATCAAAAGCTTTCTCCAAATCCACAAAACCAAAATAGAGCTTTTTACCTTTAACTCTAAAATTCTCCTGCATCTGTCTTGCCATAAATCATTAAATAACATAATAATAATAAACACGTTTTTATAGTGCCATAAGGTCACAACTTCAGATCCTCGTAGAAGCAGCGGCCATGGGCTGCGAAACTGCAGTACCTAGGCATCCCTTCCATGTCGCTAAATCGAGTACCAGCTTCTGCTGGGGTAAGGGCAGGAATGTCAGCTCTTCCAGGTGGCAGGTAACACCCTGTGTGATCCCACATGGCACGTGAGTTCCCGTAGCGGCGAGGACAGGTTATTTATCAAAGGCGAACCGCTATACCGCGTTCACTTACTTCACTTTACTTTAAAATCATCTGCACATTAATAGCTACACTTTCAGTATATCACAAAAACCGAATCCGATACAAAAATACGAAAATGTATTTTAAATATGACAAACCTACCCAGCGTTTTCATCCGGGTCATTTCGAGTGTGTCGTTTCGAATCTTTAGCACGGGAGTCAGCGCGAGCATGCCGATACGGTGCTGCACTAGTTCGGTGTCTCACGGGGCGACTGCAACATCACACAAACAAGAAGCTCCTTTGTTACTGCAGATGGACTGCGCGACGCGAAGTGTCAGTCAGTACCGTGCCAACGGCGGCTTAACAGCATGGTAACAACTTGTACGAATCGAAGTAATAATAATAATAATAGCCATGACAATGTTTATGGTGTGTCATCATGACCAAAGTCACTGCGAGAGTTCACCCGGTTCATCTGATAAATGTAGACTGAGCGCCGGGTGGCCGCCAACCCTAAGACCAAGCCAGTCAACTTGGGGTTAGACAGCAGTTACAGTCGACCAACTTGTGTATTCAGCCATGTCGTAGGTGTAATCCACAAGTGATCGTCGAAGAGATTGTTGACCACACAATCTGCACCTTGCCCCAGACAGATAACTACATCAACACCTCATCACTCAATTTCTACAGGTCAGATGCTCTTCCTGATGCCCAACCAACAGTGTCAAAGCATTACACACACACCCGTTTAACGGCCCTTTGTCCAGGACTACCCGGGTCAGCCAGTACCAGAAAGGTAAAACCAATCTGGATTTTCCTGAAGCAAGAGACATTGAGTGGCAGTAGCATCAGCTGGGCCATATGCAAGTCTGTCTGCACCTCGCTCCATACAGATAACCATGCCAGCCAGCAACCCACCACTCAGTTTTTTACACGCCCGATGCCATTCCCGATGCCCAACCAACAGTGTCAAAGCGTTGAAGGCAAGAAAATAAAAATAGAGAACAGGAAACACGCTGCAGATTTTTGAGAAAAACAATACAAAATTACTACCGGTTTTCACGCCTGGGAGCACGTTGACGGCTGTCCCTACGCGGCGAAGTGTCGCTACGTGGCAGTCTGGAATGTCGTGGACTGACAGAATGCTGCGGAGAACGTCGCACCTCTCTGTGTCTTTGCTGACTTTCATTCTTGCGCTCATCAGTCTGATAAACGTGTGCGTTTCGACCACATAACTATTATAAAATGCGCCATAATATGCATATTTTCCCCAAACATAAATACATTACACAGTCATACCTCCTTAAGTGGATACTGCTTAAGTGGATAACTGGCTTACATGGATGTCAACTGTCTGGTCCAGTTTAGCCACAACGTAAAGTATAAAACATAGATAAGTAGATACCCTGCCTAAGTGGATACTTACAATACGGTGCCAGTGCTATCCATTTAAGCAGCTGTGACTGTAATTCACTGAAAATTCGTTATCCGACGTCATCGCACATCTACAGGACCTGCTGTTTAATGTACATCCGTGGTCCTCCTTAGTGTGATTTGTACTAAATAGTTCCACTCATAAAACTGTACTTTTACAGCTGCTAATTTAATTTAACTTGACAATATCAAAATTAGGCCTGCAGTGTGAACACACAAAAAGAAGCTTTCACATTCACAGAATTTGAACACGTTAATATGTCAGCAATTCTAGTCTGGTAATTTATTGAGAGAATGTAAAAGTTCACATTATAAGATACAGCTGTTGTTGTCATCGACTGTCGAGTGCATTCACGAACCATATGTCTTCAGCCACACGGCTCGTAAATGCACTCAACAACAACAACAACATATGCATCTTAAGATACATTAAGATATACACATTTCCCCCAAAATGTATAATAAGTTTAATACATACGGAACAACTACGGTTTTGACGCTTCCTGTTGCGCTGATATTCAGAACTCTTCTGTGGCGTGGTATCGGGGTTTTCTCTACAGGCAGGAATGTCAGACTGGCTCTGCATTTGAACAGGTTCAGAAGCAGCACGACTTTCTTCAGCTTGACCCGGTGTAACCTGTGTGTTAATGACTGGTTCGCTAGTTGTCTGTACAAACTGTCCTTCGGAACTTACAGAAATTTCTGCCACATTCGGTTCACTGGAACACGGTGGACCTCTCAGAAACTGGAAATGATCACCAGTGGAGGCTTGAAAAAATGGCTGTCGATTACACGGAACCACAGGTGGCCGGCATTCCATCATCCTTGGAAAAGCACTGACGCCTGCATCTACTACGAATGGCACTTCAAACGGAGGAGGAATCGCATGCGGTGGTCTGCATGGAAATTGTAACGATGGCTCGAACAAAGCGCCACCGCAAAACCGCAAACGTTGTTCCGGCAAAGGTGGCGGCACAAAAACTGGCTCACGAGTTGCCGGTCTGAAGGACTGTTCAGCATATTCGAAAGGTGGTCGACCCGGTGGTCTACCAAGAGGCACCTGAAGAGGACAACTAAATCCAGTACTGGGCGACGGCATACTGCCTCTCATGACGGGTACACGTGGTGGACGCGACACACCCACATTGGGTCTAACACTCTGTGGTGCTAGCGGCACTAACTGTGGCACCACCTGAAACATCACCACATAAATTAAGCGGTTCATCATAACGACAAAAGCGCAAAAAACGAAGGTCTTGTTGACTCAATAATTTTTACTTATTACCGTTTCTTGTGATGATAGACTCCGGGAGAATGGCTCGATAATGCTTGGCCTGTCCATGTGGACAGATAAATGACGTGCATTCGTGCTACTTTCCGTCCATGACAGATGGAAAATAAGATGATGCGAGCACAAGTCCACCGTGGACAGAAAATAGCATATATGCATTGCATGTCAATTATCCACACATAGACAGAAAACAGCACTCAGATCATCATATTTTCCGTCCACTGTTGTCGGATATTTGGCATGTATATATAATATTGTACACCATTTTCTGACCATGGTAGATGCACTTTTCACAACTTTCTGTTTGTGTGAGGTTGCTATCTGTCATAATGTAACTATACAGGTATTAAGCCGCTGTTATCATGATCACAGGAGTCAACTTCTCGGGAGTAGAAATGGGCTCAGTGAATGCAGCACACCCAAAGAACTAGGCCCAGTCGGAACAGTTCAGTGGAGTGGGCATAAGGAAGCACTGAATTACTAGATCCGGTTCGCCGTTTGTTCACATTGGATTCGGCAGATTTTGAATGGCCGTTTCAGGCCACTCATCTCTCTGCTCCCGTACTGTAAGATGGTGGTTGTTGTTGTCTTGAATTGGGACTTTTCTAGTTCTGTAACTTGCACTGGATCTATAGCACCCATAACCTCCCCAAGTTTTTACAGGCCGGATGCCCTTCCTGCCACCCAACTGCATGGTTCACGACTGCTTATTTATATATATCGCAGCTGGCCACCATATCTGGCGGTCGTTCCCCTATCTACCACCTGGGGATGCGCGCTGGTAGCCTGCAGCAAGGCCCCAACTTGAAGCAGATCCAGTTCCAGTTAATTCGAAATAAAAACTATAAACGTCCTCATTAAGCCAGTGTTTGTCTAAACGAGTTTCAAAAGTATTAATCACATTGACATCAACCACGGAGTCTGGCAAACTGTTCCAAATATTAACAGCCCATGAACTAAAAGAAAATTTATAACTAAATACAACTTCAAGTGTCTGACCATCCTTACATTTATACTGTTATATAAGATTATGGTGAATCCCATTTAGACTACTGCTGTTCCATATGGGCACTCTATAAGAAAGGAGATATAGCAGAATTAGAAAAAGTACAGAAAAGAGCAACAAAGATTCTGCCAACACGCAGACACCTTTCTTACTCAAACCGTTCGAAAACATGTAAACTTACGACACTGCATTGCAGACAGATAAGAGGGGACATGACAAAGACACACAAGATACTTTCAGGAAAGTACGACACAGAAATAGCACCAACTCTGATCATGTCTGATATACATATAACTAAAAGCAATAATTTGTGGCTCCAGAAATCACGAAATAAGTACGATTTGCGTAAATATTACTTTACTAATAGGGTTCTTGATCACCAGAACAACTTGCCTAATTGGGTAGTAACTGCCAACAATACTAATGCATTTAAAACAGACTTAATCAATATTGGCAGCATCAAGAAATGATCTTTGATCGCAAACTGACGGAACTGGAAGTTGTAGTAGTGAAGTTTTCAGAGTAAATACAGTCTAATATATTGCACGTTGAACAGCTGTTACTGAGATGCTGAAAGAGGTTCTTAGCCTGCGCCAGTACATTCTCTACGTCTCCGTCTGATTCTCTAAAGTTATAATTGCTTGCATTTTTGGCTAACCAGTTAACTGCATCCAAAGCCACTCCACAACCCCGCACAGGCCACGCCCCTCCTTACTTACGGCCATACCACGGTTACAATATAGTAATAGTAAAGTAAAGACAGTTACAGTTAGTCGTGAAACGTCAACCGGACGAGGCGGCATACGATTTTGAAAACGTCCCACTGGCATTCTCCATCCTGAGTGATGACTCATCGTTCTCGGCAACTTCAAAAATATTCACACTATAGACACACTATCCTTCTGGCTATATCGTATCTTACAATTTCATAATTTTTAATCTTCATCATCGATGTTGTTTATTTACCTCCGAACCGTAGAATATATATCACATAGGCTGTGTATGAAGTATGGCAAACCGTTACGCCGAGTGGACAAACGTATCACGCTGTAAAAAACGTAGCACGCGACGCAGGCGTTGTGAGTTTTTTTCTAGCGCTAGTGATCGCGCAGTATATGCTGTCGTCGCGGCCCACGGATCTGCCAGTGTATCTGTCTGTCCGTCTGCGACAAAATGCGCGGCGCATTTTTAAAACGCACCACGCGACGCAAGGCGTGGTGCGTGGGGACTGCGTGCACACATTATGTCATGTGATACCCACATAATGGCGATCGTTTTGTAATTGTAACCATAGATTCTGTGACGTCACTTCGCCTTATGTATACATTTATTAGACGACTGTGTTTTACTGTTTTGACACACACTGGCAGTGAGTGGCAGTGACCTCGCAGAACATAAGTTGCTCGGTGAAAGTTGATAGTTGAAGAAATCTTCTACCGGGACTTTCTCTTTGCAAGTTTGCTTGTAAATGCTGTAATTAATGTAACGATTGCCGGTGGTAGCTTGCTGGTGAGCTGCCTGTAGTTTGCTCAGTCCTACCACCTGCCCGTCTCCCCCTACACCAGAGTCCAAAGGGGTAGAAATCCGGGTTTCTTTCATTTAGTCACTTCACGATGTAAACAAAGATATTACATATTCTTGCTAAGCTAAATATAACCCTGTTTGATGTAAACAAAGTACAAAGATGGCAAAATTGTTGAAACATTTCGGTATAGGTTACGGCAGCAACAAGAAGTCGTCGGAAACGTTTGACTTTCGCGCGAAAACACTGCCGGCGTCAACAGCCGACCGTAGCAGCGTACTTGCTAGTGGTGATTCGGTGAAAAGTCCTGCCGGGAGAAGGAACGGAGGTGCCCGATCGCACACGGTCGACTGCGGAGACGCCGCCGTGTCGTCGCATCCCGGTCGTCGTGCGTCGAATGAAACATTTCTCACAATCCCTGCCCGCGGACTTCGTGCTCGAGGTGATCGGGATTGGTTTTCAAGAGGAACAAAGAACAAAGAACCTGCGTTCGGCAGCAGATCGCAAGATTCGGAATCGAAGGCACGGTGCGACGCAGATCCTACGAAAGATTTGCGTAGATCTCTGACGGCAGACGAAATATCCTCCAAAAAGTCGAACCGTATCACTCCAGCCGTAAGTATGAAAACAGTTTCGTTTTAGGGCGACAAATTGTTTCCAGTTTTGCGGCTTTACAAACGACAGAAAACGACAAATACATTTTAAAAAGGCCCACGTCAGCAGAAAGTTCATGTGTCTGTCCATCCGTCTGTCTGTCCATCCTTCACAAGCCGGTATTGTATCGAAACGACTGGATGGATACAGCTGTTTTTTTTGCGTGGTAGCTTCCTTTGACCTATTCTAAACTGTGTAACCAGGAACTTTGAGTATCTCCAAAAATAAACGTACTTCCCTCTGGAACTTGCCTCTTCTTGTCAATGCAGTGGTAGAATTAATGTACAGTGTGTAGTGAATAACTTCTTGTCATATGTGCTGTTTTATTTTCTTTGAATTACAGCTTGGAGAATACAGTGATCCATTCGACTTGAAGAAGGACACTGCCAGTACTGAAAAAGAAACTGCAGAATCCACACCAGATGTTATTCTGCCTCTGTCTGAAGATGATTATTCTATTCCTTACGAAGTGAAGGACCGCCAGCAAGGTAATAATAATGATAATATTATTATTATTATTATCACTATTTTTTACTCCAAGCAGTATAGATCACTGGGGTTAAAAATGAAGCTAAAAGCAAACTAGTCTAGATCTTTGTCAGTAGAATAGAAGGAATCCATAATGAGGACTGAATTGGTACAATCACCGAGAGCCACTGATATAGAAATGAGGTCTCACGTGGATCTCCAGATAAGGAACTGAACCAACGACCAACTTTGCTCGAGAAGTTCAGAGTAGATGTGTTCAGTGGATCATTATTTTATTATTATTATTTTTTTCTGTTTTATTCTATACATTAGTATTATAATATTAATTTCATTTTGATATTATTTTTCATGAGACTTTTCTGGTTGAAGATGGGATCAGCAAGTATCCATTTCAGCCTGGTTTTATTATTTGAGTCTTTAACCATGGGGATATTTACTACCTGGGGTATTTAAGAAAATAATAGTATTAATAGTATGCAGTTTTTAACGTGCCATGTGTCAGTCGATGAAAGATTTTTGTGGTTGGCTTTTGTCTGATGCAGTGTAAAAATTCACTGGATGGTCATGGTTAATATTGCATATCTCTGTCAAAACTTGGAGTCTTTGAGATAATTGAATAAAATTTAGTAATTTAATGTAGATACGAACATACGGTAGGAATGCAAAATTTTGATTGAAAATTATCAACCGTTAAAAATAAAATTTTACAAAATCTTAAGGATATATAATGATTCGTTTATGTTGTAGAGTTGAAGCTGGAAGTAGGAGAGCTGAACGACGTTGTTGGTAGGCTGTCTGTAGCTGATGCATCAGTTGCTGCTAAATATGATGATCCATATGAGGAGAACCCAGTCACAGACAAGTGTCTGTGTAAAAATACTGAGCAGAGGTCTGCAGAAGTGAGTGCGACTGACGTTGTCGGAGCAGTGACTTGTGACTCTGCTGCACCTGCTGGCTCATCGACAGAACAGCAGATGAGTTCTCGTACGTCAGATTACCTAATCCCATTTGCGAGGCCAAGCATGCATTTTCTCGGAATGTAGGCTATATTGTATAATGCAGTGCAATAGGGGAAAAGACTCTCCCCCAAAATTGCCCCTTCTCCTGGGGGAATCCAAGCTCTAACTTAAGACATGCCTTGGACCCACCTGAATCTATAACCCAAAAGGCATGTCGATCAGATCAGTGGTATGTCTACAGCTCACCATAAACTGTACCTATAGTCAGTGGTGTATTGGGGGGTATACGCGGGTGTATGGCGTATACCAACCTGCAGGGTTTTTTTGACAGCGTATACTCACCTCAGTGATCATAAATAAGCAGGGTACCTTCAGGCCCTTTGCCACGCCTGTTTGCGTATACCCAGCTCCAGTTTTAGCAATACACCACTGCCTATAGTTTATAATAGGGTGGGACATGTCCCCCCAAAACTGCCTCCTTCCCCTGGGGGGATTCTGTCCCACACTGCAGGACCAAAAATATCAGTCCTACTTAAATTCTGCTCTCTCCCATACCAAAACTAATATAGTAAGCTTTGTAATGTTTTAATGTTTAATTTTTTATCGTTTTAGATATTGGTGTTATATTGTACAGGCAGCTGTGTTTTTCATTGCACAATTTTTTATTTCTAGTTTCAGGCAGATGCCTGGACTGTTTATTGACGATTGCGGTTGATTTTATTTTGCATATGCTAATCCAGCTGTTGGCTGTCAGATTTTAATAAACTCCTTTTGTTAGTCCGCTCAGTATATGCTATGCCGACAGATTTATGTTTTACCTCTGTTACTTATTCATTTATTTAGTTTTACTTTGTTATTAGCCCTTAGATCTCAGAACCAGCAAATGGACGGCTTGTGGGTATGTTATGAACTGTTGGGGGTATGGTGTAATTTTAATATCCCGTGATTTGATTCTTCGCCTCGTCCCCCTATTTTCGAGGAGGTGGTGAAATTGCACCAACTTTTGCCAAATATTTGACGATGCCCCCATTTGGCGAGTTGTCACAACCAAACGGCTCAACATACAAAAACGGAAAATATTCTTTCAAAAGAGGGACAACCGTGCTACATTTTGGTGAAAAATAGGCAAGTCTCCCTTTACCAATTTTTGACAAACCGTGGCGGATGCATTGGGGGTATTGAGTCTACTACCGCTTGCTATGAGGAGCATCATGCAATATAGCAGCCCTCTAGTGTTGTGAACTCTTTGTCTTGTCAGCAGCTGCTGCTGAGAAGAGTGACTGTGCGTCTGAGAGTGGATGCAGTGCCGTGCCAGCACAGCGTTCATTCGAGCTGTCTGCCGAGTATGGCGGATTCTTCATTCCAGCGGCCACTGAACAGTCGACTGACAGACACACAGGTAACCGTAGATGTAAAACAAGTACCAGCTGTCGCTAACTGACCCACACGACGGAATCGTGCTGTAGACAGATTGGTGATTACTGTGATAAACGACAACTGTCGAGCGTCGGAGCTCGGAGGTGTTGTTAATTCATTTGACCGACATCGGTCAAGTTTTTCGTGCTCTGAGCGTCCGCCTTTCTTGAGCTAAGTTGATAACGTGTTTTGACGATCGATATGCCAAAGTCCGAAGTTTAGGGACAAGTTCCAGAGGGAAGTACCCTTATATCTCTAGATACTGGAATGTCATTACAACGGATTGAAAGAAGCCTCCATGCCCAAAACCAGCTTGATCCGTTTAGCCATTTTGATAGAACACTGACTTTTGTCAGACACAGACAGACAGGCACCCGCTAGCATACCTGTACCTGTGCAAGCATATCGTCACTCGTGTAAAAACGTGGGAGAAATTTTATTAAACGCTTTAAAATGTGGGAATTTAAAAAAGTTTGGAACGAGATAGCAAACGTTCGTCGCATGTCAGTGTAAAATGACTAAACTTTCTGCATACTCTGTAACTGTCTGTGATTTTTGTGTGATAATCCTGCCATGTTGCATTGCCGATCTGTTTTAAGTTACATAGCAAACGATGCAAAATAGGGAGTATCATTAAAACACTGTTTTGAGGGACATTTGCACTGACGTTTTTGTAATAAAAAAATGGCTTTTTAACAATAAATGTTGGAAAAATTAAAAAAAATCGAAAAGGTTAGAAACATGATACACACACACACACCCATTTAACGGCCGTTTTTCCGGGACTACCCGGGTGAGCCGGTACCAGAAAGGTAAAACCAATCTGGATTTTACTGAAGCAAGAGAGAGTGAGCGGCAGTGGCATCAGCTGGGCCGTATGCAAGTCTGCATCTCGCTCCAGACAGATAACCATGCCAGTCCCCCACCACTCAAAA
>Ga0126334_10000695_pt1 | contig 10028 bp, 4 predicted proteins | sample InaspJWI49metaG_FD_94491 | JGI IMG/M metagenome (GOLD analysis project Ga0126334, IMG submission 94491) | Marine gutless worms symbiont microbial communities from Oahu, Hawaii - Inanidrilus sp. 2 OAHU.JWI-49 metaG | ecosystem: Host-associated > Annelida > Digestive system > Unclassified | place...
ACGTTTACAACGTTCACGTCCGGAAATGACAACGGCGCGAATACTGTGAAATGTTAATTCGGTAGGACGTCAGAAAACAGTTCGCCAGTAGATCATCACCGTTATCTACGGTGTCATTTATTTCTTAAAACCGCTAGAAAACGACACTGTCGTTTGACAAGTTCGAACCCTACACTCAAGGCGTCAATCACAGATGCCACATACTAAACTAGGCGTTAAAGAAATTAAGAAAATAGATAAATTTAAAACATTAAAAAATTAATTAACAATACAATATTCAATAAATCAACATCTTAATGGACCGTTTAAAACAAGATAAAGAAGAGAAAATGACAGTTTTTGCCAGGAAATGTGCACCGCATATTCAGGACACGTCTACTAATGCCATTGACATTGGCACTGTTACCGCTCGACGACGGAGCAGCTTTGGGGTCGCCGGTCGACGCACCGCCGCTGGACTTGTCGACGCGCTGTCTGGTCGTCGTCGCAGCCAGTCGAGCCGCTCTGCTCCCTAATAATCAATCAATCAATCAATCAATCCGTCAGGCAATCATTTATTTGCATAATAGAAACACACACAGGGACACAAAGGTTGCAGCACCACATTCACAAGTACAGTGCCCTTAAAACTGAAATTAACTCGTAGTCAGATTAAACATGAAATCCTACGCTTAAATATTGCAACGCTCACTTTGTACACCATAGGCTGGAAAACAAATCTAAACATTAATAGACCGTGTCCCAAAAAACGTCCACCTTGTATTTTTTGAATAACACTGTCAAAATTTAACCGATTTTAATGACTTTTGGAATGTTAAATCCTGAGAAATTTTTGACATGAAAATCTTACAGATTTGTCCACCTCACCTGTCAGACGTAGCCACTTTACCTTAGGAACTCCAAAAAAGTCATTTTCAACAGTATTATTCATACATACTTCTGATTATTTACGTTATCTCACTAGAAAACAAACTGTAGTCCACTTGCCTACCCCACCTAAAAATGTCACCACACTAACTTGTGAATTGCAAAACTTTTTAAAATCTGACTGAAGGTTTTTCACGCTATTTCAAACGTTGGAAGCTCTGAAGAGAGCCAGTTGTGGGTTGTCATCAGTGGCTCTGAAAAGAACCAGTTGTGATGTATGGCAACTGGAATTTCAGGCAAGCAGAGTGTTCAGAGTGACACCTTCTGCATTAATACATACTTCCAGTCTTTTTTGACACTGATCAGTCGCATAACACACCACGCTGTGCTGAAATTCAGCCCATGTCGCAACAAGCCGCTGCCGCAAGCCGCAACATGGTTGTATCAATACGTGCGCTGCTCCTATAGCGTGCTCCAGACCCAGTACTATGGCTATGCCGATAATAGAAAGCACTAAACACACACACACACACACACACACACACACCCGTTTAACGGCCCTTTTTCCGGGACTACCTGGGTGGGCCGGTACCAGAAAGGTAAAACCAATCTGGATTTTACTGAAGCGATAGACAGTGATTGGCAGTGGCATCAGCTGGGCCATTATGCAAGTCTGCATCTCGCTCCAGACAGATAACCATGCCAGTACCCCACCACTCAAGTTTTTTACAGGCTGGATGCCCTTCCTGCCGCCCAACCAACAGCGTCAAAGCACTGAAGGCATAGGAAGCACTAAACAACAGCAAGTAAATAGCTAAAGCTGCAGTACAACAGCTGCTATTTGTTTTCTTCTGAGATAACGTAAATAATCTGAAGTATATGAACAATAATGTTGAAAAAATGACTTTTTTGGATTTCCCAAGGTAAAGTGGCTACATCTGACAGGTGAGGTGGACAAATATGTAAGACTTTCATGCCAAATTTTTCGCAGGATTTAACATACCAAAAATTATTGAAATCAGCTAATTTTTGACAGAGTTATTCAAAAAATAAAAACGTAGACGTTTTTGGGACACATGATAGCATGACATATACAAAAAATAGTTCAGACGACAATTTTCGTTACAATGCTCCTCGAACAGTCTGAAGTTGTGACCTGACGATGCAGTTGGCGCCGTCTTCTCGTCGCTGGTGGTTCTGCTGCCGACCGATCGCTGCTGTTCGGCTCTCTTCGTTGTCGGCGGAGCCGCGTCTTTCGACTCGGCACCGGCAGTCTTCGCGCCATCACCAGCAAGCCGCGGATTTCCGGTCGTCGACGGATCTTTCGCAGTTTGCCTACCGGCAGCTGCTGTACCGTCAGACACCGGGTTGTTGACAGTCGCATTTTGAGCGGTCGATTTCGTTCGCTGTCGTCCGATCGTTTTCCGGCTTTCTCCGATCCGTGATGTTCCCGCTCCGTCCGCATCGTCCGGTCCCGGGTTGCTTTTTGCCGCCGTGGACTTCTTTGTCGACGGGTTTGTCCCTTTGCCGGGATTACGGACGCTACTGTCGCCGGACAACTTCGTCTCAGTCTTTGATTCCGGATTCTTGCTTGCCTGGCTGCTGTCGACCGTTTTTGAAGTTGTCTTTTTAGCTTCTTCATCGCCAGGATTTTTCAACCGACTATCGGCCTTCTCTGGTTTGTCCCTCGTTTTTGTTTCAACAGCAGCCGTGTCCTTCGATGCAGCATCTTTCGTTGGTTTCTTTGTCCGACTCGAAAGCCGTTCCACAACGCCGCGACCTCTGACAGAGGTCGACGACGTCGCCGTGGTTGCGTCAGATGTTTTTTTCGTTGTCAAAGATTTCGATGTTTTTGCTGTTGCGGCGCCCGGCTGATCTTTTGCTGCCACATCTGTATTGTCAGACGTCGGATCAACCACGTCCGTTTTATTGTTCTCTCTCTTCGACTTGTCCAGAGTGTTTTCAGTACCGGGGTTTTCTGCAGCAGGTTTAGATCGAGGTTTTGCAGTTAAACGACTGCTGACAGCAGTTTTATCAAGTTTACCCTTCGTTGCAGCCTGCATCGTCGATCTCGACGACGATGACCCATTCTCTTTCTTCGAAGAAGTGTCTTCGCCATTAGTCTGTAAGCGCTGTTTCGAAACGGTAGTTTTCCCTTCGACGTATTTTCTGTCTGTCGTCTGGGTCCTCGTCTTGACACGTGGATTTGCGGTACGCTTATGTTCGCTGGAATCTACGCCCGTGCTCGTTGTCTGCTTAGCATCTTCAGTCTCTTTTGTGTCAACGCCATTTCCACCGGCGCCGGTTTCCGTCGTTGTCTGCGGCGACTGTGACAGTTGGCAGCTTTTGACGTCATCGGACGGTATCAGCGTGTCTTCGACGACTTGGCTCGACGCGCTTTGAACTTCATCAGAGGCCAGATTCACCAAATCAGCGTCTTTATCCGTAATATTATCCATCACTAGAAGTGGTTTGGCCGCTGAATCTGATGCTGAGACTGCGCTGTCATCGTTTACGTCGTTCACAAGTTCTTGCTGCTTTCGTTCACTGTCGTTTTTCGGCGGAATTTCTTCGATCCCATTCACACTTTCGACTCTTTCTGCTTCGGCCACTTTTAACGTTGCCTGCGGAAGTGAACCCAAGTCATCAGCACTGTTGTGTGCGCTGTCGGATACAGATGTAGTGGATCCAGTGCTTGGATCAGAAGTAGTTTCACCAGTAGTTTTTCCGTTACAGCCGCTTGCGCTATCAGTCTGGGAGCTGCGCTGTTCGCCGCTCGTGTCCACGACGGCGGTCTTCGAGCTCTGCCCGGTGTCTAGAGGACAGTGGTTGAGTAATGGCGGCGATGTTGCGGTGTGAACTGGATGTTCGTCAACGTCTACCTGCCGCTGTAACCACGACTCGTCCATGACGTCGTCGCTGCCGCCAGTTGAACTCATCAGCATAGATCCGCTGCTCGTCATCGCGTCCGACTCCGAGTCCAGCACGCAGCCTGTACCACGAACCACACAGCAGACTCTATGTATACTCCCGCTACTTCGTCTCCGGTCATCAACTTTCAACATAAACAAACCGACTACAGGTCGCTGCAGTCTGTTGCAAGCATGTCAGAAGTATATTGCTATATAATGACAGCATTAATTTACATCAACATTACTAACATTTCAAAAAAATATATTGCCATGTATTTTTCTGTTGAACAAAGCATGCCATACGCTGTATTTACAGACGAGTACAATGCACACCTCTATATCTTTTAACTGAATTTTCTGACAAATAGTTATTTTAAATGTTGAAAGTGGGTAAAACACTAATTTTTACGCTAACTTTGTTCCAATCTAAACGTAAGGCGAACAATTTTAAGTAGTTTTGCCCTCGCTATTACATCACAGGCCTATAAATTTCTTTCAAGCCGACAGGCATAATAACTTCATTGAAGTTTATTAATCCAGTAACTTTGGTCACGAGAAATTCAATATCAGTCGGTAGACACCAATTCAATGACTCACCAGTGTCGGTGCTGCTGCTGCTGGAGATGAGAGACATCGGCCGCTCGTCTCTAATGTCCGTCGACTGACGCAGAAAGTAGTCGATGTCGCTAGCGGTGCCGGATGTGATCGTCGCAGCCTGGCTGTCGGCGATCACGACCAGCGTCTCCTCGCTGCCGCCGATGTTATTGCTGATGTCCGTGTATCGCTGAGTGTGGATGAAGGCGAGTTGGCGACAAGTGACGGCGTCGTTGACGTCGTTCAGAAAGTTGACGTCGACGTTCGCGTTGCCGCTGCTGCTGACGGTCCGCTCGTTGCACTCGTCGACCACGTTGCCGTTGTTCTCTTGGTCGCGGGTGGTGACGGTCAGCTTCTCCGACTCGGTCGCCGGCACTTCCTCGTTGGCAGTTTTCTGGCGAATGACGTGTCCAGTTTCGGGCACCACAAGGTCGTCGTCGTCGAGATGCGGCAGCATCGCGATCGAGTCCTCGCTCTGCACGCTGCTGCCGTCGATCGAGTCGATCATCGCGTCGCCGCCGATGCTGTCCAGATCCTCTCCGTCGAACGTCTCGAACTCCACGTCCTCGACGCTGCCGCCGCTGCTTCCGCCATCCGGCGACCGCTGCAGTCGGCTGTCGACGTCCTTGGACGGCGGCGGCGCGGCGGCGGGCTCGTGGGCGCGATAACTGCTGCTGGCGGCGGAGGAGGAGGTCGTGGCGGGAAGAGATGGTAGCGTGCGTCGTGCGGCAGGCGGGGTCCACGTCTGGCGCACGGCGCTGGACTCCTGGGCTGCGCGAACGAGATCGGCGTACTGCGTCAACGCCGTGCGAGCCAGCTCGAATGACGCTCTCGCTGCCGACGACGTCGCGTCTGCCCCCGAAGATTTCTCGCCGAAACCCAGAGACGTCTTCTGCTGGCGGCCTGCCATCACCTCGAGGTCGTTTAGCGCGTCGTCGACGCGCGCTTTCTGCGACTTAGATACCGCGGCGTGCTGCGTGTTCGCGTGCCTCGTCCTTGCGACCGACGCAAGTCCGTACGCAGCGAAATCGCTGTCGATCTCATTTGCCTCGATGCTGTCGGTAGACAGCGACAGTTCCTGGTCCGCCGACAGCGTGTTGGAGATCTCGAGATCCAACGGAAAGTTATCCAGATCGTACGTGTGACGACGACCACCGTCAGTGCGCGACATCTTTCGCGACGGCGATCCGTCGTATGGATCGTAAGCTGGCGTCGCGGTCGTTCTGCCATCACAGCCAACAGTCTGACCGTCGTCGTTGCCGCGCTCTCGCCGGTCGGTCCCGTCTATGTCGCTTTTCAAGCTCGGAACTCCTCGCTCTTTGCTGCTGATAATCTCGTCGAAGAACGTCACTCTTTTAGGCGACGCCCTGGGCGTGTTCGAGGACACGAGGCGACCTGTGACGAGGCTTGACCTCTTGCGAGCCGAGTCCATCGATGCGCTCAGGTCGTCGTCCGACAGTACGGCCGACGTTGGTCTCGGGGAGTCGAAGTCGCGACCGTCAAGGGACGCCTGGTGCCTGTGTTGAGGCGAGCGGACATGAAACAGTCGATCAACGTCGCCGTCGTCGTCGGCGGAACTCGTCACGTCGGCAGTCGGTTTTCGCAGGGCGCGCAAGCGTACGTCGGACGTGGGCGCGGCGGAAAGGCGCGCGGCGCGCAGCGAGACGCGGTGCCGCGGCGCGAAGATGCCGTGTCCGTCGCGGCACGTGAAGTAGCGCGCGCCGTCGACGAGTCCGTCGTGCAGGCCGTCCGCGTCGTCGAGCTCGACGCCGCACCACTGACCCGACACGAAGTGCACGCCGCCGATGTAGCGTAGGCGTCCCGGCTTCACGCCGCCCACTAGCACACTGGCGCCCAGCGTGAACGCCGCGTCTGCCTCCGTCGACGGCGGAGCAGGCTTCGCAGACGCCTCGCCAGACGTCGCCGCCTTCATGGTTGCCGACTACCGACGTTTTTTTCACACTTCCGCGTACTGTAGCTAAGTTATTCGCCCGTCTGTCATTCACACACGGTGATATAACGTTGTTATCAATCACTCGGAGAGAAAGAAAAGGAGTCACGTAAGGTTAAAAACAATGCCGTTAACGCTAGGTGTTGGATTTTGTCGGAACGAAAATAAAAGTATAATAGTAACAGATCAGACTAGAAACTGCTCAGGCCTCTGAGAAATTCTTGTATTCGTGATTATAAATTAAAAATTATAAAATCACACACTTACTTGCCGCTCTAGGTTTACTTCGCATCACTCACTGGTGGGAAGGGAGGCAAGGGCAATGGAGGTGAACGAAGAGGAAAAGGGAATTCGGAGTTTAGGTGAGACATGGAATGGAAGCAAATAGACAGAGAAGGACGGAAGTGGACAAGGAGACAGGATGTGGCACTGGCAGTTGAACTATAACATGACGCCAGGGGTTTCCAAAACCGCACCTTTTCTCTGGAGTAATTCTGATGACACACATACAACAAGACAGAAAAAAGAAACAACCCGCTACAGTAATGGTAGCGACATCCTGCATCACCGCGGCGTGACACGGACGCTCCTGTATATGGCACTATGCTTCCTGCTGTTGGTTGCCTTCGGTGGACGCGAAGAATGCATGGACGCTTCCTTCCCAATAGGTGTCGGATACATATCCCCTTAAATTGCCTCTTTCCGCCAAAGGGATATGGGCCGGGTCCCCATGTAATACGTTTTGGGGCCCAAGTCAGCCTGTCCCCATCACAAAAGGACCAAACGGCATCTCGATCGGCTCGACCTTTTTGCATGGCTCAGCAATGATCAACATACAGACAGATACACCGACAGATCACTCCTACAACGTCTGCGGGTAAAAATTTAATAGCCTATAGTTATTTCTGTAATGTCGGTTGACCTGTTTTTGTGGGAATTTTCTTATCGACGGTCACACTGGCTGGCTGATAATAACGCCTGGCGTACGGTAAGAAATTACGCAGATAACAGTTACTCTACCGGTGCGATCGATAGCCATACTAGAAATAAACAAGGTGTAAACGTCTCGAAGTCCACGTTCTCGACGCCGCCGCCACTGCTTCTACGGAGTCTTACCCATGTCCGGTGTTGCCCCTGGTGAGTCAGTTTGAGTAAACAACACTATGGTGTCAAATCCGTGCTACGACGTGGTGGGTCCTTCTTGCGTCGCCTGCCTGGTCATGTGCAAATATGACGTCATCCACAAAACCGGAAGTACACAAGTTACATAACGTATTGCAATGTCGGAAAAGGAACGACCCACGATAATCGGTAATATGCACACAGAAGAGTTGGTGAAGGTCTGGATCATGGTTCCAGAGAAATGCGTGAGCCGTGTGGACAGAGTGACAGACCGAACAGCATATTAGGCTACAGACAGACATACAGACATGCTCATCACAATACTGTGCTCCCATGTCTCCTAAAGGCGGGCGGCGGCGAGCAGCTACAAAAGGCAGCGTTAAGTAGCGTTCTCACTGACGCCGTCGACCGCCAACCAATGTTGGCGTGTGAGACTGTGAGCATATGACAGCGGACGACGGTCGTCGAACGCCATCGACTGGCTCAAAAATCTAGCATTGCTAGATTTCAAGACCAACGACGCCGGTCGACCGCGATCGAAGGCGTCAGTGTGTATGCTTTCGGCCTTCTCAATGTGTTTGAGTTTCCCGTCGAACTACACTACATTAAGCTATTATAACGAAACTTGCCACGGCTTACGAGTTTGTCGTGTGACGCAAAGGTAACTGGTGAAAAGGAACGTCGATTCCAGTAAATCTGTATGGCAGAGATCGTAAACAACGTTAAAACACAAGCGCTTGGCAAGTTCTGGATTCAGAAATACCGTTTGACCAGCACACGTCGTGTGGGCCCAGAACGCGTTCACTGAGCGTGCAGTAAATGTGCTAATCGAAGAACGGCGCTCGACGTCAGCGTACTACGATGAATCACGCGCTATAATCCACAAATCACGCGTCTGTCCGACGCTGCCTCACCTTCAAAACCCTATCCACCTTCCGACATACAGATTTAAGCTTAAGTCTCTCAACGAAGACTACACCTTACAGTTGGAAGCCACAGCATCTCCAGTCCGTGTACACACGCTCCTAAATCACCGGATCGCGTCACTGCTGTTGCTGTCTTCTAGTCGGTGGGTGGTCATGCCGTTCGGCGCTGCGGTGGCGGCCGCTGCGTGGCCGGTGGCATAACATTAGGCGCCCACCGAGCGAGCGAGCGAGCGCTATTGATCTATCTATCTGCTCACCGCCGCCAGCATTGACGACAGCACGCGTTACTTCGCGTCTCCAACGCTCGCTTATCCTTTCCGCCCAAATACCAGTTTTCCCGCGAAAATGTTTTCTTCCAACCGACTGCGAAGTTTTAATTTATTTTTTACTTCCCCGCCATAGGGAACGAAAGTGTGCCGAATAAATGACACAATATTTTTTTCTTAAACTGCAACAAACATTTTGGTAATTTCAAACCATAACAGTTTCCGAGTGCTGTTTGATAAAATTGCTTCCGTATATTTTATTTGAAAAATATATTAATATTTTAGCATTGGAAATGGCCAGCCCAGGGAACCGGCAGTATGCCAATGTATCGGCACCCTTTCGTTACCCACAGACTTGGTAACCTACCTTGACATACCTATAGGACTGACTCAACGAACTCTTGACTAGTACCGTTAATTTCCTCTAAGCATATTTGTTTTATACCTCCGCCAGCCTACATATGGAATCGTAGGCATTATGTTTTCGGGTTGTCCGTCCATGCGTGCGCGCCAGCGGGTGGAGGCATGCTTCGACCGGCTTGCCGTAGAATTGTAGTGTGTTTTTAGTTTTTCATTACTTTTTATTTATTATAATCTTTATTTGGTTTCTTGCGCTAGCTTATGCCGGCTATGGTTCCCCGACTATTAGTCATTTTTCCAGCGCACGTAAATACCATATATAAGCACGCGGGCCCACAGTTTGGATATTGGAAGACTGCCATCATCAGCTCTGCACAGAGCTTGTCAGTCACTAAAATACTTTGTCAGAAATTAAAAAAGTCTGTCTTCGAGCAATGGCTAACTGCATGGCGCTGCTGCCACTGCATGTGTCGAATTAGGCTAGGCTATATGAATAGATCCCACAGTTATAAAGCAAAGCAATGAAAGGTGGTAGGCCTACTACAAAATTAGGTTCACCCGTATGTATTTTGCAGTCGCAATGAACGCAACCTTGTTTCCACGCTTACCTTGACTGACCTTGAGACTGAGTCATTGAGTGGACTTTTATATTAATTCGACATTAAACTAAAATGCCCGGTGTTGGCATGCACTGTTGTATATAGCATGTATATGCGTAGGGGCCTATAACCGAGCGATATTATTGCAAGGTGTGGTATAGGACTACCGGTATACTCACGGCAGTTTGCACAGGGCCCATCAGACCTTAATTTATAGAGATAATCTGGGTTTTTGGAAAACGACAAAAACACGGATATAATTATGTTAAAACAAAAGAGGAAGTTGTAAACGTGTCATTGTCGCTTGTCGCGACTCTCGACTGGCGAATCGCGATTTCGCAAATGGCGTTATTGCTCAGCGGTCGAAGTTGGTACTATCCGGATATTAGGCAAATCGACGCAAGGCAAGATATTGTGGTGGAGTCAATGCG
>Ga0126334_10000697_pt1 | contig 10014 bp, 4 predicted proteins | sample InaspJWI49metaG_FD_94491 | JGI IMG/M metagenome (GOLD analysis project Ga0126334, IMG submission 94491) | Marine gutless worms symbiont microbial communities from Oahu, Hawaii - Inanidrilus sp. 2 OAHU.JWI-49 metaG | ecosystem: Host-associated > Annelida > Digestive system > Unclassified | place...
ATGCCACTGCCACTCACTGTCTCTTGCTTCAGTAAAATCCAGATCGGTTTTACCTTTCTGGTACCGGCTCACCCGGGTAGTCCCGGAAAAAGGGCCGTTAAATGGTATGTGTGTGTGTGTATGGGTCTGTTTGTGAGCAATACTACACAAAAAGTTGTTGATTTATTTCTGTATGTTTTTTGGGAAAGCTAAGCATTGGTAACAGGAGAATTTGGTTAGATTCTGAGGCTTTGCAGATTTAACTTCTATCCATATCTAGATCCGGGAATTATTTTATGAATACCTATTAACACCATTGTACCATGTTGACAACTTGCACTAGGTGTCACTTTTGCAGAATTTTTAGTGATGTGTGCAGTCTGTTACTTGATGTTGCCATGTGTAAGGTATTTTGATTTTTATGCCTCCACTGCCCGTCCTGTTGGCCGCGGCAGCATTGTGCTTTTGATATTTTTGGTACATTTATGCATACATGTGATGTGTGTGCGTCTGCATATACCTGGTAGAAAATAGTATTGTAACTATTAATAATTTGCCTTCAGTGATTTGACGCTGTTGGTTGGGTGGCAGGAAGGGCATCCGGCCTGTAAAAACTGAGTAGTGAGGTGCTGGTGTGGTTATCTGTCTGGAGCGAGGTGCAGATTTGCATATGGCCCAGCTGATGCCACTGCTACTCACTATCTCTTGCTCCAGTAAAATCCAGACTGGTTTTACCTTTCTGGTCCCGGCTCACCTGGGTAGTCCCGGACAAAGGGCCGTTAAACGGGGGTGTGTGTGTGTAACTATTAATAATTTTACTTGACTTGTGAAGATTTGGATTGTGCCTGATACATCATATCATTAGTGTTTAAAATGACTTAAAACTGTTACTTTCATATGCATGTGATCATTAATTATTTCATAAATTCCCATAACATATTTTGGCTCGCATGTCACAAAGCAGCGATTGACGGATTTTATTAATGTGTAGTGTTGACAGTCTTTATTGCATGCTAACATTGCATGCATATTTTTGCTGGCAGATTCCATCGGCAGCTTGCTGTGTGAGCGCATGCTGACTGTGCTGTTTGACGTCTGGATTCTCTCGTGTGCTCACTGTTTTCCTGCACCATCGCTCTGGAAATCACTGCAGGAGATGTGCTCATCATGGCGTCACCACGATGCCTTAGTTGCACAGTGGCATCGTGTGAATGTTGCTTTCACGGCGCGACTGCTGCACAATATGTATGGCACCACACCGCAGCTGCCAACCCTACCAGGTATTCTCCTCACTGTTCAGCAGATAGTGCATCTTTTATGTCTACAGAGGGATTTGCTGGTTTATGATTGTGTCAGATAGTGACAGCTGGAGTAAGAAGAGAGATACATGTTAAGACAGTTTACTAGCTAAAAGTGTAGAAAATAGTCCCATGAGTGTTTTCAGACAGAAACAGTGAATGTTAAGTAGTAGTTTGTTCACATACACGTACAATGGCATTTTGACATGTTAGGCTGGACACTGTGCTGCATTTGATGACACACATGTAATGTATGTCGGCACTCGGCACATTAACATTCAACATGAGTTTTAAAGTGATATGGTCTGTCTGAGGACTCACACATGCTCATTTGTGAAGTGGGACTTTAGAGTACTGGATGTCACTGACAATTTACATTCAGTGTTGAAACCTAGTTTGACACCAGCCTGAGTGACACTGGGCTGCCACGGCTGAGTGTAATAAATACTAATAATCATGATGAAGGTGATGACGTAATAATAATAGTAATGATTGTTTATGTAATCATCGTTATGATAATAAATTTGTAGAGTCCAGCACTTGTGAAGTTACGACCTAAAGCGTTAAATAAATGTGATCATTATTATTATTAGAGTCAGTGAAGGTAACAATGTTAAGGAGAACTCTAGCGGCAGTAAAATTGCTCCTGAAAAATCATCCACTTTTTACTGGATGTGCCAGCTAAGTATGCTAACACAGGTAACCTATACAATGGCAGTAAATGGTTATTTTTAAAACAGTAATGAAAAGTAATATTGTCAATAATAATACTAATAATTGCATTTGAGACCACCATCAACTTTGATATCTTCTTTTGTTTGTTCTAGAAGAGAACCCATGAATTTGAGACATGATAACAGTGATAAGTATGTTGCTGATGCTGGTATGTTGCTGCAGTTGATGACGACGTCATTGCAGTAATCTATGCAATGGACAGTGACCGCATTATTCAGTGCTGGTTCCGATTCCTGCATGTGCTGAGTAACCCTGTCGACCTGAGTCGTCCTTACATCATTGCCAACACTCAGCAGTTTCTGCAGGCCACTCTGAGCAGTGTCGACCACCCCGTGCCTCACCAGACCGAGTGTCTCCGCCAGCTGCCAGCCATCTTCTACCGGGCTATGCGCTGCATTGCGACCATCGTCGATGCTTTTCTTGGTATTTTTGGCAGTTGTAGCTGATCTTTTAAATCCAGATTTTATTTTACCTTTCTGGTACCAGGTTGTCCTGGAAAATAGGCCGTTAAACGGGTGTAGTAGTAGTTTAGCAGCAGCTGATCTTTACCTTCATGCTACCAGCAGCCAAACGTTTAGACTCATGAGGTGGTCAAATAGCTTGATGTTTTGTGTTTGCTCATTACCATTATCTTCTGATGTAAAAATGATGTCTCGTGTTTCTCCATATGTCTCAATCTTTAGCTGTTCTTTTTATCTTGTTATATTGATCCAGACTTTTCTATGGCTTTTTGTTATCCATTATTTTTTGTATATTCTGTGATTATTTTGTACAGTGCCCTTGAATTGATCCTCTGCTTATGACATTTAAAAATTGACCATTTTACATTACATTACATTGCATTACAGCTGTTTTTTCTCTTGTCTGCATTTTTTTACCACATGCCTAATTTGTTTAATGACCGTGTTTCATGTTTCGTTCATTGTTTGTATCGATGCTGGTTTGCCTGGAATGAGTCGTGAGCCTGCGTTGTGTTGTAGGTGTAATTCACAAGGAATCTGGTGACACTGATGTTAACACAGCTCGTCCGTTGGAACCTGCTCCTGCAGCTGTTACTCCGCCATCAGCTCGGCGCAGTCGCTTTCTCGCATCAAAAGGTTGGTATGGTCAGTGGCATTGTTAACACTGCGATTGACCAGATTTACATTATGATCAGTTTCTCTTGCTGCTGTATTTTGCAGTTGGAAGAAAGAGATTAATTTGCCTTGCCCAGTAAGCCTGTGTGTAGTGGTTAGGATATTGGAATCAAAAGTTTGCAAGTTCGACTCCTGGTCATTCCGCCTTCAGGTAACAACTTCAGGCAAGTTGTTTGCACACATGTGTGCCTCTGTCATCAAGCAGTATAATTTGGTACCATTTAAGGAGCGGTGATGTCCCCTGCAGCTTGGTAGGTAACCGTGGGTTTTGCATTGCACTGGCCATATCTCACAGACTTCTGTGGTTTATCCACTTGTGGTCTCTCGCAGCCTAAGAAGGGAGATGAGCATCCCACCTGCACTCTTTGTGGGGTATGGCACACTTTACCTTTTACCAGTAAGCTTGAATGTGCCAATATTTTAAGTGAGCATGCATAGACGAAGTAAATGCTCTTTACCTCATAAGTCCAGTAAGGATGACGTCATTGAGTGATTTTCCTGGTTTGACCAAGTGCTTCAAGTGCTTTGACACTGTTGTTTGGGCAGCAGTAAAGGTAAAAATTAGATGCAGTTAGCACTATAGGTTTTATTTGAAATGGCTAACTATTTTTTTTCTGTAAAATGGCCGTTGAGTGATATATTTAGATGTGATTGCTGTACATTATTATGCCCCTGCCCCATGGTAGGGGGTGTTAATCAGTGCTGTCATCTGGCCATTTGTCTGTCTGTCCCATACCCCTATATCAAAAGCGATGCATTTTATGGCTATTGTTACTATAGATCACTAGTAGGAAACCCCGTGCTGGAAGTCGAACCCACTGTTCAGCATGGCTATATGGCCACCAGATGTAGCAAATGTAACACAGCTGTGTGTCACCAATGCCTCACGTGACCATATTTTTAACAGCTCTCACTCTCACCTGCTCAACTCATTATTTTCAAAAGGTGGCCTTCAGTGCTTTGACATTGACTCGGTTGGGCGTCAGGCTGTAAAAATTGAGTGATAGGGTGTTGGTGTGGTTATCTGTCTGGAGCGAGGTACAGATTGTTTGCATATGGCCCAGCTGATGCCACTGCCATCCCAAAACCTCATCGTCTCTCACCTCATTTAAATCCAGACTGGTTTTACCTATCTGAAAAAGAGACCATTAAACGAGTGTAGTTGTAGTAGTTGCCAGGTGTCTGTACCATTGACATGGCAGTTTTAACATAGACCTCTGGAAGTTGTCAAAACAGGTGGGGAATATCATTTCTCTGCCAGTGCAGTGATACTGCAGTATGTTGACCAGGATGGGTGTGAGCGGGTGAATGTTTCTTCTGGTACCGGCCTACCCGGGTTGTCCCGGACAAACGGCCGTTAAATGGTTGTTGTTGTTGCCAGTGCAGTGATAGCGACTTGTCTGTATTAATGTAATGAAGGTTGTGTTTTGTTAGCTAAAGATGCGTCGGTCCGTGGCACAAGCGTCAGTGATTCAGTCATGTTGCCTGTATCAGCAAACACGTGGATGACAAACGTTGACGTTGCGGTGACGTCACTGTCACCATGCCGACCAACTGTCAGCAGTCTGCTGCATCTGCTGGGCAGCTGGCTGCTTGAAGCTTCACTGGTCGGCGTCCACGTGCACGGCTCTGATAGCAGAGGTTAGTGCATCATTATTACAATAAACCTCATCGCTGGGGCGTAGCTTATTAGTGCATTGGTGGTATTAGCCGAACCAATATACCGCTGCGACTAACCATATACTCTAATTTTTCTCTACTTTCGCCCGGACAATGCGCTTTCACAGTTGGAAATAAACATACTGCAAATGGCGTCAAATTTTAAGGTTTTAAATGATTTTCTATATCTTGAATGCCAATAGGCCAAAACCTCAATTAGCTATACCTGTTACACTGTATCATTGATGCACTGCTGTATTAACACAATGTTTACTATGTCATATGGTAAACCCTGTTAAATTACATACTTACTTATTCTATTCATTTGTTCAGCCTGTGCTTGCCTTTAGTGTTTTGACACTTGCTTGGTCATCAGAAAGAGCGTCCAGCCTGTAAAAATGTGACAGTGAGTGTGCTGGCATAGTTATCTGTCTGGGCTGAAGTGCAAATGATTTTTATATGGTTCAGATGATGCCACTGCTACTTCATCATTTCTTGCTTCATTGACATCCGTAATAGTGTACCTTTATGGTGACAGCTTACCTGCATTGTCCTGGAATGCAGCCATTAAATGAGGGTTTGTTTTTATAGCAGTCCATTCACGCGAATGTTATTTTACGCTATGCAGTATAGTATGGTATGTTAACTTGCTTTGCTACTGCAGTTATTATTAGTATCAATTTTTGTTTCATAATTCCTTTCTTGTGGTGTCTGTATTGGACACCTTACTCCTTTAATACTTTCATTTTACTGAGATTTTGTTCTCATTGTGTAATGTTTAACTATTTTCTTCTCCTATGATGCTAATATTTTCATGGACTTTGCAGCAGTTTTTTTTTGTTTTAAACCACTTTATCATTTTTCTTCTTTGAGTTGATCGATTTACTTATTTATGTCTGCTGTAAGTCTATTGCTGGTTACAGGACATTCAATCGTGCAGTATTTTGCATTAAGCTAATAGTGCAGAAGTTCATATCTGACAACTTTTGTGACACGTCGTAATGCTTAGCATGGCAGTCGTGCATGTTAGTCTTAGACAGTTCTGTATGTTTTCAGTTTGATATCGATAATGTAAAATAATGTTGTAATCAAGTTTAAGGATTTAGTATTGTGTAAATGCACAGTACGGACAGTGAGTCTTTAAAGTTGCACATATTAATGGCGGAAATTTGTTTAGACTCATATTGTTAAAAATTGGGAAGACCAGAATGTGTAGTGTTTTCATTACTGTTATTGCTACACCTGAGTCCTGAACTTCTAGGGCATAGGTGTGCATTAGTGCAGTGATTGCAGTAAATAACATGTACTAGTTATGTGTTATGTTGTGCTATGTGCATGCTTTCTGTTGAGTAACTGTCCTTTACTAGTATTAACTGATAAATATTTAAACATTTGTTACTTTATTGACAGCACTATTTTCATTGTCTGTTTATACTAGCTGATGCTGATATGCCAGCAAGTTTTATTTGCTTTACAAATGTTACTTACCTATTTCTTAACTTCAAAATTTTAAACCAGTGTGCCATTTTGCTTGTTTCTGTGCAAATGGTAATGTGACTTCTTCATTTTATCTCTCACATTAACAACACAGATCTTTTAATTTCTTGCCAGCCACTTAAGCTTCTGTTTTAGTTCGCAGTATGTTCTGTGTGGTCACTGAGATTGTTAACTAACCACATCACTGCTAGCTGGCTTGTCGTTTTTCATTACTAATCTGGTGATTCTTTTATCTGGCAGCATGGTGAAGAAAGATTTAAACAAATTTTAAGTTGCTTTGGGTTAGGCTCGAGCATTGCCAGAATTCTACCAAAGATTATAAGAATTATAAATTTGAGATAAGTGCGAAATTTTTGTCAGTATATCTTTTTGTCAGAAATAAAGCCGAGATTGCAAGTGAGGAGTTACATATTTTGGAGAGAGTCCAGTTAGGAGACATTTGGTCTTATTTATGTTGAGATCAGTTAGCATAAAGATGATGGTTAAGTATCTGTCACTGTGACAGTTTTAACTGCAGCGGAAGGTTTGATACTTGCATACTGAAAGACCAGTTTTTGGTAGTTATTCAGCGTGGATAGCAGTAATACACAAAAAGTGCATTGTGTCTCGAAAACTTACCACCTTTGGCTTTTCGTAACTGACGTGCATCAGCTGATTTTTTGATCGACTCGCAAGATGTGATTCCCTGTTAGTGTTCGATGGTGACCTTACGTTTAGGTGGAACTGCTGTTGAGTTATAAGCTGTCAAAGGCAGCAGATCACAATCCCCGAGAACAAGCAGAACAATGTCGTGAAGTATTCAGTGAGCCGCCATGACGTGCTAAAAAGCAGTCCTGGCTGTGTGAAAGGTGAGCTGGCGTGCCATGCTGCCAGTGAGCTGCTTGCTGTCTGTTGTCACATTCACAGTAGCTGGTGTGCATGCAATGCATGGCACTGTGTCGTGCAGCGGCGTTACCGCGTGGTCGCACTGCGTCGTTGCACGTCGTCGACGCGGCGGACCCGTTCCGTCTCCAGTCACACATGCAGCGTGCATTGACAGATGCCGCCGGCGGAGTGACTGACAGCTACGAGGCCGGCCGGGCGCAGGCGTGCGGCGCTCTTTGCAGGATATTCTCGTCACACAAGACTGGCGAACAAGTCCTGCCGATCTACATGTCGCGTTTCTATATCTCACTCTACTATGCACTGCACGATACGGTTAGTATCATATTTGCTGTCTATTGCACTTGTTTTCTGTTATTTAATGCCTCCACCGTTCCAGATGGAGACATTATGTTTTCGGATTGCCCGCCCGTCTGTGCAGTCTGCATGCATATTTTTGTGTGTCCAGGCAGAGGCTTTCTCTGACCGGCTTACTGTCGCCTTGTACTTGTTACATTTGGTACTTTGATACTGTTGGTTGGGTGACTGGAATGGCATACAACCCACTAAAAACCTGTGTTATATTCAGAACAGTTGGAGACGAGACTAGTGGGTATCAGTTAACCTATGTTCACCTAAAAACGACATGGCATTGAAACAGAGGAAGGAGTTTTCTGTGTTTTGCTTAGCAATCTGTTATAATTATTTTTCAGTAGTTAAGTTAAATATTCAAATAACAGGGAGTGCCGCTCAGTCTTCTAGTGAGTTTCTTGTTTTTTGTTCTTTTGCACATGTTTAACTCATGAAGACATAAACATTCGAAGTTGAACATTTTCTGTCAATTGTTAATATTTTTGATTGGCAGAATGGACCAGGCATTCCAGCTGTGCTGGCAAGTGTTATCATCAACTCTAGTGATCTGCTGCGAGTGGATTTGACTGGTATTCATGTTATTCTGCCACGACTGTTGTCGGCTCTTGAAGACTTGCAACCAAAATTTAAGTTTGTATTGTCATGTGTGATTATTGTTTAGTTTCATTTTTTAATGTTGTACTTCGTTGTCACACTTGTTTATACTTTTAAAGTCATCATTTGTTAATTGTGTTAATTCTAGAAATTTTTAAACATTGTGATCACATAAGCTATTTTACTGCAGTGTGGTTTATTTTTCCAGCTTATTTTTTTCGTTCTAATGGCATTTGTAAGTTTTTTGGTTTAATGGTCACTGTCTTAAACATCATTTATGAGGTATATTATTATGATATTTATCTTTATAAGTGTTGCATTGAAGTAGTTAGTGGCTGGTTTGATTTTCAAGCCTGCATTCTATAAATGGTACATTGCCCAAATGTCTGTTAAGTGCCTTCAGTGCTTTGACGTTGTTAGTTGCGGCAGGAAGGGCATCCGGCCTGTAAAAAACTTAGAGTGGTGGGGCGCTGGCATAGTTATCTGTCTGGGCGAGTTGCAGACTTGCATATGTCCCAGCTGATGCAATTGCCACTTACTGTCTCTTGCTTCAGTAAAATCCTGATTGGTTTTACCTTCTGGTACTGTCTTACCCGGGTAGTCGCGGAAAAAAGGCCGTTAAATGGGTGTGTGTGTGTGTGTGTGCCCAAATGTCTGTTAATAAGTAAAATTGACTGTTAGCAAAAAGTTGGTGATAAATATGCCACATAGACCATGTATCTTTGTGTCATGGAATGAAGACAAGTTCCTGTATGTGAGTTTATTGATGGAATAAAACTTTGTCTTTATTTCTACTAGGATTGTAGCTGATTGACAACAGCTATATGAATGCTGATGATTGTCTTGATGTACAAATGTTAGTTGCAGTTGAACCAAATTGAGTTCTGTAGTGAGTTGAATTGTGGTGCTAATACAGGTACTGCACAGGTGTAATGATTTGTGATGGCATACAGGTACAAGACAGAAGGTGCAAATGATGAGGACACTGAATTAAGGAGGTCGTCGATACATCTCCTGCTGTCCATGCTGTGTCTACCTTTACAGTTTGGACAGACACCAATCAGAGGTACCATCATTGTGAATAAATTTAATGCATCCACTGTATGGCGGCAGACATGCTTCCTGGATGAGGCTATAGTTCACTTAGTCTGTTCAAGGAATTACCAATTTTTACAAAAAATGGAGAAAAATAATGTCATTTGGCACAATTTGAAACTTCCTTGATTCACACACTGACTCATAATGGAAGAAACACTGCACACTTTGTGTCAGCTATAATAGCTGTTGTTCAGTTAATGTTTTTGTTTAGTTTGTCTGGTTCTCTGTAAAGAATAAGACTTAAGTGGCAAGTTATCTAGAAAACATGGTACCACCTATGCACACACACACACACACCCGTTTAACGACCCTTTTTCCGGGACTACCTGGGTGAGCCGGTACCAGAAAGGTAAAACCAATCTGGATTTTAGTGAAGCAAGAGACAGTGAGTGGCAGTGGCATCAGCTGGGCTATATGCAAGTCTGCATCTCGCTCCAGACAGATAACCACGCCAGTACCCCACCACTCAAGTTTTTTTTACAGGCCGGATGCCCTTCCTGCCGCCCAACCAACAGTGTCAAAGCACTGAAGGCAAAAGCACTGGGACCACCTATGCATGGTTGAAAAAGAATTGAAACAGTTTTGCAGGAAATTTTAACCTAAGCTTTTTTAATACTTGTGGATTACTAATATGTGTTCTGTGAGAAAAAGCAACTGTTCTTGTTTTAGGCACAACTAAGTCATATATATAATAAATAAAAATGAAAATAAAATTAAGTGAACTTATAGATCATACTATATAATAAATCATTATGTACTTAGAGGTGTGGGCATCAGAAGTGTAC
>Ga0126334_10000701_pt1 | contig 10002 bp, 7 predicted proteins | sample InaspJWI49metaG_FD_94491 | JGI IMG/M metagenome (GOLD analysis project Ga0126334, IMG submission 94491) | Marine gutless worms symbiont microbial communities from Oahu, Hawaii - Inanidrilus sp. 2 OAHU.JWI-49 metaG | ecosystem: Host-associated > Annelida > Digestive system > Unclassified | place...
GGAACAGAAATGTTTTTAAACGCTGACGGAAGGTTGACAGAGACGGGGCTGATATCACGCTGTCCGGTAGGCTGTTCCAGATGGTGGGTCCGGCGACCGGGAAGGCCCGGCCGCCGGCAGTAGACAGTTTCACGTACGGCACCAGCAGACGATTGGTCCGAGCAGAGTGGAGGGAACGTCGACCAGGCAGATCGCTGACACGAACCAGTTGACTCTGGTATGACGGCGCAGTTCCATGAGTGGCCTTGTACATGAGCACGGCCGTCTTGAACCGCACTCTCTCCTGAGCCCGGAGCCAGTGGAGGCTGATGAGTGCGTCGGAGATGTGGTCGGAGTGACGCAGGCCGTAGATGAGCTGTGCTGCCGCATTCATCACCGACTGGGCAAGTAGGTTGCTTGAAGCGATCTGTAAGTTGTGCAAGTGTGCCCTGCTGCAGGTGGACTACGGTCGCGGCACGAAGGCTGCCGGCTACTACGTCCAGTACCCGAGTGGCCTGTTCCCTGCACCGCTGCCACAGACTTCAGACTACGGCCGCATGCCGGACGTGGAGACACTCTTCCACTGTGTTGGGATTCTGTTTGCCAAGTGCATCCAGGTTGTAATTCATGAATCGTTTAATTTAGTATTCGTTTACTAAACAGCAAAATGTTTAGTAAACCTTTAAACAAAACTGTAGCATAGTGCTACCGCATTGCTGACATAATATCCAGTCCAAACTATACCATCTGCATGTTTAATTTTTTTTCTTTAACTGTTGTCATGTTCTAGTGAAAGACGTTTCTTTTTTAAAGGGTAAAATTATCTGTCATTCGTACAGTTTGCTTTCCGTATGTCGTCGACACATAATCTTTTTCAACTCAGTACAAAATGTCGAACCGATCTTTCATGTAGACCATTTAATTATCATTTAATTTATTAAACGTTGATTGTTAGTATTTAACCGAGGAATGGAGGAAGTTGATGGAGGATGTCCAATGATCAGGATGGGTGTGAGTGGGTGAGTGTTTCTTCTGGTACCAGCCTACCCGGGTAGTCCCGGACCAACGACCATTAAATGGTTTTGTGTGTGTGTGTTATTGTTTAACCGATTAAATGTTTAAACGTGTGAATGCCTTTATCCAGGATGCCCGGCTGGTGGATATACCGCTGTCTCGGCCGCTGCTGAAGCTGATGTGTGGTGGTGACCTCAGCGATGCCGTATCTCGTCATCGCACCTGTAGCTCCACGTGCATCTCTCATTGCAGTGATGATGACCTCACCCCCACTGAACCAATGGTCGTGCCTCCAGTGGACCCGTGGTTCGTATTGCTTCCGCCACATGTTCTTTTTTTCTGTGTTTTTTTCTTTACACAACTCACATTCACCGCTATGTCAGCACTCTGATGATGGTCATTTTGTATTACTATGTCCATGTCTTTCTGATCTGATAGAAAGAGAAAACATTTTTACCCGTACGATGCTATGCTATGCTGTCGCTTGTGGTGTGATTTTGTGGTTAGTAAGGTGTAACATTGTTTACATTGGAAAAAATCCCCGGTTTACGGCGTTTTTGGACAGTAACCTCCACACCTGGCTAGCGATCGTAACCGAAAATGAACTTGTGCTTGCTTTTCCCCCTAGGAACCTTCCCAAAAAATTTCGTCCAGATCTGTCCCCTTTTTATTTAGTTATCGTGGTAACAAACAAACAGACAGACAGACAGACAAACTAACACCGGTAAAAACATAATCCCTCGCTTTCGCAGGGATGACAAACAAACAAATCACTTGACGCATAATAAATAAGTAATACATTCTCAACTCAACTCACTCAACACTGAATTACGGACGCAGGTGTCTGACACCTCTAGGTCTGCATCATCAATATGTACTGTTTGTTATAAAAAAGTGTGTTGGGGGGAATGGGCATTAAGTATGGTAGGGGTTGAGGAGGGGCACGAATTTCGCTTTTGTGGGGATCTGTACTCTCAAGAGAGTACTTTCCCTCTAGTTTTTAATCTTATAGGCTGTAACTGAAATTTCTGTTAATACGTCAGAGTGAGTATGAGCCTATCTTACGATGTGAATTGTATGTAATTATGCCCGTTTGATTGTGCAGGTTCAGTGGGCTGCTGTCGATGGCAGACTTTGATGTGCTCTATCCACACAGGGCTCAGTTCCTTCGTCAGCTGAGTGCTGTCGTATCACAGCGAAGACTTATTGAAGCCGACACGAGCCTCACAGATGACAGTAAACGTGAACAGATCCGACAGCTGACTCTAGGCGATTCCAACACAACCATTGACGACATTGGGTCAGTGTACAATCCTCATTCTCACTGATTGGTTACTTTTCCCCTCAGTGTTTAAATAGTTATTATCAAATAAGCTGGAGATGATTTAAAACACTATCGGTGGCACAGCCCTTCACACATTGCTGCACCACATTCTCTCTCTAAGCATCGTTGGCTACATGCTGTTATTGGCACTGCCGGCATAGTATGTGGAGCAGGGTCCAGGCATCTGTCGGGCATCCATCCATTCATCTGTCCGTCCATCTGTCCCATCAGGCCACTGCACGCTGCTGCTGCAGGTTTGCTGTTGTGGGCACATGAGGCAGGAGAGACCAATCAGTTGCCAGCATGCATAGTATCTGAACACAGGCTTGTTTAAATTGAGTTTAAAATCCTTTGTCATTCGCCCATCTGTGACTTCATGTCTGTGTATCATCCTGCTTGTGCACTTTGATTTCAGCGTCAGTTTTTCTTGGGCATTCTTCGTAGCACATTCTGCATGCTTGGCTGTCGTATGTTATTTTTTGCCTCTCTCAGGTGTAGTTCAGCACTATTCTGTTTATCAAAAAGTTTTTCCTCTCTCTGAAGTCAGTAAGGCATAATCTTAAAACTTTTTACATCAGATCATCCCTGCTTGAGTGCATCTAGTTCATGTAACTGCTGCCAACATTTTTTCTTTTGTGAGTCAAGAAAGGATGAGACCGGTTGACAATTTTCTTATTTGGGGTCAGTACTTTGAGTTTTTTTGGAGTTAATTGTATTACAGAAAGGGCAGCAGTTTACCCAGAAAACTTCCATAAATGGAAATTGTGAAGATGGATGATTGAAACTTTTTACCATATAACAGCTAGCGATTAGCTTATCCCTGAGTGAGTTACTGTAATGATTTTTTGCGTGTTTAAAGGTTGACGTTCGTGTTTAATCCATCATCCAAAGTTTATGATTATACATTCGTGGAACTCAAACCAAATGGTGAAAACGAAGTATGTATTCCTGTCGTACCTTTCATTGTTTTATGATTGTTGTCACAGAGTTAATTGTGATACAGTTGTTGTTATCATATTGTACCTGGGGGTATAGCTTGTAAGCTCACGACATGTTGGCGGTTTTACGTGGTGGTACCGGTAATGTCATTCGTCACATCAACAAAGTTACTCAACGTCGAGCCCGGTTAGTACTAGGATGGGTGACCATCTGTGAATGGGCAAACTGCTTGGTGTGTAACCAGCCACTCGCATCAACTCAGCCTGGCCGTCCATCTGTGGGTAGGCACAGTACTGGCGATGGTTTCAGCCATGGCTAGAGAAGAAAAAAGTGAGTTTTGTGTAATGGTAGATCCTGTAACCAGGAATACTGGCATACTGATCTGAGTCGGTCAAAGGCACTGGCTGTTAATTTGAGCCAGCCATCTGGCCGATATTGGTCATATTGTGGCTTAATTTGGTCTGACAACCCTCGCTTGCTCAGAGCACTGCATAGGGCGTGATCTCCCATGCAACAGACCTTGTCCGTGTGAATCCTTCTTCTTCATTATGTGTTAATATGGAAATCAATGCATTTAACTTGTCATTGATACACCTGCCAGCGTTAATCACTTTGGATGTATGTTAATAGAATTGGGGCCAGACATCAGACGAGGCTTAGTTGCCTAGTTGTGAATGGGAATAAAGGTTACTTCACTGGCTATTTCAGCAATGCTCCATCTTGATAGTGATCACACCAGAGCACTCCAGGAGAAGATGTAAGGTAGAGTGAGTGGTACCACATGGGGAGTGTAGGCCGTGAGCCCATGGGTGGTTAAACCACTGAAGTCTGTGACATATGGCCACTGCGACGCCAGACCTATGGTTACCTTCCCAGCCACAAGGGATCAACGCCCCTCGACTGGTACCAGATTATACTGCTTGGTGACAGAGGCACGTGTGTGAACAACTTGCCCAAGGTTGTTACCTGAAAGTTGAGATTCGAACCCGCGACCTTTTGAGTCGCAAGTCCAACACTCTAACCACTAAGCCACCAGGCCACACCAAGAGAAGAAACACAAAACAGGATACTTTCATCAGGGAGGGGCATGAAGGGATAAAATGCCCTTTCTCTCAGGAGGCCCATGGTGAATGAAGAAAGGGTGAGGCCAGTGGATGATTTTTTTGGTTGGGTCATTGAATTTACTTCTGAGCTTTGACATTGTTAGTTGTATGACAGAAAATCATCTGGCCTGTAAAAACCTGTGTCACTCATCCCAGAAAGTTCTGCTGAGGAAAAGGACTGAAGTTAAACTGGCTAACCGAAATTCGTTTTGAAAATGATAGCTGACGTGGACATGTATGTGTGTTTTCTTTATAAACAAGATGTGTCATCAGTTTATGTTATCATTGTTGCAGACTGTGACGATTGATAATGTGGAAGAATACATAGACCTGGTCACTGATTTCTGTCTGAATGTTGGCATTCGCCGGCAAATGGAGGCACTGAAAGGTCTGTGTAAATTGTTTTATTCCATTCATTTCTCTGCAGACGAAAAGAACAAGCTTGTTTTATTTTCTTTGTCGTGTGTAAATTTTTTTGGTGTTACCTGCTGAGAATCTGAAAATCTTGTTTGGTAAACTTTGAAGAAGCCAACCAAGAGTCATTTGCAGACAGTATGTGTCCACTGTCTCGGGTATGGAGACAGTGTAGATAACACTATTGAGGAGAACTCCAGCGTCTTCTCCTTAATCTGAACGCACTGGTTGCCGCCAACAGGGGCATGTGGGCAGTAAAACTTTGCACCAACAAAATCCTCCAGTTCTTAACTGGAGGTTCTGGCTAATGCAGGTTGACCTGTATAATGGCTGTAAAACTGGTGGTTGGTTGGGTATCTCAAACTGCGATGTTTGATCCTGCTTGCTGTTTTACTTTGTGATAATGCCTTTTTGTGCCAGTGGTCGTAGTTGGCCCTGCCCTTGTAATAAGCTTGCACCTGTAACACTTGTAACATTCATCCATCTGTCTCTCCCACTGCAGTGATCTGCGGTGTGTGATGGGTTTGCTGCTGAGCACCCCGCAGGCAGGACAACAGTGGCACTGATTGATTGATTGATATGTTGATTGCTGTATGACACTAACAACATCCTCTCAGTGCTGTGACTTTTTTTCTCAGTTGTGTCACTGCGTTATCTTGTGAAGTATTTAGCACCTTTCTGGCGAACAGTAGCATTTGTTGTACCAGTTTGTGTATTGTTTATATGTCCATTGTTGGTTGCCTTCAGTGCCTTGACGCTGTTGGTTGGGCGGCAGGAAGGGCATCCGGCCTGTAAAAAACTGAGCGGTGGGGTACTGGCGTGGTTATCTGTCTGGAGCGAGGTGCAGACTTGCATATGGTCCAGCGGATTCCACTGCCACTCACTGTCTCTGCTTCAGTAAAATCCAGATTGGTTTTACCTTTCTGGTACCGGCTCACCCGGGTAGTCCCGGACAAAGGGCCGTTAAACGGGTGTGTGTGTGTGTGTGTGTGTGTGTGTGTCCATTGTTGGTTGCAGCTGGGTTTGACCAAGTATTCCCTATGGAGAAACTCTTTCTGTTCAGTCCAACAGAACTGCAGATGATACTGTGCGGTGATCAGTCTCCACAGTGGACGAAGGACGACATTATTAACTACACGGAACCAAAACTGGGCTACACCAGGGAAAGGTCGGTAGATGTTCTGTAATATTTGGTTGATTTAAACAGCCATGCATTTAGGGCATGCCATTCTTTCGTAACTTGTTATTTCTTAGTATTATTCATTGTCACGTGGGATGTTGTGAAAGGTTGTTATGAGGAAATCTATAGATCATTACATACGTCTTTGGAGTAGAAATGTTTTTGAGTTATGTATACACATGCTTTATCACTTACTTACTTGATTTTCCACATTTGACAGTAATAACTGTAAGGTCTGTGTGGGTTTATTTTGTGGGAAAGAAAGAAAGAAAATTGCAGAGCTTGGAGAATTGTTGGTATTGTAACCATGTGTCGATTAGAAGAGAGGAGACTGAGATGGCCTGGACACTGGGAATATAAACATCGTCGCTAATTGTATAGAATGTTGTACAATGGCTGAGAGGGAGGGAGTTCCTCTTTTCTGAGGAAGATATGTATTGCTTTAAATTACTTAGTGCTTATCTAAGCACTAAATAACTTAAGGAATTTGGCAGAAAAAGCCCTTTGTAAATGCACAGGCAAATGGTGGATTTTGCTGGCTGACTTTCTTAGCTCATCGCTGAGTAATTTAACAACCCCATGGTGGGATGATGTTAGCAGGATGTGAAATGTTTTGGTTTGTTCTGAGGATGCACAGGTTCGACGTTTGATTGCTTTAAACAGCTGTACATTTCTTTTAGAGCATAATAATTCTTTTGAAAATTGTTACTTTGTGGCGTTGTCCTATGCTGCATTATTATGCTGGTCACATCCATAGCGGAAAGCGACATAGCATCGATGCGGTGTCTGTCTGTCTGTCCATCTGTCTCTCTGTCCCATTAGGTATGCATTTACACTGACTCACCAGGGGCAGCACAGATTTAGCCAGCATACAACTTGGCCGCGCTGTCCGAGGGCCAATATACTTGCTTATATCATAGAAGGTTTTGTGAGGAAATCTTAGTTTGTGCAGTAGAATCGTTTTCAGTTATATAGTCACATATGTACTTGCGTGCTCGTTGCTCGAATCTGCCTGTTTGATAAGATAACTGTGATGCATGGATTTCGTTCAATAGAAGTCTAAACTGTTGTGTCGATGATGGCAGTGTTGCTGTGTGTAGTCACGGCTTCCAGCGGCTGGTCAGCGTACTGGTTGGAATGAACGGCGACGAGCGCAAAGCGTTCCTGCAGTTCACAACTGGCTGTTCTTCGCTACCTCCAGGCGGACTTGCCAACCTTCAGCCCAGACTGACTGTTGTCCGCAAAGTTGACTCCACGGACGGCGGCTATCCATCGGTCAACACGTGTGTCCACTATCTCAAACTGCCCGAATACTCGTCCGAGGAAATCTTGCGTGATCGCCTGCTTGCAGCCACCAAAGAGAAAGGCTTCCACTTGAACTAGACAATGGTGCTACTAGGTGCACTAATACACATTAGAGCAGAGGCATCGATTTCCACCTGGACCTTGGTCCAGAACCGACCGGTGACCACTTTTGAGGTGTGTTGGGTCCAACTCATTAGAGGACCCGACGCTGAGCCCCAGACCACTTAAAGTGATAATCAGACACCCTAGCTAGTTTTTGAGGGAGGTGAGCGAAAGGGGGTGAGAGAGAGGGGAAAAGACGAAAAGGGAGTGAGGACAAGTTATGGGAGGAATCGGACTCAGCCAAGTTTTTGGGAAAGTCGATGTTCTGCACTTTACGAGAGTTCACCATGTTAGAACTCGACATTTCGAGTGTCTGATGTGCTTTGCTCTACTGAGCACTAGAAAATTGTCCTGCCTTTACGATTGCACGCAGTTTGCATATAATGTTGTCTGGTGTGTAGTGGAGCATCATTGGAATTGTTTACATACGGGTACACGAGCCACTCACTGTTGCTTTCACGTGCTGCCAAGAGCACATGAATACACTGTAATTGCTCACATTTACGGCTTTTGGTTTACATTGTGCAGTGTTTCTTAATAGTTGTGATGTATACTTGTGTAATTCCGAGTAAATTGTTATCAAAAACATGGTCGTATATTTTGTTGGCTTAAATACGTATAAGTAGCTGTGGCAAAGAAGTAAAAAAAATTCAGTGAAATTATGAAACGGTAAGTGACATTTTGTGGCAGTGTGGAATTATAAAATCGGCAAAATAAATACCTTATTATTTGCCGGTCATTTAAATAAAAGTAATTACTTTCCAAGAAAAGGGTACGGAGATAAGTATTGGTTCTGTTGCTTTGTCACTTTTTGGAGCAAGATATAGCTCGAAAATAGAAGTCGCGTGTGCTTGGCAGCTTAGGCACTGACTTTGAGAAATGAATATGGGGGCAATCTTCCATCCCTCCCACCCTTTTATTTTCATCCCTTATCCCTTTTTCCTCCCCTTTCCCTCTCCTTCCTCTCTCTTTCTTCTGTCCCTTCCCCATAAATCCAGCTAACAGAAAACAGTGTCGTTGCCACCACAGGTTTTTGGCTGTGGGGTTGATCGCCCCCATGGAATGGGCGCCTATGCTTAGCAGCATGTAAGCGTGTGTCTAGTTGATGTGATATTTTAGTAATTGTTCACATGACTGTTGTAGAATTGTTTTTTTTTGTTTTGCTAGAACCATTTGTGGTGTCTTGCATTAGTCATTATAACTGTTCTTTCAGTTGCTGTGAACTGGCTTCCCCGTCACATAGTAATCTAATACCATATTATTTGCCGTTCACGTGATTAATCTCTGCCATGTCTGGTTAAGCAGCTAGGATTTTTTCAGTAGCATTTTATCAGGTGTGATTTGTTTTCATGTTAGTTTATGCTGATGTTCCTTCGATATTTTGCAGATATTTGTATTTATGGTTTACCATTTTTACTGTAATATTAATTTGATGATCATTCATGATAGTTGTTCAGTCTGTTTAATACACATGCTCCTGTTGTTTCTTGTATGTCTTGCTTCAGTGGCACACTGTCAATGCATCTTGGAATATTCTCAGATGTGGTTTCTCTGTATTTCTTTGTGCTGATTGTAGTAAAGGAGTTTGCATTTGTGTTATTAATTTTATTTGTTTTCTGCCAGACGCCTAGCAGCTGTTGTACATATTCACTGACATTGTCATGATAATACTTACCTCCATTTTTAATGGCCTTGGTTAGCCAGTTCCCCTCAGGTTTCTTCCTTTATTTGTTCCAGAGGAGAACCTTTGGCAGAAGTGACACATTTTGTACTTACTGCCATTGCGTGCCACAACAACGTTATTAGTTACGTGTGATATGAAACCTCGTATGTCAATTTTCGGTTTTCTGACAACGCTAAGGATAGAAGCGGATTCTATCCATGGTATTGCCAGACTAACAGATGGATTATCCCATAATAATGGCTTATGGCCGACTTGCAAATAACCTAATTGATGACTTGCCACTTTTATTTGTGTATACATTAACCTGGTTATTCAGTAGTCCCATGGCCAGCTCCAGCATTGTTTGCAGTGCTAGATTTGGCCCATTGCTACAGATGGAAAATGTACTTTCGAGCGGTGATATAAGTAAGACCAAGAGTGCCCAAGAAGTTGTCTTGAAACTTCTCGAGACCAAAACCAAGATCTGAGGACAACAACAGTGTTTTTGAGGAGGTGTCTGTCTGACTGATCCGTCGAAAAGCGCACATGGGGACGTCTGTGTGTTGGCGGTGCAAACGGCTAAACTAATGGAAAATTTGTTTGGGTAGAGGTTGCGTAGGCCTAAGGAAGGAACGCTGTTTCAGTGAGAGACTAGAGTATTATATTATTATTATTATTATTAAGTAGGCACTGATTTCAGTGACGCTTAGCATTTCAGAACGTTCGAGGGGCACTACACAGTTCAGTTCACTGAGAACCGTCATTAACTTTACGTCAGGGAAATGTTGTTTAAAAAAGGAATTTTTAACAGTTGTTGGCGAAACGTCAGCAGCGACGGTGAGGCCCTGATCGTTGGCGGAAGGTCGTTCCATGTTGTGGCTGCAGCTACAGGAAAGGCGCGGTCGCCGAGTGTCGTGCGCCGAGTTGATGGAACGACCAGCGACACTGTTGGCCGAGCGGAGGTGACGATGACCGTCGA
>Ga0126334_10000703_pt1 | contig 10001 bp, 9 predicted proteins | sample InaspJWI49metaG_FD_94491 | JGI IMG/M metagenome (GOLD analysis project Ga0126334, IMG submission 94491) | Marine gutless worms symbiont microbial communities from Oahu, Hawaii - Inanidrilus sp. 2 OAHU.JWI-49 metaG | ecosystem: Host-associated > Annelida > Digestive system > Unclassified | place...
ACACACAGACCAGGAAACGTGCAACAGGCCGCATCTATACAATGCATGTGATCATTGTGATGCGAACTAATACAAGTATCACCTGTCGCTTATAATATACGCGCGCGATGGAATCGTGCTGTAGACGGAGATTGACGATCACTGTGATAAACTAGCAGTCGCCCGTCGCAGGTATTGTCACCTTAGTTAGTCGACCAACGACGGTCCAGTTTATATGAGCGTTTACCTTTGTCGAGCTAAGCTGATAACAAGTTTCGACGACCGAATCATCGTGGGGAAATTTTCGAATAGCAGAGTTTAGGAAAACGTTCCAGACAGAAGTACCCTTATTTTTGTAGATATCTGAATTCGTCATAACACACTGTAGGAAAGTCTTCATGCCAAAAACCAGCTCGAGCCGTCGATCTGTTTTGATAAAACACCGACTTGTGACGGACAGACACAGACAGACAGACACAGGGCCACAGCTAGTTCCAGCGCTAACATAGTGTCGCGCGGATAAAAAAAAAACTAGGCCTAGATAAAACTGATTCGACTGAACCTTAATTGAACTGCACGAACAGACACAACTTACAAGTTCACTAGTATGCTAATAGTAAGCACAACTTATTGAATTCATAGCAATACATCTAGGCCTACGTAGTTATTACAAAAGTCTACCAACCTTTGTTTCCTTTCATCAGCTCGATTTCAATCACGTTTTCAGCCAACGGCAACAGTCGTTTCACCACCTGTGCATACGTTTTCGCACGATAGCATCAGCTGCAGTAAATGGTGATGTACGTGCTGCCTATCGATAAATATTATTTAAAATATTAACCAAATGTCAGAGCAATCGCCGATACGATCACTCATCCAAAGATATACGATCAAAACAAATATAATATTAACAGCTCTTTCAAACAAACTAGGCCCCTACGCAAATTTTATGTAGGCGCATTTGGGGGTTAAAGCGACCCATCCAGCAACATAAACGAAAATTCTATGACAGCTAAGTATAAAAACTACCATTACGTCATTCTATACAGTACTTGAATTTGTCGTATGACCAACTATATGAGCTGCTTCGCTGATTGGTCGAAACGCCGTCACGTGACGTTGAGCATTATCATATATTCACCGCTTCACGGTCACCCGGGGTGACATTATAATATCACCCCGGGTGACGTCAAACGTCATTACCGTCTGCATTTTACATGGCAGACGATACTCATTCACGTTTCGCCACTGTAAGCCATTTATAATTCAAGATTCTTGTAGTTGGCCATACGACAAAACATATGACACTCAGTCGTTCGTGGGACACGGAAATATGACGAACCCGAGGTTGAAAATGTCACACGAGGGCGCTGTTAACTGTCAAACATTTAGAAGTGTAAACAGAAAATCCGGCGTATGCCTAGCACCCACTGTCTTGTATAATATGCGACTATTACTTTGGGGTCCGAAGTCTGGGCTTGTGTTTATTTCTATGGATACAGGCGTATAGGCTACCAGGCTGACGACGTTGCCGGCTCTCTTGAGCGCGTCGACGGCCTGACCGTGAGTGACGTTCACTGTTGATATTCCATTCACCGACACGATTATGTCGTTCACTCTGCACAACAACAGCACTGGCATGCGCCTCCGCCAACACGAATAACAAGTGGCCAAAGTAAATTGGTAAAGACCACATCGCCGCCGCATAGTCCCCGTACTTTACAAACGGCCGGCACATTTCTACCTCAAATGTGCCCCTTTTCGTAAGGGGTAAATCCTCATTTAATAAGGGTTCCTTTGGCCCATAAACAACATCTCGACTGGTTCACCCGTTTTGACCACGCTACGTGCGACATGTGTAGGAAAGGGCCGCATCCGCCGCATCAATGCGGCCCATTAATAATAGCCACGATAACGTATATGGTGCTGTCATCCATCATCGCCGTTTATTATTATTACTCAGCCACAGAAAAAGATACTCGTTTTACTGTCCCACTGAGGATGGTAGGCTGAATCGACAGAGGCACTACAGTAACGATAGGCCTGTTGCTTAATGGTGCGCAGCCCATGCCCAACTCTCGCAGTAGCTGTCGTGATAATCAAAACAGCTAGAAAGGGTGGAGATGAATCGGCATGCCAAATGTCTAGGTCAAAGAATATTTCGTTCGAAAGTATTGTTCAGATACACACAGAACACACATACACCCCAGACTGATTGCTCTACTGAATAACTAAAGTGGTCGTTAAGACACTGTAAATGTCGTTAAATGGCGGGAAATTGCCGTCAAAAGGCGAACGAAGGCAGCACAGTTAATATACCGTTTAACACACGCACTACGATCTGTATAGTTAGTACACATCACCTGCAGTTGCAGTAACTACCTGAGTCGTCCGTCGATGGCGGCGGCGCCACCGTCGAGTATTTTGGTGATGAAGATGCTGTAGTCGTCGACGACGTGCGGGTTGTCCGTGCCGCCGGCGATACTCAGACCCAGACCAGTCGCACCCTGCACCGCCCACGACGCAACAAGTGGCCTCAGTAATCTGACAACAGGTCGCATCGCTGCTGCGTAACGCCATGCTGCGTGTTTGGCAGCGTGGCGTAGCGGTAGCGTCGTTGGGGTATCAAGAAAGTAACTCTAAGTCGAGCCCGGTTAGTACTGGGATGGGTGACCGTCTTTGGGTGGCTATACTATCTCGGTATGTAGCCAGCCAACTAGGTCAACTCAGCCCTGCAACCCTATAGGGTTGTTAAACCGAGTACCAGCTCTGCTGCATGAGGTAAAGGCGGGAAAGTCACCTCTGCCTGACGACGGCAAGTGACACTGTGTGGTCCCATGTGGCAGTAAAGGGTGCCGGGATCTCTTTAACAGTACTTTTTTTCTCGTGGGGGATCTGGGACCACATCTAATACGTGTTTTTGGGCCAACACGAGTCTGCTGCCCAAACCGGCTAACGATCGGTTCAGCCGTTTTCCCACCGCACAGTCAGGCAAACGATGCGCTAGGCCACGTCTCATGCGTCAGTTTCATTTTCTTTCGGGAGATTCTGTTATTGCTGAAAACGATTAACTGCCTGTGTGGCCGCTGCAGACCGAGTCTGTGACCCCATCTAGCTTGTGTCGACCTAATTGAACGGCGACATACACGTCCGTGTAGCGAGTCTTGCAGGCGGCAATCGAGACTGGCATAACGTGTGTCATCAAGCCCGCAGTTGCCGACTGGGTGCGTGACCGAACATTTGACCCCCCCCCCCCGAACATCTGTATGTCCGGGGTCCGGACACCCGACTCCGAAAACTACCATCACGTACATCTGCTTCTGGTTAGGGTTATAAGTGTTTATTAGAGTTTATGAGCCGGTTTTGGGTTAGGGTAAGGTTATGAAGGTTATCAGGTGTTATCGTTTAGGCAGCGCACGTAGGGTTCGGATTAGGTCTGGAGGCAGATGTCCCGGTGTGCAAAATGTCCGACATTCGCCGAGTCCGAGGCGACGTAGCGCGAAACATAATGAGATGATGTACATGATCGGATTCAGCATGCAGAGGCAGCGACGCAGAGCTGGCAGGAGGAAACGCGTTCGTCGAACTGCTCGGCTGAATGCGATCCGCTAACCGACGACGGTCGGCGACATCGACTGACCGATTGTCAGACGTTTCGTATTCCTCCATTGATGCCCGAAAGGACGATTCGTATACCGGACGAGGAACGGTGGCGGCGTAGCCGGGACTTACTTACTGTGACCGTGCAGCAGTTGAGCACAGAAGTCTTACGTGGACGTATCTAGCGAAAATGCCGAATTTATGTCTTTAATTACTATACTAGTACGAAGCATGAATTGTCTGCGACGCTGCTGCTGCCTAACTTCCAAGTTCATCGACATAACAAAGTGGTACACGTCCTTAGATAGTTAGCTCCGCTCGGCGCTCGCACCTCTGCGCACCACGAGGTATAGGCCTACGTATTGGCGGATAGAGGGGTGACTTTGGGAACCCGAGCGAGCGAAGCGAGAGAGCATTGGGGGGTCTGGGCTTACGGAAGAATGAAGTTTGAGCGTTTGTGAGCTAGGGCGTGGACATGATTACAAATGTATAAATTGCTTTAATGCATGAATAACACACGCATAATAATAACATGAAATAGGCTGCCGCGCCAGAGGGTGACTAGTCACCTAGTCACCCCCCTAGATCCGCCCATGCTACGAATCGTCTCAACCCATGGAACTATACGGAACGTTCCGCTACCGCCGCCGTCGCGTTTAGATCGGATTAGCCGGTGCATCGATCAACTCAGCTCGCCCGTGCGGGCAGGCGATCGCGCCCTTCCTTCCCTCCGTGGGCCACCCGGCGAGCAGCGTTTGATAACAATCCAGTGGTCGGGCGCGCCAACAGACATATCGGCCCGTCGTCCATAAACAGATTAGCGGCATCTAATTGGCCGTCGTGCGACGGACGGGCGGACGGACGGACGGACAGCGATGGACTGACTGACGGACACGCGGCGTAATGGACATCGGCAACGCGTCGCGACAGCATGCACAGCGTACCTATACTTGCCGTAGTAATACTGCCAGCCGCGTGACATGGGCTTTTGTTTTGCTGTATCGCCGCTGTTGCTGTTGCGTATATGCTGCAAGTCCACTCGGACTTGGCTATAATACATACGAATGTCCAAAGTAATTTGGAAAACGACCGCATCGCCGTGCCCCTTCCATCAACTCAGATCTGGACCCCCAGTCCCCACTGCCGTCTAGTCTATGGTTCCTTGGGCCTATCTGTTCGTAAACTGGCCAGTTTTTATAGTATATCAGTAGCACATATTTTTGTATCCTGATCATTGTTATCAAAATTCAACGTCTACAAGAGTACTGCTGCATACTTTGTGGACCTACAGCTAACAATTTTATTTAATTTATTCTCGAATGCTAGTAATTTTTCTCCAAAGCGCATCTCGCGTTATCAGCTGCCCGACAGCATCTGTAATTTGGCAGTTAACAGCCTGCGATGTCGATTCGCTGGACAAACTGGCCATACAGGACTACAGATGACTGTAGCAGAGACGCATACAAATGACGCATCCGTGGGTATAGATCAGCACATGTGTATGACTGGATATTTGCCCCCCCCCGGACATCTGCCCTCGGTTACGGCTATCGTTGAAAGTTATAGGATACAGTTTGGGGGTCAGAGTTAGTATCTATTGCGTAGACTGAACCAAGTAACCAAGCAAGTAGTCAACAACTTGTTAATGACAATTTGGAACAGTGTCATACTGGACATTCGTTCGTACATTGCATTTATGGTGTTTTGATAAATGTACATAATATTCGCTGTTGCCATTGGTCTTGGTATCAATCGACGGCATTTTGTGGAAGTCACCGTCACCGCCACCTACAGTGGGCTTAGGATTAGGTTATAGCTGAGGTTGGTTCACAGCACATGAACCGAACTGAACTGAACTCCAGTTCGTGAATTCAGTTCGTGTGAACAGGCGCATTGGAATGCATTTATCAGAACTCGCTGAGCACTGACCGTCCCAGTTTCGCTGCGGCCAATCAAATCGAGAGGCGGACGCGCGTGACCTATGAACGCGTCGTTACCCGTGGGTCGACTGGGTCGACTTGTTGCAGGTCAGGTCAGGTCAGTTCAGTTCGTGTGCTGTGAACAAACGTTTATGGTCAGGTCCGCGGTCAGATGTGCGCGACGATAGTGTTGGGGGGTCAGGTGTCCGGGGACAAATGTTCTGCGTTCGCACGAGCGGCGGCCGAACTACACTGCGACCACGACCATGCAGTCCCAGTATATAGATAAACCTGAGCGCCGGACCGGTCTGCGGGGCCGATCGTAGTAGCGATCTGCGGATTCACAATCACGGCTGTGTGGGCGACGAATTAGCCGCCGTGCCGCAGGCGCGATCAATCGCCGCTGATATACTGTATGTCGCCCAGCCTGGCCTGGTGGACGGACGATCCACAATAATGACATGCAAATGAACGGAACCGGCGGCGCGGATACACGGAGAAAGAGCGGACAAACTGAGCTGCAGAGCCAAGGAAACGGCGTCTGGGCGCATTTGCACCCATACATCTGCCCCGCCGGACACATGCCCCTCGAAAACTACCGCCGCGGACATCTGCCTCCCCCCAGTTACGGTGCTTCATGGACATCTCGCCGACATGCCAAGTCGCCGACAACGATAAATTGAATAAGTCGAATAAATGGCACAGACTTCCACAGTTAAGAATTCGGCGATGTGACTTCGTTATCGGCGAGTTCACTCGTCAGCGAGTAGACTCCGCGTCGGCGACATGACCTGTCGGCGACTTGGCATGTCGACCACTAGACCTGCTGCCGGTTACGACTAGGGCAGGCCTAACTGTAACTGTTCTGATTCATACGCATTACCCATAAACACGGGCCGAGAGTACGGAACCTTAGGGTTACGCTTACAGGGCCTGGACAAAGTCATGACCTGCACTCGCGCATGACGAAGACGTGAAACCGTGGCGCCAAAAGGCGTTGAAACTAAGGCGTCGAAGGGGTGGTGAAGTGGGGAGGATGGAGACGGATTTTACTGGACTTAACTAATGAAGCTTAATTAGATGTCCTTTTTGGGCAAAAAATTCAATTTCGGCATAATGTTAAAATTCTCCACTGTTCTATATAACAATTTGCTGAGCTGGCAGTCGACTTGTCTTTATCTGTCCAATTTTGCACTCGCGTTCGTCCACTGTTTCTCTCGCACTCGTCCACTCGGATACAAAAAAAAACCCTTTCCAGGCCAGGCCTTGTACGGTTATGGTTGCTAGGGTTAGATGATGTCTAGGGTTTAGAATTACTGAGGTTAGGGTTAGGGTTAAGCCCGGGGCGGATGTTCGTGATAGCAGTTCTCGGGGCGGGGCATGTGTCCGGGGAGCACTTGTTCTAAATTCAGGAAAACATACCCGTTCCAGAGTGATGTCTTCGTATTCCCAATCCACATCAACGCTCATCTGTCGCCGTCAGCAGCAGCAGCAACAACAACGTCACAAGTTTATTAGATTCATGACAACAACTCCATCTACGGATGAGGCCTATGTAATCGATAACGCGTACTCCAAGTTTCTCTAATTCTCTACCACTGTAATCACAATAACAACGATAATCACAGGCTGCTACAGTAATGATAGCGACAGCCCGCATCGCCGCGGCGTGACACCCCTGCTGCGTGCTATCGGTTGTGTCTGGCGGTTCCGCGAAGAATGGACGCGTCGATTGCCCAAGTATGTTGGAAACGCGTCCCCATAAAGTGCCCCTTCTTTGGGGGATCTGGACCCCCCATCTAACATATAGTTCCTTGGGCCCACGCCAGTATGCTCACCAAACGACATCTCGATAGGCTAAACCATTTTGCCGGCGAGCCCAACACACAAACAGACCACTCCACCCAGTGCTTGTCGGTCCATCACAAAAATACATATTTGTACATAATTTTAAAACTAAAATAGTTTTTAGCAAATATGTCCCTGAAGGTGAACTACTTGGCATACAGTTACATCTTGATCCATAAAAACGTGAAACCAACATATAACTTGCAGTGGGCATAATTTTATGACAGGTGAATATCCTTCCGACCATGCAATGTAGTTGTTAACTATATTTGGCAGACTATGCACATGTGAATGATATTTATAGAATAGTCGCTTTCGACAGTTAGGCTAATAAATCTTAGCAAATATCAACCAACGCCGAGTAGTTCAACTTACCGAGTCCTGACTTCTTAGAGATCCTTGCGGTTGCAGTGGCTACAACACAGCAACGGAGTAACGAAATGGTAAAATGTGTATAAATCTTTATTCATCAACAAGCGACAGCGTCAGTAAAACAATAAAATGCAAAAACAGACTCAAGCAAAAATGAAAGTAGAGCGAAAAATACAACAGTGAAAATTACAGGTCTGTAACATACGTAGGCTATCATATCTTTCAGTAAAGTAACTCTTTAGGAAAAGTGATACACCGGGTATACTATAACACCGTGAGGTGAAAAATGAACCTATATTTTCAAGAGAAAGTATGTAAGCTTAAGTGTTTTGCTTGGACGAGAAAAATAACAAGATTAAATTGTTTTAAACGTGTCTCGGCCACTGGAAAAGCATAGCTTGGGCTATAAAGTGTTGTCGTATGCAACTATGAATGCGAATGTCTCGGGAAAACTGGTCCAGACTGCACGTCTTGCACGACATGTTTTCCAGCTCGATGTTTCTCGAAAATGCTGAGACTGTAGCTCGTTGAGAGTATCAAGCCACTTCCGTCACCGGAGGACCATGCAACGACGGCGCAGGACTTATGACCGGCTTACGGACATTTCGCGCTGACGAAGACGAACGACGCGCGAAGGAAAATCCACTTTCGCCGCCGACGAGCAGCGAGAAATAAACATCAATTATATACTGCTGTCGTCGGTGTCAAACAACAGTAGTCACTGGCCAAGCACTGGCCCACTTCATACACTCAACACTCATTTCCTTCTTCTTTGCATAGCAGTCGTCCCACGTCGTTGTTACAATAATGAGTTTGCCATATTGACTTAGTTTATTAAAAACACACGCACTGTCGTGCACATGCACCTACACCGTGCTCCAAAAACGTCCACCTTCTCGTTTTTTGAATAACTCTGTCAAAATTAACCGATTTTAACAATTTTTGGTGTGTTAAATCCCGAGAAAATGTGTCGTGAACATCTTACACGTTTGTCCACCTCACCTGTCAGATGTAGCCACTTCACCGTGGGAAATCCAAACAGTCATTTTCAACATTATTATTCATATACATTAGATTATTTACGTTATTTACGTTACCTCACAAGTAAGCAAATAGCAACAACGTTGTACTGCAGCTTTGGCTGTTTACTTACTGTTGTTTAGTGCTTCTTCTTATCAACATAGCCCTAAGGACGGAGTTTGGGGCATGCTACAGGAGGAGCGAATGTATCCAGTACCGGTCAGCGATACGGATAAGTTGCGGCTGCGGCTTGTTGTGAAATGGGCTAAATTTCAGCAGAGCCTGGTGTACGATGCGACTGATCAGTGGCAAAAAAGACTGGAAGCACGTATCCACTATCCATACAGAAGGTGGTCACTTTGAACACTTTCTGTGACGTCGCTTGCTTGACATTCCAGTTGCCACACACCACAATCGGTTCTTTCCAGAGCCACCAACATTTGAAGGAATACAACAAACTTTCATTCAGATGAAGAAGTCTTGCATTTGACAAGTTAGTGTGGTGACATTTTCAGGTGGGGTAGACAAGTGAGTTACAGTTTGTTTTCTTCTGAGATAACGTAAATAATCAGAAGTACGTTGAAAATGGCTTTTTTTGGATTTCCCAAGGTAAAGTGGCTACATCTGACAGATGAGGTGGACAAATATGTAAGATGTTCATGTCAAATTTTCTCCAGATTTAACATACCAAAAATCATTGAAATCGGTTAATTTTTGACATTTTGGACTTGGGACACAGTGTATATACTTTGCAGATTTTCGGCGTAAAAACAGCCTAGTAAAGATCCAGACTGTCTCTCCATGGAAACGTTTCCTTACCTTTCAGCAAAGAATTAACTTTACCTTTTTGCTTTCGGTCTACATTTACCACATTCATAGTGTGATATTTTGACACTGTCGCAGGCAATTAACAAAAATAAATTATTTGGAAAAAAAATAAAGCCCACTAGTCGATGATGAATAAGGAAAGAGCAAACAGTTGCTGAATAAAGTGAGCTTAATATCCGTCTACGTTCAGACAAACGTCCAGGCTATCGAGCTATACACAAAATGATTTTTGAAAAGTGCAAAAGGCAAAAACATGTAACGTCACCGATATTTACTTACTTACTTGCTTGCTAAACTAGACCCTTACGCATTCGTCGCAGGGGTACACGTTCCGACACGACGATATCGACCGGTAGTCGCGCGAGACTACATCGGCGCTGCAGTCGGCGTGCGTATCTTGACCTTGTTATGCTGCGTACGAGATGGATCATGCTA
>Ga0126334_10000705_pt1 | contig 9993 bp, 5 predicted proteins | sample InaspJWI49metaG_FD_94491 | JGI IMG/M metagenome (GOLD analysis project Ga0126334, IMG submission 94491) | Marine gutless worms symbiont microbial communities from Oahu, Hawaii - Inanidrilus sp. 2 OAHU.JWI-49 metaG | ecosystem: Host-associated > Annelida > Digestive system > Unclassified | place...
ACTACACCCCTGGTATACAGTAAGTACGGCTATAGACGTGATGGCGTTGACGCCCTTGGCTGTGTGGACTCCACGCCCATTCACCACTCGAGCAGCATGTACATGACGTGCGGCCAATTAGTGCACCGATCAGTCTGTCGGCGGTATGGGCGTCCAAGCGCTGGGAAACTCCTGGCATCCTTACAATCTGACGTCATTTGCAGTACATTCATATCGCAGTGGGTAGCTCGGTAGCCGCGTGTTTAGCGTGCTGGACTCAGGCGCAGAAGGGTCCGGGTTCAAATCGCAGCCGCGACGCTGTCGGGAAACAGTCCTAGGCAAACTGTTCACAGCCATCGTGCCTCTGTACACCAAGCAGCGAAACTGGTAGCAGCCGTCTTAAGGGTTGCGGGGGTAACTGCGGGCCTGGCGAGCCTACCGCCGGGTTTATGACTCCCGTCACCTGCAGGCTGTCTGCCAAGAACCGGGATCAGCTCCGGAACTCTACGCTCGGCAGTCGAGTATGGGCTACCTTTACCTTTTTTACATATTGCAGTCTCGAACCGGCGTATTGTTCGTGCAAATGTAGTGAAACAATGGGGGCATACAATGTAGGGCATAGATTGAGAATGCGAATGTTATGAATTTTAAAAATATGTATAATTCAATTTTTTGCGAATTTTAAAAATGCGAATAAGTTTTTTAATCGCTATAGTGAAAAAAATACAGACAGGACGGAGATCTTTGATGCAAACGTACTGATACAATTGGTCATAGAAGAAAACAGCATTGTAATATCAGCAGAGCCAACATTGGCCTGCTAGCCTAAATTTTTAAACTAACAAATACAGTAACAATGAAACCCAAAAACTGTTGTTGTGTGCAAAAGAAACGCTATGGTTGTATATGCTTATTAGAGATGCGTAGAAATGAATTTTTATGAATTTTAACAAATTTAAAAATGGTAAAATTTGCGAATTTTTACCAATTTTAAAACGGTAGGCCTAGAATTCTCACTGTGTGGTGTAGAGAAAGGGTTAGGGTTAGTCGCCGCAGGCCCATGCATTAATTAGTGAACCCCATAGCTGCGCCGACTTGCATTTTTTTCTTCCTAGGCAAAGGACGAACTCTCTCCCTCCCATCCCTTCTCCTCCTCTCCCTCCTCTCCTCTCCCTATAAAAGTATAGGCCCCTAAATACAGCTAGGGGTCTGGGGGAGCGCTGTAAGCTTCCCCAGTGGGTCAGGGGCGAAGCCCTATAGCCGACAAACAATTTGGTGCATATTGGAGTCAAAAAGTGCAGCTCTGGTGGCAGCAGTTTTTGTTGATTTTCCTAAGAACAGATGCAATTTTCTGCACAAAAACAAGCTTGTTATCGTACGGCGGGTCCAATATCTCACAGGGCGGTGCCCTATGAGGAGTTTTTGCTCGTGGGCAGTCGCCACCATTGCCCCATGGAAGTCGGCGCCTATATATGGTTAACCCTTCTGAAGTTCTGAACGTCACGACTTGGTGTATGTTCTGACTGCATCACATCCGGTGTGCGGTTAGCTCATTCCGCGCCGTATTGTGATGCTTGCGCGGCCTCAGGGCATTCTTTAGCATTGTCGAGGACGCACACAAGAGATCGAATTCCCGACTGATCGGCGAGATCAGCATTCATCAAATAGGCCTACGACGCAGTGGAATCATACAATAGCAGACGATCGACAAATACCACGCTGTAAACTCAGCTCGTCGGTAAAACGTGTGATTTTCAAGGCAGTAACTTCAGAACTGAACATGACACATGTAGGTCTATACTTGAAGTGATATAAGCTTAGCACACGTACACGGTGGGCCACAAAGTGAGGCCACAAACTCGTGGCCATGAGTCCAATCTTAACCGATTTTCATTTTATTCAACGGAAGATTCCTTGGTAAATTTGCAGTAAAAGGTTATTAAAATTTTACCACTCTTTGCGTATGTTGCCACACTACCTTGTGAAACATTAATGTCAGAAAACAAGCGATAACCGATAAATTACAAGGTATCGAAGTTAAGTTCAGGTGTGGTGGGGTTTCAGTAAGCGGTTTACTGCAAATTTACCATGAAATCTTCCAGTGAAAAAATTGTAAATCGGTTGAGATTAGACAGAATTATGGCCACGAATTTGTGGCCTTACTTTTTGGCCCACACTGTATTTTACGAAATGTTCATTAAACATTCCATCGTAAATCTGAAAACTACATCCTAAAATAGGCATATATAACCACATAAAATAACGAAATTTTGTGATAAGCATCTATTTTGAGCACCCTGGACATTAATTCATTGTCACTTTGCCTTCATATGCTACAATTAAATTCTGGTGAAGAAAGTTATGTATATTTGTGTATTTTTAAGGGCAGTTATTGAAGCTTCTTCAAAAGCCTTGCTGTTGTGTTCAATATTTAATCATTAATTGCATTTATCGTGATATCTGTTCATCAAATTTTTATAGACAAATAAACTGATGATTGGTTTTTATGATGCTGATAACATCTCAAAAAACGATTGTCCCGTGGAATAGAAGCACAGAGGAACGTGGTTACTGCCACGTCACGCTATAGTGCTAAAGACACGTTCACGGCACATGAACTAAACTGAATTGCTAACCGTGTGAACAGTCCCGCAGAAATACACGTGTTCGGGAATTGAGAGACCAATTCTTGCTGCAGTATCTGCAAATTTCAAATTTCCCCATTCCCCACAGGCTTTCATCGTCGCCCTGACAACACTGTCGCACTACCGCGCGAGTGCGTGATGAGAAATCAACGGGGCGGTCGGTGTTGCGGTGTAATAAATTTAATGACGGCGGGCGGCGTGAATTCATTCATAGACGCACAGTCCACACAACGGTCTTTGTCAATATCACACTAGCTGCATGCACGCCCAGCCGAACGTAATATATGCCACGGCGGGGCTGATCTGTCGCCGAGGGACCGCGCGACGCGCTGTGCGTTTGGAGACTTGCAGCTTCGTTCACGGCATTATGAACTCCAGCGTGAACGACCCAGTGGAATACGTGGGTTCACAATTCGAGTTCAGGGTTTACAAAATATCTTACGATTTATCGTAAGGTTATCTTAAGTTTATCGTAAGATCGACTAACAATAATGACTTGCAACGTGCTTAGATTTCTCTTAGGAATATCGTAAGCTAATGTACGAACACTATCTCAGACGATTTTACGATTCTGCAAGTGAATTGTACCTGAGAAAAGCCTTGCGTCCTTCGTAAGATGTTTTGTGAATGAGATGTCTATCGTAAGTCGATCGTAACTTTGGCATTATCGTGAGATAACCGTGAGATTGTCGTAAGATATTTTGTAAATCGGGCACAGTTCAGTTCACGTAGATGTACTGTGAACGACGCTTAATTTATCGTCAGTTTTCCGGCACATGTCACGTCAGTCACTGACGTACCAAATGAAGTCGAACTTTGAAGTAGATATGATCGTGGGTTGGGTCGATCCATGGGTTGGGTTGGGTCGGGTTGGGTCAGTAAACTGGTTGGTTTTGTAAACTGGACCTACAAACATGTCTGCTTTGAAGTGCATGGCTTCCGAACATAGGAAGGAGAACAAAATTTACCCAATTGGATCGCTCACGGTCATTGAAAATGGTACTATTCGACAGACTACAGACGCATGATCTCCTATTAAAAGAGTTTCAGAGTGGCCATGTCAGTATCTTGTAAAGTTTCCGAAATACAGCGGTGTATCGGTCGAAAAGTGCAATTTGTAAAAAAAACACGTGTGTATTAAATGTGCCGCTGTTGGGAAGACCACAGTTAAATTTCGACTAGGTCTTTGGCGCTGAGTGTGGCTCGGTAGCCGAGTGGTTAGCGTGCTGGACTCAGGCGCAGAAGGGCCCGGGTTCAAATCGCAGCCGCGACGCAGTCGGGTAACAGTCTTAGGCAAACTGTTCACACCCATTGTGCCTCTGTTCACCAAGCAGCGAAATTGGTAGCAGCCTTCTTAAGGGTTGCATGGGTAACTGCGGGCCTGGCAGAAAGTAATGGCAGCCTACCGCCGGGTTTATGACTCACCTCACCTGCGGGCTGACTGCCAAGAACCGGGATCAGCTCCGGAACCATACGCTCGGTAATCGAGTATGGGCTACCTTTTTACTTTGGCGTTAGCAAACTGGAGTCCCCACTCCACAGGCGTTTCGATACAATACCGGCGTGTGACAGACGGACGGACAGACAGACAGACAGACACTGAGCCGTCGCATATATTATTATTCTTTATTCTTTATTACGCCATACACGGCAGCACACAAGCACACAAACGCAAACAGCTAACAGCAGCTAAAAATACATCAAAACATACGCCGCGCTATGCATAACAGTCTGTGCTTTACGGGCATCACTATAGAAGGCCGCATCGCAATGCGTAGCGGTTATTTTTACGGAACATAAGTGCAGCGGAGTTCGGCGACCAATGTGCATTACATACGTTGCATACTATGACTACATTGGGCTTACGGCTTAGCCATTATTACATGTAGACTAGTCTACAGGGTGCGGCTAAAAAGTATCCCCTAAGGTTTTCTGGCAATAGTTCCCCAAGGACTGGTAATTTTTAAATAAAATTTTTAACGCCTCTGATATGTTCATATCCGTGCAAAATTACAAAATTTTATTCAATTGTCTTTAACTCTGACAAAGTTATGCCGTATTAAGTGCGACCATCCAGTGAATTTTTACATTTCACTTGAAAAACGCGACAAATCGTGATATCCGTGCAACAGAACGACCGATCTCTGCAAAATTTGGCACGATGATGCAAAACGTGCGTCCGAAATGCGCCGCTTATTTAAAAAACATTTTTAAAAACCAAATGTCGTTGGGGATATATTGCCTAAAATCTCAGGGGAATACTTTTTGCCGCACCGTGTATGCGACGGGACAAGGTATCAGCTATAGGCCTATATTATAACTCTAAGCTTGCTAAATCACGCGCCTGCGTAACAGCCGTCGCGAACTGCAATGCAGCTGAGCGAGCCGTATATCGCCGAAACCCCATTACTTCGATTGGTTCTATATTCGCTGTACGAATTGCAGTACACACGAAGTACGAAGAGCAATGGGTTTAGGACGGACGAGCACGTGTAGGCCTATCCTATATATCTAAGGACATAAGGTTGACGCGCAACGCATTAACATGAAGTGGCGGGCGTGGCCTCAGTAGGCTTATCAGTGAGGCGCGAGCAGTCCTCTTGTGGCTTAGATGAAGTTGCTTAGACGCCAATGAAGGCCATAGGTCTAGTGCATCCAGCGCATTATGGGTTCTGGACGATTAATCGATTATGCGCTAAACAAATCCACGCACTCACTCACTCACTCACTCACTCACTCCATAGCTGTATAGCAGACTATCTTCTATACACAGTATTTGTTATATGTCAGACGTTTTAGCTACAGCTTTTAACTTTTGTTGAGTTCAGTAAACTTTAAAAAATAAACGAATAGGCCTATAGATGTCACGCCATGTACAGGGTGGGTAAAAAAATTTTGATTTTAAGCGAATATATTAATAAAACTGAGAAGATAGGAGGAATGTGAACAAACAAGAACAGCTACAGAGAGAGTAAAGCTTTGTCTGATATTTTCACGTGAAATATTTTTAGGCTACGTCACAATTGTATTATGTTTAAATATTCCATGACTGAGAGCAGTCAATGAAATTACTGATAGGCAAACACGAACTAGCTAAATAAGACGCCATAAAAATGTGTAGCATAGAATACTTAACCACACTAACGGAATTAGTGTTGCCAACTTTCAAGTCCTGGATCAATCACAGAATTATAGAATGTTTAACGTTGGCTCTATAGTCTAGCCTTCGAAATATTCATCACAGTACAACAGCTTACTTTTTTGACCCACCCTCTATATTAATGTGCATTATGGTTGAAGTCGGGTGGCTCGGTAGCCGAGTGGTTTGCGTGCTGGACTCAGACGCAGAAGGCCCGGGTTCAAATCGCAGTCGTAACGCTGTTGGGTAACAGTCTTAGGCAAACTGTTCACACCCATTGTGCCTCTGTTCACCAAGCAGCAAAACTGGTAGCAGCCATCTTAAGGGTTGCGAGGGTAACTGCAGGCCTGGCGGAAAGTAATGGCAGCCTACCGCCGGGTTTATGACTCCCGTCACCTGAAGGCTGACTGCCAAGAATTACTGGGATCAGCTGCGGAACCCTACGTTCGGCAGTCGAGTACGGGCTACCTTTTTACCTTTTTATGGTTGAAGTCGGGCCGACAAATGGCTTGCGTTTCCAATCGCAATCGAGTCAAATCATTACGGTGATATCTGGGATCGAACGTCCGCGTGGAGTCGTTACGAAGTCGGTGAAATCGTTCCCGCGCGGCGCACGTCGATATCACGACAACGGTTTGCGAGCGCGACCATCAGCAGTGGCGTAACAAGGATGGGAGCAGAGGGGAGGCAGAGGGGACCAAATGCGGGCGGCGGCAGGTGCCCCCGGGCACAGCAGACGATGGGGGAGGGGTAAACAGCCTCGCCAAAATATTTTACGACTAGCAATCGTGGACTGTTGCGCGATGAGGGCGGGACTGCGGGCTCGGTGGTGGCACAGCGGTCACATCCAATAACCGAACCGCAGCAGCAGCAGCAGCAATCCGCCTCCAATCTCAGTTGACCGCAGATTCTGTTATTAATGCTGTCCGCGTCGTATGCGGATCAGGGTCTATTAGTAACGGTCGAGCGTCTGTCTGTCTGTCTGTCCCACCTATCGACAACAGCAACGACGGCTGGCGGGTTTGCTGCTGAGCGCCCTGCGAGCAAGAAATATCGATCGATAGCTGCGGGCGCCGTGCTGCAGGCGCATCGGCGCTCCGCAGCAAATGCGTCATGTTGAAAGGCGACAGGAGATCAACACCGACTTGTTACGCCGGTTACATTGGGCTGCAGCGTAAAGCGTAAAGCAACTGTCTGTCTGTCTGTCTGTCCGTCCGGCAGTCCCGTCTTTCTGCTGAGGCCAGTGTGGTTACGACTAATAGGACTGATTGGCAACTAACTACATGCATAATATTTTGCACGAAACTTGCATCCAACTAATTTTAACTTTTTATCCCCGACACAGAATGTTAATATTAATGTACAGACAGTATCTGTTTCGAAAACGACAATTTACAGTACTACATAAAGATATGTCAGGCAACAACAACAATATGGAATATTAGACCTATACAGGAGTTATCTGCAGTTGCTCGAAATCAGTAGCTCGTGTCGAGGGATGATGGCCATATGTGTCTAAACGACGCAAATGCCTCACATCAGTGGCGTCGCCAGGCATGGGGCACTGGGGCACGTGCCCCCTGGAGTTTGATGCACGCAAAATTTTGCAGCCGTTTTTTGTTAGTACTTATAGGCCTATCACGCACATTAAAGCACTGATTGCTGTTACTGTGGCAGGCTGTTGCAAAAAACTTTAGTCATATTCGTTTTTGCAGACCTAACGCCAGATGGCTTTCACGTCTGGATGACTTTGTCACCACGAACTTCGGAATAGAGGTGTGCATGGGAATGGGGAAGACTGGGATCCCATGGGTCCCATGGGATTCCCATGGGAATGGGAGTAAGATCAGCCATGGGATGGGAATGGGAATTAAGTGCATGTGAATGGGAGTTAAGACGTGGGTGTTGTCACCAGCAATTGTGAATAGTCTTCTGTTCTTACATAGTAACGTGGAGTAAGGGCAGTAATGCGGGTGGTGCTACAGCCTGAGACTGAGCAAGTTGTGCTGAACTGTAGTAAAGTAACATTGATAACATTGATACTTGAAAAAAAAATAATCGGACTACTTTGATTGAAATTTGTTACAACCTACTTTTTGTGTATAGCATGATGTCTCATTTGAGTTGCCGAGTGGGAATGGGAGGGATTCGGGAATTGCTGGATGGGAAAATATGGGAATGAGATTTAAGTTTCAGACGGGAAAGGGAATGGGATGGGAATGAAGTCATTGAAATGGGAGGGAATTGGTACGAAAAATCTGTTCCCGCACACCTCTACTCCGCACTCGCCATGGTGCCCCCAACCACTGACCCCTTCTGCCGCCTATGCTAACCACATCCTTCTGAGTCTTCCTTGAAACAGTTTGGAGTTCAATTTACCTTCAAGTACATCAAGTAAGTCCTTTCCACTGGATCCAGGTAAGACATGACCAGCAAAGGCCATTTTCTGTTTCTTCACACTGTTATATATATACAATTCTTTTCCTTTTATTCGTTGGAGTACTTCTTCATTCGAAATCTTGTCTGTCCATTTAATTTTCATCATTCTGCGATAGCACCACTGCTCGAAGGAGTTGATGCGACGTGTCATAGTAGGATTCAGAATCTCGGAAGGGTGGATGAATGATAACCGTGGGCCAGCTAGGGCTAGGGCTATTGGGCTAAACTTACTGGCTTAAGATTAGTGTTAGTCTGTTACAATTAAAGCTACTCGGCTGTTTGTACTGCTTTGATTATTTATACTTGTAGCTTGTAAGTTGCTTGGCTGTAAGGTGCCCGTAGTACTAGTCACTTAACATTATAATAGTGTCGGTTGACAATAGTTTATACACTTCATTGTACGAAAATGAGCTGTGTATGCGAAACTGTAACAGTGTAATTATATACGATTTTTACCTGTATTACTTCACTGCTTACGTGATCGCATTACGACGCCGTGAGGTTTGAAACAGTCACATTAGAGCATGCGTTAGCGAAGTCTACAGTTTCTACTACAGTTGGTCTGTAATGAACAAACTATTTTAAATAAGCTAAACAAAATAAACAATTCCGTTTTCTATCTAGTTTTATTCTGTCTATTAGTTTTTCTTCCGCCGGTTTCACTACTGTCTACATAGCTTACCTACCGTAATATCGCTCACCACATTGCTTTCTTTGTCTCGCTCCTTTGCTATCTGTTCAGCGACCATGAACCTTTTGCACCTTTCTCTTATCACCTGTGTTGTTTTGTCTTCCTTACATCGGTTTTCCTCACCTTCTTGCCAGGTCCATCCTTCCCTGCACCTCACCGTTTGCCGACAGTACTCCAACCGCATTCCTACTCAGTCTGCAGTCTTTCTGCCCTTTGCTCGTCAGCGCGCACTCCGTTTCCGCAGTCCGCTTCTCCTCGCCTTTTTCATTCTTTCTGGTGACATTGAATTGAATCCTGGCCCAGCAAACTTCACTGTGTGCACTCTCAACATCCGCTCCATTCTCCAACCTTTTCATTCTGCTGCACTGTCTGATCTGATCGACACCCACAACCCTGACCGTTTCTGTCTTACTGAAACTTGGATCAAACCCACTACCACCGCTGCTGAACTTATGAACTGCACCCCTCCACACTACTCACTGATCAGCACTCGCCGTAATAGCTCCAACAAGATCTCGTCCTCTGGCGGTGGCACAGCTTTTCTCATCCGCGAACCTTTCACGCAACTACCCACTTCTGTTCCAGATTTTTTTATTGTTTGAGTCATCTTCTGTCACTCTGCAACTTTCTCATTCAAAGTTATCAGTCTTCAATATCTATCGTCCTCCATCCTCGTCCACTTATTCCAAACCATTCTCTGTTTTCCTTGGTGACTTCAGTTCTTTTCACTCGTTTGCTGCAACCACTCCCCATGAATTTATCATCACTGGTTACCCACGCACGACAAAAGTCACATTCTTGATCTAGTCATAACCTCTTCCGACACGTCACTCGCTCCGGCTGTTTCTTGCACCCATTGGTCTCCATCCGACCACTTTCCTGTTTTCACCAGACTGTCTATAAACCCAGCACCACTCCCTCCTCCAACCCTTCACTCTTTCCGACGGCTACACTCCATAGACATCGGTTCTTTTCTTACAGACCTGAAATCCTCTCAGCTCATATCAGATCCTCCGAAATCACTTGGACCTCTCCTGTCTGCTTACAACACCACTCTATCTTCTCTGCTCGACAAACATGCTCCCATCGTCAACAAACTC
>Ga0126334_10000706_pt1 | contig 9982 bp, 10 predicted proteins | sample InaspJWI49metaG_FD_94491 | JGI IMG/M metagenome (GOLD analysis project Ga0126334, IMG submission 94491) | Marine gutless worms symbiont microbial communities from Oahu, Hawaii - Inanidrilus sp. 2 OAHU.JWI-49 metaG | ecosystem: Host-associated > Annelida > Digestive system > Unclassified | place...
GAAAACTTGTAGCAGCTACACATGGATTTATTGTAATCAACAAGCCCAGTTTTAATTGTTCTGCAGGTGATATGGTTCATATCATGGCCACTTTTTGCATTTTTTACTGTAAGACTGTGTATTGACTGTATTCGTATAATACATAATATTTACATAATGTCGAAATTTTTGTGTTTTCAGATTTTGGCTTTGGCAACTTCTTACAGCGCGGTGAAGAATTGTCGACATTCTGTGGCTCGCCTCCGTATGCTGCACCAGAAGTATTTGAGGGCAAGAAGTATTTTGGGCCGGAAATTGATGTCTGGGTATGTCGTTTTGGTTTGATTTGTGTTGTCTGGGATTATGCTGTTGTAGGAATAGATGTGTTTTATTTCCGATTTTATTTATTATACTGTAAGCATAAACTAGCCTTCAGTGCTTTGACGCTGTTGGTTGGGTGGCAGGAAGGGCATCCGGCCTGTACAAAACTGAGTGGTGGGGTGCTGGCATGGTTATCTTTCTGGAGTGAGGTGCAGACTTGCATATGGTCCAGCTGATGCCACTGCCACTCACTGTCTGTTACTTCAGTAAAATCCAGATTGGTTTTGCCTTTCTGGTACTGGCTCACCCGGGTAGTCCCAGACAAAGTGCCTTTAAACGGGTGTGTGTGTGTGAATACCTGGTTAGTCTGTTCATAGTACTGGAGGACTTATGTTTTGCCGCTGTTACTGTTCCGTTTTTTATTTTTTTACAATCTTTATTAGCCCTTGAATGTCACAAACAGCGAATGGATGGCTCGTGCGTATGTTACAGTGAGTTGGGGATATAGTGTAGTTTTAATATGTCGTGATTGGATTTGTTACCTCGTCCCACTGTTTTCGGGGAGATGGGGAAATTGCCCGAAATTTCGCCAGTATTTGACAGTGCCCTCATTCGCCGACTTGTCGTAACCAAACAGTGCTACGTATGAAAACGGGAAGTATTCTTTCGAAAGAGGGACAATTGCATTACATTTTGGTGAAAAATACGCAAGTCTGCCTTTACCCATTTAGGATGCAGCATGGCAGACTCATTGTACAAGTTTCATTTCATTGCGTCGCTTGCTTTACTATCATTCGCCAGATGGCACCACTACCAAGCAGACTCAGCACTGCTATGGAGAATGATGCAATAGCAGCCAACTAGTTATCCATTATATTTTCAGGCAGGACATCGTACCAAGTGTAAATCCTCTTCTTTCTGGAGTCAGTCCCCCAAAAGAAAAGCTCTGAAGCAGGATTTTACTGTGTCTTTCTTTCATCAGTTCTAGAACATAGAACACTTGGAGTGTTGATGTGAACCAGTGAAAATTGCCCATGGACTCCACAGGAAAGGGATACTGCAGCCATATGCCATCTATATGGCACACTATGTATATGGCACTTTGCCTTCAGAAAATTCGTATGCAGTTATTATCGTGCTTCATGAGAGTATAGTTACTATTACTGCTGCAGCTGCAAATGAACTGATTATAGTGGTGCTGTCATGCAGATGTTGCATGGGCACTTTACATACTCAAGATAAATGTACATGTAAGTTTGCAGGTCACTGTATTTATCTATGTACAGAGCCTGGGAGTTGTTCTCTATGTTCTCGTCTGTGGTGGTTTGCCGTTTGACGGTGAAACGTTGCACATCCTGCGAGATCGTGTCATCTCCTGCCGCTTCCGTATCCCGTACTTCATGTCATCAGGTATTTCCTCTTTCCTCCTACATTGTGGGGTGGTTTGCATGCTGGACTCAGGCGCAGAAGGGCCCGGGTTCAAATTGCAGCCGCGACGCTGTCGGGTAACAGTCTTAGGCAAACTGTTCACACCCATCGTGTCTCTGTTCACCAAGCAGCAAAATTGTCTGACTGCCAAGAACCGGGATCATCTCCGGAACCTTACGCTCGGTAATCGAGTATGGGCTACCTTTACCTTTTACCTACATTGTAACAGTTGTTACCTGGTTTCCCATACTTCATGTCTTCAGGTATTTCCTCTTTCGTCGTACGTTGTAAGTAACAGTTGTTACCTAGTTTGTCGCTGGTTTCTGGAACTGCCTGCGTAGTAGGCAGAGCAGGGTCTATGTATCTGTTGGGCACCTGGCCATCTGTCTGTCCTGGCCTGGCTCACAGCAGCAAACTTTGCTGCTGTGAGCCAGGAGATATCGGCCTATTGCTGCATGGCATGCAAATGCCACATTGTCAGCATACATAGTACTAGATGAACACAGTTTCCTTTTACCTCTCTTGTTCCTGTCCAAGGTTTTTGACGATAAACGGCATGGGTAATTATGTTAGATAAATTTATTCTTTTAAATGGAATTTTTTGTTTCATTGAAAAAAACTATTCCTGCAACTTCTGGTTGGTTGGCGTCAAGGTCATCTGGCATGTAAAAACCTGCACCATTTAGCCACAAACTGTCACCGATTCTGTTTCAAAATAAACAGAGAAAATGGGGGAGTAACGAGTTATGTTTCGTTTGAACTGGAATGAAACCAGGAACGTTCACTTGTTATTGTTTGCATTCAGTGCTTTGACGCTGTTTATTGGGTGGCAGGAAGGGCATCCGGCATGTAAAAGACTGAGTGGTGAGGTGCTGGCGTGGTTATCTGTCTGAAGCACGGTGCAGACTTGCATATGGCCCAGCTGATGCCACTGCCACTCACTGTCTTCAGTAAAATCCAGATTGGTTTTACCTTTCTTGTACCGGCTCACCCGGGTAATCCCTGGACAAAGGGCCGTTAAACGGGTGTTATTTTTAGGCTGTGAGATTCTAGTTGGACGCTCAGTGTGATAAACTTTCTGCTTTTGTCTGTCAAGTTGGCTGTACTTGTGGCGGTCAGTCGACGTTCGACCGACGACCTTAGCCAGTTTAACACACTGAGCATCACACAATGTGCATGAAGCAGCGCGCCGCGCGGGTCCGTCTATGACAGCTGATACTTGTACCATTTGATATGGACCAGAGCTACAGAGCATGCCTTCAGTGCTTTGACAGTGTTGGTTGGGCATCAGGAAGAGCATCCGGCCTGTAAAAATTGAGTAATGAGATGTTGGTGTGGTTATCTGTCTGGAGTGAGGTGCAGATTGTTTGCATGTGGTCCAGCTGATGCTACTGCCATCCCCAAACCCCATCATCTCTTGCCTCATTTAAATCTAGACTGGTTTTATCTTTCTGGTACCAGCTTACCCAAGTTGTCCCGAAAAAGAGGCCGTTAACCGGGTGTAGTTGTGGTAGTACTGGTGTAGTGTGTAGTGGATTTGGCGAGTACCACTTACACGTGCAAGTAGCAAACGTGAGTGTGTCACGTGTAAGACCGTCCTGCGCATAATGACTTTGTCTAAATTTGTGACGTAGTGAGATCTTATGTCATAGCACATTGGCAAAGTAGTTCTTGATACGTTCATTGTTCAATTTTTTTATTAGAATGAGACCCACCCCATAAGTTTTTTAAAACGTCGTTTTAACTAGAAGATGTAACAAGTGTGACTTCATAACAGTAGTACGATTTCAGTGATAGCTGTAGATCGGCGGTGTAGTAGTAGTAGTAGTTAGGCATGTTAGTTTTGTCGAGTATGCGATTGCCGCATATTTTGCATTTTTCAGCAAAGTGCGCATATCGCATATTTTTTCGCATAAATTGACACTTTCGACAGCAATTTTAATATTGTTTGTGTTTTTATTACCTATTACTATTAGGTTTCATTACCTTGACCATCAGGTTGCCAACAGAATGGCACCGTCGATGTGACTGGACCCCTATGGAACGAGTTGGGATAGTTGGTTTTAAGCAGTTTTGTACCATATTTTCGCCGCATATTTGGCGTATATGCGATCCGCATATTTTTAGTAAAAATGCCGCATAGAACTGACGTGCCTAAGTAGCAATAGTTATAGTGGAGCCATGGAGCGTGTCTGTTGGTATGTCAGGCTGCGAGAGTCTGATACGGAAGATGCTGGTGCGCGACCCGCGAAAGCGGCTGACAATGTCGCAGATCGGTGAGCATGCGTGGATGCAGGAGGCCGGCGCGGAAGTGCGTCATGACCCGCTGACGAGCGACGGGTCGACCCAGGACGGATCGGCGTACAACGACCACGTGCTGCGTCTGATGCACAGCCTCAACATCGACGAGAAGAAGACCGTTGAGGTCTCTAGTCTCTCTACTGCGTGATTCTACTGCGGTTGGCAGCGTGGCTAGTGGTTAGCTGCGTTCGTCACATGAACGAAGTTAATGCATGTCAGGCCCGGTTAGTACTGTTATGGGTGACTGTCTTCGGGCGGGTGTACCATCTCGGTATGTAACAAGCCAACTAGGTCAACTCAGCCTTGCATCCCTCCGGGGTCGCTTAATCGAGTACCGGTCGCTTAATCGAGTACCAGCTTCGGCTGGGGTAACGGCAGGAATGTGCCGGGTGGCAGGTAACATTGTGTGATCCCATGTGGCATGTTCGCAAGGTTGCCACACCGCTACAGCGGTGTGGCAACCTTGCGAACTGCTGTACACTTGTTACTTACTTACCCGGGGCTCGAGCTGGTACGGTATGAGATGGTATGCCACATTGGCACTTCTCTGGACGGATACCCTCATTTCCTTCTCAAGAAGTATCATACCAGTATGCCTGCACGAAATTTGATAAGTTGATTCTCAGGAAAATTGTTAATATTGTTGCCACCAGATGTCATGATGCACGAAATGCACCAGATGCTAAAATGCACGAAATTTGATTTCGGCTGGGACTTCACCCCAGACCCTGCTGGGGAGCTTTCAGCACTCCCTCAGATGACCCCCTAGCTGGATTTAATTGGTCCTACTTCTAAGGGAAGGGTGAGGAAGGACGGGAGGGAAGGGCAAGGGAGGAGGTAGAGGTAGAGGGGAGGATAGGGGAAGGGAAGGTGTGAGAACCATACCTGCACTTTTTTCCTCTTTGAGCCGTGTGCGTACTGAAGCACTGAGGCGGCTTGGCGTCCCACTGTTTATCATGACGACGCACTGTCAAGCTCTGCAACTGATGCGGTTGTGAGCCGTGATTGACAGCATGTCCCGGATACCAGTGTTGTTGTTCTTGTTCGTTTACGAGCTGAAAGCCGGTCCTGCAGCTGACCGAGGCCGCTACATTCACTGCCATGCCACGTCAAACTCCTCATACAGCTCGACAACAGACTGACAGGGCAGGCTGGCAGCTCACACTGCACGCAATCACGTCACGTGACTGAGAAGATTCATGTTAGAGACAATATGTAGATGTCTTGGCTCAGGAAGGCCGTCAGACGTTCAACAAGCACTTGCTAAGTCTAAGTGCACATCCTCTAAGTCTGTATCTTCTGTCAGCTGTGATTGTCACAGGACTTCTGCATTTAAACTTGCTATTGTAAATAGATAAACGTGAACTTAGTCACGTGATCCCTAAGGACCATAGGGGCCGGTGCTGATCTCCGGTTTTTTGGTCAGACAGCCCGCGAGTGACAGTAGTCATGTACACTTGATGGCGGCTGCCTGCAATATCCGCCAGGCCTGCGGTTACCTTCCCGATAGCAGCGTGTCATAGCTGTATAACTGGTACCAATTTTTACTGCTTGATGACAGAAACACGTGTGTGAACAGGTTGCCTAAGGTTGTTACCTAAAAGTGGAATGTTTTGTAGTTCCTCTGGTTTGTGATTCTCGCGAGAGTTTGCGTGCATAAACGGAAGCTTATCGATGGTCTTTGGGCAGCTCGTTAACTCTGTCAGCTCCATGATGACACAGACCACGCCACATGAATATTTTATCAGCCGCACCATAGATTGTATATGGTTGACTATTCGTATCTGTGGCATAGTGCTTGTGCTTGGTTTGCAGGTGCATACAGAGGTTGATTTAAGGTTAAATACTCTGCGTCTTCTGACAGTGGCAGCTCAATAAAATGGCATGTAATAGAAAGCAGTCAAAATCGGCAAACTTTCCAAAGACCATAGATTAACATTTGTTGAATCTTTTGTTGTACTGGTTGTTAAAAAGTAAGTAAGTACAGAAAGGTAAAACTGGAAAAAAATAGTGATGAGGTGTTGATGTGGACTTTGTGGTTAACTGTCTGGAGTGACATGCAGATTGTTTGCATATGGTCCAGCTGATGCCACTGCATCTCAAAACCCCCATCGTCTCTTGCCTGTTTTAAATCCAGACTGGTTTTACTAGTCTTGTACCAGCTTACCCGTAGGTTGTCCTGGAAAAGAGGCCGTTAAATATACTATAGTAGTAGCAGCAGCAGCAGGAGGCCTAAGTTAATTTCAAAACTAGTCACTTGTTCATAATGACCAGTGGCCATGACACGTTGAAATTTTATTTGCGGCTACAGATTGCAATAATTGTGTTGAATTGCAGTTTTTTGCCCTGCATTAATAACTGAGATTCTGAATGAAGTGAGCACCTTGTTATGGCCAAATTTCACAGCAGTTATGGAGGAGGATGGGTGATCTGTGTGATGGCGAGGCATATTACTATACCCCCGCCCTAGGGGGGCATTTTGGAATATCGCAATCCGTCTGTCTGAAGGACGGATTGCCATCAGTGCTTTGACGCTGTTGGTTGGGCGGCAGGAAGGGCATCCAGCCTGTAAAAAACTGAGTATTGGGGTACTGGCATGGTTATCTGTCTGGAGCGAGGTGCAAACTTGCATATGGCCCAGCTGATTCCACTGCCACTCACTGTCTCTTGCTTCATTTAAATCCAGATTGGTTTTGCCTTCTGGTACCTCCTTACCCGGGTAGTCCCGGACAAAGCACCGTTAAACGGGTGTGTGTGTGTGTGTGTCCGTCCGTCCGTCTGTCTGACCCATGGCGCAGCTGCTGAAGCTGTAGGCACGCTGGCTGCCTGCAGCGTAGCCACCACTGGTCACCAGAGATGTGCGGACTGCAGACCCGTCCGCGGACGGACGTAGATCTGCCACGATTTTTGCCACCATCGAACTGCTATCGGCGGGGGGCATATCGTCTCGCCACCTCCGGGGCAGTACCTTGCTATCTGTATTTGCTAGAGAGTTCAGTTCGAGGCTTTGCACGTTGATCCTATGATCCTATAGGCTGCCACACAACTGTCCAGTGACCCGTTAGACAACGTATGATAGTGCAAGCTCATAGAAATTACATGTGTTGTCTATAAAATTGCTGCTCGTTGTTTGCGACATCGCAGGCGCTGAAGTCGAAGGCGTTCAACAACTTCACGGCGATCTACTTCCTGCTGCTGCAGCGCTGGCGCCAGTGCACGCGCCTCTTCTCGGGCGCCGAATGCCGACTGACGGAGGACCATCGGCGTCCGAGCACCGTCGCCGAACAGGCCGTGGTGAGGTTTGCCGTCGGCGGCGGCAGCCACCCACCGTCGCTGAGCGATACCCGGACCGGTCCGTTCAGCCGGACGACGGACGGAATCACGCCGGTGGAGCTGGGTTCCCCAATGCGTGCCACCCACCAGCAGCGGATCTACACTGCCGGGCCGCGCCTCTCCCTCGCCAAGATGTCCATCGACGAGGGCGTGGAGCTCGAGGGAAGCTACGAGACGCTGGACCAGCCGACCGCGGCGCCGCCGCCGACGACGACGACCGCGGTCTCTATAGCCAAGCCGAATCTGATCTCTCTCTCATCTTCCGGCGGATCGAGCGACGCGGCGAGTTTTGACTCGGTGACCGACATGGAGACGCTTGCCGGCACCGTTCAGTTGACGCCGTGGGCTTTTACCAGCGGCGAATACATCTCGTCGGCAATGGGACCAGAATTTCTGCAGGCTGCCGCCACCGGCCGGGAACTTCACCCGGCGGACGGTTTGCTCGGAACTGCCGGAGCTCAGGAGAATCGGTCCCCCGGACGATGCTTCCTGGCAGTCCCGGGTCCTCCTGTGGATAGCCTGCAGGTGCCGAATGTGGGGCCGGAGGGCGGGCGGCAGGACGGGTTGTTCCACAGCGGGCGGCGCGCGTCCGACGGCCTGGTGACGCGCGGCGACATCCTGCAGCTGCAGCAGCTGATGAAGACGCGCGGCGTTCGCGAACTGCAGAAGGAGCTGGAGCTGCTTCCGGTTCCCATTGATCCTGGACATCATCCTCCGAGAGTGCGGCGTGCGGAACCCCGGAGCAGACGTCCGCTCGGTATCCAGCTGTCCTTCGAGGAAGGATCCTGCGGCACCGGTGGTCGACTGAGTCCGCAGACTGCGCGAAGATCGAGGCAGGCGGTGTCGTACGCGAGGCCGAGGCTCAGCCGAGGCCGCCATCCGGCAATCTCGAAGTCGCCGCTCGCGGAGCTGACGACCCTCTGCCGGATGTTGCCATCTGGCGCGACCTCCGAACGCAGCCGAAGTCCGCTCGGTTCCGAACACTGGACGCTGCAGCAGCAGTTTCAGCAGCTGGGTCTGAGCCAGGCCTCGGCCGCCGCGCTGATCCAGCTCCCAGTCTGCGAGTTCGGCGTCTCCCGCTCGGATCATCGGCTGGCTGTCGCTGCCCCGCCGACGACGACCGAGGGCGACATATCGTCGTGCCGCAGCCAGGACAGCATTCACTCTAGCGCCGCGAAAGCGTCGGTCGCTCCCGCCCACCTGCCGGTCGGGCAGCCAGCGGCGTCGATGGCGGACGAGGGGCGGAGACACATGGTCCGCCGGACGCTCTTCCGCCTAGCGCACCAGCAGACTCTCATCTCGTCGTTCGGTGAGGAGGACATACCTGAAGTCAGTCCGGTGTCGGAGCAGGCGGCAAGCCCGAGCGACGGCCGGCAACCAGCCAACAGCATGGACGTTACGTGACTGTACTTGCTGATTGTTGACTGGTTAGTAGCAACTTTGCCAGTGTCCTCCTGATACGGAGGTTGCGTGCCAGTTCTGATGGCTGTAGTTCAGTCACATCATCAGACTGTCCGGAGATTATCGAAGTGGTATTTTTGACAGACCGGATGTCTTTCCTGTGCCTGATCGGAACGGCGGCAGTGCACTGACGGCAAGAACTTGCAGCTGCTGAGTATTTTTGATTTTCAGACGGCCTTCTGCCTTTTGTTGGGGGTTTTTCGACATGCTCTCCACGTGGCAGGCACAGTGTCAGAACTTTTGCAAGTCATCGAAGCCGTATTTTTGCAGGACATGTATTATGCAGGAAGTTATTGAATCGTTGTTTTTGATGGGACATGCAAGTCCTTTTACTGGATAAACAGTGTCAAAGCACTCAGTGCAAGATTTGCGTGATGTGTTTGGAGTTGCTGAGTATATGTGTTTTTAGCAGTCTCCAGCCTGTGGCAGGAAGTTCTTGGAAATGCGCAGAAGAGGCTCTGTATCTGTTGTTAGCTGTCGTTTATGAAAGGGCTGATTTGTGATGTGAAACCTGCAGATTGAGTACTGAATTGAGAGCTGGGTTTGTTCTGCCATCGGTACTGTGATGGTACAATTACATGCACAGCTCTCTTGATGTGAATTATGCATGGGATATGTTCCACGGTGCCGAAAAATATAAACTAGGTGGCCCGGAAACTGTAAAAATGTGGGACCCAGTATAATCTCTGGCACCATCAGTCCATTACTCGACTTATTGGACCCCACGTGGGTCGTCCTCAAGAAAATAGTCGTTTTGCTATTGCCAGTGAAACCAGAGTGGCCTGATACACTTATCACGTGCCAAAATGTGCATTACCTCAAGAAATTTGGCTGTGTGCCCCTTCCCTCATGGAATATTTAGTGGCATGTTTTGTGGACAAGAAGCTGCGTTCCGACTACTTTTGCTGCTGATGTACCGTGCTGATCAATTACAGTGGCGCAGAATGTTACGGCACCTAGCTCCAGACAGATAACCACGCCAGCACCCCACCACTCAGTTTTTTACAGGCCGGATGCCCTTCATGCCGCCCAACCAACAGCGTCAAAGCACTGTACACAACTGCCGCAACAAAGAAAACCTGTCGTGGCAAAATGCCGTACATGATCAGCAGTCAGTCAGTCACTGATGGCATCAGTCAGTAAGTTAAAACTGGTCTAC
>Ga0126334_10000707_pt1 | contig 9982 bp, 6 predicted proteins | sample InaspJWI49metaG_FD_94491 | JGI IMG/M metagenome (GOLD analysis project Ga0126334, IMG submission 94491) | Marine gutless worms symbiont microbial communities from Oahu, Hawaii - Inanidrilus sp. 2 OAHU.JWI-49 metaG | ecosystem: Host-associated > Annelida > Digestive system > Unclassified | place...
GAGTCGTAATTCCCGGGTCTCAATCGAGACTCTCGATTTCGCCCGAGTACGTACCTTTTACCAGCATGATCGGAGTTGGATTGCCAGCGGGGGTCGCAAGGGGGGGGGGCGATCGCCAGCTGGTCCCCGACGCTGTTCTCGATCGATGCGGGGACCCAAGTGGCGCGCCCGAAACATCGCAAAACGGCCGGGGGAGGGGGCTGCATAGGAGCGCGACCGGGGAAGCACAATGACCGATCGGTCTCTGGATGATGGGCCGGGGAATCGCCTCCTGCCCCCGTCAGATGCCACTGGACAATTGGTCGACGTCGCGGGCGGATAGGCACACAAAATTGCAGGCAGCGGCCGGGCCTGGTGCGTAAGAAATCATGGGATGGATGGGATACATTAGACATCCAGTTATGTGCAATGTTTAGTGGTGTTCTGTTAAATTGTGTGCTTTCAGTTTTTTCAGTCCTGCTGATCTGCTGCTCTCTTTGCAGCATTCTTTTTTCTGTGGCATGTTGATTATGGCGTATTTATGGAGGCCTTTATTTCTATGCTAATGTGGCACTAGATGAAGCTACACGAAGCAACAACAGAGGTCCGGCTGCGTCCAATAACTTTGCTGTTGAGATGTGCTCTCAACCAGATTGAGCCACCTGCAGTAAGTATGATCCTTCAAATTATAGTGTATACAGTACGATGACTACCTGCCTACCTACCTACCTATTTCCATATGAACAGCCATCATTTAGACAACCCTGGGTTTAGCTGTTTGTAGTTCATTTTCTTTTTCCTCAACTTGTTCTGTAACAACCTTTGAAGGGTGGTATAAGTTTTTAGGCCATGTGTCTTTCCTGTTACCCATCCAGCAGTGTCAGATCACTGAAAGAAACTCTGAATAATGTGGTGAGTGGTGATTAATGAGTCATTAAGACTAGCAAATTTGTATTTTTCAGTGACACACGTGGTGTGCGTTGTTAACAGGACAGTGGACACTTATCAGAGTTGAGGCGTAAACTAAGTGGCTACAGTTTAGTGGACGACTTTGCGACTGATCTCCAGCAGGTTATTGCCGGTCTGCTTGAGGCAAGCATCAACCACAGCACTGTGCACAGGACCGCTGTCAAAATGAAAGACCAGGTAACAACATTGTCTCTCAGTGGCAATTTATTGGATGGATGTTCTTTTCTTTACCTCCATTTCACGTTATTACGTGGTCTGCATAGTATGCAGTAAGCATCATAAAACAGTTAGATAGATAAGTTTATTTGTACAGCGCTTATAAATTCAATAGAGTCACTAAGCGCTTGCTTGAGTGTCCATCCATCCGTCTGTCTGTTCCGTCGATCGACAGCAGCAGCTTCAGTGGCTGGCAGGTTTGCCGATATCGATTATAACTGCTGCTGCCGCGCGACATGGTCCAACTCTAAGGAGGTCCAAAACACCTGTCAGAAGTAGTGTTTTCATACCCATTTATTCGTTAGCAGGAAACAGTGCAGGTTTCTGAATGTGCTAGGAGTGGCATTCTGGCAGTTAAACTTTCTGCTACAAAATCCTTTAGTTCTTAGCTGGGGATGCTGGCTAAGACTTGCATTGAAATGGTAATAGACTTGTAGTAGTTATTATTATTATTACAATTTACAGAGAGTATTATTATAGTGCTGTAGAGTCCAAAAAACTTTAAGAGCGCTGAACAACGGAAAAAATAAAACCAACGACAGTGTCATACTGGTTAAGAATGGGATCAGTGATCAAACGAGTGGCTGAAGAGCCATGTCTTGGTGAGCTGTCGTTTGAAGGCAATCAGTTAGTTGTTAGCAGAATGAATTAAAAGTTGTGAGTAGATTTGTGTGAAATTTGTTCACATAAATATTAAGTACAGTGTGCACTATGCTGAGCTACCAGAGCATTAAAGACAAACTAATCAGATGTTTTTGGTTACAAACATGGCATGGTTATTCGTGTTTGTGTTGTTGTAGCATATAGTTAAGATTACCTTTTTACTCTGGTTATCATTGTTTCTTGCCAGTGTTTATTGTGTGAAATGTAAATTTTATGGTGTACTGTTATTAGGCGAGTAAAGTTATAAAGAGCTTGCGCCAAGCTGCTGATAGAATTGGTTTTGACAAGACTGGACTGCATGCAACAACACCACTTGACAAAACTTCTGTAAAGGGTAAATATATGCCGGAATCTATTTGAATGAGGGTTTTTTTGGGGGGTTTAATGAAGTATACACATTCTTCTCATTGTTTGGTAATAATTTAGTTTTTAGTGTTTGCTGGTACCGGCTTTGGGGAGCTGCCATAAAGGGAGCAACACCGTTATGAAGCCAGGCCATTGATTACAGTTAGTAAATGTATTTTCCTGCATGCTTTGACACTGGTCATTGGTTGGGCTGCATGAACGAAATCCAGGCCATGAAAACCCATTCCAGTAGTCCTCCAGAACAGGTGGAGGAGGAGGGGACCCAAGGAAGAACTAGCTTATCCATGTTCTCAACAAATGGCCATTGAATGGAAGTATGAGTAGTAGTAGCAGCATCAGTTAATAGTAGTTAGTAGTAGTGGTATACACTATTTGTTTCCTCATGTTTACAGCGGAAAATCGAGCGTCAGTTGACAGTGAGCCTGAAAGATTAGTTAAGATGCCAGAGAATAAAGTAGCCGAACCCGTCATGGTGTCAGGAGTCAATCGACGGACCATGATTCTGTTCAGCAAGAAAGCAAAACAGCGGCGGCTTAGCGCCATTCAGCTGATGGCCGCCAAAGACTTTGAGAAGAAGGAAGCGGTAAAGATCGGCAGTACACGAGCTGATGTGTCTGAACTCTCCCGGCGCAGCACTGCCAATGGCTTTGCTGTGAAGCTTCCGCTGCAGGCACAGTCATCAGCTGCAGATAATGCCAAACTGTCTGTGGCAAAACGTCCGCCAGCAAAGCGTCAACATGCATCTATCAGTGGTCACACAGGGTCAGTCGTCTGTAACGGCAGTGTTGCAGCAGAAAACAGGGTCATGATGGGAATCACTAGTCGCAGCAAACCGGGCATTAATGATGACATTCGAAAGAAAAGTAATCCACACAAGATTCGTGTACTTGATACTGCAGAAATGTTAAATGGTATCAGTGACAGTTCCGACCTTTCTGACTCTGGCAGCTCAAGATATCCAATTCGTGGTAATTTTTGTCATATTATTGTCTATTTCGTATTTTTTATGATGTGGAGTTTGTGCAAGAGAATATAGCATTTTCTGCTTAACCCGAATTCAGTAGTTGCCATCGCCAACGAAATCTTCCACTTCTTAACTGTGGGTGCTGGCTAAAATGCATAATATCTGTAAAACAGTTGTATGTTGTGTGCATCCATTACATTTTCTTCCTAGCTTTTCCATTGTTTTTCCATGCTGTCTGTGTCACCCAAAGCCTCGCTATAATTGGATTTTTACAGCTGTATGCACAAAAAGTGCCGAAGCACATGGGACTGCTTCAACTTCGACAATCAGTAAATTTGTAAATGGACAGCTGTTTTATGTGATTGAGTAGAGGTAATAATCAAGTGAATTATGCTTTTAGGCAAAACATCTGACGCTGTTGTTAACTCTGTGGTCCGTGCTTCAACATTGCGCCCTCTTCACTGTGTTTGGGCCAAGTGTCGTGGTTTCCCATGGTATCCTGGAATGGTAAGAATGTTTTGTATGATGCTTGTCAGACATAATGAGCTGTAGACTACACATTTATGAATATTTTTAATTTGCTGTTCGTTTAAATGAAATGGCTATTAAGTAAAAGTTCACAGGAAAATATTGTGACTGTGCTGTCTGAATCTAATTCAAACGATGTTATCTGCAAGTTTTGTTGAGAAAAAATAGGCCTGTTGCTCGATACTGCGATACTTGAACTTAATCTTGTTCTAATATGATGTGATGACATTTTTGGAATGATCTGTGGATTGAAGTCAGTAGTCATTGTAGTCAGTAGTTGGGCGGGATTCCGACAAGGAAGGGGGACGAGACCTAATCACGAATCTCAGAATACTGATGCACAAGGCACATGAGCACCAGCAACCACTCTATATGTGCTTTGTGGACTTCAAGAAGGCATTCGACTCTGTCTCCCATGATAAGCTCTGGGTGACTATGATGGACATGGGATATCCTCTGCACTTGATTGACTTGCTGGCCAAACTGTACAGGAAACAGTTTGCTAAGGTCAGTGTAGCGGGAACACTATCAGAATGGTTTCATGTTAAGTAAGGAGCCCGACAAGATTGTGTCCTTTCTCCGTACTTGTTCAACATCCTAGCAGAGATGGTGATGAGGGATACCCTCAATGGATTTCAAGGTGGACTACAAATTGGAGGGCAAATGATCACGAACCTTTGTAAGTACAGTGTAAGTAAGTTTATTAAACAGACTGGCAGCTATACAGCTGAATAGATCAATAAAATGTCACTGATAAAACACAACCACACAAACAGTCAGTAAAACGTTAAAAAACAGAAACGTGAATGACAACTGCAGAATGACCTAATAGACCTACATACATAATCATGTGATCATATAGAGTAGCTAGTAATAAGACAAATAATCAAATAGAGACCATGGTAAGAAAGTAGGTTTACTGGTAGTTGTTAAGACCATATTGTATGAAAGAACAACAGCGCTTGGTAGGAGTATAGACTTTAGGAAGGATTTTAGAAGATCTGAGCTTAGAGGTGATAGCGGTGGATCTGTGTGGAGGAAGGAGGCAGGATCCATAATATCACGGAAAACACGCCGAGAGAGATCTTCTCTGCATGCAGCCAACGAATCCAGATTTACTTGAAGCAACATGGATGAATATGGCATTCCGTGGGTTAGGTTGTGTGTAATATGGATATTGCGCTTTTGAACAGCCTGCAGGCTCTCAGACTGCGCTTTCGTTAATGCGTAGTGCCACACTGGTGCACAATATTCAAGTCAGTGCCTTATAACTGTAATATAAAAATGAAGTAAGTGACTATTGGGGAAACCAGCTCTTTTTAGTTGTTTTAGGAAATATAGCCTTGTAGTTGCCTTTTTGGTGATATGCTCAGTGTGGGTGGACCAGGAGAGGGTTGAGGCAATGTGTACACCAAGCAACTTGTATGTAGTAACTGTAACAGTTTGGGACGCGATATTAGGCATCACGAACCTTTGCTACACCGATGACGTCATCCTGTTGGCCACTTTGGAAGCAGAACTACAGGAGTTGGTGGATCGCCTTGACCGAGTCAGCCACAAATACATTCTACTGATCAACATCGACAAGACCAAGGTAGTGGCGAGCAATGGCATAGCATGTGGCATACTCATTCAGAATGAACAACCGGATCAAGTGACTACGTTCCAGTACCTTGGGTCCCTGATCACAGAAGATGGTGAGTGTACGACAGAATTCCGTACCTGGTTAAACAGAGGGCAGGCGATTGGGGCATCACTGCAGAAAATATGGAAGTCACAGCGTACCGACCTGTAGGAACGTATGGCTGTGAAAGCTAGACACTCAGAAAGGATGAAGAAACACATCTTGACGCCTTTGGGATGAAAGGACTGAGAAAAATTCTGTGGGTTTCGTGGACAGCTAAGAAAATGAGTGAGTGGGTTCTTAACAAAACTGGAATACAGCTGTTAGACGCTGTCAAAGCAAGGAAGCTAGCATACTGTGGTCGCACCATGAGGAAACAAGGGAGTTAATGCAAAGAACAATGCCAGGTGTATGCAGGTGAGGAAAACCATGGCCTGGATGGACAATATCAAGACATGGACAGGACTCCCCGTGGAAGAGTCAGTCAGTATAACAGAGGACAGAGATAAATGGAGAAAGTACATCCATGGTGTGGCCAACCCTCGGATCGAGGATGGCTAGAGAACAGAACATTCATTGTGTACAGTTGGTCTCCTCAAGATTATTTAGACTTGAAAACATATTAGATACTAGCATTTTCATTCACGATTCACCATGCTGGTAAACTTGTGGTGCTGTGTCGCCTTTGTCGACTTCTTCCCACCAAGTTAGCAGTAAGTATTGCATTATTGTTCGTGCCTTAAATGGGAGCAACTTGTCTGTTCTAGATAATCAACCCAAAGATGCCACGAGCTGGTTACAATTTCAACGGCATTCACATACCAGCACCACCAGAGTCTGTTCTGAACGTGCAGCCCGGTGAAACTGCAGACAAGAGCGACATGTATTTGATCCTCTTCTTCGACCCAAAGTGCACCTGGCAAGTTGAGATTGTTTTACTGATTTGGCGCATGTATTTGATTTGTACCCTGTTTTACCGATATGCTTATTTTATGCAACTGTCTTATATTTTTATCTTGTTGTTTTTGTTACTAGTATCATTGTTGGCAGGTGATACACAATACTAATAATTATGTGAATATATAAAAAAATATCAGTGACCAATCTGCTTCCAGTTAAAAAAATATGCCGTGTTAAATTTAACTATATCACTGTCCTTTTGCCATCTAACTATATCTGCGAGAGAATTTGAGCAATTTTTATGATAGCAATAAAGCTTTATATGTAGCAGGAAGCTCAAGTATTTTATGTAGGCTAGTCGAATCTTGTTGTGTTGTAATAGGCAGTGGTTACACAAAGATGCAGTTGAATCTCTGGGTGTGAACCCAAATGTTGACACCGCACGACTGTCTGGTACAATGAAACCAAGCATGCTGAAAGCAGTAAAGCAGGCATACAATCGTGCCATGGTACAGCACAGAGCCATATCTGTCGGAATCAGAAACTCCTAGATTCATGCTGGCCAACTTGAATGCACAGCATTGCAGTTGTACATTGTGTAGCACATTGTGCAGACATTTGCCAATGACACTGTTGTTACACTTCATTAGAATATATAATTATATTTATTATGTAGTCTGTTACTTACAACTACTTGTGAACTAGATGTACACTGTACTTAACTGTTCTACAGTCACGTCGGCTAATCAACTCTAATCGCTGAAAAAAATTCCTGAAACTATGTAAATTACTTGAAGACGACAATTTTATAATTGTTGAAAAAAGTGTAGCAAAGTATTTATTGTTATTGTATAATTTTAGTGTATTTTTTGCAATAGCAGGACTGTAAAAACTTCATTGTTTTACCTGTTAGACAACTGTTGTTTAAGTCATATTCATTTGTGACATGTTGATAAACATTGTTTCCATTTATAAAATTGTATTTTTTCTTAAGTATCTAAGTATAACTCTTTGATGTATGATAATACAAGTGTGTTGTGTTGGTCAAAACACTTTGAAAGTTACTGATTTTATTTAGTGTAACTGTGCAGCGGCGTACAAATCATATATATGCTTCATTAGGTTTATAATTTATTTGTTACTGTGTATGTGCATACATATACGTGTGTATATGCATATGTATATTTCCTTCAGTGCTTTGACGCTGTTGGTTGGGCGGCAGGAAGGGCATCCGGCCTGTAAAAAAACCGTGGTGGGGTGCTGGCGTGGTTATCTGTCTGGAGCGAGGTGCAGACTTGCATATGGCCCAGCTGATGCCACTACCACTCACTGTCTCTTGCTTCAGTGAAATCCAGATTGGTTTTACCTTTCTGGTACTGGCTCACCCGGATGGTCCTCGAAAAAGGGCCGTTAAACGTGTGTGTGTGTGTATGCATACAATGCTTTTCACACTTGGTTGAATGCCAGGAAGAGCATCTTACATGGAAAAAAAGCTGAGGCACGTACTGGCATGGTTACCTGTCTGGAGAGAAGTGCAAATGATGTACTTAAAGTCCAGCTGAAGCCACCTCATGTTTTGCTTCATTAACCCCAGTGTGATTTTCATTTCTGGTGCCACTATTCCAGGTTGTTTTGGAAAATATGTTGTTAGATGAGTGATGTAGTGTATGGTGAAAATTGGGAGTTTGAATACACACTTACAGTACACTGCATAATGTTACTCTTATTGTTATATAAATTGTTTTAAGTTTTTTGCATTCTTACTGATAAAATAGATTTCTTGATAGCATATAGACAGTGGTTGTGCACATTCTTTAGTGTTTTCATCTGCTAACCAACCAACAACTTGGAACACGTAGTGTACTCACTTATCTCTGAGATAGCCAAACTGAACTGCAACAAATTCGAGTACATGGCAATTTTATTGAGTGCCATGAATATACAAAGAGATGTAATGCCAGACACGTGACCTATTACAACAGACTGCTGGTAGACTTTACCCAAATATCAGTAAAATGATGCACTCTAGTTAACAGCAGTGACAAGTACGACTGTTCCAGCTACTTAGTACACGTCGTTACACTACAACAAATAAACAAATAGATGTTCTTGCTCCGTCAATCACATTCAAGCAATCAAGCTCTTCTGTTCGTGATTCAAACAGTCTAACCTCTCAGAGGCAGTAACACGCAGTACATGTATTGGAACACAGATAATACGGATAAAGGCGTCTGACGCAGCAAATGTACATGCTTCACAAGCACATGACTGAACGAACCATTAGATGTTGCACAGTAAATAGCTTTGAGCAAACCATTATTAACAGCGCTGCTACAGCCAGTGACAACAATTTCTAACTACAGCAAATATGCACAAACACTATGTGGCTAAGCCCATACATCAACCCTAGTCAGTTTACAATAGGAAAACTAAGCCGCTAACAACAAATTTTTGGTAAATTAAGAGTTGGTGTAGTCTTGGTATTTGTGCCCTTTTATGTCAGTTTTGTTAGGCTTGAGAAATAAAGAGCACACGAACATTAAGCATTTAACAGTAACTGCCACTGACCAAAGTGGTCTAACAGTATATAAAAGGACATATGCCAAAGCATTCAAAGTTCTGAATCCTGTCTTAAACCAAGTTTTATCCACCAAAGTTTTGTCTTAGTCTATACTTATTAACAAACATAAACTGTCAAGTACTACAGCACATCAACACAACATTACTGTTTCACAGCCCAATATTATTTACAACAAAGAATTACTAACATTAGCACTACAGTACAGCATGGCAGGCAAATATAACACTTCGTCTAAAATGTGATAATGAGAGTTACCACAAGTGCAGACAGGAAACATAGCTTGCACAGTATGGCTGAACAGATGTACGTTTGTCTGTGGTAAGAGTGAACTAGTACAACAACTACATAAACCTATGGCACAGTGTATCATAATCAGCAATGCAACATGCTAAGCATACAAGTAAACATAAAACACACAGTAACAGCTAAAGTAATGACAGTTTACAAAACACTACAATTAAAATGCCTAAGTCACACAGCACCGTTATTAAAAGTGCTGCATGAAAATAAAAATGTTACGAAAGTTGTCACTACTTCTGGCAGTTGTTGTGTGAATCACAAATTACAATCAGTCTTTTTAAGCAACACTCCACTACACTTATAATTTCAAGTACAGAACATATTGGCAGTAAAGAATACTACAAACAAACTACTACAAACAGCATCTTATAGAAATATCACAAGAACACACGACCAAGACATGCAAAATCTAATGCCCAATTTACAACAGCATACAACATTTTAAACTATCACTTTTGTAATGCCTGGAGACAAAAATAATTATGACACTGTAAATGACGATTGTCTGGGTCATGAAAATTGCAACTGTAGCCATCACCAACCCACATTAACCAACATCCGAGCTTACATCACATGAAAAGGACATAGCAAAGCTAGCCATGCAGCCTGTGAAGTACATTTTATGTACTACTGTGTAAAATATTTTTCATTCCTCATTACAGCATTTCTGGCACAATTATAATTATAGGCACTGTAGAAGAAAATGTTTACCTTCAGTGCTTTGACGACCTTGAAGGGCATCCTGCCTGTAAAAAACTGAGTGGTGGGGTGCTGGCGTGGTTATCTGTCTGGAGCAAGGTGCAGACTTGCATATGGCCCAGCTGATGCCACTGCCACTCAATGTCTCTTGCTTCAGTAAAATCCAGATTGGTTTTGCCTTTCTGGTACCGGC
>Ga0126334_10000709_pt1 | contig 9969 bp, 10 predicted proteins | sample InaspJWI49metaG_FD_94491 | JGI IMG/M metagenome (GOLD analysis project Ga0126334, IMG submission 94491) | Marine gutless worms symbiont microbial communities from Oahu, Hawaii - Inanidrilus sp. 2 OAHU.JWI-49 metaG | ecosystem: Host-associated > Annelida > Digestive system > Unclassified | place...
AACAGCCCTTTTTCCGATACTACCCGGTGAGCTGGTACCAGAAAGGTAAAACCAATCTGGATTTTACTGAAGCAAGAGACAGTGAGTGGCAGTGGCATCAGCTGGGCCATATGCAAGTCTGCACCTAGCTCCAGGCAGACAACAACGCCAGCACCCCACCACTTAAGTTTTTTACAGGCCGGATGCCCTTCCTGCCGCCCAACCAACAGCGTCAAAGCACTGAAGGCATAAACACCAAAGGACAACGTGTAGAGTAATCATTTTATGGGTCTGAATGCTTATTTAACTGGCTGAATCTCTAGTTATACAATCAACAAGTTCTTCCATGTAATTTAGTTACTGTATCAATTAATTACTGTAATTACTTAGAGACGAATCGTTGACAAACCAAATGGACATTCTATCCTATACTTACACCTTCAGATTACTGAAGGATATGCCACGACAACAACTGCATGATATATCTAGTGCGTGTACAATCACCAGCAGCAGAAAAAGAACTGTTCGACGACCAGACAGACCTTGTGTTGGTTCAGTGACAGAGCGTGGAGATGCACAAGGCGTGATAGACTCGCTCTCAGACACTGGCTCCGATTCACCTACACAGTCAGCAATGCAGAAATCACAATTACGACCAGAAAATAACATCAGCCACCACAGCCATCTCCATTTCAACAGTTTTACATTGGCTCTTTCTTCAATATGTTCCTGAAAATAATCTCTGGAGTAAGTAGCAGAGGTTTTTATTATAAGGTAAAAACAAATCAGTGCAAAATGATGGAAAAAGGCCCTACTCAAGACTCGTACGACGCCAGGAGGGGCATCTAGCTAAAAAGGCAGCAACAGTTTCAGAAATGTCCTGTCCTATGCAGACTGTCCAAACATCAGATAACACAGTGTGCATATTAAAAGGCGTCTTACACTAACTACTTTGCTGCAGTGAAGGAATGATTGACTCTACTGCAATGCATTTAACACAAGCATGACATAAAAGTAAGTAAGCAAATAAGAATGCAACTTATACATATACATAACACATACATACAAATTTATATAGCGCCAAAAATCATGAGAACGAATCTGAGGTGTTAGTTCTAGTTCTAGTACACATAACATGTTATACGGCCTAAACACTGACAATAACACACTGTGACTTGCCTGATACTGGAGCACCTTCTGAGACGTACGAGGCACCAAGGTCTTCAGATGGTCCAGTCACTGTAGCAACGACTGCTGCATGAGGTGACTCTGCTTGATATCGCTCCTGTGACAGCAATTTATCCTAGTAATGTCATGCTGTGTCTATGCACTATGCTTAAAAATACTTATGCCTTCAGTGCTATGACGCTGTTGGTTGGGCGGCAGGAAGGAAGGGCATCCGGCCTGTAAAAGACTGAGTGATAGGGTGCTGGCATGGTTAGGCTATCTGTCTGGAGCGAGGTGCAGAGTTGCATATGGCCCAGCTGATGCAACTGCCACTCACTGTCTCTTGTTTCAGTATAATCCAGATTGGTTTTACCTTTCTGGTACCGGCTCACCTGGGTAGTCCCGGAAAAGGGCCGTTAAACGGGTGTGTGTGTGTGTGTGTGTGTGTGCTTAAAAATACTGATGAAAGCAAAACAAGAGCACATATAAGGTTTATTTATCAATTTCCTCCGCACTCTAATGGCCATTTTCCAAGACCTGGATTTGCCAGTCCCCCTTCCTCCAACTGTTCTAGCAAAGAACCTTTGCGGGAAAAGTGACACAGGTTTTATGGACAGGATGCCCTTCCTGTTACCCAACCAACAGTGTCAAAGCACTAACCCATTAAAAATGCCCACTGGTCTCATCCATTTTTGATTGACTACTGGACTTGCTGGAGAAGGGGCAATGTCCCCTCTTCCCTTTGTACTGCCTCCCCAATGCCAGTAATCTAGAAGCAGTTATCATCATTATTAATTACTATAAGAAAGTAATGTCAAAAACTATCAATTAACTTAATGATATAAAATAAATAGGCAATAAAAGACAGCTTGATCAAACATACCAATGCCAAAATTATATTTAAAAATATGCCAATTATGCTTTACAGCAAGTACGATCAAAGTACTAAGCATACTGGCTGTGCATGTCTCTTCTTGGACAACGACTTTGACACGGTGGGAGTTGACGTGGTTGTTGGGCCGCCGACAGCACCTGACGTGAATGGCTTAAGAGGCTTGGTTCCTGGGCCTCCAGCCACGGCACTCTGCTGCAGTGCCTCCTGCTCTCCAGGCAGCAACGGCGTCGGCTCAGCTGACAGACTCCCACTCTAGCACATTCACGTGTAGACCATCGTCAGTAAGAAAGTGAATATAATATCTACCCATGCAACGTGCACAATGGTCAACAGAAGCCGAATCTAAGGCGCAAGAAAAAAGGTGCTAAGGGGAATGACAGGCCTGCTGGAAATAGTGGGTCTTAAGATGACAATGGAAAGCATCAAAGACAGATACACATTAAAAAAGCTCGAAGGAAAGAGTTCCAGATTTTACAATGACTGTAACATGGTGCACAGCTGATATCGAGCTACAGCGTTCACAAAAAAATGCAACACGTATGCACGCAAACACGTCTGCCATTTAGTGTATATGAATGTCTGATTCATATACATACACCAGGTGATGCACATCATAAAGTGCAATATGGAAATATGTAAACTTAATCAGTTACACATGCAAGACAGAGTATCTATCCACCACTTCATCATTTGCCTAATAAACAGACAACACACACGAGACCAAGTCAAACAGACTCACCTGTCTGAGGGCTCTGCCTGCTGACATAGGCGGCAGGTAAGGGTACTGCCACTGCAGTGCAACGTCCACTGTGCCATTTGGACATCCATCATTCTAAAAACATACACAGACCCAATTTATGGTTAAATGGACTTCTTTTCAGGTGTTATGCAGGGAAAGGCCAAATCCCTAAAATAAAATCACTACAAATATTACAACACTACAAATATCTGGCATAATATATTCATCTTTATTCACCCGTAGGTAGAAGCATACATAATGTAAAAGAAACAATAAACCGAAAAATACACAAAATCTTAACTAATAATTCAATATAGTGTCAGTTAAGTGATACACTGTCAAACTTTTCTGCACGCTTCTCTAACATAGCACTGGGCAGGTCAAACTGGAACATTTCTCGACAGTAAGCAATGACAGAAATGTCACTCATTCTAAATAATTTCATAAAAAAATCTATTTACTACGAAATCAAGTGAGTATAGATCTCTTTTACACAAATTGCAAACTTCAAATCCATACAGTAAAATTGGCATACGTTTTGTCTTTAGTAGTTCTATTAAGACATCTTCAGAAGCTATTCTCCCGATTTTACTAAAGATACTATTTGCCGCACGGTAGAAAGAGCGTTTAGCATGATCAAGTGAACGTTTAAAGTTACGAGAACTGACAATAAAAATTCCTAAATAGCGCAGCTCCTTAACCCATGATAGCTGATGACCATCATGCGTGCAAACATTTGCACAAGGTTTATAAAATCTGGACCCAATGTGCATACAACATGATTTACCAGCGTTCAATGACATATCTAGAGCTAACAGAACTTTCTCACAGGCTGTAACCAGACTTTGTAGCTCTGAAACAGACGAACTAATTAACAGGATTTCATCAGCATATAACAAAACAAATGGCAATAATTGAAGCAAGTTATTCGCAGGACAGATGTTCTTTTGTGAACTCAAGCAACAGCACTGAAGGATAGCATCATTGTAAGATACACAGTTCAGATCATACTTAGGAAACTGTATGCACACAAAAGTAAAACACTGATATAAATCGCCAATCACTAAAAACACTAAAATGCACAATCAACAGTATACATATTCTGCAGCAAGGTAGCAACATAATCTGAAACTATCCAATCAATCCATACAGAAAAGAGTAGAGCCAGAAGGCTGAATCCAGTAAACAAAACAGAACATTTGTAAACACAATACCCTGGTGAGTTCAAATGTGCCCTGTATTGGCTTGTCATGAGCCAGTGTAATGAGAGGTATTTTCGCAACACCAAGATATGTGGACTCATCAGGGTCAGTGTCATCAAATACATACAACTGCAGAGCCTTCACAACAATGCAGAAACAATGCCACTGAACCATAATGTTAAAAAATACAGCACACACACATACACACTGCAAATGCAGGAAAAAACTTAATGTCTTCGTAGTTAGTTTATGGTGCTGCTATTAGAAAAAGAAATTCATATGAAATTGTTAAAGACTATTTCCTTTAAAATATAAATGGAAGTCACAATCGAATGTTATACACAAATCAGGATAATCTTCCACTCAATCTGAAACACACTACATACTTTAAACAGCAGTAAGTCTAGAGCAAGTACATTTATGCTAGAATGTTTGTACAGTTCAGTTATTGTAAAACTGACTATGAACAGCTAAAATGCAAACTTCAGATTAACAGGCGGACACAAAACAAACCAGCACGATACCTGTGCCCGAAGATATTTATCCAACTCTGCTGTCATGGCAACAGGAAATGTTTTACAGTCATCAAAGTATGGAGTGTTACTGCTGGTAACAATGGTGGTATCATGATCTGGAAAATCAAAGAATTTGTAGACACAGAACGGACATGGCTGCACATCTGAAACAAAAAAAAACACGTGAAAAAGCAGCTGTAGAAACTGTAATTGAGATAATCCAAATAACAGATACCTGCCATCTACGTATGACATATGTACAGGATGATGCAAAAACGACCCTTGCCCAACTGAGTCAAATATATTTTCCATATAATACATATTTTCCACGGCACTGTAACATTCATTTTAATGGCTGCTTTCTTGGCAAACCTGAGTTAGCTGGCAACTCAACTGGCTCTCTTCCTCCACCTGTTTCAAAAGACAACTGCTGGAGACGATTGGCACAGCTATTTCTACAGAACAGATGCCACTTCTGTCACCCAACAAACGGTGTAAAAGCACTACTGCCTCTTACTGCATTATACTGTACTGACATGTATTGTCAAGCCATACATTACAGGTGACTAACACAAAGCCACTACTGTTGATGACACAATGCAGTCAACACACCTTTCCTGCGTGACAGAACGTTCTTACACTGCACAACAGTAATGCAAAGCTGGTTAACATTGTCTGGAGCACGCTGAGCTTCAACATCATCCATTGGCTTTAGTCCTGCTGTTGCCATGCCACTCTCAATGTAGCCAAGTGCTTTGCTTCTCTCCTGGCACATCACAACCACAACAAACGCCTTACAACAGACAAAATCAGCATTCACCATTCCAAATGAATTGATAATTTTTTCACTGCTGGTAAACTAAAATGTTTCATGTTTCTTAGTCAATAATTCACCCACTGAACTGGTGTACAGACAGTCGAAAACTGAATATGTTTGTTGTTTTTGTTGTTATATTTTACAAACTATTTGCAATAAGAACAACAACATGTAAAACTGTGAAGGTGACAACAAACAATACTGTTCACAATAAACACATAAGTAGGGAACACTTGCAATGCCAACATAATGCAAGGCATTCCAACACTGCAAACGAGCAAATTAACAAGTCACTGTCGCCATAATATCTAACTTCAGTGCCTTTATCATTTTACCTTCGGCACATCTTAGCTGCATCTCAGCACCTACTTTTTCCCACTTAAGCCATCAACTTCAAATCCTCAATGCACACACTGCAGTTACTTGAATTCACGACCTTAACAACATGTCAGTAATTTTGTATATTTCATAAAACGAATAAGCAAACCTTGTAAAGCCTCAGAGCTTGTTCCATTGGTACACGCAGCCTTACCCAGTAGTCTACCGTGCCGTAGTGAATGCCACAATCCACATCATCCACACCTACAAAACAGTAGTCAATTAATATATAGAGTAATCAACAATCAGACAATGACCACAGATACCGCACTTAATGAATATCAACAGCAACTAAACTGACAGACATAGGCTATAGACCACAATTAGTCTCTTCAAACTCAGTTTGGTAGATAAATTTGTGCTTCAGGGAATGCAGTTTCCACTAGTGTAAACTGGCCATTGTAAAAAAATGGCAAAAGTACGAAAACGAATGTAAGTAAATAAGTAAGTAACTGTAACAGACTGGCAGCTATACAGCTGAATAGATCAATAAAATGTCACTCATAAAACACAACCACACAAACAGTCAGTAAAATATTAAAACATGAAAAAACATTAAAACATGAAAGACAACTGCAGAATAACCAAATAGGCCTATATACCTAATCATGTGATCATACAGAATAGCTAGTAATAAGACAAATAATCAAATAGAGACCACAGTAAAAAAGTAGGTTTACTGGCCGTGGTTAAGACCATATTGTATAAAAGAACAATAGCGCTTGATACGAGTATAGACTTTAGGAAGGATATGAGAAGATCTTAGCCTAGAGGTGATGGCGGTGGATCTGGGTGGAGGAAGGAGGCTGTGGAGACAGGACAGCTGAGCATCATTTCTCAGTGTGACTGATACAGCAACAGATTCACACCAGTCAATAAAATTAGTACTGTGCTTAGAACAATGCAGCAACCACCTCTGTGGTGAAGGAAGAACTCGATATTAATGACAAACTAGTATACAAAGCGACACGTTTCACAACAGACACTATACATCTTAGGGCCTCAAGCCAGATTCAGCCGAGGGGCTACATAGCTACAAAACACAGCATGCTGAAGCTATTATGTACTAAGCACCATTGCAGCGAATTACTAGACATGAGGATATGAAGTACTACTACTACTACTACACTACTACACCCGTTTAATGGCATCTTTTCTAGGACAACGTGGGTAAGCTGCTACCAGAAAGATAAAACCAGTCTGGCTTTAAAGGAGGCAAGAGATAATGGGGTTTTGGGACGGCAGTGGCATCAGCTGGACCATATGCACTTCACCCCAGACAGATAACCACGCCAGTACCCCATCACTCAATTTTTACAGGCTGGATGCTCTTCCTGACGCCCAACCAACAGTGTCAAAGCACTGAAGGCATATGAAGTGAAGTAGTACATCCTAATAATGATGACGATGATGATGACGATAAGGTCGTAACTTCGGAGGCGTTGCTACTACTATCGGTATTCTACCGGTTCATCAGTGGTCACTGACCAGTAAGACTGACAGTTCCATGCAGGCGACCATTAGAGCGCTCAAGGACGTCGTGTAGTTTGAGATGACAGGCGGCAAGTGTGCGGTAGTCGGAGCCAAATGACTGATGCAGCTCCAGCACACATGAGTCCTGCATGACAACAACACCATTAATCACTGTCTCAAGCTCATCATGAATATGGCCTATTAAAACTTCTCCTTCAGTGGTGCACTAAGAGTGTTGCCGTGTTGATGATACGTCGCCAGAGTGTGCAGTCACTGGCCTTTCTCCAGGCTGAGTGGATCTCAATGTTGACTGACTGTATAGCAGCATTAACCCCCTCAGCTAGGTGGTATGTGGGCATCCACAAGGTGTCCTCCAGTGATTGGGCAGTCGGAACGACGCCCAATAACCTGACGATCCACATCATCATTTTTCATGCTACTTCCATTTTAATGCCTTCAGTGCTTTGACGCTGTTGGTTTGGCAGCAAGAAAAGCATCCTGTAAAAAACTGAGTGGTGGGGTGCTGGCGTGGTTATCTGTCTGGAATGAGGTGCAGACTTGCATACGGCCCAGCTGATGCCACTGCCACTCACTCTCTCTTGCTTCAGTAAAATCTAGATTGGTTTTACCTTTCTGGTACCGGCTCAGCCAGGTAGTCCTGGACAAAAAGCTGTTAAACGGATGTACGTATGTTCCATTTTAATGGTCATTTTCCACGTGAACCAAGTTAACCAATTTTGGGGGAACCAGTTCCCCATTTTCTTCCTCCACTTGTTCCAGTGGCACAGGCCTTATGGCTGTCACCCAAGCAACAACGTCAAAGCAGTTAAAAATAAAAAAATCTCTGACCTAAACCAGGCAAAGTCACCCAGTGTGCTCATATTTTATTCATCCACAGCTAGAGTCCCAAGGAAAGGTCATTGTTATCTCACTGATGCCAGTACCCTCAGAGAAAAGAAATGTTATGATGTTGTTGGAACCACAGCATTTATAGGGCAAATGGTCTTGTTGACACAGAAACAGCAGCAATAAAGCATTTATGGCAATAAATGACAACTGAAGCAATTTATTATGGATCTCAGTGATCAGTATACAATTCAAGTTTACATTCTCTGGTTACAGAATCTAAAAGTCATCATATAACATTCAACAGAAGAAACATCAGTCATCCAGTTGGTCAAAATGAATGCATTGCAACACGTACATTTAAAGATTCAACCACACGCTCTGAAAATATCAACTAAAAATATTGGTATCTACAACCTAGCATAACAGAACACAACAGCAACCAAAGTCTGATGTCAAATTATAACAACAAGCATAATCACTACCAAAACCACCCGTGGGGCACTGCAGCAAAAACTATTAAGATGTTATTCATATATACCACTCCCATAAAGTATTATGTGGCATGTTAGAGGCCATTCAGAGGCCCTTTGCTGTTTATTTCAATAAATTATAACGTTTTGGTATTTTTCATACAAAAGATACTAGCAAAATTTACCTTCTGCAGGTAATGAAGAAAGAAGTCATCCACTTGTACAACGTACTGGGATGTGAACTCAAATTCTGCTCTAGAAACAGTCAATAAAACAGACAAAATGACATTCATCATATATGAAGATAAAGCAGAACTTGTACAGACATTTATGCCAGGCAGTACTATAATAATATCAGAATAAATACAGCAGACTTACCGGGGGCCTCTCTGTACAGCTGTGGACTGCATCTCAAACTCATAGAATTCCCACGTACAGAAGATGTTGGGCTCGTCATCATCAATCTGCTTCAAACCTTCGGCACTTAATGTCACCTAACAAACAGATCATACAAGAACTAGGGCTGCAGATTATTCGCAGTTAACGTGAGATTAACGCGTTAATCCATTAATCACGATTAATTTTTTTAATCGCGATTAATTTTTAATCGTGGGTGCAACGTCAGAGCTGTATTTTTTCGAAGTCTGGACTTATAGTCAGCAAAACCTGTGCTGCTCTCTCTCCAGCTAATGTCAACAAACTTGTGTGCTTAAAGAACTGGTTGGGCCTGTAATGACAGTAACCTCAAAGCCAGCATTTGAGATTGCATTCGAGTATTAGGTTGCGACTTTTGAGTGAAACGAACTGTGCTTTGGATGATAATTGATACACATTGTCTGGTTTTTACTTTGCGATTAACTGTAAGATTAACTAAGATTAATTTTTTTAATCGCAAGATTAATCGCGATTAAAAATTTTAATCGCACTGCAGCCCTAACAAGAACAATAGTATTTACTTGTGCAAATGGACAAACATATATAAAATTAATATACACAATACAGTGTAATTCTAATCTACATGAAGTCAAAAACAAACTCTTGCCTTAGTAATATGAATCTCAAATATGTTCTCGCCCAACTTAAGTTCCACAGTTGACACTGGCAATTCTTCTTCATCAGAAACCTAGGACAGCGAAACCAGATGCAGCAAAGTTTACAAACTTTAGCAATTATGCATACGGCCACACATACGAGCACAAACATACACAAACAATTTTAAAGAACATTTTCCAGGTGAACCTAGCTTAGCCAGCTGCCATCCATAACTTTCTGTGTTAATCAGTTCTGTAACTGTACATCCTCTCCAGACAAAGCAGAACCTTTCACACCTCCTTTACCAACATCTCATAAAGTTTTCTTCAAATGCCCCTTCCGACATTCTAACTTCCTCTGTTGTTGTACCACATTTCATCACCAAACAATTCAAATGCATATTAATTGATGAGAATGTTCTGTAATTTACTAAAGATTAGCTCACACCAGAAA
>Ga0126334_10000711_pt1 | contig 9937 bp, 10 predicted proteins | sample InaspJWI49metaG_FD_94491 | JGI IMG/M metagenome (GOLD analysis project Ga0126334, IMG submission 94491) | Marine gutless worms symbiont microbial communities from Oahu, Hawaii - Inanidrilus sp. 2 OAHU.JWI-49 metaG | ecosystem: Host-associated > Annelida > Digestive system > Unclassified | place...
ATTATCCTGGTTCATGGGTGGTGTATCCTTTCCTTTTTAGTGTGGCCGGTTGACTGCTGCTAACAATCTACCGGTGGATACACCGCCTTTTCCTTTAAACACAACTTTTAAATATAACTCGCCCAATACCGATGATTGTATGCTGAAAAAATCAGATAAGAAAGGATAAAATCGTACCACCGGGCAGCAACGTCACCAGCTCAAATAGGCGGACGGTTTCGTAACATTCCCTTATTTTGTATGGGAGTTAGAAAGCGGATTTTCCTGCACTTTTTCTTTTCTCTTCCAATACCCTTCTTTCCTGCTCCTCTGTCGCCAACAATTCTTCCAGGTTGTCAAAAAAATAGATCATCATCCGATATTCCAAATCACCGCGCCGATTCGTAAATACGGCTACAAGAAAGACATCCCGGTTGTTCTTCCAGTACAATATCCGGTCGGCAGTGTCTTTTTGGGGAATCATCTGCGGCCGGCCGTATTTCTCTTTCAACGTATCAATGATATCCGCAATATCCTTTTTTGATTTAATTTTAATGAACAGCGGTCGCTTGGTGTAGTTTGAAAACATGAATTCCACATAGCTGAACGGCAGATTCTTTCTGCCGGCATATCGATACATCAGCTTAATCGTGTTGTGTTCGATTCTCTCTCCCAGCGGTGAATTCAGCCGGGTGTTTAACTCCGCCACATCCGTAAAATGCTGCGGCAGCAACCTTTTGCCTTCGATATCCAGATCGATGATGCTGCGATATTCGATCGCAGCAGAGCCCAGACGCTCACCGAGCTGATCGCGCAGAGATTTTGAAAACAGCGTGGTCGAGCCTACATCAAAGAAAGTAAAACTATCCGGCTGAGTTTGCTCATCGATGCTAACCTTCTCCTCGGAAGAACAGGCGAAGGTAAACAACATGAGGATCGATCCCAGCAATACCGCTGTTAACTGTGAATCGGTACTTTTGCGATGATATGTCATGATTTCTTTTTTACCGGAATGATTTTTAGCGCGAATTTTTATCGACACCAGTGGCCTTGCAAGCAGTGATTCTAAATGAAAAGCTCCCCGGATATGGTTTCAAGTAAAGAATCATAAGGAATGCTTAAGACCCTGTCAAGCCGTAACAGTCGATCTTGCCATGTTGCCCGTGTCGTCTCATAAAGCATTGACTTCCATTACCTTACCAGCGCCTGTAAGGGTAGGGATAGCCCTGGATGATATACGGATACTCCCGCGGCTCATAATAGGGATAGTTATAGTAGTAGACGTCATACGCCGGCCAAAGATATATTTGCCGGCTTTCTATTCTCAGATAAGTAAAAGTGGTGTTCTCCAGCTTTTCGACGGTCTTGCCCAGAAGAATCCCGGCAATCGTAATCTTACGATTCCTGCCGTAAACTTCCGGATCCAGAAAGCCTGTGTGATAAACGATGAATCGGCCCTGGGAATAATCCCGCGACCGGGGTTCATCGCGGAAGGCCAGGGGCGTTTGAAGCACTGTTATTATCGTAAAATCGTCTATATTACGCGTTTGCAGGATGTATCCGCCCAGTAAAACGCTACGGCCCGTGTACGAGTCAACCTCGCGCAGCAGCACGTCAAAAGAGACCGATGTTTCGGATTCGGCTCTTACGTCGCGCGAGATCACGGAACACGCTACCGTGAGTTGCCACAGTATAAGTATAACCGTTAAATGAACAAGTGTCCGCATTTTAAAATATAGGCAACTCGCTGCCTCAAATCGACAAAATATTGCCGATGTATGTCGTCATTTTTTCCCACTTACGACAGATACCTCAAAGCCGGGAAGCTGGAAGGCTGGTAAGCGTAAATGCTTTATAGGCCTCCCAGCATCCAACAGTGTGGCACACGAAACTGAATCCTTGGTTAATATAACGATTTTCAGCCGCCAACGCAATCCGCCGGTAAAATCACTTGAGTTTCAAGCAGGGAAGAGTTAAGAAGCCGGGTGAATGCGGCCGGACATCGATTTCCGCCGCAACCGATGGCAAATACTGACCATATTTAGGGCAATTGAAATGGATACTAAACAGGCCATTCTCGCCTTTTCGCAAAGTGAAAAGATAAAAGCCGGTATTATCTGGATCTCCCAGTCACTGGAGCTGCTTGCAAGGCTGCCGGAAAAAAATCGAAAAAGTGCTGAGCGTCTGGCGCATGTTTTCCTGAATTTGATGCTGCGAGATGTACATATTGCCGGAAGAGTAACCGGTGAATCCGCGTGGCATGAAGTCGAAAAGAACATTGATCTGGCGCTGGTGATGCTCGACTCAGGCGTTGCCCAGGAATCAACTTATCATCTGACGCGGGCGCTGAGTAGCGTCACCGATATCGGTCAGCGATCCATGTCGTTTTTAAAGGATAAGGGCCTGTTGTAGGACCTGGTCTCCCATTGATAAACTTTCTCCGCTTAGGGTTCGCGAAAAAATAACTTTACATTTTAGGGGGTCGAGGCGCCCGCGTGGCAAGGCGCGAGGAGGGCGAATAGCAAGCTATTTAACCGACGAGCAACGCAGCCAGGCGGGATGGATCGGCTCACTAAAATGTGAAATTATTTTTGAGCGAGCCCTTAGCACATGCATTCAAAAATACGATGACATACTTTCAACTTTAGTCACTTTCAAGTTTAGCTTCCGTACATTTCATCGAAAAATACGTCATTGAATAATAACACTTAGCTGCGTAATGACCCGAGTTATCACAAATTATGGGAAATATCTTGTCATCTGTTAATCTGTTCGGAGGTCTCGATGATTCGCGAATATTCGCTAAAATCCAGGGCAGAATTCAAGCAACGGATGAATCACTTATTTTATGGTGGATATCATCGATATGAAATGGGAAAAAACCCTTTCGTCGATCCGCATAAAAATTCTCCAGTGTCCTTGTGACTACCGGAAAGGCAAGATCCTTCCACGGAATTTCTCCTTCCGTGTACAGTCGGACATTCAGGCTCTCCGCCGTCGGCTCGAATGCGTCTTGAACCAGCTTGGCCCGGAACATCAGATAAATCTGGCTGACGTGACAGATGTTGTACAGTCCATAGGGCTTTAATCGGTGCACCCTGGCACGTGCCTCTTCATAAACCTCACGTTTTGCGCCGTCAGCAACGGTCTCCCCATTTTCAAGATACCCGGCCGGCAGCGTCCACATTCCCCTACGGGGTTCAATCGCCCGCAAACAAAGCAGGATTTTGTCTTCCCATACCGGGATGCAGCCGACAACCACTTTCGGATTTTGATAATGAATCATGCCGCAGGCGCGGCAGCAGTGCCGCGGCCGGTCATCTTCGGGCGGGGTACCGTAAATTAATAGTCCGCCGCAGTGGCTGCAATAGTTCATGTTAGCCATAGGTGTTTATATTTTGGGTTGGTGAATAAGGCGTTTCCCTGCTGGAAATATCATGCATGTATACAGAAGGTTTTGCCGATCTGCCCTGCCTGTCCCGCACTGGCGGGATTTGCCAGTTAGCCTGTAAAGATGGATGACCACCTTTTTCAAACGGGCAAACCAGTTAACCTGCCAACCTCTAGTGTACAAATCTATGACGGATCCAGAAAAATATAATCCGCATCCTCGCTGCTGATGGTGGTGCGCTCGATGCTGCCGGGAACTTCCGGCAACATAACTGCGTAAGGAATGTCGCTGCGTTTGCTTATCTGGGCCGGTATCGCCTGTTTGCGGACGTGTCCGGTTCCGGCAAGGATCACCATTACCGCATTCGGATTGGCTGTCAGATAATCCAGCGCGCTGACAGCCATTGCATTGTCCCAGACCAGCTGGGCTTCACAAAAATAGATAAAATTCAAATTACCGTGGGCATGAGCGCCGAATGCCTTGCGGATGTAATCCATATATTCTTTATCCACCCGGCAAGTAATATGGGAAAGTTTTGCTTTTTGCTCGTCGGACAAAGATTTAAAACCATCCCGGGCGACCTGGCGGGTGATGTCCCGGGGAACATTCAGGCCCACCAGCGGGATTTTCTCATCCCGGGCGTACTCAAAAATCATGCCGTAAAGCGGCCAGGCGAAATTCCAGTTGTCATAATAAATCCTTTGAAAGGCGGTTTTATCGATATCTCCGGATACCCAGCGATTCAGGACGATCTGGCTGTCACTGCGGAACATTTCCAACCCAATGGCGACCTGAACGCCGGCTTCGTGAAGCAGCCGTATGACTTGCAGTTGGGCCTGGTGATGGCTCTGGCGGGTGTGGTGTTCACCGACGAGGACAATCCGTTTTTCTTTTAATCTGGGCAGAATTTGAGAGGCCCTGATTTCCTGTCCCTGAATTAGATCAAAGAATCGCAGGTTGACCGATACTTCATCGGCGCTGCCCACCCCGGCTAAGACAATAAATGCTGTCAATATACTGAAAGCTTTCTTTTTCATAGTTAAAATTCGTATTTGGTTTCTGGATCGGATTTGATTTAACGCCCAAGTTCAACCGTCATCGTCTTCTTCCGTGTTACGACGGGCGACGGGCATATTTCTGCCCGCTTTTGCGCATTTTTCAAGGGTAATTTTGGCAAGATGCGCGGTCGTCTTTTGAACAATCTAAGTCTTACCCCGGAGATGTCAAAGCGACTGCCAGGTGATCATAAGTTCTGCATTCGTTTTTGCCGATTTCATCAGGGCTTGACTTTTGAAAGGTTTTTTATAACTAGAAACTATTATCAATGAATCTCCCCGCGGAAAGGCACGGCGTATCCATGAATAAAACATTCTATCCACACGCAGCAAACTGCGGGTAATTAAACCCGGTAGATTTCGTAATCTCCACCGCACGTTTATTGAAATCTGTGTAATCTGCCTGCCCTGTGAAATGCCTGCCCAATGAAATGCGAAGCCTATTTCATCGGGGCGAAGTCTGTTTCTCCAGGGCGAAATCTGTGGCTATAGAGTTGATTGTAAACCAATGAAAGGAGAAGGTACCATGAGCGACGTCGAAAAACATCTCAAAGAAGCGTTTGCGGGTGAATCACAGGCCAATCGCAAATATCTCGCATTCGCGAGAAAGGCGGACCGCGAAGGATACCCCCAGGCCGCCAAGCTGTTTCGTGCTGCCGCTGAAGCCGAAACAGTTCACGCCCACACGCATCTGCGCACCCTCAAAGGCGTCAAAAGCACCGCCGAGAACCTTAAAGAGGCCATCGCCGGGGAGACCTATGAGTTCAAGAGTATGTATCCGGAAATGATTGAAGCCGCTAAGGCGGCGGGGGATAAAGCGGCGGAACGCAGTTTTATGTTTGCTAATGAAGTTGAAAAAATTCATGCGCAGCTATACCAGAACGCCCTGGATAATCTGGAAAAACTTGAAGAAGTCGATTATTATATTTGCTCGGTGTGCGGGTACACCTGCGAAAACGAACCGCCGGACGTCTGCCCGGTGTGCGACGCCAAGGCCAGGGCATTTTTCAAGAGCGAATAGCGGTAGCGTTTTCCCTGAATAGTCGACGATACGCAACTCACTGGCAAACATCGAGACTGCCCGCTGCCCGGAAATCATCCGATCTTCAGCGGCGGGCGTTTTTTTGAAAACAGGGCGGCTGACGCTTGAAACCTTCCGGATAAAGCTTAGTTTATCAGAAAGTAATTTTCGACTACTGAAGATAGACCCACCTTTAAGGGAGGAGTTTATGGCAGAAGCCAGTGACCCCGGAAGCGACTACGTGAAAAAATCGACCATGTTCGGTGTCGCCCTTATTTGCCTGGCCATCGGATTTTTTGTCGGTGTTATATTCAGCATTTACCGCTCCGGGCCGGATATCCCGCGGCAAGCGTCGGCACCGCCGGTACAACCCGATCCCATCGCCGGTCGGTCCCAAGAGTTGGACGCCCTGATCAGGGAAACATCCCAGAATCCTGAAAACGTCGTCGCCTGGACCGATCTGGGGAATCTTTACTTTGATACGAACCAGTTTGATAAAGCCATTTGGGCCTATCAAAAATCACTTGAACTCCAGCCTGATAATCCGAACGTATTGACGGACATGGGCGTGATGTATCGACGCAAGGGCCAGCCGGAAGAAGCCGTGAAAGCCTTTGACAAAGCGATCAGCGTCGATCCCAAACACGAGGTATCACGGTTCAACAAAGGCATTGTCCTGCTGCACGACTTGAATAAACCGCAAGAAGCGATCCGCTCCTGGGAGGCGCTGCTTAAGGTGAATCCGTTTGCCATGGCACCGGGCGGCAAATCGGTGGATGAGTTGGTGACCATCTACAAAAAGAGTTTCAAGCAGCAACAACAAACCCCTGAATAAAGACATACTGCCGATAAATCTAATCACAGCCCGGGAGAAAATCCGGGCTTTTTGATAATAATCCGAGCCCGGCAAGACCCGGCCCTCCAGGCTACCAAATACTGATCAACGAATCTCTGCCCCAAACCGTGTTTGATCTGCCTGATATGCGGGTCCGTTAGAATGTTTTCGACGATCGACTCCGGGCCGGTGAATGGTTGCGCGATCTGCTCCAAACTTCAAATTGACTGAAATGATTAAAATAAAGCGCCCGTCACGGGCGGAAGCGGCCCTTTAGCGATGGAAAATAATCAGTCACATGTTGTTCCAGATGCGTTATTCTGTTAGAATAAAATAATTTTCAGAGAAAGCGACTCATCCTCAGCAGCCTGTAGCAGCACCGTTGGAGTAAATTTTAGTATTATAGGATAGTTATACATGTCGACCAGAATTCTGATCATCGCCGCTATTCTGATGGCGGCGCTATACATACCTGCTCACACACACGGAATGGTCACGGAACGGGTCCCGGATACCATGATCGGTGAGCTGCATTACCTGCTCTCGTTCGTCGGCGAAACAAAAAAACAGCAACCGTTTATACCGGAGCGCATCAAACATGCACTCGATTTTGTGGTTTCACCGGCAAAAGCCGACATCCGGTATCATGCCGGCAGAATCAAAGGCGCCCCTTCCGCCTATTATGAATTTGATGTCCGACGCAATCTGACCCAGGTTCTGAAACTGGCATATCACCCTGAAATTCCGTCCGTAATCACGTCTCCTGCCACCATTCGATTTGGCCGCTGGAAAAAAATCAACGGCAGCAACGCACCGCTTCCGAAGCTGTGGGAACTGCTACCGAATCTCAAAAGGCCGTTTCTGCTTACTGGTGTCGAATATCTCGTGAACTCTCCTGACACGTATTCCGGCGCTTATTACGATTATGATCTAGATCGAACCCTGATCTTATTCAAACACAAGGGTCGTAATGTTTTTATATCTCTGTCCAAACAAAAAGGCATTTCGGGAGTCGGCAAAAAAGGCCTGATCATCGGACCGGATGATAACTGGGATTACATATATTCCGGTCGGCCCGGGGTAACAATGCCCGGGCTCGGATGGGTCCGCTCATACATGTACGATTCCTATTCCATCGCCTTCTATTATGAGCTGGATGCAGCCAATCCCCTTATGCGATTTGCAGTTTTTAAATGGGTCAGAGCCGGATATAAGAAGGTCAATTTTGTGCGGACCATCAATATATACAACGGCACTATTCGTTTCTCCAACGTGTTCAAAGAAGTCCTTGAAAGTCCCGATCTGCCGGATACCGCGGATCTGGTGAACGCCTGCGCGGATATCCAAAACCTTTCAAACGAACAATATCGGGAAATTGTGGCGGACTACCTGAAGTCGGTTGAAGAGAGAAGTCTGACAGAAGGATTTCTTTCCAAAAACCAGGTCAATGAGTGGATTAACGGCCAGAAGTACGTAAACAGCTTAAACCGCGAAGAAATGCAAGCCCAGGTCATGCTGGTATATTTAAAACAATTGCTGGGGAAAAACCGGCATCGAAAATTGACCTATCTTCCGATCTCATCGCAGTAAACAAAATAAGATCGCCTGCCTGTACGGGAATTCAGAAATCAAGCGCTTTCAAACCCTTACTGATAAAATTGTAGACATAGTATCAGTTGTTGGGAAAGCGCATACCATATAACTGTTGAATCTCCTCCCGGCTGAATTCATACGGCGTATTACAGTGAAAACATCGAGACTCAACCGGGAAGGGCCCGTTTTCGAGGATATCCTCGAGATCGTCAAGCGGCAGTATGGCCAACAGGTTGCGAAGCTTTTCTCGGCGGCAGTGACACATGAATTCGATCCGCCGGCCAGCCAGTATCCTGGGAGAATAGGACTTAAACACTTGCCGGGTGAGGATCTGCGGATCTTTCTTGAGGCTGAATTCGCGCCCCAGAGACGGAAAATGTAAAACCAGAGTTTCAAGCTCATCGGCAATTTTATCGCCGGCACCGGGCAGCACCTGCAGAAACAATCCGCCGGCACCGATCACCTGACCGTCGCGATCATACTGAATACTTAAATTAAACGCCGTTGGTATTTGCTCTGAGGTCAGATAATAGTTGGCCAGATCCTTGGCAATATTACCGTATTCCAATGTGACCATTCCGGTAAACGGCTGTTTGGCGCCCTCCAGGTGGCGGATCACCGAAAGCACTCCGGCACCGAAAAATGGAGACAGATCAAAACTGTCAAGCGGTTTTTCCACCGGTATGGCGACATTCTTTATATATCCCCGAACTTCACCAAATGCATTGGCCTCCACCACCAGGCCCTTGATCGATCCTGAGCATTCAATTTGCAAACAGATGCGATCTCTGCCTTTCAAATTTGCCGACATCAATCCCGCCCCCAGATAAGCCCGGCCGAGGACCATGGTTTCCAGTATCCCCAGTTCATGGTTGGAACGCATCTCATTAACCATGCGCGTTCCGTTGATAATCGCTCCACGGACCGTCCCATCGGCCAAAGTATAATTATACAGACGGTCTCTGGCACTGGCGGCCAACTGCTCCTTCAAGTTATTGCCGTATATTTTTTTCTTGATCATCTGGGCTATATAATCGGCTTGATTTGCTTTAGCAAAATATAAGCACGGATTTTAGTCCGCAAAGGCTGCCAGCCGATCGGCCCGCCGGGTTGTCTCCGGCAGGCGGAAGCCCCGGCAGCAGCAGAGTACGTACCGGATGCTGTCGCGCAGGTTAACCCGGTGTCCGATCGAAACAAAAACCGGTGAAACATTGTTGCGGGTGCGCACAACGGCGCCGATGACTACATCTTTATCCATCAGGAGTGCAGAACTGCCGCGTTGCGTTGCCGGTGCATCAAAGTGTCCGATCAGTTTCTTTTTTTTAGCGCAACCGATCGAAGGAATACCCGTTAAAAGTCCAATGTGGCTTGCGATACCGAAACGGCGCGGGTGGGCGATCCCCTGGCCATCAAAAATTAGCAGGTCCGGTCTGAATTTGAGTTTATCGAGTGCTTCCAGTATTGCCGGACCTTCACGGAATGACAGCAGCCCGGGGATGTAGGGAAAATTGACACGTTGCTCGGCGAAGGATTGCGCAACGGTTTCCAGGGTCGGATATTTCAGCACCACCACCGCGCCGCGCACAAAACCGCTTTTGTATCCGCTGTCCACACCGGCAACCGTGGCAATCTTTTTTAGGTTTGATCTGCGGACGATCAGATGCGACAGACGCCGTTGAAGGGCGACGGCCTCAGCTGGCGCCAAATCCCAGGAGTGGTCGATGGATTGTTTTTTGTCAGAATTTCTCATAAACAGTATCATATGTCATCTGGAGCCGGTAGCCGCAGAAATTTCGTTGTCACGGATAGGTGCTCAGGCAATGGATGGATACGATATCTTATCGGTAGAAGCAGTGAAGTGCAATCATAAAGGCGAGACGGCTATTTTCCGCGGATCGGCCGTGCTGAATTTCGTGCGATCCTGGGTTCAACCTCTTACCCGGTGAGTTATATTTAAAAGTTGTGTTTAAAGGAAAAGGCGGTGTATCCACCGGTAGATTGTTAGCAGCAGTCAACCGGCCACACTAAAAAGGAAAGGATACACCACCCATGAACCAGGATAA